>Ga0255088_1000165_pt1 | contig 37051 bp, 28 predicted proteins | sample Colum_Miss_RepB__2_FD_188587 | JGI IMG/M metagenome (GOLD analysis project Ga0255088, IMG submission 188587) | Freshwater microbial communities from Columbia River, Oregon, United States - Colum_Miss_RepB_8d | ecosystem: Environmental > Aquatic > Freshwater > River | place: USA: Oregon...
CGGTGTAGGATACGTAGGTTATACTCTCTTTCCCGCTCTCGGTCCTATGTACACACAGAAATTTCCCTTTAGTCTACACTTTGAATTCATGAATCAGCTCAAGTATGAATTTATGGATAAGCCTCGAATTGATCGAGATTGTTTTCCTAGTCTACACACTGCAATTACTTTCCTTGTCAGTTGGATTGCGTGGAAAGAGATTCGTCCCTTGTTTTGGATTTTTCTACCCATCACCATCACGATGCCATTTTCTTGTGTCTATCTGAGGTACCATTACGTCACTGATGTCCTAGCAGGTACTCTCTTAAGTATTGCTATTGTTGCTATAGAGGTACACTTAAGTAATTCTAATGTCAGGAAGCGGAGCCTAAGTCTAGTTTCTGAACTATCCTGCAGGAGTGGGGATGCAGTAGGGTGATTGATTTTTCTCTATAAATCCTGCGAACCTATTTAAGGGGTCCGGTGCTCAGGAGGCTTCGTGTTGGATGCAGGGGGTAATCCTTTTGTGAGATGCTGTGGAAAAAATGGTCCCTGATAGATCCACGCGGTGTAGATTTGAATGAGGTCTGCTCCAAGGGTCAGTCGAGTTTTAGCTTCTTCTAAAGTCATAATACCCCCTGCTGATATAATAGGGAGTGAGGTTAGACTCCTTGCAATCTCAAGTACCTCTCGTGATTTTTGAGTGATTTTACCGCCACTTATGCCTCCTTCTAGTTTCTTTTCATGGTGTTGCCACGTACTAGGGAGTGTATTTGTTAGAATCCAGCCCGAAAGGCCCATGTCTTTGCCACGAATAAGAATGGTTTCTAGATCGCTTAAGCTAATGTCCGGGGATAGCTTGAGTAGTAGGGGTGGAGAAGTGCGTCCGGGAGAGACTTGATTGAGCTCTTCAGCAACAGCTCCAATGATGGGTTTAAGGGCCTCTATGGTTTGTAGGGAGCGAAGTTGAGGAGTGTTTGGAGAGCTGACGTTGATGACCATGTAATCAGCGAGGTCCTTTAGTTTTTGTGCACAAGATACATAGTCCAGATGCGAATCCTCTAGTGGCGTATCCTTATTTTTACCAATATTGACCCCAACCCTAAAGTCACGGGGTAAGAGCGGGAGTAGGGCTCTGATGTGCTCGGCTGCTTGCGAGGCTCCGACATTGTTAAATCCCATTCGATTAAAGAGAGTCTGGCTCTTAGGATCTCTAAAAAGTCTGGGGCGTTCATGGCCAGATTGTGGCTGAGGCGTGATGGTGCCTACCTCAGCAAAGCCGAATCCAAAAAGGGGGAGTGCCGCCAAAAGCTCGGCATTTTTATCAAACCCTGCTGCAAGCCCTACCCTCGATCGAAACCCAAGCCCGAGTAGATAAAGTGAGTCTTCGGAGTGCTCGCCTTGATCTTTCATTTGGATGATTGGAGAGTGTGAATTTCTGAAGTGTTTGAGTCTTCTCAGTTTCACAAGAACTCTCAAAAAAAAACAAGCTAGATGATGTGTTCGTTCAGCATCGATTAAAAATAAGACTCTCCGGAGTATATTCCAAGGATTTAAAGTACGAACAGGGATCTGCATGAAAAGATAACCTCTGTTAGTTTAGGAGGAGACGCAAGAAAAAAACTTTATGATTTGAATAACGCGCAGCAATAGTTTGATCAAGTCATTTTTTTTCATCGTAAAAAAAATGATAATAAGATTTTTTATTTTAAAGAAATGTGTTTAAGTAAACGCTCAGGGACAAACTATTTTAACAAAGGAGATATGCTGCACAAGATAGCTACTCAGCGGTCTTGCGTCCTCGCAGCATAAAATAGTATGCAATCTGCTCTGAACTACAGTTTCATGGTCAAAAAATTAAGGCAGTTTTTTCAAGAAAAAAAAGGATTTATTGAAGTTCCTGCTCAATCCAGAGTTTCAATTCTAGCTGCCTGTGAGCAGCCTCAAACAATTACAAATTACTGCTTAGGTGGGGTGACCTATCCGTTGCCTCAGACAGGTCAGATGTGGCTTGAGCATGAGCTATTGAAGAATCCTCAGTGGCCTGGTGTGTTTTGTGTGACTACCAGTTACAGAGATGAGCCAAACCCTATTGAAGGTCGTCATCACAGAATCTTCCCTATGTTTGAGTTTGAGTCTGCGGGGGATTTTTTTGAGCTTAAGAAACTTGAAAAAGAACTCTTGGGTTTTCTTGGTTTTAAAGAGCCTACTTCTCTTTCCTATCAATCGATTTGTCAAAAGTACAATATTGATGTCATTGAAGCAGAGCATGAAACTCAACTCGCTTATGAATATGGTTCATGCATTAGCTTGGAGCATTTTCCAGGCTATACTAACCCTTTCTGGAATATGAAGTCTCAAGATGGATATACCTATAGTAAAATTGATGTTCTCTTACACGGTATGGAGACTATTGGATCTGCTGAGAGAGAAACTGATAAAGAAAAGATGAGAGATCGTTTTCATCGGATCGAAAAAGGTGAATACTCGGCTTTGCTCTTTAATAAATTTGGCAAGGAAAGAGTCATGAGTGAACTTGAAACTTATCTGTCTCTGCCTATGATGAAGCGATTTGGTGGGGGGATTGGATTGACTCGTTTAGAGCGAGCGATGAAGCTTGAGGGACTTCTGCCAAAAGAGTCACTTTGATTGTCCTAAAGCTTTATTGCCCTTTATTTATAGGGATTTTTAAATCGATTCTGCTCTGAGGTAGCTCATGAGGTCTCATAGATAAAAAATGATTTTGGGGCCTCATGAGCTGGTTATTATCTTTTTAAGAATTCTTTTCCCTTGCCTACGCCCGTATGAATCGGAACCCCTTGCTGACAGAGTTGGCAGTTTTTTGCATCCCATGACTCGAGATTGATTTGAGAGAGAGAATAAAGCTCAGGGATATCTTCCAAGTCAGCAGTGGTGATCTGTCCTCGGTTACACAAGCAAGCTGCACCTATAATTTCTGCTGGTAAGCTCCTCACAAGATTGATGACTTTTTTTAATGAGCCACCAGTGTTTAGGATATCTTCGATGAGTAAGATTTTTTTTGATCTGCAAAGGAGGTCGTATCCTCGTTTGAGTTCAAAACCGTCCACGGTTTTTTCAGCGTAAATTGCAAGGATATTCTTTTTTTTAATTTGAGAAAGGTGATGCGCTACCCACTGTGAAAGAATGATGCCGCCCAGGGCGGGCGCTAAAACGACATCTATTTCTCGATCGGCATAGTACTGAGCGATGAGTAGGCAGAGACTAGAGGTGAGTTCAGTGTTGGGATAAATAGCATCCTTGTTTACGTACGCTCGTCCATGGCGACCCGATGTGTATACAAGATGAGAGTCGGGTATGATTGCATTTGCTTGGGTGAGTAAAGCTAACACTTCTGAGTTATTCATAGGACTTCTCCCAGTTCGTCTAGAATTCGTTGGGCAGCCTCAGCGGGGGAGCCTATAGATTGAGGAGGATGAGTTATGGGGCGACCCATCACTAAATAGTCTGATCCAGCTAAAATGGCTTGTTTTGGGGTTAGAGTTCTTTTCTGATCGTTTGACTGAGCCCAGGTGGGACGAATTCCCGGGGTGATCTTTAATAGAGGATGAAGTGTTTCTTCTTCTTGAAGAAAAGGCAAATCTTCAGCAGAGCAGATGATTCCGTCTAGCTGGCAATCTTGGGCATCTTTTGCAAAGCTAATGACTTGTTGTTTTAGAGTTTGGTTGTAGATTAACCTGCAAGTCTGATCATCTGTAGAAGTGAGTAGTGTAACTGCTAGAAGAAGTGAGTCACCCTTGACTAGATTAGCTCGTCTCATGGCCTCTCGACCTGAGGAGGCGTGAACATTAAACATTTTCACTCCCAATTGAGCTGCTGATCGAGAGGCAGCCTCCACAGTATTGGGGATGTCATGAAATTTTCCATCGAGAAAAACTTTGCCTCCAGTTTGCTGAATTGTCTGAACTGCAAGAGAGGCTCCCACTGAGGTGATAAGTTCTAGGCCTACTTTAAAACAACCTACAAATGGAGAGAGTGTTTCAACAAGAGACTTCAGCTCATCTAGGGTAGAGACGTCCAGTGCAACAATGATGCGATCTTTAATGCTCATAGTTGAGCTCGAGTTATAGAGGATTTTGAGATGGGGTCAATATAAAAGGGTTATGAACGGAAACACAGATCTGAAAAGTATAGACTCTGGGAATTTGCTCGTGACTGATTAAATCCAGGTGTATGAGAAAATGAATCTTGTTGGGCATGAGTTTCGGGATCTACAGAAGCTTTCAAGCTCTCCTGGGTTGAGCTCGATCTGGAGTAGTATTGTCATCTTTTCAAAATAAAGCTGTTGATTCTGCTGAATCTTATCTATAATGAGAGAAGATATTTCATGCAAAATCAAAGTTCCGATCAAAAAGTAGATCTTGTTTTAAATTCGACTCCCGAGAGTTCCTGGGAGAGTTTAGGGTTGTCTGTACCTACGGTTCAGTTGCTTTTACAGCTTGGACTCCTTAAGCCCACTCCCATTCAAGCAGCTTCTATTCCTGTTGCTCTTGAAGGAAGAGACTTAATTGCTTCAGCTCAGACGGGTACTGGTAAAACTGCGAGCTTTGTCCTTCCCTTAGTTGAAAAGCTTAAGGGCAGGCAAGGAACCTTAGGGTTAGTCTTAGCTCCTACTCGAGAGATTGCTCAACAGATTCAAGCTGTTTTTGAGCAGCTGGGCGCTCCTCAGGGTGTTCGCTCTATTGTTCTAATCGGTGGTGTCGAGATGAAAATCGATGAAGCTGCTCTCTCTACCTACCCTCAAGTGATTGTTGCAACTCCTGGACGTCTTTGCGATCACTTGGATCGCGGAAATTTATGGATTGATTTCATGGAATGGGTCGTTTTGGATGAAGCTGATCGAATGCTTGATCTTGGCTTCTCAGCCCAGATATCTAGAATCATGAATGATATTCCAGATTCTGCTCACACTCTTGTCTATTCTGCGACAATTTCCCCATCAGTTCAAAAGTTGACTCGTGGTATTTTAAATCGACCTCAGTTCATCAGTGTGGCTCCAACTCACTCGACCTCAAGTCTAGTTGATCAAAAAATTGTATGGATGCTTGAGGAGTCTAAGGGACGAGAGCTTCGAAAGCTCATTGACGCTGAAAACGGAAGTATGATTGTTTTCGTGAGGTCAAAAGAGGAAGCCAGTCGTTTATTCAGATCCTTGCATAGTCGTGGCTATATGCAGGTGACAGTGATTCATTCTGATTTAAGGCAAATGGATCGAGAGCAGTTTCTAGCCGATTTTAAATCAGGAAAGTTTACAGTTTTAATTGCGACAGACATTGCAGGACGAGGGATTCATGTAGATGGCGTGGCTCATGTAGTGAATTACGATCTTCCCCGAGAGCCCGAGGATTATGTACATCGAATTGGTCGAACAGGGCGAGCCCAGGCATCAGGTAGAGCAACGAGCTTTGCTACGGTCAGAGATCGATACTCAGTGAAAGAGATTGAGACTCTCATTAAAATGAGTATACCCGCTGAATTTATTGATGAAATTCAATTGGCACCCATTGTTCCTAAAAAAGGATCAAGGAAGCCCCATCATTCCAAGGGCTTTTCAAAGCGGAAGCCAAGTCATAAAAAATCTCATCGCTAGTGGAGTGCGTCAAAGTGTGGTAATCTCTAGGAAAAGAAAAGAGAATTACGATTGGACACTTTCCCAGATCAAAACTCAGTAGAAAAAAATGAGTCTGGAGTGAAGCTGCTTCTGTCTGCACGGATGAAGTCTGTCATTCAGGAGTTAGGTTTTACTTCACTGACTCCAATTCAAACTCAGAGTATTCCGCCTCTTCTGAAGGGTAGGGATCTGATTGGTCAGTCACAAACAGGCACTGGAAAAACACTTGCTTTTAGTATTCCTGCCCTTGAAAAAATAGATCTCAAGGATCGTAAGGTTCAGACCTTGGTGTTGTGTCCCACTCGAGAGCTTTGCTCTCAGGTGGCTCGAGAGATGAGGCGGCTCGCTCGAAAACATGACGGGCTTCAGGTGTTAGTGGTCTCTGGAGGACAACCCATTTATCCACAAATCACCGCCCTTGAGCGTGGTGCGCACATTGTAGTTGGAACTCCAGGTCGCATCATGGATCACCTGAAGAGAAAGACCTTGAGTTTAGATGCAGTGAAATATCTGGTTTTAGATGAAGCTGATCGAATGCTCGACATGGGATTTGAGGATGATATGAAGATGATCCTCAGCCATACTCCGAAAGATCGTCAGAGCGTATTTTTTTCAGCCACATTTCCGGCCGAGATTAAGCGCCTCAGTCAAGCCTATCAACGTGATCCAGTTGAAGTTAAGATTAAAACCACTACTACTCAGTCTCATTCCATTGATCAGAGTTTTTACGGGGTTCATCCAGATGAAAAATTTAATCATCTGCTTTGGGTCCTGATCCAGCAAAAGCCTGAATCTGTCATTGTGTTTTGTAATCAAAAACTCACTGTTGCGCAGCTAGGTAGAACGTTTAAAAAGATGGGAGTTCAAGTATCGGCACTTCACGGTGATCTTGAGCAGAACGATCGTGATCGGCTCATGGCTCAGTTTCGAAATCAAAGTGCGAGAGTGCTCATTGCTACAGATGTTGCAGCAAGAGGGCTAGATATTGACAGTGTAGATCTGGTCGTCAATTTTGATTTTCCTCTTCAAAGCGAGATCTATGTTCATCGAAGGGGGCGAACAGGTAGGGCTGGACGTTCAGGCACTGTGGTGACTTTCGTTTCGCCACAGGAAAAACATAAGTTTAAGTTGCTAAAAAAAGATGCTGCACTTCCAGAGCTAAAAGAGTTTGAAGCCTCCGATGCAGGGGTATGCCATGAAGAGGTATTTAAGAAGCATCGTTCTTTAGATGCAAAAATGGCAACTCTTTTCATAGGAGGGGGTAGAAAGCAAAAAGTGAGGCCTGCAGATCTTCTCGGTGCTCTCACAGGTGAGGCCGGTAGGTTGAGCGCACAAGATGTAGGCAAGATTGAGATTCATGATCACTTTTCTTACGTAGCCGTCTCTGAGAACCTAATTGATGTGATTTTAAAAAGGTTACGAAATGGCCTGATCAAAGGGAAGCGGTTTAGAATTGAGCGGGCTCGCTAAGAGGTTGTCATGAAGTCTGAGTTTTTATTCACAGCATGTCAGGTGGGTGCTGAGAAGGTTCTCAAAGAAGAGTTTCTCAGAGATTATCCTCAATTTAAATTTTCTTTCTCAAGGCCTGGGTTTGTCACATTTAAGTGTACTCAAGGGCCTGTACCTCTTGATTACGCCCTGAACTCGGTTTTTGCACGAGTCTACGGTACTTCGTTTGGGATGATGAAAGCCCATGAAGCTCATCGAGTGCTCGAGTTAATTCGTTCTTTAAAAGAGGAGTACTCCTCTGATTTAAAGTTTAAAGTCCATTTTTGGGAAAGAGACCAGCATTTACCAGGGGAGGAGCCTTTAGGGTTTGAGCGTGGACGATTGATACAAGTCATGGAAGCTCAGGTTCGAGGGTTGCTCCAAGGTGAGTCTGCTGTTGATCTTCGTTCAACACCTCCTCATCAGGGGGAGTGTGTAGTGCAGGTGATTGCTTTGGATGAGGGGTCTTTTGCATTAGGAGCTTATTTTCAGTCCCCTCACCATTCACTTCACCCTGGTGGTCGATCGCCGATTCAGATGCCCAAGGAGGCTCCTTCAAGAGCTTATCTTAAGCTTGAAGAGGTGATCTCGTGGTACGGAATACCCATCCGAAGAGGTGACATTGCTGTTGAGGCAGGTAGTGCACCTGGAGGGGCAAGTTTTGCTCTCTTAAAGCGGGGAGTGAGTGTCGTCGGAATTGATCCGGGAGTGATGGATCCTCAAGTTCTAGATCATCCTCAGTTTGAGCACATACAAATGCAAGTGAATCGAGTTTTGCGAGAGGGTTTGCCAGAATCCGTTCAGTGGCTACTCTTAGATATGAACGTTGATCCTAGTATTTCCCTGTTTGCAATTGATCGGCTTGCCTCTCGCATGAAAGAGTCACTTTTAGGTGTGATTCTTACTGTTAAAATGAATGATTGGAAGTTTGCTCGAGAAATTCCCCATATGATTGAGCATGTTCAAGCCATGGGCATGGTTCGTGTTAAAGCAGCTCAATTGGCATACCATCGAAGAGAAATCGTCATTTTTGGCTTAAGTCGTAAGGGAAAAGCAAGATGGACGAGTCAGAATGCTGAGGCAGCAGGTATCTCATAAACCCTGTGTGCATTTGCCTCTAAAATCAGTTAAGTAGATTGAGATGAGGAACCCATTTTATTTCAAATTTGAGTTCGGCTTGAGGTCTATGGTCATGAATTTACTTCTTAGAGTTTGTTTAAGTTCTGTTGCTCTTAAATTCCTTTTCTTCGTAGGTCTAGAGTCAAGATTGGCCCTGGCTTGGGAGGATCATGCTTTGATTACTTACCAAGCATTTTCTGTGGTCGAGAGTGTTCAGCAAGCTGAGGGTATCCGAGTTGAAAGCTTAGAGTCCTTTCTTAAAAAAGAAAAGCAGGGGCTGGCCGAGTTACTTCGCGAAGAAGAGACTTGGGCTCAAAATCATGTCAAGAGTTACCCTGCAAGACCCTCTGAGATTGAGTTTTCCTCTCGATGTAAAGATGAGCACTTAAAAGATTGTTTTTTGCGGGCACTTCGCGTGAATCCTCACTTAAAGCTTAAACTTTTTATTCAGTTAATTCCTGGAGAGACTCTTAAGGGAGCGTTATCCATACCTGCGCAAAGTGTCACGCTTCTCTCTCATTCCTTTAAGTCTACAGATGAGCGATTTGTTGAAGTCAAAGAGGGACAAATCGTACAGCCACTGAAAGTACTGGCTTCGGCAAGCGACGAGCCAGACTATGGATTAGATCTTGGTTTATGGGAAGATAATGCCACCGAGTTTGGTCAACACTATAGGATGGGGAATCAGCCGTTTGGGAATCCAGTTCTTGAGTTTTCTGGACAAGCCCCCTTTCATATGAGTTTTTTTCATGAACCCAGACTTGCTTACGCGATTGCAGGCTATTTGAATCGAACCTATCCAGAGTACCGGATTCATCTCTTCAGTACTCTCTCTCGTTACGCATTTCAGAGTCATCATCCGTACTGGGGGTTTCGATTTGCAGGATGGGCTCTGCACTATATTCAGGATCTCACTCAACCTTATCATTCAACAGCTATGCCTGGAGTATCTTTTTTTAGGGCATTCATCTTGGGATTACTTGATATGATTGGGATTCACAGTCCATTAAAGAATAGAATACAGCTACTCACAAATGAACACTTAGCGCTGGAGAATTTCCAGTATCATTCTTTTTATGAGGCTTATCAACAAGGTCATTCTACTCAACCGTTTATGCAGGCTTTGTTAGAAAAAGTGCGGGATCAGAGTTATCCTACCTATACTGATGCCTATCCTCGGGAACTAATTACCAAGGAAGCCTATCAAGTTTCAGCACGAACCCATGAAGAGATGAGGCAGCAGTTTCCAAACCACCTCATTCAAGATCCAAAATATCTATTTGGAACTACAGAGCCTGGGGTAAATCTCCCAGAGCTTTTGAAGAGGCAAGGATTAGAGCAGCAGCATCAAAGGATGAAAACTTTGTTGGCCGATTTGATGAAAAATACAGGTTCTCATTCTAGAAAATTTATTTTAGAGGGTATTTTGAGGTAATCACCAGAAATCAATCAGTCCTTGAAGAATAAAAATAAAATAAGATTAATAAAAAAGGATTGGTTAATCATTAAAATCGGACTAGGATCCCCTCCAAATCTTTAGGAGGTATTCAACTATGAAGTATGCTGATCCTGGAACAACAGGCTCTTTGGTTCAATTTAAGTCATCCTATGGGAACTTGATCAATGGTGAGTGGATGGGGCCTGTAGATTCCCAGTTTTTTGATGTGATTTCTCCAGTCACAGGAAAATCCTACACTCAGGTTCCTCGCTCCAACTCCAAGGATATTGAGTTGGCCTTAGATGCGGCTCATGCTGCAGCTCCAGGCTGGGGGAAGACCAGCGTCACCCAGAGGTCTCAGATCTTGCTTCAGATTGCTGATCGAATGCAGCAAAATCTAGAGAAGCTTGCCGTTGCTGAAACTTGGGGAAATGGAAAGCCTGTGAGGGAGACTCTTGCGGCAGATCTTCCATTGGCAATCGATCACTTTAGGTATTTTGCCGGTGTGATTCGTGCCGAGGAAAGTGGGATGTCTGAGCTTGATCCCATGACGTTTTCTTATCACGTGAAGGAGCCTCTAGGTGTAGTTGCTCAAATTATACCGTGGAACTTCCCACTTTTGATGGCAGCTTGGAAACTTGCTCCTGCTCTAGCTACTGGTAATTGTGTGATTTTAAAGCCTGCTGAGCAGACTCCAGTTTCTATTCTTCTATTTGCTGAAATGATTCAGGATTTGCTACCCAAGGGTGTTCTCAACATAGTGAATGGCTTTGGGCTAGAAGCAGGCAAACCCCTTGCATCCTCTCCTCGTGTAGCAAAAGTAGCATTCACAGGTGAGACAAGCACAGGGAAGCTCATTTTAAAATATGCGTCAGATCACATTATTCCTGTTACTCTAGAGTTGGGAGGTAAAAGTCCTAATATCTTTATGCAGGATATTTTTGATCAGCCTGATAGCTTTGTGGAAAAAGCGATGGAAGGCTTTGCTATGTTTGCCCTAAATCAGGGCGAAGTCTGTACATGCCCATCACGTGCCTTGATTCATGAATCAATCTACACACGCTTCATGGATTTAGCTATGTCCAGGGTGGGTAAAATTAAGATGGGCCATCCTCTCGATACCGAAACGATGATGGGTGCTCAGGCTTCTTCAGATCAGTTGGAAAAAATTCAATCCTACGTTCAGGTTGCTAAATCAGAAGGCGCAAAGATCCTCATGGGTGGTAAATCTGCAAAGGTTGCAGGTCTAGAGCAGGGTTATTACTTTGAGCCCACAATTTTTGAAGGCAAAAATCACATGAGGATCTTCCAAGAGGAGATCTTTGGTCCAGTGGTTTCTGTCACTCAATTTAAGAATGTTTCAGAAGCAATTCAAATTGCAAATGATACTAGTTACGGATTGGGGGCTGGGGTTTGGACGAGAAATCTTCACACAGCACATGAACTGAGCAAGGAAATAAAGGCCGGACGTATTTGGGTGAACTGTTATCACCTCTATCCAGCTCACGCCTCTTTTGGAGGATACAAACAGTCTGGGTTGGGGCGAGAAACTCATAAAATGATGTTGTCTCATTACACGCAGACTAAAAATATCCTTACCTCCTACGATCCAAAACCCATGGGATTTTTCTAAGGGAGATACCCAAGGTTTCTTGATCTAGAAATCTTAAAATGAGTAGAAGGGGAGAGCGAAAACGATCTCCCCTTTTTCTATATCCTTCGATTTTAATCTTGAATGACTCAAAATTGCTGATTTACCTGGTTCTGTTAGCCTCAGCGTGAGCAATATCCGCTGCAAGCTCCCTTGCGATTGAGAGCACGGTCAGTTTCTCGTGCTTGACCTTGATAGGTAACGTATTAGTGACTACAATGTGTTCAATCGCAGCAGATTGAGTGGCCTTGGTTGCATGCCCTGCGAGGTGTGTGACTACTGCTAGAATTCTCCTGGGGTGGTGCCCTTGGATCATCTTAGCAACCTGATCGAGTGTGCCTCCGGATGCAGTTTCGTCATCTACAATCGCAACTGTTTTGCCTGCAATATTTTCAATTCCTGTGCCTCCTAGGATTCTCTCTCTTCCTTCAAAGTCACGTTCCTTATTCATCACAACTAGACTCACCTGTTTGGCTCCTGAGTACACTTGTGCAAGATCGTGTTGAAACTTAGTGGCATCCTTCTGAAATCCAGCATCTGGAGAAATGATGCAATCCACCTCATTTGCACTCAAGAATTCAATTAGTGTAGGCCTTGAAGTGATCTCTTTGGAGTGGATTTTAAAAAAACCAAGGGATTGAGGAGCGTGTGCCCTGACCACGGTGATTCCGTGAACTCCCGTAGACTCGATAAGGTCTGCAATGAGTCTGCCCTGAGTTGTTACTCCTACGTCAAACTCTGGTTTATCAGAACGAGAGTAAAATAAATAAGGAGTAATCAGGTGAACGCTCGCTCCTTGTCGACTCATCCAAGAAGCTTGAGCTAGGGCTAAAAAGAAGTGATCGTTAATGGGCGCTTCTGAGGCAACCATCCAGTAAATTCTTCTGCCGCGAAGCTCCTCTGGTGCTGCGAGTAGTTCTTCAAAACTGTAGGGTTTCTTTCCTAAAAGATCAGCCGTTTCTGCTAATAGATCCGGGTGATTGCTGCTACCTATCCAGAAGTCCTCATGAGTCACTAGGTTCTTAGTGGGTTTTTTTTGATCAAAATCTACCCGTGCTCCCGCTTGAATGCCATAATCAGCTCCAGCCACTGCAAAAAATTGAACAACTTCAAGCTCCCTAGCTAAAGGTCCCTCAATTTCAATTGCATTAAACGGGATCTGACTAAATACGGACACCTCTGATGCACCCAGTGTCTTCGCAGTTCTGATCTTGATTAAAGCCTCCATGAGAGATTCAAAAGAGAGTTTAGCAGGTACTGAAATACTTGCGTCCTGATTCACCACCTCAATCCCAGTGGTGTTGACGGCAGGGTGATAGAACTGAACAATGAGGTTATCGTTCTCAAATTTGCGTGTTAAATCCGGCAAAAGTGTAAATCGGGATCCTTGGGCCTCAAAGAATGCTTTTTGAGCTGCAAGTTCACTTGGGCTATGGAGTAGTCCAATTCCAAGCGTAGGTGGGATAGCATGGGTTGTTGTGCCTACGAAAAAAAATAGACTGATGCAGATAGATTTGAAGCTGTGCAAATTCATGAGACGAGTCCTCAAGGATGTATTAATATTGAATGAGTGAATAAAATGGGGATGTCAGTTTAGATTTCCCGTGAAGGCCTGTGAGTTCGATTAAACAGGCTAGATGAACTTCGCTCGCTCCGGCAGCCTGGAATAGCTTTTCTGCAGCTTGAAGGGTTCCTCCTGTTGCCAGTAAGTCATCCACGATTAAAACCCTACCCAGTGATTTTCTGGGAAGTGCTGAGGCTGAAATTTGAATTTCATCCGTACTATATTCTGTGGTGTATCGTAGGGTATGGGTAGGGCGAGGGAGCTTTCCACTTTTTCTGATCATCATAAAAGGGAGTTTCATTTCCTGCGCTAATGCGGCACCGAATGGAAATCCTCTAGATTCTAGTCCTGCGATGACTTGAATTCCCTTGGATTCATATTCACTTTTTAAAATTTGGATCACAGCTCTAAAAAGTTCAGGTGAAGCAAAAATTGAGGATACATCTCTGAATAAAACACCTGGCTTTGGAAAATCAGGTGTTTCAGTGAGTTCTTGCTTGATCATAGCCTGGATGAGAGCCATTCGGATGAATTCCAGTCTCTTTTTAGGATTCTCATGCACGTATCCTTCAACGGCATTTGAGCTCTCAAGGATGACAGAAGATTCAGGTCTTCTGGTTTGGGCAAGTGATACTAAATAGCCACTCTTCCTATGCTCATAATCAGTTGGAGTTTGAGAAATCACACGCGCAAACTCGGATGCATTCACATTCTCTGGTAAAGTTTGCTCAATTCTAGGGGTGTGACCTTTTTTTTCTAAGAATAGGACTAGAGATTCTTGAAGTGACTCTGAATCTGCAGAGTTTTCAATGAAGTGCTCAAGTGAGATCCAATAATCAGGGTACTCTTCAGAGTGGATTATTCTCTTTGCTTCTCTGAGGCGATTTTGAGCTCCAGTTTGAGCAGATTCTTTCCCTACGGGTTGTACTGCAACGCCTGAGTCTACTGAAAAAGCCTTCACACTCAGTTCCTGTGAGGGGAACAAAAAGTGTATAGTTTCAGCAATGCTTCCTACAATCATGGGATCTCGAGTCGTAATTCCCACCTTAAGAGCTGAAAATGCATCTTGGGTAAGAAAAAACACTAAGGTTATTCCTAAGGAAAAAGCTACTCTGGGCTTCACTTAAAACCTCCAGCCTAGGGTCAATTGCAGTTGATCTTATTTGACCAGAGATTTATTTGAAAGGCTGCTCTTAGGCAATGGAATTCTGAGCATGTGCTCCTAAATTTCCCATGCAGAAGAGGTTTTATGATTGGGTGATCAGCTTGTTATTGAGACTACGGCAGTGACTCCGAAGTGAGTTTCTCTAGAGAGGAGCTCATTTTTAGATTTCTTGCTAAAGTATCTTCTGAGTGTTGGTAGTAATCAATTTGAGATGGCACTAAAGGAGTATTACCAAGAATCAGGTCTGATGCTTTCTCCGCAATCATCATGACGGGTGAGTAGAGATTTCCGTTCGTAATATAGGGCATGATAGAGGCATCAACCACTCTTAAGTTCTGGACGCCATGAACCAAGAGCGAGTCAGGATGAACGACTGCTTGAGGATCTAACCCCATCTTACAAGTACAAGAGGGGTGTAAGGCAGTCTCGCTTTCACTCTTGACCCAGGAGAGGATCTCCTGATCTGACTGTACGAGTGGCCCCGGCGAGAGTTCTCCGCCGTTAAACTCCTCAAATGCGGGTTGATTGAGGATGTGGCGAGCCAATCGAATAGCTTCAAGCCATTCCTTACGATCCTGCTCTGTAGAGAGGTAGTTAAAGACTAGTCTCGGATATTGTGTAGGGTCCTGAGATCGAATTTTTACGAATCCTCGAGCATCGGAGTTCATGGGTCCAACATGAACTTGATACCCATGTCCTTGTGCGGGAGACGTCCCGTCATATCGAATTGCAAGGGGAAGAAAATGAAACTGAAGATTTGGATAAGCAACCTCAGAGTTGCTTCTAATAAACCCACCTGCTTCAAAATGGTTTGTTGCTGCTGCCCCTTTTCTTTGAAATAACCACTGAAAACCAATCCAAGGTTTATTCCACCACTGAAGCGCGGGATACATGCTGACAGGCTTTTTACAGGCGTATTGAACGTATACTTCAAGGTGATCCTGAAGATTCTTTCCCACTCCTGGAAGATCCTGAAGGACAGGAATATTCAAAGGAGTTAAGTCTTTTGCGTCTCCAATTCCAGAGAGCTGCAAGAGTTGTGGAGAGTTAATAGCTCCACCGCAGAGAATGATTTCCTTACCATATACGCGATGCATCCTACCAAACTGTTGGTACTCCACGCCAATGGCGCGTTTTCCGTCAAATAAAACTCGTGTACTTAATGCCCAGCACTTGATCGTGAGGTTTTTTCTCATCCTTCGTGCAGGGTGGAGATAGGCTCGAGCTGCAGAGAGTCTGCGGCCTTGATGAATATTTCGATCAAAAGGACCAAAACCTTCTTGTTGGTATCCATTGACGTCTGGAGTATAGGGGTAACCTGCTTGCTCAGTGGCCTTGAAGAAGGCCTGAAAGAGGGGATTATCGCAGGGCCCATTTTCTAACATGAGCGGACCGCTAAAACCATGGTATGAGTCTGCTCCGATTGTGCGCGTTTCTGCCCTCATAAAGTAAGGGAGGCAATGGGCGTAGTCCCATTGATGCATACCAGGATCCTTGGACCATTTTTCATAGTCCAGGGGGTTTCCTCTGATGTAGATCATCCCGTTAATCGAGCTTGATCCACCGAGGAGCTTTCCTCGTGCATGATAGATTCTTCGGCCTCCCATAAACGGTTCAGGGTCAGATTGATAGCCCCAATCGTAGAAACGACTCCCGATGGGGTAGGTAAGAGCGGCCGGCATATGCACAAAAATATCCCAAATATAATCGGGTCGTCCGGCTTCAAGGACAAGAACCTGGTGGGAGGGATGGGTGCTGAGGCGATTTGCTAAAACACTGCCTGCAGAGCCACCGCCAACAATGATAAAATCATATTGCTTTTTTCCCATGAGAAATTTGCTCCTCGTGTCCTCCCATACCCTAGGTGTGAGTGGCTTGGCTAATACTTTTTAAAAATCTCCATTCTATTGTTAATGAAACTCCAGCAAGAATAAATCCACTGGCTAGGAGAGTGCGTTCAGAAATTACTTCTTCGAAAAATATCCAGCAGATCAAACTTGTGAGGAGAGGCTGTAGGTAACCAAAAAGGGCAACTTGAGAAGATGGTGCACGCTTAAGTGTCCAGATGACGAGAAAGTAGCTCAAGAGAGTAGATCCTAAAATGCCGTAAAGAACCATTGCAATGAGCGATGGAGTCATGATTGGAATATGAAATTGCGGTAGCTCCTTAATGGCAAATACCCCAAAGATCAGACTCGAGATAGAGAACATACCTGCTGTAATCCATAAATCATCAAATTTCTCAAAGAAGGGTTTTGAAAGGGCTAAAAATAATCCATAGCTAAAGCAACTCAGGAGAGTGAGGCAATCCCCCAAAAGCTGATGATTGGAGAGTTGGTAGTTTTCAATGTGACTTAGGATGGTTACACCGAGGAAGGCGAATAAAAATCCAATTAATCGAGGTAGGGTAGCTCTTTCTTGTCCTATCCAAATGACAGCGGCTAGGGTCATGAGTGGTGAGAGTGTGTAGAGAATCGCACTATTCGTTGAAGTCGAGTAGTGAAGTCCTAGGAGATAAAAACCTTGTGTTATAGCTCCCCCCATGAGCGAGAAAATTAAAAGAGGGAAGATGAAGCCACGGTTGAGTTTGGGTCTAGGCTTTTTAAGAAGAGATGCTAGGGATAGGAGAATGATTGCTGTTACTGAGCTCCTGATGAAGGCCCAAATCATAGGTGGGAATGCTTGCATCAGAAGTTTTGAAAAAATGTAACTCAAAGCAAATAAAAGCTGAACTGTGAATAAGGCAAGCCACAATTTAGTTTTTGATGTTTTGTATGAGTTCATAAGTGACTCCCATCTGGTTAAGAGTTAGTTATTAATACTTAAGAATACTATGTGGCGCATCAGGTCTACTTTTTGACGGATCTTAATGTTGTTGGCTCTGGTTACTCAGTAGAGTGACCTGGGCTCCTTAATAAAATTCTGGAAATGAGATTTGCCGAGCGATGTAAAGTTGTTCAGCTTGAGCTTGATGGCAAATCAATACGAATAAGATGACCATGACACGACTAAGAATAAGGCTCATGAAATCAATCCCCCCAAGATTTCAGAGGGCTTATATCTCATTTTTGAAAGTTTTGGAGGAAAAATTCAAATCCTCATTTTTATGAGTGCCCTCGGAGAGATCACTCCAATCGTTCTGCTATAAGGGTTTGAGAATTAATGCAATAGAGTCATCATTGCTGCCGCTGGCAATAGCATGTGCTTGAAGCCCTCTTGCTGCAAGAGCTACTCCTGAGTCTAAGGATTCACCCACTAGATCTCCCAATCGCAGGTCACTTGGGATGCTATGAGTAATACCATTTGTTACAAGAATGAGTGCTTTCATAGGTTCTGTCTCAAGGTCAATATAGGTGACTTCTGGGATGCGTCCTACGTGCAAGACATTACTGCTAGTGCCTTTAATAAACCAATCACCTAATGCTCTTGATGTTGATAAAAGCCCATCTAACCTTGGAACACTGACATCTGTCTCTGCAGAAACAAAGCCACCACGCTTTACAATGGCTTGAGCTTCAATGGGGTCCTCAGGGTAATGCTCTGAAGTGAGGCGTTTGGCTCGTCCAGAAGTAGGGAGTAAAGTTGCTCTAGTATCGCCAAGTTGCACCAAGTAGATGTATTGATTTAAAAATACTGCAATTGTGGCTGATGCACCAGAGGTTAAGCATGCCATTCTTAGAGCGGGATCTGAAGAGTAATTGCAATGGGCCTTTATCGCCTCATCCACTGAAACTCTAAAGAAGCCATCATGCATAGGTGCACGAAAGTGCTCTGATTCAGAGGAAAAAGCATTCTCAAGAGTTTGTCTCACGATATCAGGATTTGAGATCTCATCAGCGCTTAATTCCTTAAGAAAATGTCCAAGAGTAATAGGGATAATTTCAGGGGCATAGTCTACAATGCCTCGGCCCCCATGGCCATCTAGGACTCCCAGTACTCCAAAATCATGGACCCCGATTTCGGCAAGGGGGTTATGATCGGCTGGAAACCAATAAGCGAGGTGAGCATCCTCAAAGGATTCTCTTTCTCCTGGATGTCTAGAAAGCCCCACGCTGTATTTTGATCCAAACTCGACAGGCTCTATTTGCCCTGGTTGCAAAGAAAAATCATGGGAGTCTTCTTTGACCCAAGAAACACGCCATGAATGATCTGAAGCCTGCTCTTTGATCTCAATACTATACTCGGGCAAGACGAAGAGTTCTTCGTGCAAGGATTGTTGGAGTTCTGCACGAGCACGATTTTGGCGAAGTACAGTGAAGTCAGGGGCAGCATCCGCTTCTGCTTCAATTTCTAGGACTGAGGCGCCTGCAAGAGCAGAGGCATGTCCTTCTTCTGTGTGAGCTCGATTCTTGATAAAGGCTAGAACCGATCGCGGATGAGGGTTCTGGAGAGTTGCCAGTTCGAGAGCTGCAGTTGAAGAGCTTAGATCAAGGTGCCTACCCGCCGGTAGGTCCAGACGGCAAGGAATATATGAGCCTGCCGGAGCAGGACTGATCAAGATAGGGTTGGAGCTAAAAGGCGGTAATTTACTACTCATGCATGAAAGTGAGGAAGGCGGAAGGGTGATTTCTGGAATTTCGCTGCAAGGGAGAGGTCTTGTCAGTTGACCCATGGTGAGTAGATTTGCTTCTAAGGTTTCAAGTACCTCAATCATGCGATGAAAAAAATCTCTCCAGTAAGTCTGCTCGCCTTTATATCGAGAAGTTCTTACAAATCCAATACTTAGAATCTTAAACTGCATGAGATAGTTACTGCTAAGGTCACCCCTATCTCTAAATTCAGTGATATGTGCATTTAATTTTTTTACTAAAGCCTTATGTTCTGCTGCATATGGCTCCCGGGTGCCCTGATAAATTTCGCATTCCAAGTCTTCATGGATGAGCTGTTTGATGTCATTGATTAAGGATTCAGTGAATCCTCCTGATTCTTGAGCTCGGTCAGTAAGTTCTCTCATTTGTTTTCTGGTGATAGCTTGGGCGTTTGAATAAGAGAGGAGGATTAAAAAGATCTTACTGATAACTACACACTTCAACCAACGAGTCATAACTTTGTTTACCTCAAGGCCTATTAAAAAGGAATCCTGTTTGTAATGAGCAAATCATATTTCAATTAAAAAAATTGTTTTAGTTCAACACGGGACGCGGCATCTCTGCGGAGAGAGTCTCAGATCATTGATTGGAAGGCGTCACTAGATTTTTTCCAGCTTTATAAAACTTAAATCACTAGTCAAAGATCAGAGAGTTTTTGAAGAAGATTGATCTGAGAAGAATAAGAAGCAGGATCAAATTTTCTTCGATCAGCCGAGCTTGAGATTAGAAGGGTGTCTTTTGCATGAGTGCCAGGGTCGTCCTTGGCGTAGAAAATCTGAAGAGACAGCGGGTCTTGCGCGCACTGCCAAATCATTCCCGCACACATCCTGCAGGGCTTCAGGGTTGTTAGAATTTTACAGCGACGGGGTAGTGGATGTTGAGTCCTTTGATAATATCTCTGAATGAGATTTACTTCAGCATGTATGGATTTATTCTTGGATTGAACGTTCAATCCCACTTCCAAAAGTTCGTCCTTTAAGGTGGACGGATTGTTCCAAACTAAAATTGAAGCGATGGGACGATTATTTTTAAAGAGCTTTTGGTCACAAGTTTCGTTAGTAGAGAGATCTTTTGCCAGATCTAGAGCTAATTTCATCCAGTCGTGATCTGTGGCGAATGGATTAGAGCTGACTCTGGTCATTTGATGAATGTCGGTGTGGGGCGTATCATCTAAAAGAGTGTGATGGTTTTCTGATAGATCAATAAACGGAAGTTTTGGGTCAGGAAATGTTTGAATATCGTAAGTAATTCGTTTGGCTGCAACCTTAACCATCCCGTAGCTCAAGGGTGTAGCTTCTTGTTGATTAGTGAAGATACGATTTCTCAATAGATGATGCGCCTGTTCAGGGTAGCGATGGTAGATCCCATGAATGAGGAGTGAAATTGCTGTAAATGGCGAGTGAATGCTCAAGTTTTTTTGGGTTTTGGCAAAGTAGACCTGCTTTTTATCTTGAAGGAATGCATAGATAAAGAGTTGAGGGTTAAGGAGACTTGCCTTGGTGCAAGTCAGAGACAAGTCTAAGTTTGTTTGGGTTTGAGCTTTATAGGTTTTCATGAGTCACTCTAATGAGTAGCTGCGAAGAATTGAGTTTGAAGTAGAATCAGCACTGGAGGCTCGAGCAGATACCTTTTGAAACTCTACCCAGGTGAGTTTGAAATCGAACTCTAATTGCAGAAAGTCCTTCATGATTTGAGAGATGGTGAGTCTTAATTGGGATCTGAACTCCAGTTTTTCATGATCCTCGAGTTGACTTTCATAGTGATACACTCTGGATTGAGATAGGATAAGACCAGTGAGTTGATCGGGAGTGAGAGCAAGAATCATTTGAGGTTGATTTTCTTCGGTGAGTTTCCAATGCGGATTATTTCTGAAAACCTGGGTGACCTTTTTAAATGTTCCTCTAGGGGTTTGTCCTGGTGCTTTCCATTTTTCATTAAATTGTTGTTTAATCCAATTATTAAGAGCTGGGTGTGAAATTGATTTTGGGAATTGGTACTCAAACACTCTTAAAAGACCGCGAGGTTTTAAGACTCGATAAAACTCCAAAGCAGAGGACTGCGCGTTCATCCAGTGAAATGCTGATCCAATAAGGACTGCATCCATGCAAGCATCAATCATGTTCAGAGATTCGGCTGACCCAAGTTGAAGTTGGATGTTGTTTTTATGAGATGAGTCCTGAATTAATTTTTCGGCAGTGAGAAGCATGGATGGATCGGGATCAATTCCGGTGATGTTTGCCGGGATCCTTGAGTTGAGGAGAGAGAGTATGGAGTGAGCAGTGCCACAGCCGATATCCGCTATTTGAAAAGGAGTGGAAAAACCCGCTTGAGTCAGTCGATCCTGAAGGCCTGCGAAGGTCGATGCAGGATAAAACGGTCGAAACTCTATATAGAAGTTTGGGTCAAATACTCCTTGGCCTTGCATGTGCCGAGTGTAGCTAAAAATAAGCTCCCAATCTAGGGAATTTAAGTACTGTGAGCTCCCGTAGATTTTTAGGTGCTCATCAGTGATCAGTAGATTTGGCTTTAAATGATATTCATTGTTTTTTAGATTGAAAACCATCCTTTTCGTTCATTTGAAAGGAGTTGTGCTAGTTGATTCGTTGAGGTTTTAGTCATCTTTGTTGCATCATCTATTCGCATGAGATGGGATAGTGGATTCTAAAGAGGGTTGTGCGTGATTTATGGGAGTTCTTTATTTAGTTCATAAAATATGATACTCCAGAGCTCTTTAATCAATAAATAATAAATTGGATTACGAGTCGAAGTTCTAAGGCCGTAAGATTAAGGTATCCCATGAAGTTAATAAAAAGCTTGTTTTTGATGGCTTTGATTTGCTCTTTTTGCTGTTCCTGCAGAGAAGATAAATCAGGAGGTTCTGTGCCTCAGTCTGAACAATCTCCCATTTATGATTCATACGGCTTTGACTCTTCTGGGCTTCATCGTAATGGAACTCTTTATGATGATGCTGGATACGATGCTAAAGGTTTTTTTCGGCCATTAGTAATGAATATGTTGCGATTTCATCGCAATGGTACCTTATTTGATCAAGATGGCTACTCTTATTTTGGCTTTGATCGAGATTTGCGACATAGAGTTACGGGAAGTGAATTTGATTCAGATGGGTTTAACTTTGAAGGATTCAATGCTCAGGGTGTGAATCGACGTGGTTTTATTGGATCAAATGGTTACCTTCATTCTGATGGAACCTTGAGTACTTATGATCCGGATGGCTTTAATTTTATGGGTTTTAATGAGGTAGGTATTCACTATCTTACTGGAGCTGAGTTGAGTGATTGTGGTGTGAACTACATAGGCTTTACCGACGATGGATTTAATGTCGGCTCTAATGGGATTTGGGGTTTTGATTCAAGAACCGGACGTAATCTTTTTGGATTTGATCGGTCGGGTCAGCATCGAAATGGAACTCGCTATTCTGATCTAGGATTTGATGCTCGTTACTTTAATCGAGATGGTATTCATGCTTTTAACGGACATCCCTTTGATGGGAGTGGATTCGACCGTGATGGTTTCAATGAAGAAGGATTCGATGCTCATGGTCGAGATCGTCAAGGGTATATCAGAGGTTCTGATTTTCATCCTGAAAGACGGATCCATCGTGTTACCGCAACTCTATTCGACACAGAACGAGATGATTTTGATGAATACAACCAGGGAGGTTTTGCTCTTGATGGCTCTCACAGGCCAATACCCAGGCAGGAGACAATGGCTATTGATCTAGGTGACAGACGTTTGCATCTGATGAGTTCTTTGCAGTCCTTTACTTCCTTCAGGAGAGATGTTGAAGGACCTTTATCTGTGGTTGATGATTCCATATTTCAACACCTGTACTCCTCTAATCGAGCTCATCTTTCTACTCAAGCGCTAGCTGATGCAGAGCGAGATGTTTTAGTAATAGTAGCGGAGGGGTTAGATCATAACATTCCGAATTCAAGTACGTTAATGAATACAACTGAATCAAGAATTGAGACTCTGAGATCTTTAACTTCGGTTGATGATTTCTTATTTGAGCACTTACGAAATCCGAGTCCCTATCCTCCAGGTTCTGAGTATCGAGTGTTGACGGATGAAGAGAGAGAAGCGTTTGCCATGTTTGGGCCAGGTCGAGGTGGTCAAGCTCCCCAGGGGGAGGGTGTACTTACTCGGGCGCTCTTGCAAGGGTCCTTTTTTCCAGAGCTAGCTGAAGAAATAGCTCAGATAGAGCGGAATTCAAGGCGGCTTCGACGGCCACGATCTAGTGATCTGGGCGATTTAGGGGCCGCGAGACGAGCCTTGAGAGATGGTCATGAAGAATAATGAACTGATGCTCTGATGATGAGATGATATCGAGTAATCTCCTTTTGATGCATAAAAACCAGTTCACCTCAATATACACGATGAAGTTCCTCACGGTCTTGAGTTAGAAGTTTTTTGCTCAAGGATTCAAGTCTATTCAATTCTAAGCAAACAGAACGAAGTTTGCGGTGGGTTTTTTTTTATGTATTTTGTTCTTCTATTTTTTTCATTTGATCAGCTTTTATTGTTCATGTTTTGGATTGCAGCTTGAAAAGAGTATTTTAATAGCGAAGTTTTCCTGTTCTTTCTCTCCACTTTTGAGTTGTGTAGAGATGAGTCGTTTCATCAATAATCGTCATCCCTTCTGAGGGTCGACGGAGAGGGCCATCATTCAGAGATGTATCTCAACTAATTTTGCTGGAACATAAAAAAGTGTTAAACTGGTGGCTCATACCATGATAAATCCCAGCAAAAAGCCATGGACGAATGAGCTTGCCCTATTTTATACATAGACTAGACCGTAGTTTTTGTGGAAAAATGAGATCATATGAGCATTTATAAAGAGTCTCTCAAGTATCACTCCGCAGGTAGAAAAGGTAAGATCGAAGTGATCCCTTCTAAACCTGTGACGACCCAACATGATTTATCTCTTGCCTACTCTCCTGGCGTGGCAGAGCCGTGCCGGATGATTGCCGAGAAGGAGAATCTTAGTTATGAGTATACTTCAAAGGGGAATTTAGTTGCCGTCATCTCCAATGGGACTGCTGTTTTGGGTTTGGGAAATATTGGCCCTCATGCTGCTAAGCCAGTGATGGAAGGTAAGGCGATCTTATTTAAGAAGTTTGCCGATATTGATGTATTTGATATTGAGCTCGATGCTTCTGATCCAAACGATGTGATTCGCGCTTGTCAAATGCTTGAGCCTACTTTTGGGGGTATTAATCTTGAAGATATCAAGGCTCCTGAGTGTTTTATTATTGAAGAAGAGCTCAAGAAGAAGCTTAAAATCCCAGTTTTTCATGATGATCAGCACGGGACTGCAATCATTTGTGGTGCTGCATTTTTAAATGCTTTAGAAATTATTGGTAAGCGTATTGAGGATGTAAAATGTGTTTTTGTGGGCGGAGGAGCTGCATGTATTTCTTCTGCGAAAATGTTCCTTCAGCTAGGTGTCCGAGCTGAAAATCTCATTATGACAGACTTGGATGGAGTCATTTACAGCGGACGAAAAGAGGGAATGAATCCATACAAGGAAGTTTTTGCTCAAAATACCTCCCTTCGTACGGTGTCTGATGCTCTCGTGGGTGCGGATGCTGTGATCGGTCTTTCTGCTCAGGGTGCCTTTAGTGTAGAAATGATTTCGCGAATGGCCAAAGATCCTATTATTTTTGCCATGGCTAATCCTGATCCCGAAGTTTTGCCTGAGGACGTTCTGAGAGTGAGACCTGATGCGATCATGGCAACAGGTCGTTCTGATTATCCTAACCAAGTAAATAACGTCCTGGGCTTTCCATTTATTTTTAGAGGCGCTTTGGATGTACAATCTACGGCGATCAACGAAGAAATGAAGATGGCAGCAGTGAGAGCCATTGCTGAACTCGCTAAGGAGGATGTGCCTGAGAATGTCGTTCGTGCCTACGGCGGCAAGGAGTTTCGATTTGGTCGAGAGTATCTCATTCCTAAGCCTTTTGATCAGAGAGCTTTACTCTGGGTAGCTCCTGCAGTTGCTGAGGCAGCGATGAAATCAGGTGTTGCTAGGAAGAAAATTGATCTTAAGAAGTACCGTGAGTGGTTAGAGACCCTTTTAGGTTCAAGCTACACGTTCATGAGAACGGTGAAGAGAAAGCTTGAGGAGAAGGGAAGAGAAAAGGGTAAAGCGGCTCGTCCTTATCGCTTAGTATTTCCTGAAGGTGAGCATCCCTCTATATTAAAAGCTGCACATATTCTGGCGGAAGAAAAAATTGCAGAGCCTGTGTTATTAGGAGATGAAGAGGTTATTCGTAAAACGATTGAGGAAATGGATTTAAGTCTTGATCCGAAAACCGTTCAAATTGTTCAACCCTCCAAGAGCAAAAAGATTCAGGCCTATTCAGAGCTCTTATTTGAGCGCAGAAAACGAAAAGGTATGACTCAGCTTCAAGCTAGGGATTTGGCGCAGCAGAATAATTATTTTGGTCCTTTGATGGTAGAGGCAGGGGATGCGGATGGAGTTTTAAATGGAGTTTCTCAGGGTTATCCTGAGACTATTCGTCCGGCCATTCATTCCATCGGCGTTCTTCCAGGTTCCAAACTTGTGGGTGTTTATCTCATGATTTTTAGAAAACGCATCCTCTGGTTTGCTGACACGACTGTGAACATTAATCCTTCGAGTGAGGAACTTGCGAATATCGCTGTTCAGACAGCGCGGTTTGCTTCTCAGTTCATGGTAGATAGCCCAAAAATTGCGATGCTTTCTTTTTCTAATTTTGGATCTAACAATCATCCCTTTGCAGAAAAAGTGAGAGATGCCACAGATCTTATTCGTGCACATCACCCTGAATGGGTTGTAGATGGTGAAATGCAAGCAGACACAGCTTTAAATCCTGAGATTACTGCTAATAGCTTTCCGTTTAATCAAGTGCCCGGAGATGCAAATATTTTGATTTTTCCTGATTTGCAATCGGCTAACATCGCTTACAAACTTCTGGGCCAACTCGGAGAAGTAGAAACTGTAGGTCCAATTCTACTTGGAATGAATAAGCCTGCTTATGTTTTATCGCAAAACTCAAGTGTCACTCAAATTGTGCATATGGCAACACTTGCTGCAATGGATATTCGAGGGCGTGCGGAGGTCTAGTGAGTCATTCACTATTTCCCTTAAGAGGTGTGGCGCTTTGCTCTTTTTTGGAGTGAAGATGACTTGAGTTGGTATGATTACGATGGGAAGCTTTTTCGTGCACCTTCAAATTTGGAATTGCCCACGATTGGGTTCTGCCATAAGCTTAGGAATCAATGAGCACGTCCTATAATCGAATCCTAGTTCGATCTCCTAATTGGATTGGAGATCAGGTTTTGGCTTTTCCCTTCTTCTATTACTTGAGGAGGAGTTTTCCCAGTGCTTGGATTACAGTAGCTTGTGCTCCTTGGGTTGAGTCAGTTCAATACCGAAACTTAGTCGATGAAGTTGTGGTGATTGAAAAGCTAAAACATGCCTCAATGATTGAGCGGATTAAGGCAATAGAAAGTACTTCTCTTATTCTTAGGTATAAAGGTCCATGGGATTTGGGAATTTGTTTGCCTCCTTCATTTTCCTCAGCTTGGATCATGAGGCGTTCTGGAGTCTCGCGTCGAAGGGGATATGTCGCTGATTTCCGGGGTTTTCTCCTTAACGAAAGAATATCAGCGCAGGGAACTGAAGCGTTACACCGAGCTGAAGAGTATCTCAAACTCCTTCCTGAAGAGGTCCAGATTGATGGGCCAGTCGAAGACTTCTGGGGAGTCTATCCACATAACCCTCTTGATGAAAAAATTCCAGGCGTGCTTTCTGATTTTGATGCTGAAAAAGCTTGGCCCGAGGCTCGTCCGATTGAACCTCCCTCTGGTCATTACTGGGTCATTGCGCCAGGTTCTATGGCGGAATCAAGAAGGTGGCCTGTTTCTAGCTTTATAGCTCTTGCTCGAATTTTAGTGAAAGAGACAGGCTGGAAAGGTGTCATCGTAGGAGGTACAGCTGAATCGCAGATTGCTCAAGAACTCATGAGAGATCCTTCTCTACAATTATCGGATTGGACAGGCAGAGGCACTCCCTCTGATTATTGGAAGGTCTTTCGAGGAGCTCAAGTCTCTGTCTGTAATGATTCAGGTCTTGCTCACGTGGCAGCTCTGTGTGGATCATCTGTTGAGATTGTCTGGGGCGCAGGGCGAGTTGCTAAGACCCAGCCCATTGGTCCAGGAAAAGTGAATATTACTGTCAATCCAGTAGATTGTTGGCCGTGCGAAAGAAATCAATGCGAAAGACGAGAAGGCCTTAAGTTAGAATGTCTTTCCGGATTGACTCCCGAGCGTGTATGGCAGGGAATATGTTCGCTTCGATCATCCGAGAGTTGATTCAAAAAGAGAAGCTCTCTACAGATCACTCTCAGAAGTGCCAGGGGAAGTCCTTAAAATCAGGTCTTCGCTTCTCTAAAAATGCATTTCTTCCTTCTGTAGCTTCATCAGTTCCATAAGCAAGACGAGTGGCCTCTCCTGCAAAAAGCTGTTGTCCCACAAGGCCGTCATCTGGAAGATTGAAGCCATACTTGAGCATACGCATAGCGGTTGGAGATTTACCGTTGATGATTCTCGCCCACTCAAGAGCCACTTTCTCCAAATCCTGGTGTGGCACGACTTTATTGATCATTCCCATTTCAAAAGCCTCTTGAGCCGAGTAATTTAAGCCTAAAAAGAAGATCTCTCGAGCACGCTTCTGGCCAATCTGTCTTGCTAGATAAGCAGAACCGTAGCCTGAATCAAAGCTTGCTACATCTGGATCGGTTTGTTTGAAAATGGCATGCTCTTGTGAAGCTAGAGTAAGGTCACATACAACATGTAGCGAGTGGCCTCCTCCTACTGCCCAACCTGGAACCACTGCAATCACAATTTTTGGCATGAAGCGGATTAATCGTTGGGCCTCTAGAATGTGCAGGCGACCTAAACGAGCTAAATCTACTTTTTCACCTTCAGGCTTCTCATTCGTGTATTTGTACCCATCACGCCCTCGAATGCGTTGGTCTCCTCCTGAGCAAAATGCCCAGCCGCCATCTTTAGGTGATGGTCCATTACCCGTAAGGAGGACTACCCCGACTTGACTCGAGGTTCTTGCATGTTCCAGAGCTGTACATAGTTCATCTACGGTTTGGGGTCTGAATGCATTTCTGCACTCAGGACGATTAAAAGCAATTCGAACAGTCTTCTCATCTATGGACTGATGGTAGGTCATGTCTTGAAATTGAAATCCTGGAATGATTTTCCATTCTTTTGTATCAAATAGCTCTGAAACCATAATCTGCTCCTCAGTCATTGAGTAATGATCCATGAGTTTATCAAAAAATTCACCTTAGGAAAATAGCAATTCCTGCAGGAGCAGATCAGAATTAAGGCCCTTTTTTTGTTAATCTCTGTACCAATCTTGCTCGGAACTCTGCTGATTCCTCTAAAAGAGAAGAGTGGGAGAAGAAACTAAATCAGAGAAGTTTTAAAATTTAAAGCTGCGGATAAAATGACAAGTGTATCCATGTGGGTTTTTCTCGAGATACTTTTGATGAAGTTCCTCAGCTCGCCAAAATTCTTGGGCGGGGCAGACTTCTGTAACTACTGGGTTTTTCCAAGCCTGAGAAAGGTTCACTCTTTTGATGACTTCTAGAGCAACTTGGTGTTGATCCTCATCATGAAAAAAAATGACAGACCTGTACTGAGTACCCTCATCGTTACCTTGTCGGTGAAGTGTCGTGGGGTTGTGCATATTAAAAAAGTGGAGCAGGAGATTCTCATACGATAAGATTGATGAATTAAACTCTAAACGAACCGATTCAGCATGTCCTGTGCTTCCTGTGCATACATCTTCATAGCGTGCCTGCGAGAGTGTGCCGCCCGTATAGCCTACCTCGGTGCGAACGACTCCAGGAATTTGCCTGAGTAACTCCTCTAATCCCCAAAAACATCCTCCCGCAAGAGTTGCAGTGGCAAGAGTATTCGTCTTCATTTTAAATCTCCATTTTGTTCATGCTCTGAGCTCATCATAACTCGTTTGAATGACTTGAGTTTACTCCATTGCGAAACTTTTGACGAGTATCAACGTATTAACTCTTTATACACAAACTTTAAGCATGAACAGGAGAGTACGAATGATGTCTAATCAAGGACGATTAACTAGAAAGAAAGCTTTACGGAGAACTCTATTTACACTCACTCTAGGGATCCTTTCATCTTTAGGATTTGCGTGTCAGTCAGGAAATAGGGGGGCATTGCCTGTCTCCTCGTCCTTGCAGTCAATTTCAAGCGCACAAAGTGATGCAGGTTCAGGACAAAGCTCCTCAGCTCCTATTGGGTCTGATCCTCAAGCCCCTCCATCGCAAGGACCTGTTCCAGCTCTTTCTCCAGCGCCATCAAGCCAATCCTCAGTGAAGGTAGGAGAATCATGTACAGGAGATTCCAGCCGTACCTGTTTGGCAGTTCACTTCGTGAGTTACACCAATTCCTCAGGTACTGCTACGGCTAGCGAGGCTCAAGCTGCAACCATTATTCAGACGATGAACCAGATCTTTGCTCAGTGTGCTATTGGGTTTCAAATTGAAAACTACGAAGCTGTTAATCCTGCTCAGTTTAGCCTAGATTATGGCGCAAATTCTCAAAATCAACTCAATCAAATTCGGCGCACTTTTGATCTGCCGAGTGATCAACTCCTTGCAGTCACTACTGGACCTTGGGGTACTGCAGTAAATGCCTGGACTAATATGCCAGGTGAAGGACTTTATGGTGCAATCATGGAAGCAAGTATCGTGAGTTATGGAAAAGGAATTATTTACGCCCATGAGTTTGGACATTACCTCGGGCTGGATCATGTTTCAAATTCAGCTAATTTGATGAACCCCGTGATCTACACAAATTCTACTCAGCTGAGTACCTCTCAGTGTCAGCTTGCTCAAAGTACCCTCCATGCTTACTGGGCAGATATGATCAGGAGGTAGGGTGAGATGCTAGGGTTTACGTGCGACAAATGCATGAACTGAATAAATTTCCAACTGTCGCACGTGCTTAAAAAATAGCCAGGGAATGTCCTTAGATTTTTCCTCAATCTGAAAACCAATATCCTCATACATCCATTCTACAGCCCTAGAAGAACTAGTACGGACTTGAGGAGGCAAAGCTTTTCTCAGTCGTTTTGCAATGAGAGGATGCCAAATATAAGGACAGCTTTGAATTGCTAAGCCTGAGGGTTGAATGAGGTCAAACTGGAGCTTGGGCAGTGAGAATGGTTCTTCTAGCATATCAATCGTATTGAGAGATACGCTCAGATCCCATATGCCATGCTCAACAGGCAGATCATCCAAGTCGCCTACGATAAAATCTGCATGCCCTGTACACAGAGGTGGTGTGGGAAGTTTGAGTCTTCTTGAAACGGGTCCTTGAATTAAATCCTCAGGAAGTTTGAGTTGACCTGAGTAGGGCAGGCCTAAAGCGAGGTGTCTTGCAATGGCAATACTTCCAAAAGAGCTATCCACTCCAAGGTAGTTTCTGAGCATGGGCTTTAAGAATGAATAAAGGCCTCCCACTCCACAACCCAGCTCAATCGTTTTTTTGAAAGGCTTGGGCTTTCTCTTAAGCCACTCACTGATCTGATGAAAAGGCCCTCGGTCCCAGTACTGCTTAATGAGGGAGTCTATGAAAGGGGGAGATGATTCTGATTTGGGTGTCCACCAGGTGCCTTCCGTGTGTGATTCAGGGGTAGTGGAACTTAAGTAGTGGTTCATGATGTAAAGAGCCGTGACTCTCTCAGCTTCTAGGTCCTCTTCGATATGTTCAGATTGAATTTCCGACTTGGCCTCAAGGTACTCTCGTAAAAACTCACGAGGGATTTCAGAGTCTGGAACGACCTGAGCGATGCCTTTAACGTGATGAAGAAGATAGGACCGGACGTCAGGAACAATTAGAGCCACGCCTGAGAGGATCGGGTAGTCAGTGCGGCAAGTCGTACATTCAAGCTGTCCTCTTCTTATTTCATGAATGTCTTTGAGATGAGGGAGTTTAATGCTTTGAATGGCATGAATACGAAAGGATCCATGGCAGAGGGTTTTTTTATTCTTTTTCTTCGGACATCTTAAGTGTTGAACGCTTGAGCTTAACATAGGGTTGTTCGTAGAATAGTCGTTCTGTTGAATCTGAGCAAAAGAAAACCCACTATAAAGTTGCAACTTTGAGTGATTTTATAGGCCTCAACTTATTCGCTCAATGAGGAGTTACTGCAGAAGTTCTGAATGATCGCCGGCTTGAGCTTATTTTGAGATGAGAATATAAAGTTCCAATGAGCAACCTGAGAGAGTGAGGTAGTTTCAGGGTCTTTGTTTGACGGAGATCAAGCGGTGTGGCACTCTCTGGGGGTATGAATAAATACTTTCTAGTGACCGACAGTAAGGGTCGTCTCGTGTTTAAGAAAAAAGTGACTCAGACGGATCCTATTGATCGGCTCACTCGAGAGCATACTCGTCTAGATTTTCAATGCTTCTTGCTTGAGGGAGAGAACTTCCAGGCGGCTGCAGAAAAGCAAGGATTCAGGGTTTTAGATGAGAGCGCTTTTTACTCAAGGAGAGAGCTTAAGGACGAGTTTTTCTTCACTGATAAACGAATTAAAGAGTTTTTAGGTAATCCCGATCGAATTGAGAAGTCTAGGGATCGCTCTGGATCTGAGCTTCATTTGTTCTCTAAGACTCGAGTTGAAAAGGTCCTTGAAGACCCTCGCTTTCAAAAGCATGCGCAGAGTGTCCGAGCAGGTCGTCAGGAGCGTTTTGAGCAAGAAGAAAAGCAGAAAAGAGCTAAAGAAGTATCATTTTCCTTTGCCCGTCCGCGCTCGATGCGAGAGCAAATGTCAGCGCCTAAGGATAATGGAAAGATAAAAGACTTAGCTAGAAAACTGAGAAAAGACTGGGATTTAACCGAGTACAAAGAGTTTTTTCCTGTAGCCCGCGAGATGAAAAGACGTCACGTATTTTTTATGGGCCCTACGAATAGTGGCAAAAGCTACAGAGGCTTCAATTATTTGACTGAAGGGGATTCGGGAGTGTATTTGGCACCCCTAAGACTTCTTGCTCTTGAGGGACAGGAAGAGATTGAAAAAAGAGGGAAGGCTTGTTCTCTGCTTACAGGTGAGGAGATGGAGCTTAAGCCCGAGGCTCGTTTTGTAGCTTCGACCATTGAAATGGCAAATTTGGATCGACCGATTGATGGGGCGCTGATTGATGAAATTCAATTGATTTTAGATCAAAATCGCGGTTGGGCCTGGGCCCAAGCCTTAATTGGAATTCCAGCTCGAACGATTATTATGACCGGTAGTTCAGAGTGTTTACCCACGTTGAGGCGAATCATTGAGGAGTACTTGGGCGAGACTCTAGAGGTAGTTGAGTTGCAGAGAATTGGAGAGCTTGAAGTCTTGCCAAGACCACTGAAAAAGCTCACAGATGTAGAGCCTGGAACTGCAATTATATCTTTTTCTCGAAGAGGAGTTCTATCCTTAAAAAAAGAGCTTGAAGATGCGGGCAAGAAAGTGTCCGTACTTTATGGAAATCTGAGTCCAGGAGTGAGAAGAGAAGAAGCAAAACGATTTCGTTCAGGTGAGACGGAAGTTCTTGTTGCAACAGATTGTATTGGAATGGGTCTCAATCTACCCATTCGAACGGTGGTTTTTGCAGAGGCTGAAAAGTTTGATGGAAAGGAAGTCCGGTTGCTTAATATTCAAGAGATTAAGCAAATTGGAGGGAGAGCAGGGCGATACGGTCAATTTGAGAAGGGTCATGTGACTGCAGCTCATTCTGCAGGTCTAAAACTTATTCAAATGAGTATGCATGCTCAGCCAGAAGCCCAAGAGCAGTCTTGCTACGTGAGACCTACTCAATCCCAACTAGAGCTTCTAAGGCAGCAGCTTGGGGATCAGAGCATCAAGAATGCGATTACTTTATTTTCACAGCTGAGTAATCAAAAGTCAGTACTGGTGTGTTCAGATCTTGAAGAAATGTTAGGACTCGCAGATCGAATTGAGGCCAGCTCTCAATTATCTCAGCTATCTTTTACGGATAAATATCTATTTGTATGTGCTCCAGTATCAACCACGGATGTGGTGATTGAATCTTTTCTAAGTTGGCTTGTATCGTATTCTAAAAATTCTCCAGTCAATTTGTACTCAGAGCAGTACTCCCTATTTATTCAAACTGAGAGCACGAGTGAAGATCGAATTCTCAACTCGGCAGAGAACTCGGTGAAGATTCTCACCCTATATCACTGGTTGGCTAGAAAAAAACCCGAGCATTTTCCTAGTATGGAGATATGCGAAGCTCTGCGTGGACAGATCAATCTATTTATTGAAAACTCACTTAAGAGACGTGGATTGCATAAAAAGTGCGTGAAGTGTTCAAGAAAGCTACCGCTCTATCACAACTTCAAGATCTGTGATTCTTGCTATCAGCGAGGATTTTAATTAGCCTGATCTGTAATATTTTAATAATAAAAAAAATTATGAGTTTTGATATAATATATTATTAATATTTAGGCTTTGATTCTATGGAGTTTCAGTCTCGGAGACAATCATCTTCATTTTAGGGAGAGCTTGAACCTGAGAAACTCTTGGAATGGGTTGAAAATGAGGTAGTGGATTTCCCTCTAAATCCAAGATGTGAAGGTTTTGATCAAGAGTGTAAGCTATAAATTGAGAGTTAATAACCCAGTTTCTAGTTAATGACTGAGATTCAAATAGGTTATCTGGGAGTGTATTGACTCTGTGATTGAATACACCTTGTAAATTAAAAATGTCTAGATGTAGCCCTGATGTATCAAATCTTAGGATTTGATTTGGACCAATGAGTAAGTTATCCAGCTCGAGAGGGCGAAAGGCTGGGTTTAAGTACTGTGGCTCTCCATTCATATTAGTCAGCATATTTTGATCATTATAGAGTTTAATAAAAATATGATCAGCCCCTACAATAAATTCGTCGACTCCTTCAATGGCTCGATACCCAGGAATAGGAGATCCATTCTGGTCAATAATTTGAAGTGCTAAGTTTTCAGAGGCTTGAATAAAAATTCTGTTATGAGTAGAAACTACAGGGGAGTATCTATTAATTCTGATTGGAGAGTAGTTTAGCAAAGGATTTCCATTCAGGTCAAAAATGTAAAGAAGCTTATCGATTGAAGGACGATCCTCAGAAATAGTAAATAAAATGCGGTTTTCTGTGAGAGTTAGATCTCGTAGGTCTAGATTAGGATAAGGAAGAGAAGCAATCGTTTCACCATCTAGAGTTGAAATGATAACTGAATTATCTGAATCGATGTAGACTACTCTTTGGTCTGATATTTGATACTCAAAGGTGCTAGTTCGTGAAATGATTAAAGGTGAGTCTGAATAGGACTCATCAAGTCGTGTGAGATAGAGGGTACCTAAACTTCTAAAAAGCTCATATGTGCTCAAATAAAGAAGGTGAGATCCTGATACTTTAAAACTGTATACACCAGCAATCTGAGGAAAGAATTCTTCCAAGGGTGAGCCTGAGGTATCTAAGAATCGGAGGCTACCAGGTCTAACTTCCTGATCATTGAGAGAGATAAAGCCAATCCCTTCAGATAGTGGGTGTTCAATCTCATGATGCTTCTCTGGAGTTGAACGTGTGAAGGATAAATGCTGAGGACTTTTGAAGTGATTCTCTGAACTGCAAGCACTTAAAGTGCCAATGAACAACATTAGAAATAGACTGAAGCTTCGACCAGTCATCATAAAATGAACACCTTATATTTACTATTAGTAATTGAGAGTTTTTAACAGGCACTCACTCCTTTGTAAAGAATTAGGGGTAGGTTACTATCCCTTCGGATTAGGATGGCTCAATCTAAAAATGAGCGGATTTGCCGTTCGTATTATGGAGAAAAATATCCGTAATCTCATCGAGGATTTCTCAAAAATTAAAAATTAAATGAGTGAGGGTTAAATAGGGCTGTGTCAATCGAAGTAATGAGGAAGGGAGAGGAGTTGTTTTTAAGTCAATCTTTAAAGGTAGGCTTAATACAAGGGCTTAGAGAAGTGTTCACCTCTGGCAGCGTGTTGTGGTAGAAGAATGATTAAGTTAAAGTTTCTTTCTAAATCAGAGTGAGTGAGAAATCTCTATGAGTGCCCTAGTAAGAGGAATTACGCCTGATCTTTTAGTGTCTCAGGTGAAAAATACTATGCCTTATCTTTTTAACCCCTCATCTTTTGAGGAGTTAGAGCTTGGGAAGCTACCTGCAGCAACGGTCATAAGGGATTATGATCTTCAGCCTCAAAAAGAGCTCAGTCATTTCGAGTACTTTAGGCTTTGTATGTGTGCTCATCTCCTCAGTTGTGCCACTCCTACGCCAACTGATGTTGATAATCAGATTCGTAAAAAGCTCTGGCCGAAGGAGTTACCTCTTGAGGTTGCTCTTCAGATGAGCGATTGGGTCTTAGAAGCTCAACTTTGGGATTTTACTTTAGTTTCAGAGCGTTATTCACTTGGCGTAAAAGGGAGTGATTGGGAAAATGTCGTTCTAGGAGGGCATCAAGGTGAGTGGTTTACACTTGCTGGGGCAGCTTACTGTGCTCTACTTCAGTATGTAGATCAGAAGGCACGACTCAAGAGCGCACAGATATTTCAGGCAATATCTGAAGAGGTGAGAAAACATTCAGAAGTATTTGGGTCTTTGTGGAGATCAAATCAGGGTACGGAGTGTCTCAAGGCTTGCGCTAATATTGCTCATAATTTTGGAGATTTGGACCGTGTGATGGATATGTGGGAGCTGCCAGGAGATGATCCTTTACGCTTAGAGTTCTACAAGCTTACGGTTCAGCCCTTTAACACAGAAGGTAAACTCCGCTCTATGGGGCGTTTATGGGTAGCCGGTGAGCTCTATAAAGCAGAAATTGAGAGAAGCTCTATAGCTTTTGAAAATCATAGGCATTTTGCTCTGAGAAAACCTAAGTGTTTAAAACAGTATCGAAAGCTTCTCATTCCTAATGGACCCTTCTTTGACAACTGGGGTACTCAAGTTGCGCAGATTCTTGGAGTTGATGGGGGTTCAGGATCTGAGGCTCTTCATGAAGTTTTAGATGCGCTCATTCATGGCTGGGCAAGACTTCCAAAGACTGTAGGGTATGGGAGAGCATTGTCAGGGATATTTAAGGTCTACCCTGAGTTAAGATCCGAGAGAGCCCAAGAACTCAAAGCGCACAGAAACTTAATTGAGATGGAGCAAGCACGATTTGAAAAGAAATGGAATGATCGGGCACTCATACTCATGGATGATATTCCATCTCGAGCGAAACCCTAAACGCTTCCTCCTTGCGTAGCGAAAGATTATTTTTCTCTCTCTTCAACCGGATCGCCTAAATTTGATCTAGGATAGAACCTCTTGTTTTTTTAGTCGGCTAAATCCTTTTGCAAGGAGTACGGTAAAAGAGCCGTTACCCGCAACATTTGCGGCTGTGTTGATTGGATCAAATAAGATATAAAGAGTAGTCATCAGAGAGAGAATCTCTGCATTCAGCCCAAGGTGTCTCTCCAGAATAGGAATCATAACAATAATCCCTCCACCTGGTACTGCAGCCATGCCAAACATTGCTAGGGAGTAGTAAAGAGCAAAGTTCAGATAGGTCCCCAGTGATGGCATCGGGTCTCCTGAGCTTACGACGAAGATGAGACTCATGAGACAAATAAAAAGTGCATCACCAATGAGGTGATTGTTTACCGTCATAGGAACAATTGCATGAGTTAAATCCGCCTTCCCCGTGTTTCTTTCTGCGCCCTTCATTATGAGAGGCATACTCCCTGCGCTTGAAATGGTAGAGAATCCTGAAATGATTGAAGGAAGTACATTCTGAATCATCTGCGCCATCGTCCTGGGTTTGAATCGTGCGCTAATAGCATAAATCAAGCCGATAGAGAGAATCTCTACACTGACAAAAAGGAGAAGGATGGGCGCATAGTTTTTGGCAATCATCGATAGAGTTCCCTCATGCTCTAGCTTGAGGGAGAATCCTAGGACGAAAAGCAGAACAAAGGGAATGAAAAAGCGATTTAAAAAATAATCTGCAATGTTTTTCAGTTTAAGACTGAAATCAAGAAAAGCAGGGTGACCTGTAAGTTGAGCTAGCAATCCTGCCAAAAAACCTGAAAGTAGTGCATGTTCGTTAGGTGACGTCCTCCTCTCACTGAAGTGAGAGGTTTCCCGTAGGGGTGCAACGTCCTGCACCGAAATTAAAGATATTTTGGGCTGCATTGATATCTCTATCATGTTGAGCGCCACATCCTGAGCATCTCCAACTCCTTACGCCAAGCGCAGATATACCTTTCGGCGCTCCTTCTGGGATGACTCCACAGCAAGAGC
>Ga0255088_1000170_pt1 | contig 36744 bp, 23 predicted proteins | sample Colum_Miss_RepB__2_FD_188587 | JGI IMG/M metagenome (GOLD analysis project Ga0255088, IMG submission 188587) | Freshwater microbial communities from Columbia River, Oregon, United States - Colum_Miss_RepB_8d | ecosystem: Environmental > Aquatic > Freshwater > River | place: USA: Oregon...
TCGATGCTCAGCAATTCGTCGTGCGGCACTTCGCCGATGTCCTGCTTCTTGGCCGCTTCTTCGGCCTGCTGACGATTGAAGGCCGCGCTGTATTCGGCCATCAGCGAATCCAGCACTTTCTTGGTGTCGGCGAGCTCCATTTCCAGCGCCGAGTTAGTGTCCTGCAGGGCCACCATTTCCGATTCGTCGACCTGACCGCGCGGCGTCACCCGCAGCCACGGCGCCACCAGTTTGGTCACCTCGGACGGCACATCGGCCAGCGTCTTGCCGGTGCGGCCCAGATGCACGCCGATCAGCGCGTTGTAGAACGCCCGTTCGCGTTCGATGAAGTCCGAGACCACCCGTTCCGCCTCGTCGGGTTCCATGCGGTAGATCTCCTGCATGGTGGTCAGCAGGGCATCGCGGCGGTGTTTTTCGGTACGCTCGACGGTGCCGACCAGCGTGGTCACGCTGTCGACTGCGGCCGCGCGTTGATCGTTACTGCCACGGCGCAGGTAGAAGGTCAGGCCCAGCGCCAGCAGTGCGAACTCAACGCTGAGGATGATCAAAGCCAGTTCGAGTGAAGTGAACATCACAGTGAGACTCCTTTGCTCGGCACTTCCTTCTGGCGGGTCTTCCACCAGAGCGGACCCAGCACCAGCGCCAGCAGCAGGTTGCCGCCCAGCACCAGCAGCGCCACCTGGCCCAGACTGAGCGGCGGCGCGGTGGGTACCGGCGGCGCGGGCGCGGGCGTGGGCGGCGCGGCCTGAGCGCTCGCCGGCGGGCCATCGACCATCAGGGTCTGCGCCGCGAGTCGCAGGGACAAGACGTGACCGTCAACGCTGTCCATGACCGCAAGCGGGCTAACGTCGTACTGCCCACCGCCCGGCAGTTCAAGGTCCAGCGCCTTGGGGCCGGCGTCGCTGCTCGCCAGTTCGCGCGCGTCGCGGAAGCCGTCCGGGCCCTCGATCAGCACATAGCCCGTGATGCTGGCCGGTTTCACCAGGGCCGCTTCGCTTGCCCACTGAATCTGCAGGCGGGGCCGGTTGCCATCGGCGCCGGCGCTGGCCGTGGCCGTGAAGGACAGCGGCGCGGCGTGCACCTCGACCCGTTGTCGCTTTTCGCGCTCAAAAGTGCCGCTACGGGCGCGCACCGTCAGTTCATAGGTGCCGGCAACGAGATGGGGCGAGGTGGTGGAGACATAGCGAAAGGCGCGGGCGTCGAGCGGCATATCGAGCATGTCGCCGACGCCGGCGTCGCCGGTAAACGCGGCGGCGGTAGTCACAATTTTCAGGAAATCCGCGCGCTCGATCGGCTGGCCGTGTTCATTCAAGCCGGCCGACAGCACCACCTGCTGGCCGGGCATGAGGTGACTGGGGACGGCGTGCAGGTCGAGCGAAAGATCGGTCACGACCAGCGCGCGGTTATCCGGATCGGTCGGGCCGCTGAAGGACCAGGTGCCCGGCGCCGGCGTGCGCAGGGTGACCAGATCGTAGCCCGTGTCGCTTTGCCAGCTGATGGAATCGCTTGCCACCGCGGCGGTGTGTTCGCGGCCGGCCGGGTCTTTCAGGACCAGCGGCGCGGCGCTGGCCGCGCGGAAGACCAGCAGCGTGACTTCGCTCACGCTGGCATCCACCGAAAAGCTGTTGCCGGACAGCGGCAGGGTATCGGGACTCGCCGCCTGCTCGAAGATGTGCAGGAAGGCGCGTTGCAGGGCGGCCGCGGTGGGCGCGTTTTCACGCCAGCCGTCGGTGCCTTTGGCCAGCCGCTCCAACAGTTCGGCATCGACGTCCGCCGACAGCGCAATGGCGTGGATGCGCACACCCTTGGCTTTCAGCTCCGCCAGTTGCGCGCCCAGCACGCGGGCCCGCGAGTCGGCGCTGGCCGCCGGATCCTTGGATACATCAACCTTGCCGTCGGTCAGCAGCACCAGATGCCGGTCGCTGTCCGCCGCGCCGGCTTGCCAGTCGCGACTCGCCGCCGCCAGCGCGGCCTCGATGTGGGTAAACAGGCCGCGCGAGTGGATTTTGCCGGCGCTCGCGCGCGCTTTCTCCTTCCATTGCGGGGTGACGGTCGCCACCGGCATCAGCGGCACGACGCTTTGATCAAACAGCCAGATGCCGGCGGTGGCGTTGGCCGGCAGGAGTTCGGCCAGCAGTTTCAGCGCGGGAATGCGCAGGTTTTGCGGGTCGGTGGTTTTCATGCTGCCCGAGACATCGACCAGCACCCGGATGTCGGGCGCCGCCGGCGCGTTCACACCGAACAGGAGCAAGGCCAGCAGCAGGGTGCCGGGCCGCAGAAGGGTAGGCTTCATCAACGATGCTCGCCGCAGTTGGGGTATGGCTGTATGGCGGCACTCACCGGGAGAACTTGATCGCCCCGCGCGGCCGGCATTGCGGCCGTCCGGGGCACGGGGCAGGATGCGGCGGCAGTTTCTTCCACACGGGGCGCATTGTGATCAGCACCTATAGTCTGCAGGCCGGACAACTCCTCGCCGGCGACGGTTTTATTCCCGCGGAAAGAATGGCCGGCGCCACCTGGATCGACCTGCTGCGCCCGACGGTGGAAGAAGAACTGCACGTTGAAGGACTGCTGGGCTGCGAACTGCCGACGCGCGAGGAAATGCGCGAAATTGAAGACTCCCGGCGGCTGGTAGCGCGGGCGGACGCGCTCTTGATGACGACCTCGGTCATGGTGCAGTCCGAATCCGAATACCCGCGGGTCGACGACGTCACCTTCATCCTCACGCCGCACTGTCTGGTCACCGTGCGCTACGCCGAACCCCGGGCCTTCAGTCTCTATGCCGGTCGCGCGCTGGCCGACGCGGCGAGCTGTGAAGACGGCGAGCGCGCGCTGTCGGGCCTGCTGGAAACGCTGCTGGAGCGGATCGCCGATCACATCGAGCGCGTCAGCGACGATCTCGACCAGATGGTGCACGCCGTGCTGGCGCCGGAGGAGGGGGCTCGACGCACCGGTCCGCTCGACTATGCCGGGATGCTGCGCCGGCTGGAGCGCAACCAGACGCTGATTGCGCGCAGCCGGGCGAGCCTGATGGGGCTGAGCCGGATTTGCCGGTTTCTGGCGCGCACCGAACTGGAGGACCGCCTGACGTCCAGCACCCGCTCGCGGCTACGGACCCTGCAGGGCGATACCCACTCGCTGATGGAGCACACCGGCTTTCTGGCCAATAACATCAGCTTTGAACTGGCGGCCATTCTGGGCATGGTCAACATCGAACAGAACGGCATCATCAAGTTCTTTTCGGTGGTGTCAGTGGTGTTTCTGCCGCCCACCCTGGTCGCGAGCCTTTATGGCATGAACTTCGACCTTATCCCCGAATTGCACTGGCATTTTGGCTATCCCTGGGCGCTGCTCCTGATGGCCCTGTCGGCCGTGCTGCCCTATGCCTGGTTCCGGCGGCTCGGTTTTCTGTAGGCCGCGGGCGCTCGATCAAATAGGCAGATTGATGCGAATTTTCCGGTAGCGTTGACCGTGACCCGTCCGGGCTGGAATGCTTCGGGCGTTTACAGCGGTTTGATTCGCGCAGGGGCAGCAGACGATGGCCAAACACGGCCAGCAAAAAGAGCAAATCCGTATCGAGGCCCTGCGCGATCCGCGCTGGGACCGCGCCGACGTCTGGCTGATCGGCATCGACGATACCGACAACCTGGAAAGCCGTGGCACCGGGTTCCGGGCCCGCCAGCTCGCCCAGCAGTTGCAGCAGCGCGGGCTGGCGCGGCTACGCGGCGTGACCCGCCACCAGCTGTTTGTCAGCCCCGAGATTCCCTACACCTCGCATAACAGCAGCGCCTGCCTGGCGATGGACTTTTTTGACGAGGACCACGCGGCGGTCATTCAGCACTGTCGCGAATACCTGTTGAAAGAAAGCGCCGACGGTTCCGACGCCGGGCTTTGCATCGGGCGGCAGTCGGCGGTAACCGCCGAGGCCATTGCCTTTGGTCAATCGGCCAAGGTGCGGGTGCTGACCCAGCCCATGGCCCATGCCGCGGCGGCGGCCTGCGGCTTCTATCTGGAAGGCTTGACCGGCACGCATCAGGGCGTCATCGGCGCGTTTTCGGCCGTGGCCCTGCACGCCACCCGCAGCGACGGACGCTTTTTATGGATGCGTGGGGTGCGCGATTTGCAGGAAGGCGCCTATGCCTTGGGCGAATTGCGCGACTCGACCGACATCGAAGCCTTTATGACGACCGGCGGCGATGAAGTCTCGGCCGCTTCGGCCCAAATCATGATTACCGAGTGGGCGCGGCCGGTGCTGGCCGGCGGACGCTCGGTGCTTTATCTCGAAGAGGAACACCATGAGCAAACCAATTTCCACGGCTGGCGTGTGGCCGACAAGGCTTTCATCAAGCAGTTCTGAGGCGCGGACCGACCGCGTTTTTCCGTCGCGCCGGGCCGAGCTCCTCGGCCTTGCGTCGCTGGGCGTGCTGGTGGTGGTGCTGCATGCCAGCGTCAACCTGCCGCTCAAGCTGCCGGGCCATCACGGGCTGGAGTGGATGGCGCTGCTGATGTTCGGGCGCACGCTGAGCACCGACCGTCACGCCGCAACCACCGTCGCGCTGGCGGCGGCCTTCACGGCGAGTCTGCCGGTGTGGGGCTTCCACGGGCTCGGCATGGGGCTTAACTATTTGCTGACCGGTCTGGTCGTTGATGCGCTCTACCGCCTGCTGCGGCAGCCCGGGGTCGCTGCGCTTGGGCTGATTGCCGCGCTGGCGCACGTGGCCAAGCCGCTGTGGAAGTGGGCGGCGGTCAACGGCCTCGGGCTGCAGTTTGGGTCGATTACGGCGGGGGTGGGCTTCAGCCTGCTGAGCCACGTCGGCTTTGGTCTGGTCGGTGGCATTGCCGGCGCGCTGGCCGGCAGCGCGCTGCGGCAACGCGTCCAGCAGCGCTAGACCGCCCCTAGCGCAGGCTGAATTCGATGCCTGCGTAAACCATCCGGCCTGCCTGCGGCAGGCCGTAGCTCTCGGCGTAGTCTTCGTCGAGCAGATTATTAGCCCCCACCTACAGGCTGAACCGCTGTCCCGGCAGGCGCCAGCGCAGGTTGCCGTCGAGCAGGGTGTAGGCATCCAGCGCGCGCCGCTGTAGGGGCGTAATGCGCGAATAGAAGTACTGCTCGCCGGTATAGCGCAGATTGGCGTGCAGGCTGATCTGATCCGAAAGCTGATAGCCGCCGCCCAGACTCAGGCTGTGAACGGGCGTGTACTGCTGCTGTTTGCGCTGGGTCCCCGGCGAGCCGTCGCGGCTGTAGAGCCAGGTGTAGCCCAGATCGAGTTGCAGCCGCGGCACGAGGCTGGTCGACGCGGCCAGTTCGAGGCCGCGGAAGCGCGTTTCCGCCACGTTCTCGAACGAACCCGACACCACGTTGCGCTGGATAAAGCCGGCCACATCCTGATGAAAAAGCGTGACTTCGGCGCTTGATTTGAGCCCCAGCGCCTGCCGCGCGCCGACCTCGAAAATCTCCGATTCCTCAAACTCGAGTTCGGTATTGCCCGACACCGGATCGTAGAGCTGCGCGATCGATGGCGGGCGGACTTTGCGGGCGTGGTTGGCTTTCAGGCGCAGGCCCTCGGCCACCCGCCAGGTGGCGCCCAGGTTGTAGCCCAGCGCACCGGAGGTGGCGGCCGCATCGTCGCGCAGCCAGTGCTGGCCGATGCCGGCGACCAGCCCAACGGTGGCGGTCGGATGAAAAGACCATTCCAGCGCGGTGCTTAGCACGTCTATCGCACGGTCCTGGGTAATCGTGCGGTAGCCAAACACATAGCCCGGCAGGCGCTCCACGCGGTTGCCGCCCGTGCCGTCGCCGCCGCCGCCGCTGCCATCGCCGCCGCCCGCACCGCCGCCGCAGATCCGGTCCTGCACCAGCTGGCCGCTGATGTCCGGGTCGCCGGTCAGCGGGTCGTCCGGCGGCTCGGGCGCGGGCGGGTCGGGATCGCCGGGGTCGCCGGGATCGACCGGTGGTGGAGCATCCGGGTTGACCGTCGTCGGCGCGCCCACAAACACCCGCGGCAGCACCCCGGCACCGGTGATATCAACCGGTGAGGCGCCCCAGAAGCCGTTGGCGTCGGCATTACGAAAGCGAATGGCCGAATACATGCCCGGCCGCGTGCCGCTGGTCGCTGGCACCGCCACGCCAAAGAAATCGCTGACCGTGCCCTTGTTAAACAGCCACGAGGCGGTTTCGCCTTGCAGGAACTCGTCGCCCTGGGTGGGACGCTTGAAGTTGACCTGAATCGGGAAGGCGTAGCCGTCGGCGTCTTCCAGAGCCGCAAAAAACCGCACGTTGCCAATATCCGCCTGACTGCTGACGGCCTGCGTGAAGCCGAGACCGCTGGGGTCGAAGCCGGCGCGCGGCCGAATGAACACGCTTTGCAGGAAGTCGCTCGCGCCGTAGCGGCCGCCGGCCAGATTGACCACCGAAAAATCGACCCCGCCGCCCGGCCGGTTGCTGGCGGTCAGACGCGCGATGGGCGAGTTGCCGCCCACGCCGTCGGTGGTGCCGGCGCTGTTGGTGAGGGTGACGGTGTAGTCGAGGACCAGCCGGCCAGGTTCGGCCGGCGTGGCCGCGGCGGCGGCCGACGCGCGGGCGACCGGCGCCAGCGCCGCGCGCGTGACCGGCGGCACCCGCAGCGGCACGTCACGGATCCGGCATTCGCCTTCCAGCCGTTCCTCGCGCGCTTCCACCATCACCGCCAGCGTGCCCGCCCAGGGGTGGGTGTATTCGGTCTGGTGATGCAGTCCGGTGGTGCGGGTGTGCGTCTGGTCGTCGAAGGTGTTGCGGACCGAGGCATCGGTGCGGGCCAGAAAGCGCTGGTCCTCGAAGCGGTTCAACTCGCTTTGTCCGGCGGTGACGTAGGCCCAGCTGAGATGATTCCAGGTCTCGTTTGGCTCATAACGCGCGGAGGTCTGCGCGTAATAGCTTTGCTCGCTGCTGACTTTGTCGAAGCGCGGGCGCTGGGCGTAGATGTCGGTGGCGTTGTCGTAGATGCCGGTGGGCAGGCCGTGGCTGCCGTCGGCGTACTGAAATGCGAGGCCAAACTCCCAGGCCTCGCGCGGTCGCCAGCTGGCGCTTAAAAAACTGGAGTCGCGGCGCAGGCCGCTGTTGAGCCGGCGGCCACCGTCTTCAAACAGCGCCGGGCGGAAGTCGTCGGCCAGCTGAAAGCCGTCCTGGGCGCGCCGCCCGATGCTGGCGAAGAAGTCGACCACGTCATCGCCATAGGACAGCGTGCCGCCGAGGCGCTGGTAGCCGTCTTCGCCCCCTTCGGCGGTGGCGGTGCTGTTGAGCGCGCCGTTGCCGGTGCGGGTGACGAGGTTGATGACTGCGCCAAGGCCACCGTCACCGTAGAGCTGGGAGCTGGCGCCGGGGCTGACCTTGATTTTCGAGATCCAGTCGGTCGACAGCAGGCTGGGGTCGAACTGCCCGTCGGCGGCAGAATTGAAGGGCACGCCGTTGATCAGCAGCTTGACCTGACGGGTGCGCAGGCCGCGCACATCAATGCGCGGGGTGCCGGCCCCGCCGATGCGGATGTTGACGCCCGGCGTCCCTTCCAGCGCTTCGTCCAGCGTGCGGGCGTGGCGGGCCTCAATTTGCGCGCGGTCGATCTCCCGCACCGTGCCGGCCTGTTCCACCACGGGCCGGCGACCGGTGACGACGATTTCCCCCAAGGCATAGTCGCCCTCGGCCTGGACCAGACCGGGCAGCAAAGGCAGCACGCAGAGCAGGGGTGTCAGTCGATGCATGGGGTGCGATTCCAGGCGCGCTCAGCGGTATCGCCGCAGGCCGCTGGCGGCATCGGGACCGTCCGGTGCGGGCGGTTCCCAACGGCCGCCGCGTGAGGCATAAAAAAACCGACCCGGCGCTGGTGCCCCGAGCCGCCGCCTGCCACCTGCCTTGAGAAAACCCGCAAGGAGAGGCGTCGACGGCCTGCCGGGGCGGCGCCGCAGTCGGTTACGACGAAAGCGGTACGGTGGCGAACGGCCTGTGCAGCGACCTTAGGCGCGGCGGCGGCGCAGGCCGACCACGCCTAGCAGCGCGCTACCCATCAGCCACACCGCGGCCGGCACCGGCACGGGCGCGACATCACCCACGATGCGGAAATTGTCGACGCGCCAGGAGGCGGTGGTGTTGTTGCTTGCACCGTTCGCGAACAGCGTGAAGTTGAGGGTGCCGGTCAAGCCCTGGGCCTTGCTGGCGAGCAGCCAGCTATCGGCGCCGAGCGGCGAGGCGCTGTTATGCACGGCGTTCGTGCCGCCGGTCATCGTGCCGGAACCAATCACCCCGGTGCTCGGGTTGTTGATCGACAGGGACCAGTTGTTCGGCCCCGTTCCGTTGGTGCCGCTCGAGCCCTGTTCGTAGAAGCTGATGCTGCTGATGTTGAACACCTCCCCGGCCGCCACGGTCAGTGAGAAATTGAAGCCGTTGCCGGTCTGCCAATTGCCCGCGGATGCGCTGGCGCTGATCGCCTTGCCCGAGGAGCCGGTGCCGTTCACGTTCAGACCCGCCGGGTTGAGCGTGCCGACGGAGACCGTCCACGCGTTGCCGGCACCGCTGAGGGTGGCGGCCTGGCTGCTGCCGCTCAGTCCGGGGTTAACAAAGCTGCTGCCGTTATCGAAGGCGTACGTGAGGTCTACTGTGGCTGCCACCGTCTGGGCGGTCGGCACCATCAGCGCTGCGGCCACGGCGAGCGTGGACCACAGCGAACGGGTCTGAGTCATGGTCATGACTAAAAAACTCCCTTGCCTGGAAGAGTGAAAAAAGAACCAAATCCTGAGTCCGCAGTGTGCCAGTTTGCGCTGTGATTTGAAGCCCTGAAACGCACAAAAAGCGCGTTTTAAATAGGCAAAATAAAGCCGCTATGCTAGCGTCGGGCCAGACGACCACAGGAGCGCCGCATGCACATCGAACTTGGATTGCGCTGGCATTTGCAGGGCAAGGACCGCGAGGAACTGCCGCCAGAACTCATCGCGCTGCTCGACGGCATCGTGGTCGGCGGCAATCTGCGCTACGCGGCGCGGGCGGCCCGCCTGTCCTACCGCCACGCCTGGGGCCTGGTGAAGCAATGGGAGAAGTTCTTTGACCACGCGCTGGTCGCGCTGGAGCGCGGGCGCGGCGCCACGCTGACCGATGCCGGCGAAGCGCTGCGCGAGGCCTGGCATAAAAGCCTGGAGCGCGTGCAGCCGGCTTTGACCGACGCCGCGAGCTTCGCCGCGCGCGCGCTTGAGCCGCTGACCCGCGCGCAGGAGGAGGGCAGCCTGACCGTGGTCGCCAGCCACGGCTTTGGCCTCAGCACGCTGTGCGATCTGCTGCGCGCAGAAGAGGTCGCCGTTGATCTGCAACTGCTGGGCAGTGAACAAAGCCTCACGCGTTACGCGCAGGGCGACTGCAAGCTGGCCGGTTTCCATCTGCCCGAAGGGGATCTGGGCGCGCGACTTTGGCAGCGCTTCATGCCCTTGCTGGATGCGCGTCGCGATGTCCTCTTGCTGGTGGAAACCCGCGAACTGGGCTTTATCAGCCGCCGCGATAATCCCGTCAGCGGCATTCGCGACATCGCGCGGCGCAAGCTGCGCTTTCTCAATCGACAGCCCGGCGCGGGCAGTCGCCTGGTGTTCGATCTGCTGCTGGCCGACGCCGGGCTGAAGCCTTCGGCCATTCCGGGCTATCACCATGAGGAATACACGCATTTGGCGGTGGCGGCGGTGGTGGCCGGTGGCGAAGCCGACTGCGGCTTCGGGGTGCGTGGCGCGGCGGAGCGCTTCGGTCTGGCCTTCACGCGGGAAGTCAGCGAGCAGTACCTGCTGGTCTTGCCGCGCGAAGCCATGCATCGCAAGCCCTATTCGCAGTTGAAGCGCCTGCTGTCGTCGCAGGCCTATAAGCAGACCTTGGGGGGCACGGCCGGCTCTGAAGCCCGCGGCTCGGGGCGCCTGATTGAATTGAAACAAATCCCCACGCTCCTGCGCCTGCCGGCCCGCCGCGCCGCGCGGCAACCCGTGGCCAAATGAGCAGGCGAGGCTGGTGGGGCGCGCTGCTGCTGCTGGGCGCCGGCGCGGTGCAAGCGGCCGGCACGCCGCTGCGGGCGGCGGTGGTGCCAATCGTCGGGCAGGCCGAGTTTCTATCCTCTGTGCTCGCGCCCTTCCTCGCCGAGCGCGGCCAGCGGCTTGAACTGACCGCCGTCCACGGCCGGGAAGTGGTGCGTCTGGCGCGGGCCGGCAAGGCCGATCTGGTCATCATGCACGCCCGCTTCAAGGCTTTGCCGAAGCTGCGGCGCGACGACGTGATTGGCCCGCCGGTGCCGGTATTTGCCAATCCCATTGCGCTGCTCGCGCCGGCGGGCGATCCGGCGGGTGCCGCCGCCGCGCCTGACGCCGCCAGCGCCATGACGCGGATAAAAGCGGCGCGGGCCTGCCTGCTCGAGAACGCGCTTGAGGGACTGCTGGCGGTTCAGCGCAAGCTGTGGGGCGAGGGCGGCTGTCGTCTGCAGCAGGCCGATGCCGTCGGCCTTGGCGCGGTGCTCGCCGCGCAGCGCCTCGGCGCCTACACCTGGTGGGGGCTGCATCCGTTTGCCAATAGCGCCCAGCCCATGACGCCGCTGGTCTGGGGCGAACCGCCCTTGCTCCGTACGCTGGTCGCCGCGCCGGTTGCCGGCACCCCGGGCGCGACGCTGGCCGCCGAGGCCATCGCCTGGCTCAACAGCCCGGCCGGCCGGCGCGCGGTTGCCGCGTTTCGTTTACCCGGCTATGCGGCGGTGCAGGCCTTCTGGCCGCCGCCGGCCGAATCTTCTACCCCTGAATCAGGAGACCCCGATGAGTAAGGAACAATTTGAGGCCGGCCTCGCGACCCGCCGCGAAGTGCTGGGCAATGAGTACGTCGACCGCGCGCTCGCCAGCGCCGACGAGTTCTCGCGCCCTTTGCAGGAACTGGTGACCGAGTTTGCCTGGGGCACGGTGTGGCAGCGCCCCGGCCTGCCGCGACGTGACCGCAGCCTGATGACGGTGGTGATGCTGGTGGCGCTGAATCGTCCGCATGAACTGCGCCTGCATTTGCGCGGGGCCTTGAACAACGGCTTGTCGCGGGAGGAAATCCGCGAAGCGCTGTTGCACGCGGCGGTGTACTGCGGCATGCCGGCAGCGGTGGACGCCTTCCGCGCGGCGCGCGAGGTGTTTGCCGAACTCGACGCCGCGGGCTAAGCCGCCCGCGCGGCCTCAGGCGCCGCGCAAGAAAGGCAGCAGCGCCGCCAGCACCTCGTCCGGCCGTTCCTCGGGCAGGAAGTGCCCGCAGTCGACGCTCTGGCCGCGCGCGTCGCGGGCGTAGTCGCGCCAGACCGCAAGCACGTCGTAGTGCCCATGACTGAAGCCCTGCGCGCCCCACAGCACCAGCAACGGACAGTCGATGCGCTGCTCGCGGCTGGCGGCGTCGTGCGTGAGGTCAATGCTGGCGCCGGCGCGGTAGTCCTCGCAGGCGCCGTGGATGGCGGCCGGCTGGCTGAAACAGCGGATGTACTCGGCGACCGCCGCCGGCTCGAAGCCAAATCCCGGCGCCGCCCAGCGCCGCAGGCATTCCTGCAGATACCAGCCGGGATCCTGCCCAATCATGTGCTCCGGCAGGCCGTCTGGCTGGATCAGGAAAAACCAGTGGTAGTAGGCGGTGGCAAAGACCTGATCGGTGGTGGTGAAGAGGTGATGCGTTGGCACGATGTCCATCACACAGGCGCGGCTGACGCGCTCGGGATGGTCCAGACACAGGCGATGCGTGACGCGTCCGCCGCGGTCGTGGCCGACGACCATGAACTGCGAATGCCCCAGCGAGCTCATCAAGTCGGCCATGTCATCGGCCATGCTGCGCTTGGCGTGTGGCAGATGGTCGGCGGCCGAGGGCACTTTCTCGCTGTCGCCATAGCCGCGTAAATCTGGCATGACCAGCGTGTAATGGTCCGCCAGTCGGGGCGCGAGCGTATGCCACATGGCGTGGGTTTGCGGGAAGCCGTGGAGCAGCAGCAGCGGCGGGCCGTCGCCACCGGTGCGCACCGCGAGCCTCGCGTCACGGGTCTCGATGTCACGCAGGGTGAAGCGCGAGTCAAACAGCGCGGTCATGGCGAGCAGCCTCCTTCAGGGATTCGCCCCACAGTCTAAGAGGCGGGCCGGGCGCCGTCATGCCGGCCGCGCCCGTCGGCTATGATCGACGCCTCTCCAGTTCCCCTCAGCAGGAAGTTGCCATGCACGACGCCACTTCGATCTCGCTTTCCGGTCGCAGCCTGCTGGGCAAGGCCTGGGCGCTCAGCAAGCCGTACTGGTCCTCGGAAGAACGCTGGACGGCGCGCGCCCTGCTGGTGTCGATCATCGGCATGGCCTTGTTCATGGTGTTTCTGGACGTCCAGTTCAACAGCTGGAACAACAACTTCTACAACGCGCTGCAGGAAAAACAGAGCACCGACTTCTGGGCGCTGATCCTGTGGTTTTCGTTTCTGGCGGCGGTCTACATCGCGGTCGCCGGCTACAACCGCTATCTCAACCTGCTGCTGCAACTTCGCTGGCGCCGCTGGCTGACCGATCGCTACCTGCAGGACTGGCTGACCGACCGGGTGCACTACCGGATCGAACTCAAAGGCTACGGCACCGACAACGTCGACCAGCGCATTCAGGAAGACTTGAAAGACTTCGCCAGTCTCACGCTGAGCCTTGGCCTCGACCTGCTGAGTTCGGTGGTGACGCTGGTGACTTTCGCCCACATCTTGTGGACCCTGTCCGGGCCGCTGAGCTTGCCCATTTTCGGCGGCATCACCATTCCCGGTTACATGATGTGGGTGGCGCTGGTCTACGCCATCATCGGCAGCACGCTGACCCATACCGTGGGGCGCGCGCTGTCTGGCCTCAACTATCAGCAGCAGCGCTACGAGGCGAACTTTCGGTTTGATCTGGTGCGGCTGCGCGAGAATGCCGAAAGCATCGCGGCCTGGCGCGGCGAGGAGGACGAACGTCGCGGCCTCCGGCGGCGCTTCCACGATGTGTGGCTCAACTTCAGCACGCTGATGCAGTACTCGAAGCGCCTCACCTGGTTCATCACCGGCTATCGCCAGATCGCGATTATTTTTCCGTTCATGGTGGTCTCGCCGCGCTACTTCGCGGACAGCATCAAGTTCGGCGTGATTTTCCAGACCGCGTCGGCCTTCGGGCAGGTGCAGGGCGCACTCAGCTGGTTTGTCACGGCGTATGGCGAGTTGGCGCAGTGGCGGGCGACGCTGGACCGTCTGACCAGTTTTCACGAAGCGATTGAAGCCGCGCGGGCCGAGGCGCTGGCCGGTCAGGGCATTACGGTGCGCGAGGGCACCGGGCCCGACCTCCAGCTGAACGGCGTTGACGTCCTGCTCCCCGACGGCCGTGCCTTGCTCGGGCAGGTGCACTGCCGGCTCAAAGCCGGCGAGCACACGCTCATCACCGGCGCGTCGGGCATCGGCAAAAGTACCCTGTTTCGCGCGCTGTCCGGCATCTGGCCCTTCGGCGGCGGCACGGTCGAAGTCCCCGCCGGCGCCCGGCTCATGTTCCTGCCGCAAAAGCCCTATCTGCCGATCGGCCCGCTGCGCGAGGCGGTGGCCTATCCGGCGGGCAGCGCGGGATTTACCGATGAACGCCTGCGCGCGGCCCTGCAGGACTGCGAGCTGGGTCATCTGGCCGGGCGCCTGGACGAGAACGAACACTGGGCGCAGCGGCTCTCGCCGGGCGAGCAGCAGCGGCTGGCCTTTGCCCGCGCCTTGTTGAACGCGCCGGATTGGCTGTTCCTGGACGAAGCGACCTCGGCGCTGGATACCGCTACCGAGCAGCATCTCTATCAACTGCTGCGCGAACGACTGCCCGCCACCACGCTGGTCAGCATTGCCCATCGGCCGACGGTGGCGGCCTTCCACCGCCGACAGCTTGTCTTGAGCAAAGGCGTGAGCGGCGAGGCGGTGCTGACCGAGGCGCCGCTATGAGCAAAGCAGGATTCGCTATAAACGGATAAATCGCTTGATACGCTTTTAGGCCGCGCACTAGACTGCCGCCCAGTTTTAAGGGAGTCCGCCCGTGCCCGCGTCGTCCGTATCCGGCGATAAGCCGTATCTCACGCCCACCGAAGCTGCCCGTCTGCTGATGGTGGCGCCCGTGACCCTGCGAGCCTGGGCGACCAAGGGCCTCCTCACCGCCCACACCACCGCCGGCGGCCACCGCCGGTTTCTGCGCCAGGATCTGGCGCAGTTCGCCGCCAAGCGCGGCATGCATCTGCTGGAACCCGCGCCCGAACCCGGTCCCACGCCGGTCGGTGCCCCGGGCTTGCGCGTGCTGGTGGTAGACGATGACCACCGCTTTGCGGCGTTTCTGCGCGAGTTGCTGGACTTGAACGGGGTGTCCGCCGCGCTCGCCTTCGATGGCTTTGCGGCCGGTCGCATGGTGGAAAGTTTCAAGCCGGACACCGTCCTGCTGGACCTGCGGATGCCGGGGCTGGACGGCTTCGCGGTGTGTCGCCAGCTCAAGACCTCGCCGGCGACCGCGCACATCCGGGTGATCGCCATGACGGGTTACGCACCGCTCGAGAGCCGGGCGGCCATCGTCGAGGCGGGCGCCGAAGTCTGTCTGGCCAAACCCTTTACCAATGACCAGCTCCTGGGGCTGCTGGGCCTAGTGCCCGGCGCGCCGCCCGCACAGGCCTAGTTCGCCCGCTGTCCGCAGGGATGCCACCCACCAGGCGCCCACCGACTCCGCGTTGGCCGTTGCGCTGGACGCTGCCTTGCGCCTTGTTCCTCGCCCTGCTGGTCGCCGGCAGCTTGAGCTATCTGGCGCTCGCTGGTCGGGCGCAACTGGCGCTAACCGAGGATTATCGGGCCCACCTGCGGGATCTGGCCGCATTGGAAGCGCGAAATCTTGCCGTCCTGCTTTCGCGCGGGGAAACCGGCGACGCGGCAGCGCTGTTGCGGGCGGTTCGGATCGAGCGACCAATCCGCAGCGCCATGCTGTTGGACGCCGGCGGCCAGGTGCTTGCAGCCAGCGAACCCACGGTGCCGGGCCAGACTTTCTCGCTTGGTGGCTTTGAGCCGGCGCAAGCCGGCGTCGCGCTGCGCCAGACCGGGACCCATCTTTGGGCGGTCGCGCGCGTTGAGCCCTCTCATGCGCAGGCCGCAGCGCCGTATCGGCTGGTGCTGGCGGTGGACCTCGAGCACCGTCTGACGGCGGCGCTGACGCAGGTGCGGGTGACGGTGTTCTGGAACCTGCTGTACTTCGCGCTGCTGTCGCTGCTGCTCGGGCTATTCGTGCACGTGGCGCTGGTCAGGCGTTTGTCGCAGCTGGGCAACGCATTCAGCCGCGCGCTGGGCGGCGAAGCTGGGGTGAGTCTCAAGCCCGGGCCGGCCGACGAACTGGGCCTGCTTACCCGTCAGTTCAACGCCGCCACGGCGCTGCTCGACGAGACGCGCGCAAGCAACGACCGACTGATGGCCGCGCTGACGCAGTTGGCGCAGCCGGACCCCGCAATTCCGGTGTTTGACGCCATCGCCCGGGCGGTGGCGGTCGGGCTGGATTGCGTCGCCGCTGCGGTAGTCCAGCGCCGGCCCGAGGGCGACGGTCTGGCGCTCCTCGGGCACTGGGGCCTGCCGGCGCCCATCGCCACGGCGGATTTGCCCGCTGCCGGTTCCTGTTATGCCTGGCTTGCCGAACTCGAGGGCGAGGCGTTTTGCGCGCGGGAAGCGGCCAGCGGCGCCGGGCTGGACGACCCCCTGCTCGCGGCGGTCAACGCGCAGGGCTTTTGTGGCATCGCCCTGCGCGACGAGCAGGGACAGCTGCTTGGTGCGCTGCTGGCGCTGTCGCGCCTGCCCGTGCCGGACGGCGCCGACGCGCGGGCGCTGCTGCGGGTGGCGGCGCGGCGTGCAAGCCAGGAGCTGCAGCGGAAGACCGTCGAGCAAGCGCTGACGTCCCAGCGCGCGCAGCTGGAACTGGCAATGCAGACCGGCGAACTCGCGATCTGGACGTGGCAGGCCGGGACGGGCTTTCAGGTGGGCGCGGACTGGTGTGTCCTGTTTGGCGACGCCGCGGCAGGCGGGCCGGCCTTCAGTCATGAAGCGCGAGCGCATCCGGACGATCTGGCGCGCGTTGTGGCGCGCTTCGAATCGCATCTCGCAGGCCACACCGACAGCCACCAGTGCGAATACCGGCTGCGCGACGGCGGCGGGCAGTGGCGGCGGATAATCGAGCAGGGGCGGGTTATCTCGCGCGATGCCGCCGGCCGGCCAACTCGCGCGCTCGGCATTCACAAGGACATCACGCGGGTCGCGCAGCTGGAAGCCGATCTGGTGGCGCGCACCGAGTTTCTGGAACTGGCGACGCGGGGCTCGATGGACGGGCTGTGGGACTGGGACATTCCCAATCACCGCTGCTACACCTCGCCCCGGCTGGCGGAACTGCTGGGCTATCCGCCGGGGCAGCTGCCGACGACTCCCGAGGATTTAATCGCGCACCTCCACGACCCGCAGGCGGTGGCCAGCGAAGACGAACTGCTGGCCCTCAACGCGCCCGACGCGGAATACCTCAACCGCGACTTTCGCCTGCGCCTGTACGACGGCACTTGGCGCTGGTTCAACGTGCGGGCCGCGCTGGTGCGCGACGCCGCCGGTCAACTCCTGCGGATGGTCGGGTCGATGACGGATATCGAAGCACAGCGCCAGCGCGAAGCCGAGTTGGCGCAGGCGCGGCAGCTGCTGCAGGAATCTATTGAAAGTCTGGACAGCGGCCTGCTGCGGCTGGATGCCGAAGACCGGGTGGTGTTCTGCAACTCGCGTTACCGGGAGATGTACGAGCATCCGCCGGAGCAGGTGCTGGTGGGCATGCGGTTCCGCGACGTGGTGCGCTGGGGCTTCGAGCAACACCTCGGCGAATTGCGCGGCCGCACGGTGGACGAAGCCGTCGAACAGCGCATGGCGCTGCATCGGCAGCAGGCGGCGACGCGGGAAATCCATTTGCAGTCGGCGGGGCGCTGGGTGCTGGCCAGCGACCGGCCGACCAAGGACGGCGGCGTGGTCAGCTTGCGCACCGAGATCACCGCGCAAAAGTTGATGGAAGCGGCGCTGACCGACCGCACCGAATTGCTGGAACTGGCGATGCAGGGCTCGGAAGCCGGGCTGTGGGACTGGCAGGCCGATGGTCCGACCTTCCGCCTTTCGGCCCGCTGCTGCGAGCTGCTGGGCGACAGTGCGCAGCGCTTCGACGATTCGCTGCCGGGCTTCATCGACCGCCGCTGCCATCCGGAGGAACGACCGGCGCTGTTGCGCTGGTTGCGCCGGATCACGGTGGACCCGCGGCGGGGTGATGTGTTCGGCCGCGAACTGCGGCTGCTGTGCCGCGACTTGAGCTGGCGCTGGTTCAACGCCCGCGCGGCGGTAATCCGCGGGCCAGACGGCAGGGTGTTGCGGGTCGCGGGATCGCTGGTGGACATCGACGCCCGCAAGGCGCATGACGCCGAACTCGCCGCGGCTCGTCAGCACCTGAGCGATGCGGTGGAAAGTCTCGACGCCGGCCTGGTGATGTACGACGCCGCGGGGCGGCTGGTGTTCTGCAATCGGCGCTTCCAGGACCTGTTTGCCCCCGCCGGGCTCACGCTGCTGCCGGGGCAGCGGGTGGAGACCCTGCTGCGTCAACACTACGCGGCACTACCGACGACGGCCGGCGAGGGCACGGCAGACGAATTCCTCAGCCGCTGGCAGGCGCGCTTGCGCACCCAGCTTGGCACCCGCGAACTGCAAGTCGGCGATCGCTGGTTCCAGATCGACGACCTGCATACCCACGGCGGCGGCATCGTCAGCCTGCGCACCGAGACGACCGCCATTCGTCGTGCGGAGCAGGCCCTGCGCGAAAGCGAAGCCCGCCTGCGGACAGTGTTTGAAGGCTCGCCGGTGGGGATTTTTCTGGCCGACACCGAAGGCAATCTCAGTTATGCCAACACCGCGCTGGCCGAACTGCTGGCGCTCGCCGGCTTGCCGCAGCCGCGTCAGCAGTGGTTGCAGGCGTTTCATCCAGACGAGCGGGCGAGCGTCGGCGCGCGGCTGCAGCGGTTTCTGGTCGCGCCCGTCGGCAGCCTGCGCTTTGAGGCCCGGCTGGCGATGCCGCAGGCCGAGCCGCGTCAGGTCTATCTGCAGGTGCGTCCGGTGCTGGAAGCCGGGCGTTTGCTGGGTTTCGCCGGCACGCTGGAAGACATCAGCGAGCGTCGGCGACAGGAGCTCGCGCAGCGCCAGCTGCAGGGCCAACTGCAACAGGCCCAGAAGATGGAAGCCATCGGCCAGCTGACCGGCGGCGTGGCGCACGATTTCAACAATATCCTTGCCGGCGTGCTGGGCTACGCCACGCTGGCTACGCTGCGGCCGGCGGTGGCGGCCGATCCGAAGCTGCAGGAATATCTGTCAGCGGTGGTGACGGCAGGGGAGCGGGCACGCGATCTGGTCGCCAAGATGCTGGCCTTCAGTCGCAGCCGGCCGGCCGAGCCGCAAACGCTGGTGCCGCTGCCCACGCTACCGCTGCTTAATGAGGTCGTTGCGCTGCTACGCAGCCTGATCCCGGCCAGCCATCAGCTGGTCACCGACTTTGCCCCCGGCCTGCCGCCCCTGCAGATCGACGGGGTGGACCTCCATCAGGCGGTGATCAACCTGGCGATCAACGCGCGGGACGCCATCGAGGGCCACGGCAAGATCACCATCAGCGCGCGGGCACCGCGGGCGTTCGGCGGGACCTGCGCCAGTTGCCGCGCACCGATTGCCGGCGAGTTCGTGGAAATTGCGGTGCGCGATTCCGGCATCGGCATGGCGGCAGAGCTCTTGCCGCGCATTTTTGACCCGTTTTTCTCGACCAAGGAAGTGGGCAAGGGCACCGGCATGGGGCTCGCCGTGACCCACGGCGTGGTGCATGCCGCCGGCGGGCATTTGCTGGTGGAGTCGACACCGGGCGCCGGCACCGCCGTGCGCCTGCTGTTGCCGGCCGCCACCGCGACGGCAGCACCGCTGCCGCCGACGCCGTTACCGCCAATGCCATCAAGCCAGCCGCAGACGCTCCGCACGGTGCTGGTGGTCGACGACGAACCGACGGTCGGCGAAATGTGGCGCGAGGTGCTCACCGGTCAGGGCCTGCGGGTCGAGGTGTTCACCGAGCCAGCCGCCGCCCTGACCTGGGTATTGGGTCCGCAGGGGCACTGCGATCTGCTGATGACCGACCAGACCATGCCGGGCATGACCGGGCTGGAGCTGGCACGCGCGTTTCTGGCCCGTCGACCCGGCGTGCCGGTGATCCTCTCGACCGGTCTGGAAGGCGGGGTCGATGCGCAACTGGCCAGCGCGGTGGGGGTGGGGGCGATACACGTCAAACCGGTACCCATCGAACGCATGCTCGATTCAATCCGTGCCGGGCTGGCGGGCACGCTGGGCTCAAGTCAGGCCGATTGGCGACGTTAACTGTGCATGGCCGATACCGGGGAAAGGATTGAGCGGATGGCGTATGCAACCGGCACGGGACCGGGTTCAACGCTTGGAGACCGCAGGCTGACCCTGAGCTATGCCTTGGTCATTGCCTTAGCGGTGGCCTTGCTGGTGGTCACCGGCCTGATGTCCAACGAGCATCTGGAATCGCTGGACGGCTCTTCCCGCCTGCTGCGTGAAATCAATCACCGTCTGAATGCGGCTGACGATGTGCTGCTGGCCATCGAACGTCTGGAATCGGCCAGCGATCCGCTGGCCTCTGGTCTGCCTGAAGCACAGTCGACGTTTGCCGAGCTCAACCGCCGCAACGACGAGTTCAACCGGCTTGATGCGTCCTTCATGCCGCGGCCGCATGTGGCGTCGATGCGCGAACTGGGCAGTCTCGGCCAGGAGATTGCCGAACTCTCCGGCATGGTGCTGGGCGAGCGGGTGGGCGACAGCGTGATCGTCCATTGGCCGAATGCCCGCAAGGTCGAGCGCGCCGGCGTGCATTACCGCGCCCTGGTGCAGCGCCTGTCCGATGACCTCCACCGCACGCGCGAATATGAATTAGGCGAAGCCCGCCGGCACATCGTGACCGGCGTGCTGCTGGTGGTCGCGCTGCTGGTGGTGGGCGCGTTTTTCGTGATCGCGCCGGCAGCACGCGACCTGCGCCGGCAGCACGAAGAGGCGCTGCGCCTGCGCCAGGCCGAGCAGGAGCAGCGCGCCAGTGAACTGCGTTTCCGGCGCCTCGCCGAAGCCGCGCCAATCCTGATGTGGGGTCTGCGCCCGGACGGCAGCTGCGATTACTTCAACGACCAGTGGCTCGCCTTTGTCGGCGCCAGCCGCGAGGACGCGACGCATCAACACTGGCTGGACTATGTGCACCCCGACGAGCGCGCGGCGGCAGAAGCCGGCATGTCGGCCGCACTGGCCGGCCGCGAGACCTTCGAGCTCGAATGTCACCTGCGGCGTCACGACGGGGTCTATGTCGTCATGCTGGTGCGCACCTCGCCGCTGCGCGATGCCGCGCTGGCCTATCACGGGCTGGTCGGCACCTGCGTCGAGGTCACCGCGCTCAAGCAGGCACAGGCCCAGCTAGGCGAGCGCACGGAGTTGCTGGAAATCGCCCTGCGCGCGTCCAGCGACGGCCTGTGGGACTGGAACGTCGAGACCAACCAGAACTACCTGTCGCCGCGCTGGAAAGCCCTGCTGGGCTTCGGTGAGGACGAAGTGGACGACAACCTGTCGGTCTGGCAGGCGCGGATTCATCCCGATGAGCGCGACATGGTGGCGCGCGAAGTGGAAGCCCACCTCGACGACAAGCGCCCGTTCGACGTCGAGTACCGCATGCTGACCAAGCTTGGCGACTGGCGCTGGTTTCATGTGCGCGGCATCGCGGTGCGCGATGCCGACGGACGCCCGCGCCGCATGGCGGGCTTCACCACCGATATTCACGACCGCAAGCTGCAGGACATCGAAATCCAGCGCACGCGCACCTTGCTCAGCGAAGCGATTGAAGTGCTGGATGCCGGCATCACGCGCTTCGACGCCGATAACTGCCTGGTTTTCTGCAACCAGCGCTTCCGCTCGATCTATGGTTTTTCGGAAGAGGACACCGCGTCTGGCGTGAGCGGCATCCAGCTGCTCGGCAGGTTTTACGACGCCAACCCCGAGCGCCGGAGCGGCCTGTCGCGGCGCGCTTTCATTGAACGCTTCATGGCCGAGCGTGGGGACGCGGCGGTGTCTGAACGCAAGCTGGGTGACCGCTGGGTGATGATCAGTGAACGCCCCACCGCCGATGGCGGCTCGGTCAGCCTCCACACCGAAATCACCGCGATCAAGGAAATCCAGACCAACCTGACGCTGGCGATGGAGAAGGCCGAAGCCGCGAGTGTGGCCAAGACCCAGTTTCTCGCCAATATGAGCCACGAACTGCGCACGCCGCTGAACGGGGTCATCGGCATGTTGCAGATGCTGGAGGCGCCCGAGATTCCCAAGCCCTTCAGCGACTATGTGGATGTCGCCCTGCGCTCGGGCCGGGCGCTGCTGGAACTGATCAACGACGTGCTGGACTTCTCGCGCATCGAGTCCGGGGCGCTGGAACTGGAAGTCACCGATTTCGACCTCGGTGAACTGGTCGCCGATACCCTCGCCGCGGTCACCGCGCAGGCGCGCCAGAAAGGCCTCACGGTTGAGTGCAGCGTGGACCCGGCGCTGCCGCCGGCGCTGCGCGGCGATCCGCTGCGCCTGCGGCAGGTGCTGGTGAACTTGCTGGGCAATTCGCTGAAGTTCACGCCGCAGGGGCGCATTGATTTGCGTTTGGGCCTGCGCGAAGGCGGTACGCGCGTGTCCTATGAAGTGGAAGACAGCGGCATTGGCATCTCACCCGAGCAACAGGTGGCGGTGTTTGAGCGATTCAGTCAGGCCGACGCCAGCACCACGCGCCGTTTTGGCGGCGCGGGCCTGGGCCTTGCCATCAGCCGCCAGCTGGTGCGCTCGATGGGCGGCGAAATGCGCATCGCCTCCGAACTGGGGGTGGGCTCCCGGATCTGGTTCGATTTGCCGCTGGAGGAAGGGCAACTGCGCGAGCGTGGCGCCGCCCACGATGCGCCGCTTTCGCCGGTCAGCCTGCAGGGTCGGGTACTGGTGGTCGACGACGTCGAGACCAACCGGCTGGTGGGCTTGGCGATGTTGCAGCGGCTGGGGCTGAATGGCGCGGCGGCGGCCGGTGGCGACGAAGCGCTGGTGCTGGTCACGACCGACAGCTTCGACCTGATCCTGATGGACTGCCAGATGCCCGGAATGGACGGCTACGAAACCACGCTGAAGCTGAGTGCCTTGCTGGGCGAGCGCTGCCCGCCGGTGGTCGCGATGACCGCCCACGTGGCGCCGGAAGACCGCGAGCGGGCGCTGGCCGCGGGCATGTGCGACTACCTGACCAAACCCATCGCAGGACAGGCGCTGCGCAGCGTGGTCGAGCGCTGGCTGCCCGGCACCTCGCTGACGGAACCGCCGCGCTTCACCACCCGCGCGGGCGAAGAAATGCTGGCGAGGTCCAAGTTCGACGAACTGGCGGAAGCCATCGACCCGGCCGGCATGGCGCAGCTGTTCCTCATGTTCATGCAAAGCATGCGCAAGCAGCTAAGCCAGCTGAATACGGCGCTCGAAGAGGGCGATCTGGAGCGGGTCAAAAATCTGGGCCACGCGATGAAGGGCACCAGCGCGAACGTGGGCGCGATGCGCCTGTCGACACTCGCCGCGCGCATGGAGCGGGCGGCCGGGGCAGAGGATGCGCCCGGGATGGCGGCGGTGCTCGATGTCTTGCCGGCGGCGATGGACGAACTCGACGCCGCGATTGAAAGCAGTCTGCACAGCCTCGGCTGAGGCGAAAGACGACCGGACGGGCGCTCGGCCCGGCCGGTCTTCGGCGCAGGTTTAACCCCGCATCTTGATCTGTTCCCAGGCCGGGTGAAGGCTTGAGGCGGCGCTCGGCCGAGCGTCCATGCGCTGGAACCAGGCGTTGATGTTTTTCAGATCCGGGTTAATCCCCTGGCCAACGCCCTTGGCGAAGTCCATGCAGCAGTACAGCGTGATGTCCACAAAGCGCGGCGACTTGCCGGCGATGAAGTCGCGCCCGGCGATCAGGCCGTCGAGCTTGGCCAGCCATTCCTGAGCGGTGGCTTTCAGGTCGGCGGCGGCGACCGGAATGCAGTGCACGCGGTTCTTGAACAGCTCATAGCCCTCGGCGAAGCGGAAGCCGTTGTACATGTGCTCGGTGATGTTGAGTTCGACGCGGCGCTGCCACATGCGGGCTTCGGCGCGTTCGGCGGCGGTGCTGCCGATCAGCACCGGCGTCGGGTGCAGTTCTTCGATGTATTCGCAAATGACGGCGGTTTCCGCGATGACGGTGCCGTTGTCCAGTTCCAGTGCCGGCAGCTGGCCGCCCGGGTTACGCGAGAGGTAGCCGTCCTGACGGTTTTCACCGCCCAGCAGGTTGACCTCCTCGGACGGCAGGGTCAGGCCTTTTTCTGCCAGAAACATGCGCACGACGCGCGGGTTCGGACCGAACGAATCAATCAGCTTCATCTGAGCCTCCAGAGATAATGTTTTTTGTGGGCGTGCTAGCGCCGCGAATGCCGGACGCGGGCTCACGCCGCGACGAAAGGCCGGGCCACCGTAGGCGGGATGCCGGCGTCCGTCAACCGCAGGCTGCGGCGCTAGTCGATGCTGCAGCAGAGTCCCTTGAGGTATTCGCTTTCCGGGAAATTGAGCGCCACCGGATGGTCGGCACCAGCCCCGAGGTGGGCCACGATGCGGGCGTCGACGCGCGCGTCCAGCGCCGCGCCGGCGATGATTTTCTGGAACAGATCCGGGCTCACCCCGCCCGAGCAGGAAAACGTGAACAACAGACCGCCCGGCTTCAGCAGCTTGAAGGCCAACAGGTTGATGTCCTTGTAGCCGCGCGCCGCGCGCTCGGCGGTGGCCGCGGTCGGCGCAAACTTGGGCGGGTCCATGATGATGAGGTCGTAAGCCTTGCCCTGGTCGCGCAGCAGGCGCAGGTGCTTGAAGACATCGGCTTCGACCAGATCGACGCGCTCGGCGCTGAGTCCGTTGAGTTCGATGTTATTGCGGGCCAGAGCAAGCGCGTCGCCGGAGGCATCAATCGCCGTGACGTGCCGCGCGCCGCCGGCCAGTGCGCTGGCGGTGAAGCCACCGGTGTAGCAGAAGCAATCCAGCACCTCATCGACATCCGCCAGCGCGCGGACCTGCGCGCGGTTGTCGCGCTGGTCAAGATAAAAACCGGTCTTGTGGCCGTGGACGGCGTCTACCGTGAAGCGCAGTCCGTCCTCGTCGACGATGCCCGGCAGCACCGGCGCCTCGCCGTGCAGCAGGCCGATTTCTACCGGCAGCCCTTCCAGCGCAAGGACGTCTGCATCCGAGCGCTCATAAATCTGCTGCGCGCCGGTGTGGTGGCGCAGGGCGGCGACGATGGCCTCGCGCCAGCGCGCGGCGCCCGACGACAACAGCTGCACCACCAGCAGCTCGCCATAGCGGTCGACCACGCAGCCCGGCAGGCCGTCGGCTTCGCCGTGGACCAGGCGCAGGGCGTTCAGTGTCGGCAACAGGCGCTGACGGCGGCGCACCGCGCTGGCAATGCGAGTGTCGATCAGCGCGGGGTCGATGGGCGCGTCTTCCTCCCAGGACCACACCCGCGCGCGGATCTGCGAGGACGGGCTGTAGCAGGCCCAGCCGAGGAACTGGCCCTCGCGGCTTTCGATGGCCAGCGTGCCGCCAGCCTCCGGCGCCGCCTCGACCCGCTCGATAGCGCCCGAGAACACCCAGGGATGACGGCGCAACAGCGAGCGTTCGCGCCCGGCTTTCAGGATCAGACGAGGGCGCGATGAGGCAGCGGAGCGGGGCGGGCGATTCATGGCGGGCAAGCCTCTTCAATGCGGGCCGGGGAGGATAGAGGGCAGGCCCCGCGCTGACCAGCGGCGCGGGGCTTGCGCGCTCACCGGCTGCGGTGTGCAATCGTCGCCTTCCCGTTGGTCAGTCCGCTCATGTTTCCGCCCCGGTTTCCCTTTCTCGGCCTTTTGATGCTGTACGTCATTCTGGTGTGGGCGCTGCGCAGCTTTGGCGTCACCGGCGGCAGCATCGACGACGCCGAACAGCTGCTCTACAGCCAGTCCTGGGCCTGGGCCTACAGCGCGCACAATCCGCCCGGGCCGACCTGGATCGTGCGCGCCCTGCAAAGCCTGACGGGCCCGGATCTGCTGTCGGTGACGGTGCCGAAGTTCGGCTGGTGGCTGGTGAGTTTTCTCGCGCTTTACGCCTGTGCCCGGCGGCTGTTCGCGGCCCGCGCGCAGGCGGTCCACACCACGCTGTGGCTGGCCGGCGTGTACTACGTCAGCTGGGAGTGCGTGCTGAACTACAGCCACAGCGTGCAGGTGCTGGCGCTGAGTCTGTTGTTGCTGTTGCAGCTCCTGCGCATGCGGCGCCAGCGCGCGCTGGGCGACTACCTGCTGCTGGGCCTGCTGATCGCGCTGGGGCTGGTGTCCAAATTCAATTTCGCCGTGCTGCTGGTGGCGATGGCCGGCGCCAGCCTGTGGGTGCCGGCCTACCGGCAAGTGCTCTGCGACCGGCGGCTGCTGGCCAGTGTGCTGGTCGGACTGCTGGTGCTGACGCCGGTGGCCTTCGCCCAGTGGCAGCTGCTGGTGGCGAGCCCGGCGGCGACGACCGCGAAGTTCGGCATTGCACCGGACTGGTCGTGGCGGCTTGCGCTGCACGGCGCGGGCAGCGCGCTGCTCGCCCTGGCGAGCTGGCTCTCGCCGCTGCTGCTGTTTGTGCTGGTTCTGGCGCCGCGCGTCGCGCTGCCCTTGCCCGCGCAGCCGCCGCGGACCACGCCGGACGGCGGCTGTTTGCAGACCGACGAGCGCTGGCTGCGCGCGGTAGGCCTTGGCGTGCTGGGGGTGGTGATGGCGCTGACGGTGGCGAGTCGCGCGGCCGAAGCCCGCACCCATTACTTTCAGATTGCCGCGCCGCTGGTGCTGTGGCTGGCGGTGCGGGTGGATTTGCTGGGCCTCAGCGCCGCGCGCCTGCGGGCCATCAGCGGTCTGTGCCTGACGCTCGCGCTGCTCTCGCCGCTCCTGTTAACGCTGGAACTGACGGGACTCGCCAACATCACCGGCAAAGGGCGCCTGCTGGTGCCCTACGCCGAGCTCGCCGCCGCGCTCAGGGCCGAGGGCTTTCGCGATGGGCTGGTGGTGGCGCAGGACTGGCCGCACGCGCTGTCCGGCAACCTGCGGCCGCATTTGCCGGCGGCACGGTTTTTCTCGCTCGCGCACACTGATTACCGGCCGCCGCCGGCCCGCAGCGCTCAGTGCCTGCTGCTGTGGCAGAGCGCGTCGGCGCCAGCCAGCGTCGAGAAAGCGCTGGCGCTGCCCGGCGCCGTTCGGCAGGGCACCGTTGATCTACGACCGGCGCGCGGGCCGCAGCTTGCGATTCACTGGGCGCTGGCCGAGACGCCGCAGCCTTGCCAGCAGCTGGTCGCGCCGCCTTAAGCGCCTAGGCTAGCCAGCACTTCTTGACCAGCTGCGCCTTGTACTCGTAGCGGGGCAGGGCCAGCGGCGGCACCAGTTCGATGTCGGCGCGGAAGATGAGCTTCTCGCGCAGCCGCGCTTCAATCGCCGCTTTAAGCCCGGCCGCATCGGCGGCCTGCGGGTCGTGTTCCACCTTGATGTGGATCGGCGGCTCCCAGCCTTCAGGCGGCGCCTTGTGCAGCTGGATTTCCATTACCCCGTTGGTGGCCGGGGCGAAGCTCGCAATGACGTCGCGCACCGCCGATGGGTACACGTTCACGCCGCGCACGATGAGCATGTCGTCGGTACGCCCGATGATGCGGATACCGAAGCCCGTGCGCCCGCAGTCGCAGCGGGTGTGCGTGACTTCGACGTGGTCGCGGGTGCGGAAGCGGAGCAGCGGTTGGGATTCGCGCTGCAGCGAGGTGCAGACCAGTTCGCCGCGCGCGCCGTCTTCAATCTTCACCGGCGCGCCGGTGTCGGGGTCGATCAGTTCCGGATGAATAATGCCCTGCGCCATGAAGTGCATGCCGATCCGGTGCTCGCACTCGGCCCAGGCCATCGCGCAGTAGTCGCCGTTGCCGGAGACTTCCATCAACCGGCAGCCGAAGGTGTCTTCGATCTGCTGGCGCACCCAGGGGATCGACGCGCCGGGTTCGCCGCCGCCAAAAATGACTTTCAGACCCAGCGAGCGCGGATCGATATCGCGGCTGGCCAGCGCCTGGGCGAAATGCAGCGGGTAGGACGAGGTGCAGAGCATCGCGTTGGCTTTGGCGAAGCGGAAGGCGTCGATCAGGCGGTCGGTCATATTGACGCCCACCGGGATGCAGGTGCCGATGGTCTCGAAGGCATCGGCATAGGACGCCGCCACCACAAACGGCGACACCACCACCGGCACCCGGTGCTCGGGGCGCAGGCCCGCACACCAGAACGAACGCACGGCGGCTTCGCGCCAGCTGGCGATGTCGCGGGTGGTCAGGCCGATATAGGTTGGGCGCCCGGTGGTGCCGCTGGTCGAATAGACCCGGCGCACGTCCTGCGGGTCGCAGGCCAGATGCGACCCGAAGGGTGGCGTGGCGAGCTGGCTTTCCCGCAGCTCGGCTTTCTCGGTAAACGGAAACTCGCTGAAGGCCTTGAGCTGCTTCAGATCCGCCGTGGTCCGCCCGGCCGCGCCCAGCTTTTGCTGGTAGAAAGGCGAGCGCGCCAGCACGTAGTCCACCTGCTGGCGGAGTTGGTCGAGGGTGTGGCGGGCGAGGGTGTGGGCGTCGATGGTTTCGGCGCCGGGATTCCAGCAGGCAGCGTGTGTCATGAGGAGGCTCTAGGCGGCGGTGACGGTGGCAACCCACTGGCGCAGGGTTTCGATGCTGGCGTCGTCGGGCACGCGTCCGGCGGTCACGATTACCCCGGCGGCGAGCGGGACAGGGGCGTCCAGATCAAGCGCGAGCGGCGCCGGAAACGGTCCGTCGGGGGCGACGCAAAGCGGCAGCGCGCGGTGGAAACGGGCGATATTGCCGGCGGTTTTCAGCGCATCCTGCCAGACCTCGGCGTCGGCAGCCGGCGCGCTATCGAGGCACAGCAGGATGTCGATGCCGGCCTCGCAAAAGGCTTTGACCAGGGTGCCGAAAGCCGCGCCGGCGCTGGCCAGATCGGTGTTGAACTGCTGCGCCAGCGTGGCCGGGCCGCTCAGGCCGGCGAGCAGGGCGGCGCTATCGCCCAGCGTGGCACGCAGGCGGCGGGTGGCTTCCAGCGCGGCGGCCAGCCGGGTGCCGGGCTGGTCGAGGCTCGCAAGGTCCAGCGTCTCGCCGGAGGCGCGCTCGAAGCCTTCGCCCAGCGCCACCACCACGCCTTCGCTGCCCAGCGCGCGCTGGAGCTCCAGCAGGCCGTTCGCGAGCTGCGTGGGATCGGTAAAGAATTCATCCAGCGGCCGGGCGGAAATTTGCGCCGCCGCGCCCAGCGCCAGGGGCAAGACCACGCGTTCGCTGCCGCCACGGCCCTGCACCATGGCCTGAATCCGCTTGCGCGGCGGCTTGGTGCTCATGGCCGGAAGGCCGGGTGCAGCGGCACGGCGTCGGGCCAGCTGCCGTAGAGGCCGAGAATTTCTTCCGGCGGCCGGCGCTTCAGCCATTCGGCTTCGAATTCGGCGAAGGGCACGCCCCGGCGCAGGCGCTCGGCCTTGGCCTCGGCGCGCAGGCGGGTGGTGTCTTCCACGTCCACGCGCTGACGCTCGGCATCCCAGCTCACGCGGTAGATTTCGCGCGCGCTCCAGTCCGAGCACAGGCCTTTCTGGATGTCGATTTGCACCGCCGCCGGGTTGCGGTCCAGCGGGTCGCCGTAGCCGGCGCCGCCGGTGGACATGAGGATGGCAATCGTCTCGTCGCCCATGATCGGACGCGTGGTGCGCCCAAAGGGTTCGGTCGTCACTTCACCGAAATCGCCGGCCACCATCGCTGCAAAGTCCAGCTTGCCGCCTTCAATATTGGCCATCAGCTCAGTGACCTTGGTGCCTTTGATCGACAGCCCCGGCACGGTCGGCGGCGCATAGCCACCAAACAGCGGCTGCGGCGTCTGGATCGACGAGTTGTCGGCAATCGACATGAAGTAAACCATCGGCACATGGTGTGCCGCCCAGAACTGCGCCGTGCCGCAGCCGCCGCGGTGTTTGCCGTGGCCGCCGGAGTCCGGCCAGTGCTGGCTGAACGGCACCAGCATGGGGAACTCGTTTTCCATGCTTTCCACGTCCGGCGCGCGGCCGAAGGCGCACCACGGAAAACCGTAGGCGTCCATGCCGTCGTGGGTGCAGCGTGCGCCCTGGCCTTCGGTGTTGATGGTGTAGGCGATCATGTCGGCGAAGGGCATGTCCCACTGCGAGACGCCGGCGATGACCGGCGCGTTGCCGCCGTTACCCATCGAGGCCGTGGCCTGCTGCCATTCCTCGCTGGGGAAGCGGGCGCGGGAAATACAGTTGGCGATCGCGCTCATCGCGCCGGTGCAGATCATCACCGCGTTGCTGGTGGCCGCACGCGGCGTAGGCGACAGGCAGCTGGCTTCCGGAAACACGAAATCGATCGGCGCAAACGTGGCGCTGGAGATCGGCAGATCGTGGAACACGTACTCGTAGATGTAGTTGGCCAGATGCCCGACCACCGCCTGCGGGTGCGCGTTGTAGCTGGACAGATTCTCCGGGCTGGTGCCGGTGAAATCGATCGTCAGGTGGTCCGCCTGTTTGGTCATGGTCATGTAGCAGTTGCGAATCAGCCCGCGCGTCAGGCCCGCCGCATCGCTGAAGTTGGCGCAGCGGTAGACACCGTCAGGCCAGCTCGACAGCCGCTTGCGCGCGCCGGCTTCCGCTTCCTGCAGCATCTTGCGGAACAGGCCGGTGACGAAGTCTGCGCCGTCCCGCTCGCACATTTCCTGAATCCGCAGGCGCACCCGGTCGGCGGTGGTGCAGCGGGCTTTCAGGTCCACCGTCACGTTCGCCTCGGCGCGAATGCCGAAGGCCACGAAGAGTTCGATGATGTCGTTATTGATGCGGAAATTCCGCCCGATTTTCATCGGCGGCAGGTTCATGCCTTCTTCAAAGCGCGAGGTCGCCGACACCGGCATGCCGCCGGGTTCGCAGGCGCCGGTTTCGGTGGTGTGCGACAGCGCTGCGGTCCAGGCCACCAGCTTGCCCTGATGGAACACCGGCATGATCGCGGTCTGGTCGGGATTGTGGATGCCGCCGTAAAGCGCGTCGTTGGTGTAGAAGATGTCGCCGTCTTCGATGCCCGGATTGTCCTGGTATTTTTTCAGGATGTACTTGATGACGATCGGCGGAATGATGGCGTGCAGGTAGGTGCCGGCCGAGGCGTTCACCAGATCGCCGGCGGCGGTGAACATCGCGACGATCGAGTCGCCCGCCACGCCCATCGAACTGCGCGAGGAGCGCATGAAGACTTCATAGCCTTCGTCCAGGATGTCGGCGGTGCGCTGGAGCGCAATTTCGTAATTGCCGCGTGACACCAGTTTCACGCATTCGAGTTCATGGGCTGACGGCGGTGTGACTTTCAGCGCCGCCAGTTTTTCTTCAACGGTGGGGTAGCTCACGCGGATTCTCCCTTGCGCCCATCGGCGGTGTATTCCAGCAGTCCCAGGCCTCGGCTGTTGATGGTGAAGCACTGACCCGGCGGCACGACCAGCGTGGTGAACTCGGCGTCGACCAGCGCAGGGCCGGTTAGCTGATGACCGGGCAGCATGGATTCGAAGCGATACACCGGGGTTTCGACGCGCTGTTTCAGTTCCGGCCAGTAAGCCTCGCGGCTGCCGGTGCGTGCGGCGCTGGCATCCGGCGGGTTAAGCGCCTGTTCCGGCAGCGAGAGCTTCTCGGTTTCGATGATGGCTTTCAGCACGATGTTTTCCAGGTAGACGCCGCCCGGGCGGTTCACCACGTGCGGGCTGAAGGCCTCGCTGAACTCGGTTTCAAAGGCGTTGTAGATGGCCTGCATCTGGACTTCGCTTTCGATGTAGAGCCCGGGCACCGACACCCGCTTCACGTGCACCTGACCGCCGTAGAGCATGTCGAGTTCGAGCTGATACACCGCCGTGTCGGCATTGAAGCCTTCGGCGGTCAGGTCGATGCGCGCCTGTTCGACCAGACCGCGCACCGCGCTGTTGAAGCTTTCGTAGTCGGTGGAGAAGGTCTCGGTAATGGGCGTCATGAACACCATGCGACGCGAGACTTCATACACGTGCATGATGTCCATCACCGAACTGCCCAGCGCGCAGAACACCGGCGACTGCGGAAAAATCACCGCCACCGGGACGTCTGCGCGGTAGCCCGCGACATGCGTCGGCCCGCCGCCGCCGAAGGCGAAGAGCGCGAAATCTTCCGGTCGGTAGCCGCGCAAATGCACTTCGCGCTTGATGGCCGAGGCCATGTTTTCTTCGACGATATTGCGGATCATCGCCGCCGCTTCATCTACCGACACGCCGAGCGGGCGGGCGATCTTCTGCTCGATTGCCGCCACCGCTTTGGCGCGGTTGAGCGGCATGCGCCCGGAGAAATAGGTCTCCGGCGAGATGTAGCCCAGCGCCACGTCGGCATCGGTCACCGTGGGTTCGGTGCCGCCCAGGTCGTAGCACACCGGACCCGGCATGGCGCCGGCGCTGCGCGGGCCCACTTCAAGGCGATTGAGCAGGGTGTTGATCGATGCAATGGAGCCGCCGCCGGCGCCCATGGTGGTGGTCTGCAGCATGCTGATGCCAACCATCCAGCGGTCGATGATGGGACGGAACTCGTAGCTGCGTACGCCGGCGTCGACCACCATGCCGACGTCAAAGCTGGTGCCGCCCACGTCGCTCGCAATCACGTTCTTGTAGCCCAGTTCCCGACCCAGATGGTAGGAGCCCATGAGGCCGGAAATCGGCCCGCCGTTGTAGGTGCGGGAGGCGGTGGTCTTGAACATCTCGGCGCTGCCGCCGGTGTTGTGCGTCAGGAGAAAACTGCCCTTGTAGCCAAGGTCGCGCAGCTGGTCCCAGGTCGCTTCCATTTCGAGCTTGATCGAGCGCTGGAGGTAGGCGTCAAGGATGGCGGTCATGCTTCGCTCGTACTCGCCGACCTTGCCCACCACTTCGTGCGACAGCACCACCGGCAGATAACCGACGTGATAGCCCTTGTATTCTTCGCGGATGATTTCGCGCACCCGCCGCTCGTGGGTGGGGTTCGCAAAGGACCACAGCAGCGAGACGGCGATGGAGCGCGCGCCGTTGTCCATCAGATAGCGCAGCTTGGCGCGTACATCGTCTTCATCCAGCGGACGGAGAATCGTGCCGCGGGAATCGACGCGCTCCTTAAGCCCCACGATCAGCTGACGCGAGACCAGCGGCGTTGGCTTGTGTTGCGCGGCGAGGTTGCGCCGTTCGCCGATTCGGAGGCCGTCTACCCACTGCGCACCGCGCCCGATCAGCACCGCTTCTTCGTGGCCTTCGGTGGTCATGAAGCCGAGCCGCGGGCCGCGCCGCTCGATCAGCCGGTTCATGGCGACGGTGGTGGAGTAGCGCACCACCTCGATCTGCGGCAGCAGGTCTTCCACCGCTTCACCCAGTTGGTCCGCGCCGTCTTCCAGCACGTTCATGAAACACACCGACAGGTCGTAGGGCGTGGTCGGTGACTTCGCGATTACCCGTCGGTCGTCAAAGGTCAGCACCAGATCGGTAAAGGTGCCGCCCACATCGATGTCTACGCTTCTCATGCTTCCACCACTTTCAGGTGACCGTTTTCGAGCCGCAGTTCCCCCGCCGCGAGGCGGCGCTTGAGGCTGTCGAGATCGATTTCGGTGGTGTGGGTGATGGGGTGGCCGGGCGGCAGATACTCGGTTTCCAGCTGCGTGCCGCAGCCCGGGCAGTAGAACTCGAGAATCCGCACCCATTCCGGGTTGGGGGCGAAGGTGAACTCGCCCTTGATCATCGGCGGATGGATTTCGCGCGGGTCGCGCTCGCCCACCAGCAGCCCGCGTTTGACGTTTTCGCGGGCGTTGCCGAGATCGCGGCCGCAGGGTTCGCACTGCCAGCGCTCGGCGTCGAGTTCCAGCAACAGGTTTTCGCCTACCTTCAACAAGCTAGTCATGCGTTTATTCTCCGGCTCGGGTCGCGCGGGCATCGCCGCGGCGGTCGACAAGAAGGCGCCAGTGCGGGCCGACGTACCAGGTGAAGGTGCCGCCGTCGACCACCAGCGGGCCGCTGACTTCGCGGCCAATCAGATCGGCGTGGGCATACACCGGTAACTCGCCATTCGGCGCGAGCGGCGAGGCGCGGGTGCTGCGGGCCGCGGTAGCGGTGCCTGCGGCGCGCTCTGGCAGCGGCTGTTTGGCGATGGGGAAGCGGGCGGTGAGACGCAGCAGGGCAGGGCGTGTCACGCCGGCCAACATACCAGCCACCACCGTCGCCGGCTCGCCGGTCGCGCTGGCACGCTCGGTGCCCGCGCCGTCGAGTTCCCATTCGAGGCGCGCACCGGCCGGGTCGAAGCCTTCGCCTTTCAGATCGCGCGCGGCCTGTGCGGCAAGCGCGGTGGCGGCAGCGGTGAGTTCGGCCTGCGCATCGGCGCCGACCAGCGCACGCTCGTAGACGTGCAGCACGTCGGCAATCGCCGACCCGTAGGCGCTAAAAATGGTGCCCAGCGCGAACAGGCGGACCTCACGCAGACCGAGCTGTTCGGCGACGTCGGTGGCGAATAGCGGCCCGTTGCCGCCGTAGGCGAACATCACGAAATCGCGGTCGCCCTCGTGGCCGGTTTCGCGCAGCGTGTCGCGGGCGAGGCCGGCCATCATCTCGACCGCCCGGTTGCGCACGGCGCGCGCGGCGGCCGCCAGATCGTCGCCCAGCGGTTTACCCACGTGGCGTTCCAGCGCGTTGGCGGCGAGGCTGGTATCGAGTACCCGGCGGCCGTTGAGGAAGCCGGTGGGGTCGAGCAGGCCCAGCGTCACCAGCGCGTCGGTCAGCGTGGCGTTGCTGCCGCCCAGCTTGTAGCAGGCAGGGCCCGGCGCGGCGCCCATGCTGTCCGGCCCCAGCGTAACGGCGCCGTTCGCCGCGCGGGCGACCGACCCGCCGCCCAGCGCAATAGAGCGCAGGACGGGCATCGTCATGCGCACCGGGATGCCGAAGAAGTGGCCTTCCGGGCGCATTTCCATCCGCCCATCGATCACCGCCGAGGCTTTGGCGGTGGTGCCCCCAATGTCCACCGCCAGCACTTTCTGCAAGCCTTCCGCCGCCGCCAGCCAAGCCGAGGCGTGGGTGCCAAACAGCGGGCCGGATTCGATGGTATCGACCGCCTTGGTTTTGCCGATGCGCGCCACCCCGCCGTTGAGGTGGCCGACCAGCAGGTCGCCGCGCCAGTTGTGGTCGACCTTGACGAGGTCTTCGGCCTTGAACAGCGAGTTGGCGAGCGAGTTGTGGACGTAGGCGTTGATCAGCGCGAAAAAGGTGCGGGACATATCGTCCGGTCGCATCAGCATGTCGCTGCCGGCCAGCGCGGGCACCGAGCCGAGAAAATGGTCCGGGAACTGCTCGCCGATGATTTTCAGGATTTCCTGCTCGCGGCGGCCGTCCGGGAAGGCGCCCTTGAGCGACACGCTGACCCGCCGAATACCCTGGTCGATCAGGCCCTTCAGGGCCGTGACGATCGCCGTGCGGTCGGCGTCCGGCGCCAGCCCCACGATGTGCGCGGGCTTGATCAGCGAGGGCAGCACCTGCGCGGTGTCGGCCGGGTCGGTGGCGTAGAGGTCGGCTTCATGGCCGGCGCTGACGATCAGCCCAAGCTTGGGGCCCGCACGCTGCGCCAGCACGTTGGAGGTGATGGTGGACGACCAGCGAATCAGCGCGACCTGCTCCAGAAACTCGCCGAGGCTGGCTGCGCCCGCGGCATTCGCGGCGGCTTCCAGACTCTGGACGAAGGACACGGTGACGTCGTGCGGGGTGGATTCCACCTTGATGAGCAGCGGCTGCGGGCCGCCGGTCACCAGGGTGTCGGTCATGGTGCCGCCGGTATCGATATCGACGTTGTACAAAGCGTTCTCCCCTGGCTCCGGCAGTCGCCGCCGGAGGCCGGCGCTGCGCGTTGGTATAGCAGGCTCGCTGGCCCGATTGGCGCAGACATTAAGCCCGGGTCGAATGGCCGTCTATGTCTGACATATACGAAGTAGGCCTTGTTTTTTTGTTGCCCGCTCACAATAGTGCCCGCCACCCCCCGTGTGATTCCGCGATGACAGCAACCCGACCCCGCAGCCGTTTGCCCGCCACTGGCCCGCAGGCTCACGCGCTGGCGGCCGTCTTCGACGTGGGGCAGGCGCTGGCCACCACCCGCGACCACGAGTTGCTGCTGACCAACGTCATCGACGCCGTGCGGCGCACGGTGGGCGCGACGGCCGGCGGTTTCATGCTCTACGACCCGGTCAGCGATGAGCTGGTGCTGCAAAAACCAGCGTTTGGCGTGCACGCACGGGAAATCGTCGGCGCCTATCGGGTCGCGGTGGCGGCCGGCGGCAATGCGGCGCGGGTCTTTCTCTCGCGCGAACCCTATCTGACCAACGACGCGCGGCGCGACCCGCGCATGCTGCAGCGATTCATCGAGCTGTTCGACGCGCGCTGCGTCATCACCGTGCCGCTGGTGCTGGGCGACCGGGCGGTCGGCGTGTTCCATGCGATCAACAAGCCGGGCGGGCTCTTCACCGCCGACGACCTTGCCTTGCTGACCTTGATTGCGCCCTTGCTGGCCAGTTCGCTGCAGTCGGCGCAGATGTTCAAGGCCCTGGAGACCGAGCGGCGCCAGCTGGCGCGGGCGATGGCGGTTCATGCCGAACTGATGCGGGCGGCGGCAGACGGGCAGGGCATTGCGGTGCTGGCGGCCACCCTGCAGCGCCTGCTCGGGCGGACGGTGTGGGTGCTGGATGCCGCGCACCGACCCTTGGCGGCGGCGGGCGCGGCCATGCCGGGCGCACGCGCGCTCGGCGCCTTGGGCGGCGAACTTGCCGAAGTCACCGGCACTGCCCAGTTGGTGATGCCGCTGCCCCGGCGTCGTAGCCAGCGCCTGACAGCGGTCGCGATCCGTCTGAAGGATGAAACCGCCGGCCATATTCTGGTGGGGGAAGCGGGCGAGTCGCTGGATACCGTCGAGGTGGCGGCGGTCGAGCAGGCGGCGCTGGTGTTTGCGCTGGAGATCCTTAAAGAGCGCTCGGCCTTCGAAGCCGATCGGCGGGTCAGCGGTGAAGCGCTGCGCGAGTTGCTGACGGAGGGCACGACGCCGGCAGTGGCGCGGCGTTTGCTGCGGAGCATGGGTGTGAGCGCCGACGGGCCGTGGCGCGTCGCCCGGCTGGGTACGGCGGCGGCCGGTGGCTTCGCCCCCGGCAGCGAGGCCGGTATTCACCGCGCCCTGCTGGAGGGCTTACGCGCCCGCCAGATCAATGCCCCGCTGTGGCCCTGGCGCGACGGCTTCATTGCCCTGCTGGTCAGCGCGGACGCAGAAAGGCTGCGGGCGCCCGGGACGCTGACTCGCCTGCAGCGCGGCCTTGCCCAGAGCGGTCTGCGCGACGGGGAGTCCTTGTTTGCGCTGGGCGTGGGGCGCGAGGAGGCGAACCCCGAGACCCTCGTCTGGTCGCTGCGCACGGCCGAGCAGGCCTTGCTGGCGGCGGCCCGGCTGGGGGCGGCGGAGCGGGTAATCTTTGTGGAGGATCTGGGCGTCTATCGCC
>Ga0255088_1000171_pt1 | contig 36575 bp, 28 predicted proteins | sample Colum_Miss_RepB__2_FD_188587 | JGI IMG/M metagenome (GOLD analysis project Ga0255088, IMG submission 188587) | Freshwater microbial communities from Columbia River, Oregon, United States - Colum_Miss_RepB_8d | ecosystem: Environmental > Aquatic > Freshwater > River | place: USA: Oregon...
AAAACACAACCTCCACCGCCGCCGCCGCCGCCACCATTCTTGGGTGTATACGCGGGATTGGGCTTGGCTACGGGCGTCAAGTCACAATTCCGCATGGAATACCCATTTTTATCGCAATCTTCTTCTAAAATTTTGGTTCCTTTCAAGTCCTGTTTGCCGCATTCTCCGTCCTTCTTCTTGTTCAGACCAGCTTGCTGCATGATTTCCAACTGCTCTTGCACAGTTAGGCCCTTGGGGTCTTTGGCGTACTCCCTTTCAAATGCTTCCAGGACGGGAACAATATTTCCAGACCTCAATGCAGAGCACTCTTTGCGCAGTTGAAATCCTAGGCCCCTGTAAAAGGCAATTTTGTCAAGCACGCTATCTAAAGCAACCTCCTTAAATTTTTTTAGGTTTGCATATGCCAGTAGAGCATTCATGAGCTGGGCACCTTTTCCACGCTCTGCGCAAATCAAGTCCAAATACAGCGTATTTTTGCCTTCGCCGTCAGGATTGCACGAAAACACCCCCACAGCTTTGGAAGCAAGGCATTGGGTAGCATCGCGCGTGCGTTTTCTATTTGCATTTGAACAAATGGTGTTTTTTGTGTAGGCAAGCCCCCAAATGACGTTGTTGAAACCCACAAGGGGTGGTGCGCCATCAACGGTGACACCACCAAAACTGATTTTTGCGAAATCTTCCCCAATGTTGCTGCACAGATTGCTAAAATTTTTCGCTAAATTTTTGCGCAATAGGTCATGGAATCTCGTCGTTTTTACATGCAATGCATTGGGGGACGTATTTTTAAATGAAGAAAAGGCGGGCGCACCAACATTCGCCTTTTTCCCGACGGGAAGAACAACTTCATCTACGTGTTCCGCCAAATAACTTGTTAGGGCATTTTCAGCATCTGGCAATGTCCGCACCCGTAGATCCCTTCCAATGCGCATAGATTCCAGCCCTGTAACGTCATATGTTTGGCTATCTTGATTTAAGCGAACAATGTACACGTAAAGGGGCTCGGCTGCCTGAGGCGGTGCTTGATCTGGAGCCTGGGCCAGGCCTTGAGCCATGGTATGTCGGACAACGTTTTTGTTTTCTAATTATATACCTATCCATTCAACCCAAGGTTTTTGCGCACATGCGTGAACAATGCACGACGTACCAGGGTATTGTGCTCGGCAAGTTTTACCAAGTCGTGCACCTCAAAATCCAAGTCGCCATACAGAAAGTTGTGGAGAAGCGCCTTTACAAGCGTAAGGTTTTGCGCGCGGCATGCAAAGTGCAATGCCATGTACCCCTTTGCGTTGCGTTTTTCCACCAAGGATTCAAACTGTGAAACAGTTTTCAACACGGACGGGGCGCGCAAAAGCAGCAATGCAGCCTCTGTAAAGTTCTTTTTGCACGCAACGTGCAGCGCCGTGTTGCCCTGGGTCGTCGTAGCCTCCACATCCAGGTGCGGCTGTGCCAACAATACCTTGACAACATCCACGTGCCCTCCCGCACATGCGCGATGCAGGGGCGTCCAGCCACAAATGGGATGCTTGTAGTTTACGTCTGCCCCCCTCTCCAAGAGCTCGCGCACCCTTTCGGTCAGGCCTCGATCGCATGCAAGGATGAGCTTGTCATCCAGCGATTCATAGCGTCCATTACCGTCCATTGTGAAAGTCCAGTCCACCTTGCCGCCTTCGTTAGAAATAACCCTTCCTTGACTTACTGTAGTTCTGATCCGCAAAGGGTGTGTCGCCACCCAAAGACAAAAAACCACAAGACGTAATGGACTTGGATGACCTCTTGAGCAGCGCAGACACGGCAGCAAGGGAGCAACAGGCAAAAGCTAGTGCTGCCGCCTTAACGGCAGAAGAGAACCGCGCCATTCGCGATTATTGTAGGGCGTCCATCAAAAAGCAAAAAACTGCCGAGAAAACCAAAGCCACTTCGAAAACTGTGCGGGGTCGCGCCTCGGAGCTGCGTGGGCAGCTGGAAGAATGGATGCGTGAGCGTCACATTGCGTGCGCCGTAATTCCTCGCAGCGTGCTGGCAGAGCGAGAACGGCAATTTTCGGCAAAGAGTGCACCGCCACTACCCCCATTTGTGCGCCTGGTGCGCAATAACTTTGATCGGAAAATCACCACCGATGTGTTGGATGCCGCATTTCGCAGCCTTACGCGCGAGGCCATTTGTGAGCAGCCAGTTGAGGGGGGCAAAGAAGCGCTTGTGAGCGCCTTTGTAGGGGCAGTGCGCGGCACGGTGCGCTCGTACAAGGAGCAGTGCAGGCTCTATGATGGCTTGCCTCGGGGCCAGCGCTTGGCAGACACGCCCGAATTGCCTCCAGAAATCGGCCACATGGCAGCGGACCTTCATGGTTCAGCGGCAGAAACCAAGAGCATCACAAAGGCGCGCAAGGAAGAAGAATTGGGAGGTGGCAGTGCTGGCGGTGGCGGTGGAGCGGGAGATGCCGAGGGTTTAAAATCTCTGGAGCCCAAGGTCAAGCAAGTGCTGGAAAAGCTGGGCGTGTCGTCGCAGCAAGTGGAGGTGGGCAATGAGCCCTATCGCATTGTTCGTCGCCAGTCCACCAGCAAGCCCAAGATTACGCTGAATGGATTGCGGGATATGTTGCTTACGCAGGTATTGGCGGATTGCCCCGACACGAACAAGGAGGGCGCTGCAGCGTATTGGGAGGCCTCACGAGACAAGCTGCAGCGCTCGCTGCTCATGAAGATTGCGGCCCTGCCCGCCACGCGCACGGACAAGCTGCATTTAAGGCGGGTGGGGGGTCGGGATGGAGGTGAAAGCAAGGATGAGGAAAGCGGCTCAGGCTCAGATTCGGAAGAGGAGGTATAAATAAAACAGAACTTTACCATTGCGTAGAAGAAAAAAAAAATGCTTTCGCTCGTAGATAACTCCAGAACTGATAAAAACACGGTTCATTCGTATCTGCCTCTGTACGAATCGCTTCTAAGTGGGAAAAGGGATTCGGCGAGTCATATTCTTGAGATCGGAATTTACTATGGGGGAAGCATAAAACTATGGCATGACTACTTTCCCAATGCAATGGTTTATGGTCTCGATATTGATTTAAGATGTGCTGATTATCTTCAAAAGGATAGGATCAATGTTTTGGTTGGCGACGCGTACAATGACGCATTTGCTTCTACGATTACAAACAAGTTTGATGTGATTTTGGATGATGGGCCGCATACGTTAGATTCAATGAAGGCAACGATTCGTTTATACTTGCCGAAGTTAAAGCCCGACGGCATCCTCATCATTGAAGATGTACAAAAATACGAATGGCTCCACGACTTAAAGAATGAAGTAGATCCAGTGTTTCGGGATAAAGTAGTAACATACGATTTGAGAAAAAATAAGGGCCGTTACGACGACATTGTCTTTACAATTCAACTCTAAATTGATTTTATTTTTCTTTCATAAATCAGGGAATTGCTCACGAAGTGCGCGAACGAAAGGCATCATCCACGTGCGCGCTTCCTTGCACTCTTCGAGGTTTTCGTACTCGGCCAAGTTGCCATTTACGCGAATGGGCGCGTCTAGGTAGCGCTGAAGTTTCTGCTTATCTTTCCACACTTCAACAGCTGCAACCGCGGCGTCCACGGGCGAGTTGTATAACGCAACATCAAAAAATGACTCAGTGTTAAAGAACCGCTCAACTCCGTTACGCGAGTCATAAATGGGCACGGTACCCGATTCGAAAGCCATACCGATCTTTTCTGTGATGTAGCCCGCCTTCACAGTATTTTCCATGGCCACCACAAAGCCAAAGTTTCGGAATGCTCTGGCGTTTTGGAACCTATTGTCCCGTGATAGCTCAAATGGCTTGTCTGGCGTGGCACAAGAGGATCCAAAGGCATAGCAGGTGGGCTCAAGCGTCCGTAGTTGTCGAAAAAGCGCCTCGCGCTCCTTTACTGGATTTGTAAAAGCAAAGGCGCAGCAATACTTTTTGTCGGTCGCAAATGACTCTGGTCGAACGCTTTTTGAATCCGCGGCGAGTAGCGGAAAATACACGCAATTAGAATCGTCACAATCAAAAGTGTTTACTTCGCAAAGAGGCGTATCATGAATTGCTGGTTTGACGTGGTAAGGCTCAGCTGAATACGTCACATAAGGGCAATCAAACTGTAGATCTTCTTCCCCTAAGAAGTGACTCAAAACTACCAAATCCGGATTTTCAGACTTGTTGTGAGTTATTACAATTGTCGGGAAAGCCCTTTCTAGGAGCTGATCTATGACAACATACCCCCACTGCCCCATTCCGCTCGAAAGAACGTTAAAAGATACCATAGTGGTGGTTTTATTGTATATGGAGCTTTGGTTTTACCCACTGAACAGTTTTCGGTTGAGTTGTTTCCAGAGGTTAAAAAAAAGAAGGGATGCAACTTACCTTTCCCTTCCCTCAAACATTCTGCATAAATTTAGATTCTAGTTTAGATCGCTGGAAACACATCCAAGACCAATTTATTGGTTGGACAACCCCAGTTGAACGCTTTTCTGCTATACGAGCTTCTCCAGGATGGATAGGGTGCGCTCTTTCACATCTTCAGTGTATCAAGAAAGCATCGAATCAAAATTTGCCGTGGGTCTTAATATTAGAAGACGACTGTGTGCTCAGAGAGGACTCAAAAAAACGGTTTCTTGACATACTGTCGTTCTTGTGGGACAATAAAGAATCATGGGACATTTTTTTGGGTGGGGTTACCCAGATCCAAGATGCCCACATTACATGCCGCGACGCAACGCTTCATTTGGCTGAAGTGAAAGGACTATCTACCCACTTTACTTTGGTTAACAGCAGCATATTTTCTGCTTTGCCTGACATATTCGATAAAGTTAAGTCACAGGGGTATCCGTTTGCTTGTATAGACAATGTATACCGCGACAATTTTCGGCTTTGGACGGTGTTTCCTTTTCTTGCATTGCAAAGGCCTGGACTAAGCTTGATAGAAAACATAAAAGTAGATTATACAGACATGTTTTCAGTAGCGGAATCCAAAGTTAAGGAGGCATTTTACTCAAAGGAAGTATTGAAAGCATACGTTATCAATTTGCCTCATCGCACAGACAGATGGCAAAAAATGCAGCAAAATTGGATGGGAATTGTGGATACGCTTGTTCGTGTAGACGGCGTAAAAAGCTTGAAGCGTTTTCAAGGTTGTGCGCTCGCTCACATTTCCGCTATTCGCACAGCGTGGAACGCACAAGAGCAAGAAGGGAGTCTTGGAAAAATTGTACTAGTTCTCGAGGACGACTCCGTTCCTCAGGAGGGCTTGACACGCTCAAAACTTCTAGACATTTTAACAGAAGCGCGAAATGCAAGCGCCGAATTCGACGCACTTTACTTGAGTCCCCTAATAGACTCCTCCTTACTTGATCACACATCAATTAAGGATTTGGACGAAGTTCTTTCAAAAACTTCGACACGGTTTTTTCGGGCATCACCAACACAACTTCTTATTTGCTGTGCAATGATGGTGTATAGCAAGCGCGTATTAAACTGGCTTGACGAATACGAAGCTCATGTAAATGACATCAATGCTCAAGAAACGATTCCAAATGATCGAATTTTGTCTTCCGACTCGTGGAAATCGCTCAATGAGCAACGCATATATAACAGGCCCGAAGTTTGGGTTACAAGTCATCAGGTGGCGTATGTAGGTGACTCAAAATCGGACAATGGAGGCGAAAGCAGGATATCGAAGTCGATCGTATTTAAGCGCACGCCTGCTCTCCTGAAAGATCTGGCAGAGAGGGCGAAGCCGATTTCCAATGAGTTCAGAACCCCCAAGCCGCTACGCATAACTCTATTGGAAAATTGGCATGGAGGAAAGCTTAGCATTGACGCGTCGTTCACACTTCACAGCGCGTTTCTTACAGACGCAGCGGGGATTCGAGAGCGCATAGACGATCGCCTAAAAATGCTTCTCGGCGATTCATCGCACCGTTATGGATATGGGTACAAGTACTTTGCGGATGGCGTGTTAGAGTTCAATGCATGGATTGGAAAGCATGCTTATCAAATCGAAGTGCCACAAGGTAATGCGCTGTATTGGGAACATGCTCTCAGAGACGACGCGGACGGCGCAATAGCTGTGCCCGCTGTGCCCACAGAAGCTGCCACAGACTTTACTTACCGCTATCGAGATGATAGTGCATTTGGCATTGTGGCTGCGAATGTTTCGAGCAGCGATCTACATTTCCTGGGAGACTTTTCTTACGCGCGTAGGTTCCGCGTTTTCCAGTGCAATACACGTGCGTACTTGCTGCACATCATAGAGAATTATGAAGACTTGGATGAAGTTACAGCATTTGTTATAGGAGACGCTTCAGATTATCCTGTTTCCGCAAGAAGTTTCCAGGACGAAATAATGGCGCTGTTTCACGAGGCCTTTGCGCACGGTTACGCCGAATTGTCTACTCTGGGGCCTTTTCGTCCGGAAGAGGTACCCGAGCTACCCAAGGTGGTATCGACACCAAAAAAGGTTGACATTGCGATTCAACTTTCGCACATGTCCAAGGACGCGTTTTGCAAAGTACTTGGGCTAAAGGCCCAGTGGTACACCATGCCCCCCATTTTTGCGGTGCGCAAAGACCATATTTTGCGTAGGCCTAAGCAATTTTATCAGCGCGCCTTTGATTCCATTCCAAGCAATACCGAGTTTTCGGAGGAGCAGGAATGGATGGATTCGCTGTGGAGAAGCGTGTTTGTTGAGCAGCCGGATGCGGAGTTTTCAAAACACGTACATGTTGCAACGGTACTTGCGGCCGACATTGGTGGCGAAAGCATTCAAGAACGCAAGGATGCAACTTCGGAAGCGAAAGTCCGATTTGCACATGCACGCGCAAATGCAGACCCAAAAGCAAGAAGCGCTATCGATTTGAGCCATCTGGGCGCCGCAAACGAAACTATCCAGATTAAGTGGTCATTCTTGGGAAGGTGTCATTACAGCAATGCGGCACTTTCAGAAACAAACGCATTATTTTCTTAGCTCGCTCTAAAAATCAAACTTTTTTCATTTCAATCCCTAAAGCGACGCATCGCATCCTCCAAAACACCCACGTTTACACGGCAGAGCTGCCCAATACCACCAATTATGAAATCAATCGTTTCCCAAAGCCCGTCCAAGGAAGTGGGGCTCTCTGCCAAAATCCGCGCCGCATGCAGGGCCAGCGCTTCGGCGTCCTTTGTATCTGCTCGCTTCAGATAATACGCCATGGCCTGTGAAAACTCTTGGAAAACGGCATCCAGCGTAGATTCTTGATAAGCAGGTCGCATAAAGAGGAGGTGCGACTCCAAGTCGCGCAGCTCAATAATGCTGTCGAGCAGCCGAACAATTGCTTTGCGATGGGCACCCACAAGCTTGTTGTCGTACACTGCATCGTCAATGGCATCAAACACGCGCGTTTCGGCGGTTGACTTGCCGCGCACAGACCTATGCTTTTGGAGGCATGGGTTATTCCACCCACGGGGCCTGGGCTGAAACATCTCCGTCTGTACCTACTAGGTACACCTACGCGCCACCGCTCTATGTATCTCGTGTCAAGGAAGGAAACAAATCTTTTGCTCATGGTGTGAGCCTGACTACAAAGGAATTTTTATAGTAGATTCTGATCAGTTGTACACATATTTGATTGAGCAGTTGCAATTCAGTTGCAATGGTTAATACGGAGTAGCACAGAGGCAGTTGCGTTGGGCTCATAACCCAAAGGTCGAAGGATCGAAACCTTCTTCCGTAACTTTTTTCGAAAAAAAAAAGAATAAAAATTTTTTAGGTATCTCTGTCCTCATCGAAAATGTAAATGTACTCGCTACCCTCACTGTCGCTCTCTGCGTATTCACTCTCGCTATGGCTTTCATCCATCGAGTAGCCCTCCTCTTCATCGATAGCCTCTTCTGCGCCATGCTCATACAGCGCACTCAGAACATCTTGCCAACCAGCTGCTTGCGCGTAGCTTAGTGGCGTTTCGCCGCTGTCATTCTCTATGCTAATGTCCGCGCCCGCACTTAAAAGAACCCGCACAATATGTGCATAGCCTTGGAGCGATGCAGCGGCAAGTGCAGTGGTACCTTCATGGTTAACAGCATCAAGATCGGCGCCACGAAGCACGAGGTCGTGGACATTCTCAATCGCTCCGCATTGGCTTGCAACAAACAGTGCCGTCTCGCCTCGCTCATTGCCAGCATCCAATTGAGCATGAGGACTTTCTAGAAGCGCAAAGAGCGCCATGTTAAAGTCGTCCGAAGTTGATGCCGCGTGTATGGGCGAATGCCCTTCTGCGTTAAAGAGACCCATGCTTGTGCGGGCACCTGCCCCCAAAAGCTCTTCAATCATGCATGCACGCTCCTCGCCATTTCCTTGCAATACCAAATGCAGAGGCGAACAACCTTCGCTGTTGGGCTCGTCCACGTTAATGGCACACATGTGAAGAAGTATGTTGACGACATCTCTGTGCCCCTGCTTGCAGGCATAATGAAAGGCAGAACCCCACGCGTCGCGGAATCCGTCTCGGAATCCGTCGCGGAATCCGTCTCGGAATCCAGGCGTGCTCATGGTTCTTTTTCGCTTGCGTGACTGATTGTCCGTCTCCAACAAAATGCGCACAATGGAAGCGTGACCACCATACGCGGCGACTATCAGGGGGGAACACGTAGATTCGTGCGGCGCTACCCATATTTTCGCTCCAGCATCAACAAGGAGGCGCACAATGTCTGCAAAATTGCCTGAGCAAGCTGCCGCCAAGGGTCTCTCTGCCGCGTACTCTTCGCAATACGGAAACATTATGGAGGGAGCAGCATAGTTCAAATGCGCAGCTTCCAAGCCTTCCACACGCGCTCCGCCCTCAATTAGCATGCGACAGGCTTCTGTGCGGCCATGAAGACTGGCCAAATGAAGTGGTGTCAAGAAATCAATCTCACCCGAATCTATGCTTGCGCCCATATCCAGCAATGTGCGCATAGAAGCCGTTGCGCCCGCAGATGCCGCAAAATGTAGCGGCGTTTGTCCATTGCTGCTTTGCGCGTGAATGTCAGCGCCGGCTTCAAGTAGTATGCGCACAATATGCGAAAAATTGTTGGCGCTTGCAAAGTGCAGGGCAGTTTCTCCCATGAAGGTGCGCGCATGGACGTCTGCCACCTTGGCAAGTGTACAGCGTGGTCTTAAAAGGGCAAGAATGGACTGCACCGCCCCGTGGTGGCAGGCATAATGCATCGCTGTCCACCCCGCCTTGTCGCCCAAATTTGCGCGTGCGCCGCGCGTGAGAAGCCATTGTACGCGCGCATCGTCATTCTGTTTTGCTGCATACATCAGGCGCGTACGAAGCAACGGTCCATGCGGCAAATCCTTGAGCGCGTCAAACAGCTGCTCGTCTCCCCATACTTCCCTGCACAGCCCCACAAAGGGATTGGCTTCCCGCGCGTAGCCGTTTTGTGCACATGCAACAAGGGAGCTAATAAAGTTTTCGCGTAATGGATCCCATTGTTGCTGCTGCAATTGACACTGCATTTACTTCGGTTAGAATGAGGTGGGGTGGCAAAAGGTTGAAGTCAAGGAAGGTATAGCTGACTCGACTCGGACAAGGTTTATATTATTAACATGTCCAGGATGCAGCGCAAGCCCACGCTGGAGCAGAGCTGCGCCGACCCCGCCTTCGTCGCTGGGCTGGCTGCACGCAACATGAAGTACTGCGAGAGCAACGAGGTGCCCGCGGCAGAGACTTTCAAGAAAGGCGGCGATCATCGCTGGTGGCGGCTCATCGACGCTAAGGGACACGCCAATCCGCGCTGGAAAACGAGGTGCTATCACTTATCAAAGAAAAATGGCAGCGGCTGCCCTCATCCTGGCATCAACCCCGCTGCTTTTGAAGTGTGCGACCCCGATTGTATGGAATGCCGCAAACGCACCGTGGCAGGTGCTGCGGAAGAGCTGGCGGCGCGCAACATGGAGTACTGCAAGAGCAACGTTGTGCCGGCGCACCTTACTATGCGCAACTGCAACGATGAGCGCACCTGGAGGCTGATCGATGCTCGCGGCCACATAAATCCGAGCTGGGATGCAACCTGTTATAATGTTCTCGGCAAGCAACGCGGTTGCCCTCATCCTGGCATCAACCCCTCTCCTAAACGCGTATGCGACCCCGATTGTATGGAATGCCGCAAACACACCGTGGCAGCTGATGCGGAAGAGTTGGCGGCGCGCAACATGGAGTACTGCAAGAGCAACGTTGTGCCGGCGCACCTTACTATGCGCAACTGCAACGATGAGCGCACCTGGAGGCTCATCGACGCTAAGGGACACGCCAACCCAACATGGAAGGCTGCGTGTGCAAGTGTTGTCGGTAAGACGCAAAACGGCTGTCCCCATCCTGGCATCAACGACAGTCCTCAAAAAGTGTGCGACCCCGAGTGTTTGGTTTGCCGCAAGTACACCGTGGCAGCTGCTGCGGAAGAGTTCGCAGAGCGCGGCAAACTTACCTACTGTGATTCGAACGCCGTCCCCGCGGGGCTCATCATGCGCAACTCCAATAAGAAGTACATTTGGCAACACAAGACATGCGGAGGGAGCTGGAGATCGTCAGCAAATCATATTGCAAACGGTAGCGGCTGCCCGCACTGCATCAACAAGACAGAGGCGCGCGTGCAAGAGTACCTGCAACAGCTGTGCGCGGCGCGTGGGCTGGAGGCGGTGCGCGACGCGGCGGCAGTGCGCTTCCCCTGGTGCATTAATGCGGCTACAGGGCGCGCGCTGCCGTACGACATCGTGCTGCGCGACGTCCAGAGTGGCGTACTGCGTGCCATTGTGGAGGTGGACGGTGCGCACCATTTTATTAGCGGCAACATCTACGGCGGCAGCCACGATAACAGCCGCGACGCGCAGCGCCGCAAGGACACGTACAAGGCATACCAGTCGCATGCGCGCGGCGTACCGCTACTACGCATCGAACAGGAAGGCGTGTGGGGGGAGAAATGGGACTGGCGCGCCGCGCTAGTTGCTGCACTGGATGCATCGCTGACAAAGGGCACTCCCCAGTACCTGGCGGCCGATGATGCGCTGTATGACGAGCACAAGGCTGACATGGCAGCTGCAATTGCAGCGGGCGCAGCGCAGCCGTACGCAGAGACTGCGGAGGATATTTTTGACTCGGATGATGAGTCTGAGTCTGAGGACGGGTCTGAGGATATGCTGCGACAGCATGGGAGGAAGCGCAAGCGAGGCAACTCGGCGGACTCGCGCAGAGCGAGTGGCATGGGCGAGTAAAAGAAATTTGAGGCATGATATATTTTTCTGATTATTTTTTATACGCTGCGCGATTGTATTTAAAGGTGCATGCCGCAAAACACGCCCAGAGCGCCGGCAAAGCGCAGAGAAAACGCATCCGCGGATTCCCCCGTTAAAAGCTTTGCGCCAGCTTGCTTGTTAAATACGCGGCGAATCAAGTCGCCACTCGCTTGCTCGGGACCTTCTTGTAAAGCCTCACGAATAAACTTTAGCGACTTGGCGGGGCCTACGCCCCTAATAGGCTCACAAAAGTCGGAGCCGCACATGACACACCATTGCTGGAATGCAGAAAATGTAAGGCCAAGCTCATCCAAAATTTGTTGTAGATGCACCATGGAAAAGTGGGGGTCACCTGGCACGTAGCGCAGAATGCGTGGGGCACCAAACGTAAGGGTGTCACTGTCACTTGTGCATGCAATGCCGTCCGTTTGACGTGCACGTATGGCACACTCTTGTTCGGCGTCCGACGGCGCATTAACACATACAATGGGGTTTCCTTCGGAGGCGCACTCGATAGCTGCCAGGCGTATGGCATCAAATGTGCATGGTGTTGGCCTTTGCGGCTTCAAGACGGTAGTGTACAGGGGGTTGTGGGACAGCGCAAGCGTCTCATCCAAGTCAGTCACGACCATGTCGGTAAGCATGCTGGGAGTGTCTTGCGCAACAAATGCGCCTGCGCCGTCATCCAAGGGTGAGGGAGCTAGAGCGTCTGCAGCAGCAGCAGCGGCAGCAGCAGCAGCGGTTTCCATACGAATACGCCGACGTGCTAGCTCCTCCATTTTCAATAAGTGAGGAGGGCCATCAAACACCAAGGTGCACGATGCCGCGCCTGCGCGAAGAATGCGCTTTGCAAGCCCAATAACATTTTGAGCGGCGGCCGCATCGGTGCCCAAGGCATTTAGGGCTGCATACGCAAACACGGGCGTGTCTACAAATACATGCGCTCCCCCAATTTTCCCTAGGCCGTCGGCTTGAAATGCGCTAGGAGTAAGCTTTGCAAGCGTTTGCCACAACTTGTGGATACCCATTCAATTCAATTCAATTTGTTTTCGCCGAACAATGCAGAATTTTTCTTTTCTTTCCTCCTTACGCCCAGCTCGGCAAGAAGCTGAGTTTGGGATAGTCTTTGGACGAGCACGGCAGCGGATCTTCAATACCATCCTTGGCCAAGAGCATGGAAGGCCAGTGCTCGGGTGCAGTCCAAAAGCCAAGAATGGCCGGCGCCTTTTTCGCTTCTTTTTCTTCGTCGCTTGCTTCTTTCCCGTCTTCCATAATCATTATTCCGCCGCACTTGTTCAGGAGACGCGGTGCAAAGGCACTATCGGGGGCGCAGAGCATGAGGCCGCTCCACGTAGTGAATGGAGGCGAGCTGGGAGGGGGCCACGCGGCTACCTTGTCACCATTCGTACCATCATTGACGCACTCGATGTAGTTCACGCCCTTTACCTTGAACGCTTCAATCTTGCGCATCACTGCCTCCTTTGCCTTTTTAACAACAACCTTCAGCACAGGAGAATTCCGAGGCACAGGAGCCGCGTCCTGCATGTCCTTAATGTCACGCGTATCCTGCGTTTCCTGCATCTTCTCTGGGTTTTGCGTAGGCACGGTGCCCCCCTTGCACGCAAATACCTTCTTTGACGATGACCGCGACGGGATTTGCATTAATCTTTCAAATTCATCTTCAAGTACAGGGCGTCCCACTTCGGGTCCAGCCCAATCGTCCGGCCCAATCATATTCAGGTTTCTCTCAAAGCGTGCCATTTTCTTCTTTATGGAAAACGTCAATTCGATATAAAATAAAATAAAATCATCCCTTAGCACAAGCAAACGAATCAAAACGCATATATGCAGCGCGTGGCAAGTGTGTTTGAAGAGAGAATTTCGGTATCCAGCACAAGAATCTGCGACTCGGCACTTGGTGGCAAGGGCATTTATGCGGCAAGAGAGATTGGAAGGGGTGAGTTGGTCACCGAATACAAGGGCAGCGAAGATTTTCACACTCGCAGCCTGACATTGCAAAGCGCACGCCAACACACCCATACACTTCGCGTGAAGGAGGGTGGCGGTAGAATTATCAATGGCCTCGTTGTGTCGCAATCTGCGCAGCGAGTTGGAGGCGGCTGCTGGTCCGTGGCTCCACAATATCAAAAGGGCATTGGGGCCATAATAAATTCTGCCGATGCACGAAAAGACGTAAATGTCCGCATGGTTTGGGTTCCTGATGATCGCGGCCGCAGCAGCAGCAGAAAACTGACACGCGTGCTTGCATCGATTCTGCCAAAAGCCGCATTTTTTGTTGCCGCAAAGACAATTCGTAGAGGAGACGAGCTTTTGTGGTGGTACAAGCCCAAGGTATTTGAAGAGGATGTTGATTTTCTAGACGACGCAACAGAACCTCCCTCACGGTCCCCATCTCAAAGTTCTCGGAGAAGCAGAAGCAGAAGCAGAAGCAAGAACAGAAGCAGAAGCAAAAGCCCACGGCGGCAGCATAGCCATAGTCGCGGCCGTAGCATTGGCAGTAGCTCTGATATTGAATCCTTGGCCTCGACACAACCCAATTCCGAAGCGTGAGGCGTGAGGCGTGAGGCGTATGCGTATTGCTAAGCAAGTGTTTCTTCTTAAAAGGGGGCAATTATTTTTTAAACATGTCCTCCAAACTAAAAAATCCGAGCTTGGGGGCATCTGTAGTGTCTTTGCGGGCACGCTTGGCCTTAGGCTTTGCCGCCGCCTTTTCTCTCTCTGGTTCCCGCGCGCGTGCAAGTTTATTCCCGCCATTCGAAAAGGAGGATGCAAATGCGTCATCTTCATCCCCCGTCAAAGCCTCTGTAAGGTGGCGTAGTGACCCAATTCCCAGATTCTTAATGTGGGCGCGCTGCAGCGCTCCATCAAAAATCCTCTTGACGTCTTCGGGGGCGGTGAATTGCAGGAGCTTTGTCATGGGATTCTTGAGGGAAGTCACGTAATAGATGAGGTCCAACTTCTTGTGGGCGCGGGCCACGTACGCAGGGTGCTCGGAGCGCTGAAAGAGCTTGTCTGCCGTGTTGGAAGTGGCCGTGATCAAAAAGGGCATGCGGGCGCCAATGGGTGGCAAACCCTCGTCGCCGCGATCGCGCATGCGGCGCCAAGCAGCTGCGTGCACAATGGAGTCTGTGCCATAATGGCTCTTGATTTGCTTGGACAGCACAAAACTGTCCATGGGCACACGCCCCTCCACAATGTCGTCCAAGCGTACACGAAGAGTATCGAGTGCGCCTTCTACGCTGCGCAACTTTAGCAGCGCATTTAGTACATCCATTGAAAGCGTGCGCAGCAAAAAGGAGCGATCGCGGCGCACGGCATCAATGCCCTTGATGTCCACTTCTTCTGCAAAGAGAATGCTGCCGTCCTCTGCCGTGCCCTTGGGCGTGTGCTTGATGCCAGCATAATTCTTCTTCTTGAAGAGTAGATAGGGCATGTACTCCTTTTCGTGCTCGAGCTTGACAATGGCCGCGGCTGCATCCAAATCACGCTCGGGAGACACGCGCTTCGAATGCCCAGTGGGCGTGCCAGAGCCACCAGTGGGAGTGCCATTTCCAGCGCCGACGCTAGGGGTGCGAGCTGCCGACAGGGCGCCTGCTCCTCCTACGCCCTCTAAGCCTCCCGTCTGCAAAAGTAGCGTCACTTGATCTGCAGCAGTTTCTCCCAGCACAAAGGCGCGCTGCAAATTGACGTCGGGCCCCCACCAAATCATGACCGAGTCCGTGTCGCCATATACCACCTTGGCGGGCGGAAACGTTTTTTCGACGTGAAGCTTGGTGGCCTCAATCATGGCGCGCCCTTTCAAAGTAGTGACGGCGGCTACAGGCTTGCAGGGCAACATGCCGCGGGACGCCGAGACGCCAGTGAAGCCATAGGCCGAATTGGCGCACATTTTGAGGCCAAGTTCGCGGCCCTTGAGCACTGCCTTGAGAAAAGGGTCCGTTGCGCCCGCCAGCATTTTTTTCACCGCCTTACGCGTCGTCAGCAAGCGCTGCAGCAGGCGCGACAGCAGCGAGGGCACATGCGTGACAAAGGCATATTGACGCGGCACTTCCTTGTAGCCACCCGAGCCGTCAGGCAGGTTGTGCTGAATGGTGTGCACGTCATAGGTGATGGCGTGCTTGGCGGCCAGTTCTTGAAGCGTAGAAAGAGGCCCACGAAACAGAGTGGAAAAGCACAAATTAAAGGAGATGATGATGGACGGATACAGAGACGCAAAGTCCAGGGTGGAAATGGGGTCTGCATAAAAGCCCGCTACAGGAGGAATGACGGTAGCTCCCACATAATCCGATGGCTTCTTTTTCAAAACTGCCACTTCGTCCATGCCCACGCCCAAGTCCTCTTCGTCGTCTTCGGCAGGCCAGCCGCTGTCGGGTGGATTGATGGCAAATTCGCCCTGCACGAACCGCGCAATGAGATTAAACACCTTGATCTGCTGCCCATTGTTGCACACGTTGTCCAGAGGCGTGTAGCACACGCGCGACTGCTCCACCCACGTGGGCACATATTGCAGCTTGTCCATGAGCAATAGAGGAATGTCACAATCTCTGGCGCAGTAGTCCACGATGGGCCACGCCGCATACGTGTCGCCTTGGCAGCTCTGCTTGTACAGCCGAAAAATTTCAGTGACAGCCAGCTCAATCTTTTCCGTTTTTTCACCTCCGCCAATCCATTTTTTTGCAGCAAATTTGAGGGAATTGTCATCGGGCTTTTTATCGTCCTTGACAATTTGCATGAGGTCCACCACGCAGCGGCCCTTCATTGGAATGCTGAAAAACACATTGTCGCCCTTGGCTGCTGTGGTCATTTGGCGCTCCTGCAGCACGCACGTGTCCAGCGCCAGTCGCGACAACATCATGCCCATGTCCGTGGCACCGTGGTAGGATTGAGGAGATTGCAGTAGACGAAGAATGCCTTCGCCAAGGTAGGTGCGCGCCCAGCTCCACAGCTCTTCTTCTTTTCCCACGGCCACCAGTTTGGCAAGCACGTCACGCAAAGAGTCCGCTGCCATTGCACCTGTCATCGTAGCAGCAAGAATGTTACGAGCGCGCGCTGCCGTGGCTTCTAGGAGGGGCGACGCCTTGAGCGTATCCTGAAGCCACTCGGGAGCCGACGTCGCGGCAGCAGCCGCAGAGTTGATGAAGCAAGCACCCGCGTCATCCTCCTCGTCATCGCTTTCATCCTTGCAAGCTTCGCGGGCAGTCCCCTCAAGACTTCCAAAGCCGCTGCGGGCACTTGCAGAGGTTGCATTCGAGGCCGAAGAAAGAATGGAGCGAAGAGCCGAGCCGCCACACGTTTTGCGAATGGATTCAATGGCTTTGCGCAGCGCATCGGCGCGAACAGCCCCCTTGGCCACACCGTGTCGGAGCTTTCCCATGAAGTCGCCTGCCGTCTCAAATGGAAGAGCCGAATCTCCCAAAATTTCATGCGCACGCCGCACCAATGCCGCGTGCACGCCTTCCGTGCTGCGCTCAAGGGCGGGCAAACGGTGTTGGGCGTGCTCCATGGCCATGAATGGAAAGTCAAAGCCCTTGCAGTTCCACGCCGTCACAATGTCGGGATCCGCGTGCACGATGAGGTCGCGCCATGCGGGCAGCAAGTCCGCGGCCGTGGGCACGCAGTGCACGAGAATGTCGGGTCCTGCATACGCTTCAGGGGGCGCCACGCTACCCACAAAAATGGCCACGCGCTTTATTTGCGTTGCGATGTTTGATCCATACACCCAAAAGGATGTGCACACGCAATAGGTGAGGTCGCCCTTGCCCACGGTGGGAAAGGTGCCGTCGTGCGAAAACATTTCGCAGTCAAAGGAAGCCACTACCAGTGGTGCTACGGCATCACGCTCGATGACGCCGACGTTGACAATACGCCCAATCACCTCAATCTGACAATGCGAAGCGGCACCAGTGGCAGGAGAGCGCACCTGGGGCTGCACAATGCGCACCCAGCCACTGGGCACGAGGCCGCAATCATTCAGGAAGCGCGTGCGCGGCGTTTGCAGCGTGTCCACGCAGCGCCATGCTGCATAAGTGGTAGGCGGCGAAATCTTGGCGTCGTTGAGCGCCCGCTCAGCACGGCGGCACTCGGCCAGACTTGCAAAGCTGAGCTTTAGGTAGCACAGGCGCCGCGTATGGGCTGGATCAGAAGGGTCGGGCTCCCAGCCGCACAGCTGCTTCAGGCGCTCCTTGGTTATGCCCATGGCGACGCCATCTATGCCAAGCGCACTGAACTTGGCGCGCAGCGCGCTTGAGTCCGTGTCCGACCAGCTGTCGGGGACTTGCACGCGGAGCCAAGGGCACCACCCCAAAATCTCGGCGTGCACTGACACGCCCGCTTCGGTGACGCCCCACAGCAGCACGGTGCAGCGACGCTCGGGGTCGTGTGCATCCATGGCAGCTTCATAGGCGGCCTTGGTAAATTGCTCCGCGGGCGCGGCGCACTCCAGGAGGGGCGGCGCGCCATCTTGGACGTGAGCATCCAAGAGCATGAACTCCATGTCACTGCCGCTAACAGCGGGGAGTGTCTCGGGGCGTAATTGGAGACGCCCATACCACGCCTGCATTTTGCACTGGGAAAAGTGAACAGAAATGTTCTGTGCCGCAGTGCAGCAAGCTTTATGAAACGTCAAGGAAGGGAAAGAATGTTCAATATACAGAATCCGAACCCTATACAACAAAATCAAGGAAGGGCTTATAACATGGGAAACGCAGCTGCAAAAGCAAGAGACAGAAAAAAGTCGTTAACACCATCTGAGCGGGCACTTGCTGATCTGATTCGCTATGCACAACAGCGGGATGAGGGCTCGCCACGGGGCTCACCACGGGGCTCACAGCGGAGCTCACCGCGGAAAGCGAAAACGGCGTACGAGTCGTATGCCCCCGAGCCGCAACAGTCGGTGTTGATGCGCAACCCCGCAGTTGAAGCTGCTTTGGCCCCCACGTCCGAAGAAGTGGCCTTGATGGACACGCCCGTGTGTGTGGACGACGCCGAAGACGTGATGCCGCATTCCTTGTCACCACTGGTGCAAGCACTTAAAAACATGCTGCGCCGAATCACCGTGTCCAAACACGCAATTTCCAATGCAGTTGTGAAAATCCAAGCCCTTGTCGAGGGCAAATTTAGACAAGCTGCTGCCCTGGATGCAATTGCTGACGCCATTCGTAGAAATGAGACGGTGCAAACTATTTTTCTGGATGCATTGAATGCCAGCGATGCCATAAGTCACTTGCAGCAGAAATTAGGGACGTGCAATGTAGCCATGCAGGAAGCAAAGGTGCAGCTGGAGAGGTGGACCAAGGCTGCGGAAGATGCACAGCCGCGAGCAATGTCTTCATTGGTCAAGAATATGCGTGATGACCGTACAGCTAAAGCCGATGAAGCCGAGTCCAATCCCCAAGTGCTAAGAGGTGGCGAGGTGTTTATGGGCGCAGATATTGCCAAAGCCCCCAAGGGCGCCGTGTGCGCCCCCAACGTTGAATCGTTGCCAGCGGTCCAATGGTTTGTCGATGCACTTGTGGACAGCTGCAAGGCCTTGTTGCGCATGCGCATTTTGCTGGAAACTGTGCGCAAAACGCTTGCACTGGCCGAGAAGGACGCCAAGCGTGCGGGACTTTCGGTAGCTATCATTCTGAATGAAGCGGTACCTAGCAGCAGCAAAAAGATTGCTGGGGTGCTTGATGGTTTAGATGCCAGCATGCTTCTACTGTTTGCGCGTGGGCTACACGACTGCTTCGCTGGGCTTTCTGAGCTCACGCTCTTGGTCAAGGATGCTCAGCAAGTGGCTCACGCCGTATCCGACTTGTCCTACGTGCCCGTCGATTCTCCCGAGCTGCTTCTTCATTTACGGAACATTAATGCGGCAACTGCTGATGCAATTGGCACGGGCTTGCCCGAAGATGTTTTGCAAAGGCTGCGGGAGCGCGTGGAGCAACTCAGCGGGCGCATCGTGTCCGTGTCCACAGTGCCCGATGAAGATGAGGAAGATGCTTCCAGCATATCTTCAAGCGAGGCTTCCAGTGCGGTTTCCAGCCTAGCTTCAAGCGGGGCTTCCAGCATGGCTTCCCAAGCAAGCGCTGCAAGTGCCAACTCGTTGCAATTTGACCCCGAAGGTGGCCTAGTACCTGCGTTACGAGTAAGCGGCGGAACGGGAAAAGACGATGACGATACCCCCTTTAATGCAAGCGTGCTCGGGTCACAGCTGTCTGACGACGAAGAATATGTTTAAAAGTTCCAAATAAAAACTACTATTTTTACCTCCTTTCATGCGTCCGGCGCCTGCATAAAGTACTGATTCAGACCAAGTTTCGATGGATCTCCAGGCGGCAAGGCAGGACGGGCAGCTGCCTTTTCTCGCGGTCTTCTCTTGGGCTCCGTTCCGTCTTTTTCTCTTCCCCTCTTTTTCGGAGGGTTGTCTTCCACGCGCGTAGTCGACTCGGACGAAGATGCAAGAGCTGGTAATTCAGGAGCGGCTGCATCAATGTCACGTGCAGGCGCAGGCGCCGGCGCCGGCGCAGGCGCTTCCGCAGACTCAGAACCCATTGCATTTGCCGTGGCAGTGGCAGTTGTGGCAGTTTTGGCAGTCGTGGCACTTGCCGCTGCATTCATGGCGGTCACCATGTCGGTGGTTGCGGCAGGGGCATGGGCAGGGGGGTTTTCTCCTTTTTTGGGCCTCCCGCTTGCATTTTTTCGCTTGCGGGGCACTTGCGGTGGCGGCGCGCCTTCTTCGGCGGCCTTGAGCTCAGCAAACTTTGTCGCAAGGAGCTCGAGCAGCAAAGGTGCCCGTCCTGTTGGAAGTCGCGGCGCCAAGGGTTCCTCACGAACAGTAGGCCGCTTCAGGTTCCGCAAGCTTTCGATGGTGGGCATTTCTGTCACTGCGGGCGCTTGCGCCGTGCCTCGCACGCATTCCATGTACATGGCAAAGCTCGCCAGGGGGGGTGCGCGCATGGCGACATATTCCGTGTGCTCGCCATCCTCCCCATAAAATTCGGCAAAGCTGAGCGGCCCCCCATATTTTGCAAGCATGAAGCGGGGCGGGGCGGGGGCACGGCCGCGAGGCACGCCAAATACATTTGCCAGCATTTCCCGCGTCCACACAATGCAGCGCGCGGCACCCGCCTCTCCCCAGTGTTCGAGCACATAGCCAAGTGCGCAGCAGGGGCGACAAAACTGCCCAAACACCCAGTACTTGCCTGCCTCCTTGTAATTGGAGGCGGGAAGGGGTCTTCCCTCAATGGTTTGGCCGCAGTGCAAGCAATCACCATCGCAGCTCTGAGGCCAATCGTCCAAAGGCTTGGATCGCATCGGCAAGGGGCCGTGGGCCGTGTGCCCCACAAAGCTTGCCGTGGCCTTGCGTGCAGCTGGAAACACAATCTCCAATGCCTTGCCTTCCGCAGCCTTGGGCACAAAAGATCGCGCATGCTCTTGCCGTGCACCTTGGATTGCTGGCCCCACGCGCGTGCGAGATGACGGAAGGCGATATGCCGCCGCAATGTCGGGTTTCTGTGCATTGACGTGTGAGGACGTGGACATTTTCGTTCTGCTGCAACGTGTGCTCTAGTCAAAGAAGGTATTGTACTTTCCCGTCCCTTTCCCTAAACAAAACCACACCAAATGGCAGTGAACTCCGCCTCTGCTATTGTCGACGTCTTGAACTGGCCCATTGAAAAATTCCTAAATTTTTTGGTAACTGTTGGAAAATTGAAAACGGCAAGGGGTGTATACAGCCCAGCATTCGATGCAGTAACGCAGATCTATCAAAATCCAGAGTTGAGAAGGCTTTTTCAGGATGAAATGCTACTGCACAATTTGAACCCCCAGAGCAGTGTGGGCAATTTTATTGAGATACTAAAAAAAGATGCGCAAAAAAAGAACGCAATTACGCAGCTTTCTTCTCTTGAAGGAGGTGAAACAATCCGTATCAAGAAAATTCCGCGTGGACGTCCCAATGACCAGGATGACGACGATGTTAACGCTACGGTTATTTCCGACGACGTAGAGGATTTCAAGTACTACAAATCCGTTATCGAGAATCAAACAAAATTAAAGCCAAAGAAAAGGGACCGCATTACCCAAAAAAATGAGGTGTACCTTGTCCCCGCATCCATTTGGAGCAAGAGCCCGAGTTTTAAAGCATCCATTTGGAGCAAGAGCCCGAGTTTTAAAGCTCCAAACCCATTATCCGTGAAAAGAATGTTGTTGTTGTTTCTGGCCGCCTTGGGCTCAACGGGCACGGCTGCAGAAACTCTTGTTAATTCGGCTCCTTCGAGTTTTTTCGCCCCTGGTGCTGGTGCGTTTCCTGGTGCAGGAACAAGTGGGACACAGATTAATGTACAGCCTCAACTGGGTGTTCAATCGTTTCCATCGATGTCCTCAAGTGTACTTCCTGGCATGAGTCAAGGCATTAGTCCAGGCGTCACTCCAGCCGTTCTCGAGAGAGCTCTCTACGCGTTACCTCCAGCAGCGCAAGAAAATGTCTTTTCAAGTGTCGAAGAAAAAGCATCCTCAATTTTAAACGGGAACCAGGTTGTTCCGTCGTTTAGCGCAGATCCAGGTGCGTATGCATATAGTTTGCCAGAGACTAACGTTGCGCAGCAAACAGAGGACACTGCAGGTGCAGTTGCAGCTTTAGCTCCAGAAAATGCTTCAGTTGCCGTTGCACCTGGGGAGAGCTCGGGAAGCGCGGTTGTGCCCGAGACAAGTGCTGCGGCGGTAGCACAAAGGGGGCGCGACGGGACGAGTGCCTCTACCGCAGCCACAGAGACTTCCGTGGCCACCGAAGCTTCAACTGGAGAGGCCATTAAAGCGGTCACCGAAGCGGCCACCGAAGCGGTTCCCGAAGCGGCCAAAGAGGCAGTCACCGAGGCTCCCAACGCATTTACGGGGAACACCGCAAATGCTTCCAGGAGGGCATTCAGAGGGGCTGCAACGGAGGCTGCCATTTCAGTCGCGGGGGCTGTCACCTCGGTAGCAGTTGCTGCGGCCAAGGCTGCAGTGGCAGATATGGCGCTCGCGGGAATTGAATCAGTTGCGGACCCGTCCAATGATATTCAAAAAGAGCAAAACGTGTTGGAAGTTGTCACAAAATCAATGGCACAGAGTGATAGTCTGTTTCCAAGTGGGAGCGCCCCGAGTGCTGTGAAAGTTCTTGATGCAGAACGGCGCCAGCAGATGAAGGCGCGCGCGCTGGAATATGCGCGCGCATCAAAGTGCGTACTTACTTCTCTCAAGGGCGTGCGCGCCAAGCTTGTGTCAATTCTTGGCGCACTTCTTGAAACTACCAAGCGTGCAGGGCCACTTGAGCTTGCTGCTGCGGACGTGGAAGGAATGACCGCCATTATTGAAGAAATGAAAAAAAGTGTTGCCACGGAAGATGCGGACATTGCAAAGCGAGACGCGTGGATTGCAAAAATGGAGGGGCAGAGCACAGAAGATGCCGCCATATCGGATGCGCTTGAAAGTGTGTACAGGGACATGGGCATTTTGCTTTCTGCGCGCACCAACTATCAGAGGCAGCTAAAGCGTGCACGCATTTCGTCCGTTGCCACGGCCATTGGCAAAGCATCCGCACGCCTTAAATTCAGCAGTGCGGCGCTGGCATCCCTGCAAGAGGCCAATGGCGGCCACCAGCGGTGCTCCGTGCAATACGAGGCTGCCGTAGCCGAGCTTGCAAACAGTGCGTGGGACATTATAAAAGTGTGCGAAAAGGGAAGCGTGGCAGAAAAAGCATGGGTGCACGTAGAAAAAATATTTCGCGGGGAAGATGCATACGCGCTGCTCGTGAGCCAGAATAGCGACACGGGCTTCCCTGCGTGGCCCGAGCAGGTGGCCGCATATGAAGTGCCCAAAGGCCATTTGGGAGCCACCGTCCTGGAAATGTGCGATTCCACGGACAAGTCATGCACAACCGATCATTTGGCGCCCACCGAATTTCCGGAGGTTTCTTCAACTTCCTCAACCTCCGAAGCATTTTGGAAACAGAAACTTGTGCAAATGATAAGTGGTCGTGGACCGCTTCCTCCCGCGACGCGCAACATTTCTACAGCCGGCCAAGCTGGCCTAAAGCCGTATAAACTCGGATCTGCCACCTATGCGTCTTTGAAAGATCTGATTGTGGCAGCGGGATCACTTGACAAGGAGAATGTTTGCAGTATTCTTTTTCAGGTGCTCTATGCGCTGGCTGCGGTGCACAGCGAGGTGGGCGCAAGCCTGCACCTCTTTAAAGCGGCGGATGATTTGAGTCGCGTAAAACTATTTGAGGGCCCGCCCATTGACATACGGCGATCTCCTGCGGCGCGAAACTTTGTCAAGGGGCAAACAACACTTGATGAGGATATAGAAAACTACCGCACAAAGTATGTTGACGTTTCGCCCGCTGCGCGAATTTATGCCATTGTACCCGATCATTCTGGAGGTGACACGCGAGTGGATTGGTCCATTCCCACGCGCAGCCCGTGGGTGCAACTGGATATCGACTATTCCAGAATCACGGGGGGCAAGCCCAGCGACGTTTCCAATGATGCCGTCAAATTTTTAGAGCTTGTTACTGTGGCAGCACAGAAGGGCGTTGCAGCGACCGTCTCTTCACAAATTCTCACAGAGCTCAAGCCACGACCCACAATTTGGAATGTGCTTGCTTCAGGACCCTTGGCAGCTTTGCGTACGGCAGCACGCAATGAAGTGCCAGACTTTGTGATTCGGGGGGAGGTGGGATAAGGGAATGTAGGAAAAGATTTTCTTTAAAGTTTTCATTCTTTCACGCCTCTGTCAGATGAATCGCGCACACAACGTTTGCGTTAGCTTTATGTAACGGAGAGGTCTCCTCAACAAATGTCATCGGCTCGCGATTAAGGCGCGTCCCTACCCAAACCTGTCCCGTTGCAGACCACGCGTACACGCGAAACGGATTGCCCCAGCAGGTCACAGTCTCTTGTGAAAGGGAGCCAACACGAACATCTCCATACCACATCTCTGTCAAACCATGTCCGTCCGAAACATCGAACGGGTTTACTTTCCACGTCACAATATTGCCATGATCCATGTGGTTGATCTTGCCATTCTCAAGCCGCTGTGCGAGGATGCGCTCCGATCGCGCCACATCCATGGGTGCGTGATGCACAGTGGACACGTCCCTCCCTCGCATTCTGAGGCAGAGCGTACGAGGTGCCATGATGGCACGGCCTTGTGTTCCACGCGTGCACACCTGCACCAACATGTCGCCTTCTCCGTTGAGCTGTACATCCAGTGCATCCCATGCTTCTAAAGATTCGTGCAGCACGGCAAACGACTGATTGTCGTGTGCATCCCACAGCACTATAGTGCGAAGCTTGTCACTCCGCGTTGCCGCTGTGGACAAAATGGCCACCACAAAGGAGGACATGGGCACGCTGCATGCAGCCACCACAGTTGCGCCCAACTTGGTGCATGCAGCTGGGGCCATGGCTGCTCGGCCACTCATGCCAGTAATTGTCCCGTCTTCCAAAATAAGGTGTAGCTCGGACAAGGCGGGCGTGTTGAAAGAAGATGGCGCTGCAGAGTCAAGTGACTTTTCCACAGACGCCGCGGAACAAACGAGGTCCTTGGGCAAGCAAATGCCTCCCCAAAAACTTTGTCGCTTCTCGCGTTTTTCGTGCCGCGCTGCCGAGATCCCATCAGTCCCTTTACGATCCGCATTTACATACAGCGTATACCACGACTCGGGAGTTTTCACGACATCCAACACCAGCCGCACTGCTTGGGCATCGGGTATGCCAAGTTCGCGGGCAAAACTTTGAAGTTGCAGTAATGATAGGGGTCGCATTTTCAGTGCCTTGGAAAGCTCTTCGGCGGCCTTGCGCAAATGAAGCTCTGGGGCGCGTGGAAGCTCTTCTGCAGCACGACACGCGTACAAATGCATGAACTCGGTGTCTTGAAGCAGGGACGATGCCATCAAGGGAACAACCTGTTGAAGGGCCCACTCGGCTCGATGCTCGGCAGCCTGTGCCCGCAAGCCGTCCATGAACATGCGAACGTCTGACTTTGTGGGCGGCTGCGAGCGGATTGAGCACTGGGACCATTGCGAGCACATCCAGTCACGCAAGTCAAGGACAGAGGTTGAATCTTCTACAGCCTCCAGGCTAGTCTTTGCCTTGTCCTTTGCCACCTGAATTGCATACTCTTCGTGCGGCGAAAAATATGCTGCACGCAAGCCGTCGTCAAAGTGCTCGTCAATGAGCGTGAGCGTGAGATGGGATGCCGATGCGGTTGCTGATGTGGATTCTGATGCCATTTGCTTTTGATGCAGTGCAGCGCAAGAAGAATAGAAACTAATTCTCTAAAAATTCCTTTGCAAAAGGAACGAGGGCAATACGAAAAACCTTCCTAGTGTGCAGGTATGCATCCGTATGCACCTACGGCACCTACGACCACACGAATGCTTCGTGTGCGCGCAAGGGCTTCCGACAAGCAATGCCATGACATTGACATCATTGTGGGCACAAACGAATTCGAGGCGCTCGGAGTGGCTGATTCGGATATCGAGCGCAAACATCCGCCACATCCGCCGCACACGCAAGAACGGCAGCCGAAAATGGAAGGAGACATATGCATTGACATTGTGGCGGTGAGTGGCAATTTCCTTAGAGGACGTGTCAATGGAAATGCACAAACGACGCGGTGGAATGAAGTCTTGAGCGCCCAAGTTATGTGGCCCAAAGAAGCCCTCGGCCCCTATTCTATCACTTGCTATGCAAAATCTAGCTGCTACGGACGTGAGGAAGCCCGCATTTTTTCATCCAGCATTGTGGTCCCTTAGGGTCCCGTAGGGGTCCCGTAGGGGTCCCGTAAGTCCCTTAGCCTTGAATTTGAAATTGGACACTGCGGGAGCACACCTCCTAGTGCATATAGTTCTACACGCAACCGCAAATTACGTGCGTTATCACAAAAACGTACCGCAAACGCCTTTGGGGTGATTCACAGCGCGTTTGCGGCCGCTTTTTCGTATGCGCGTTTGCCCTAACGTTTGATTCAGTTTCCTCGCCCCCTCTCGAATTCCTGCAGACGCGAAGCTAAGCTTGAGCAGGACATGGATCTTCACGCTTTAGCCAAGGCGGGAACCACGGATGCGCTGCTGCGCGTCCTTTTTTTGCAGAAGGACAAGTCGGACTTTGACGTCAATGAACAGAATGAGATGGGGCAAACGCCGCTCTGCGTAGCGGCATCGGCAGGGCACCTCGACTGCGTAGAAGCCCTCTTGACCTTTGGCGCGTGCCCTAACGTGGCAGATGTGGATGCATTGGCGCCGCTGCACAACGCCAGCTTCATGGGCCACCTTGCAATTGTGAGCTTGCTTGTCAATGCGAACGCAGACATTGGTGCAGCGGACCAAAATGCCTGGACGCCGCTTCACTATGCGGCGCAGGGCGGCAACGCGCGCAAATCGTGCATGTTCTGCTCATGTGCGGCGCGCGGCAGTCCCCTGACAAGCAAGGGTTGAGCCCCCTTGAAATTGCCCTCAAGCTTGAACACTTTGGCGTTGTGTGCGGGTTGGGGTGGTGATTTGATGTGAACTGAACTATGGCTGGGATAAAGAAAAGAGATGAGTACTTTCCCCCACGCTGTCAGCAACGCTACCAGCCACGCCGTCAGCAGCCTTCCGCTTTCCTTGCACGAACAAGAACAAGGCCGCGATTTTGGAATCGTTATTTTGCAGTGCGCTAGAAGAAGCGAGCATGTAGCCTTAGCTCAAATTTGTTACAAGAGTGTGCGCGCCGCGTACCCCGATGCGCCCATCATGCTCATAGATGATGCATCTACAATGCCCAGTACGTTTCGCGGTGAGGGCGACCCCCTTGTGACATTCATTGCATCCGAGTTTCCTGGAGCGGGCGAGCTACTGCCCTATTACTACTTGCACAAGCTGCGGCCTTTTCGCCAAGCTCTTATTCTGCACGACTCCATGTACTTGCGCGCCGCCCTCCCTCCCATTCCGCAGCCCATATTGTTTTTGTGGACATTTCGTTCTTATATTTGGAATGATCGAGCAAACTACCGCCCCATTGTGGAGGCACTTCCAAAAAATACTGCCAAGGCCCTTGCGTGTTACGACGACATTCGCACGTGGATGGGCTGTTTTGGTTCTGCAAGCATCATTCAACTCGATACGCTTGATGCACTCGAGTCCCACTTTGGATTTCTTAGCCTTGTGCGAATAATTAAATCGCGCACGGACCGCATGGCGCTGGAGCGTCTTTTGGGAGTACTGTGTTTTTCGCTCAAGCTGTTTTCTGAGCAAGGAGGTATCAGTCTTTCTGGGGACATTGGTGCGCACGCGTATTACAACACCAATAGATTGCGCGAAATGATCGTGTCGCCCTACAAGTCGTATGTGCTGAAAACGTGGCACTCGAGGTAGACAAGCCTAGTCATTGGGCAACTTTGATTGCAAGAGCTTTGCCAATCCTTCTGCGCTGCGTGGCACCAGCACCGCAATAGCCCAAAACCGAATGGACTCCCAATCGTGCGCAGAAATCGCGCCACATTGCAAAATCAAGTCTGTCCACGCAGCTTCGGCACGAGCACGGCGAGCATGAAGTTGCCCTTGCCCTATGCCCAGCCATGACAAGAATGTTACGGCGTTGCACATGCTGACGACAGAAAGACCCGTTGCGGCAGAAGCGTGCTCCAGTGTAGGGCGCGACACTAGCCACTGCAATCGGCTGCGTTGCCCCATGCAAGCCCTATGTGCGTAACGGGCGCCGTACACAATTCGCGAAAAAGAATCTGACGGCCAGTGCGCGCCTTCGGCTTCCATTGCCTCGCCCTCGCGCCGTACAAATGCAGTGCACCCATTTGCCGTATTTTCCATTATCATTCTGGCATCGGGAAGAAAACAGAGTGCAACGCCTTCCTGGGGGTGCAGAAGTGCGCATATCTTTCTTAGCATGCGTCTGGCATGCGAAGCGGTATCCCAGCAGCATTGCAAAATGTCTCTGCACAATACGATGCGCGCATTTGTTACGGGTACAGCTTGGGGAGGTAGGCCTGTGGCGGCATCGAGTGGGTCAAACGCAAATTGCTCAAAAACTTTTTTCGATTCGTATTCGTGAAGCAAGTGGGAAGAAAGTTTGTTTTTGCCAATACCATTAGTAGTTTCCCAAATGTAGATTTTTTCAGGCGGCGGAGACGAAGATAGAATTGTGGAAAACAGAGAGACGTTATTCTCACGACCGCACCCGATTTGTACGAGAGGTACACGAAGGCGTCCCTCTGCATTTGCATTGCTGGCATCAACTTGAATTAAAAATTCCGTGTAAACCATGCGCTCAAGAAATTCAAAGAACAGATCGCGTCTGTACACATCTCTATTTAGGAGGCACTTGGCGCCGTCTGCACACGCGGATGTAGGCTTAGGCGCGCAGTGTGTCCACTGCCGTTTTTCAAAAGTATCATGGGGCGTCTCCCATCTCGACTCGCCCGTTGTGCTGTGCACGTAATATTTTCTGCCTGACTTGTTTGAAGTGTGCAGTACCCAGTGCTCCACCAGCGGCTGTGGCAGTTCAAGTACGTCCTCCACTTTCTTTTCTCTTTATATTTATTGAATACTTCTTTGCGATAAAAAAACGTTTTTTCAATCCTTCCCTTCCTTGACATGCATGCCAAACGAGCCAAGCAACAAATGTGGGCGTTGCCTACATGCAAAGCCGATGCCGGCGCGGTTTTGGAGGCGTCATCGTGGCTTGGTCCTTCGTTGCGCATTCCAGCGGAGCGTGTCAACTTTTGGGCGGCGTTGCGGCGCGGCCATACAGCGCATCTCATTGATGACACCTATGTGCTCATGATCAGTCTTGCGCCTCATCCTTCTTTAGGGTACATTGGCTTTCCCATGTCACTACTCGATGCGGATAAGCTAGAGGCGGATCAGGGCGTGGGCACGGGGGTATTGGGAGAGTGGAGACTTGACGCCAACATTCGTGGCGGTGTCCAAGAAAAACCTCGACTAACCCTGTTGCGCGTCACGTCTCCGCAGCAGTTTGTGCATGTCTTGAAAAATGAGCTACTGCATCCAGAGTGGCTAAAGCCTTGTTACCGAGAAATTCCCGAAACGATGCTTCAGCTTCAGCAGCCCACGTAAAGACAAAAAACGACTACCTTAGCTTGTATGCGAGAAAAAAAATGGCTGATACAAATTCACAAAAAAAGTTGCGGACGCGTGCCCTCCAACGAAACCTGCTTCAGTTGGCTTCAGTAGTTGTATTGGCGGGCTTCTCATTCAACGTGCTGACGTATTGCGGCTCATGGGGATGCAAAATTAAGGGTTATCCAACCTTGTCCCAGATTGCCGACCGCAACGATAACCTGGATATGCCGAATAGAAGAATCTTGTCTGCTGCTCAGCAGGCCCTCCAATGCATCGTTGCAGTGGGATTAGTGTACGCAATTTCTTTGATAAATACAAGAATTCAAGAGGAAAATGGGACCCCTATACCTATGTGGCTAGCACTTGCGTGTTCTTCTACGCTGCTCATCGTGACGCTCGTAGCCAACAATCACGATTCAATTGTGCATATGGCCGGATTCGGATTATTCTTATTGCTTGCGGTGTACGTCGGGTGGCTAGTGTACAGGACGTTGCAAAGAGAGGGTGCAATACTGTCATTGTGCTTGCTCTCTATAGCGGTGTTTCTTACCGTAGCACTTGTGATTAACGTGAATAATGGCTCGTCAAAAATAACAAATCCTACACAGCGTTCAGTAATTGCAGGTTTGGAGTACGCGGTCGTTGTTGTCATGTTTCTTGCGGTGTGTCGACTGGTGAAGTAAGACTTGTATAAAATGCTTTCCGTTGCGCACCTTTTTGACAATCTCCCTACCGATATCATATACTATGAAATATTCCCCTATCTCGACTACGACTCGCGCGTGATTGCGAATACCATGCTGCCCGCGGTAGATCGGCACAGAAGGAAACTCAAGTCTGAAGCGGTGCTCAAGTTTTCCATGAAGTTAGGCGCCTGCCGGATCAAGACGCTGCTGGATGCACATGCTAGAGCCAAGAACCCTATCCAGAGAAGTAGGCTGTTACTTCGCTTATGGCGAACGGTGCCCCAACATCCCGCACTCTTAAGGCATTGTGAACAATTTCGGTGCGTCGTGAAAAAAAAGGCCACCGAATTCTTTAACCTGCCACCTTCCGAAAAGGATTGCTTGTCGTACTACAGCATGCGCCAATTGCAGACACTGTGTCGGCGCGTTCTGGAAATTTTAGACGTTGAGTGCCCATTTGAGCGCGAAGTTATGATGGATTGCAATGACGCTGCATTTGTTGGGGGAAGAGATGTATAAAGAATTTAATGGTTCCTGTTCTAGCGCAGCATCTTTTCAGGCATACAGCTGATTGAAAAGTACTATAATGACGAGAAGGCCCAGTGCAACTGAAAGAAGCATGGTCAGCGACGATCTCGAGCCCCTAAAAAGGTCGCTGCGCGTTACTTCAATGCCGCGCCCGTCATCCACCACCTTGTAAACTTCACCTTCTGTGGACATTACAAACCCCTTGAATGCAAGCTGTTTAATTTTGGTGTTGACGTCTTCGTCGTTATCGTCAGAGTACGTTGCAAGCGTTTGCTGCAGCTCCTGCAGCTGATCCTTGTGCTGATCTACGTCGTCGTCCGTAGTTTGCACGAGAAGCTTCTTGTACGCGCCACAGTCAAGATGGTCAAACGCCCACACCTCGGTAATTTCGTGAAGGTCAATCGCAAGCTTAAGGTGATCAAAAAACACCGCCGACCAATTCGGAAAGGCTGTTTGGTTTACTCCTAGCGACGCGCCCGCCAACGAAAAGAGGTCGTAGTTGTTGTGCACGGCCTTGTATTTTGTCAAAAACCATGCCAAAAACTCCGTGAAACGGGGATCAATGCAGCTCAGCACGAGCACGTGCGCGCCATTGTTGGGAGGGATCACAGGAGGACGTCCGCTGATTGGAATGGGCGCAGACATTTTTTCTGTTTGCCGTGGTGCTATTCCTACTTTTTTGTTTGTATGGCCGTATGGCCCATGGACACCAAGTACACCAGGGCACAGATTGCCGTCAATAACGAAATTCCCACAACGCGAAGCATGGAAATGCGCCGCTCGGCTTCTCCCCTACTTTTGACAATCGGAGGTCGTAGAATTAGCAGCAACGTCGCGGTTATGAGGGCCGTAGCTGCCGCGAGCACAATCTCGGACTCCAACAATGTATTGACATTGATTTCAACACCATTCCCGAAGGCTCCACCCAAGAGTCCGCCCTGGTTTGGATTGCCTAAACTTGCCGCAACCTTCCGCTTCTTCGCAGGGGAATCTCCGAAGCCACTGCTGAAGTCAATGCCAGAGTCTTTGCCGTTTTCGGAGCCGCCGGAGCTAGCGAGGGTTGCCCAGTACGTGTTTTTGCCCCTTGATTGCGCGTTACCTGCTTTTGCACTTGCACCTGCGCTTGCACTGTCTGATGAGGACCTGAGCGCGTGCGTCGCGGGGAGGGCGTGCGCGTCTGCGACTTCTGCCGCTGCCGCTGGTGCCGTAGACAATCCTGGGGCGATTGCGATTTCAACGTTGTGTTCATTGCCGTCGTTGCCGTAGGGGAATCCCTCTCTTGATGTGTGGTCGGCAAAGCGGTCTGCAGCACGATTGGCAACGAAGTCCATAATTCAGTAGTTTTGTTTGATTTGGAGGCAATAGAGCCTTCATTAAGTCTGGGCCATCGCGTTGGGCGCGTGAGTGCGCACAGGGTTTTGAGCGCGGCAATTTTGGATGCCTGTGCGACAACTTCGCCAGTGCCAGTGCCAACGTAGGGGGACATGAACAATCGTGGTGGTATGTGGTCTACTTTACTTTATGTTGTGGTGGGCCAGAGACTTTAAAGTAAGAAACTTGGGGCAGGGTAATGTATGGAATGCTCACGCATAGCTTGGGGTGACTTTGGGGTTGAGCTGTCGTTTCAAACTTTGGTTTACGCAGTATCCAATCGCAAATTCGTACGCAAAGAGTCCTATAGCTGGGAAAAACGTCATTGGGTCTGCGCTTGATCGAAACATATGTGACAACTGATTCGAATCTAAATTGGCTACTACTCGGGGAATAAACCTATATTTTTCATAGAGTGCCGTGGTTGCAGCATAATTTGTCCCCGACTTCAACGCTGATTCTGATTCGTGTGCGCTCATGGAAACGTTTTTAATTTTTTTATCCAACCCTTTTATCTCCCTTCAGAAAAAATGGCGACGAATCCAAAACTAAACGTAGGCGACCCTCCTCCACGAGTGCTCGTTTTTTCCGGCGGGGGCGTGCAGGGGTTTGCATTTGCAGGAGCGCTGGAGGCATTGCACGAGGCATGGGGATGGGACTTTGGGTTGCGAACCCCCTCCCTTCAATCAGTGGCAGGCGTGTCCGCGGGCGCGCTCATCGCTCTTCTGATTGGGCTGGGCTACTCCTTGTCAGAATTAATGCAGCTGGTTGGGGCCTTGGATACAGGCCGCCTGTTTTCACCCAATCCAGCGATGATGCTGAGTGGCTGGCGGGGATTTGACGGCGGGGATGCGCTGCGCGACCTCTTGGCGTCGTTGATTCGCGCCAAAGTAACATCTCATGCAGCCACCACGCTGACATTTTCTCAACTCTTTGACGCGACGGGGGTGCGCCTTTGTGTGGGCACCGTGGACGTGGAGCGCTGCTGCGTTGTGTACTTGGGCACGGAAACGGACCCTCACGTACCCGTACTAAATGCCGTGTTGGCATCCATGGCTCTGCCCCCCCTGTTTTCGCCCGTACGCTTGGATGACGGCCGCCTGCTTGCGGACGGGGGCCTCTTGGATAACTTTCCCATTCACTTGTTTCCATCATCCGCCGTAATGGGATTTAGGGTTGCAGCGACGCGAGGCAACGAAGACACGGAAACGGCGTATGGCTACATGATGCGCATTGCCCGCATAACGACCATTCCCATGGATGAGCTGCAGTGGGCTTGCGTGCCCGAAGCGTATAAGCAGCGAACTGTAGTGTTCCGTATAAAGGAAATCAGTGCCACCAATTTTGCAATAGAGCAAGCGGCGGTCCAACAAATTATTCGCAGGGGCAGGGACATCATGGCCGCAGCGGTGCTTGCGTGGAAGGACGGCGAGAAGCCGGCAGATGAAGAGGTCGGCGCCAGCACTTGGGTACTGGGGCTTCCTCCCATTTTACGCCGATGGTTTACGCCCATACAAACCCACAACGCGACCCCGCCATTGGCGCCCTTGTGAACGAGAAAGACCTGCCCAATGTGTCTTCCGAACCCAGTGCGGGCATGAGACCCGACGCCATTGTCAATTTGCAAGCCATTAATGGTCGCGTGAGTGCTTCTTGGGTTTCCTTTCCTTGCGCAGAAGACAATTGGCAAGTTGCTGGATATGTTCTATGGCCGACGAGGTCTGTGGTATTCCCGTAAATTATAACGTACAATAAAAAAAAATGCATTCAGCATTGCACTTTGCAACGTTTGCAGATACGCGAGGAAAGTTTGAAACATTGCGAGTAGTCTCCGAAGCCGCGACTTTTATAGACCCTTTACGCATGTATCCCTTCAATGAGACAAATTTAGAGGGAATAGAACACTATGCGGAATTTATTAAAAACAATAAGCGAGGTTATGGATATTGGATATGGAAACCCTTGGTGGTTAGACATGCTTTCAAAAAAATGAATTTGGGTGATGTGCTGCTGTATTGCGATGCTGGATGCAGTTTAAACGCTAAGGGTGCGGCTCGGCTTCAGGACTATGTAAACATGGCACAAACCTCACCCAGCGGTATTGTCAGTTTTCAGATGCCTCACCTCGATAAACACTGGTGCAAAAGTAGTTTGGTAAAACACCTTTCTGAGATGGGGGCAGAGCGTCATGCTGAAACTGGGCAGCTAATGGCAACGGTTTTTTTCATTCGAAAAAGCGAAAAAAACATGCGGCTTGTTGAAAAATGGCTAGAAATCGTGTCGATGTTTTGGACTATTGACGACTCTCCATCAAACGTGCCAAACTTTGACGGGTTTCAAGAACATAGACATGACCAGGCGGTATGGAGCTTGCTTCGTAAGTGCGTGGGCACCGAGATCTTGGAAGATGAAACGTGGGGAAATTTTTCATCAGCGCAAATGAAAATGTTCCCAATTTGGGCTACGCGCAGAAGAAAATAGCATTATGTGTACAATGTGAATTGCTCTGCTCGTTCACGAGTTATCCCCAAATCGCTGTCCACCCGCGTGCGCGATTGCGCGCGACTGCAAGCGACAATAGATAAAACACTGGAAACCATGCACCCCGCTCGCGCTCCTTCCCCAGGCGAGTCTGTGGTATCGGGAATTGGAAAAATGTGGGGCTTTCGGGATTTGCAAGAGCTGCAGTCGCGAGACGGCAAGCTCTTTCAGCGAGAGGTAGCGCGGCGGCTGTATGGAGACTTGAGGCGCGTGGTCGTCGACTGTCTTTCGTCGCTTCGTGAAACCACCGAGGGCAACCCCGACGCCTATCGCGAGGGATTGGAGCATTGCAGGAATTGGCATCCCGTGGTTGCAAGAGAGGAAATGCAAAATGCCTTGCGCATGTTTCCAGATCTTCAAGCGCGCATCCAGGCCGTTGCTGTGCTGTACGCCAAAACCCTGTATTCCGAGCAGTGCAAGCTTCTTGGACAGCCCACAGACCTTCAAACCATGCGCATGCAGCGCCCCAACGCAGAAAACCTGCTGCGCGGCTTCTTTAGGCGCGTGTGCATGAGCTCGTGGGTAAAAAATGGGAGCTTTTGGGATATGGATCCCATTCAGCAAGACTTTGTGTTGCGTGAAGCTTTTCGTGACGCGTTGTCCCAAGATTGCGTCAAGGTGACTGTGACCGCCATCCCTGCCGCAACCTTTTCTTCGGGATCTACCGTACTGCCCCAACAAGGAACGGACGATGGCCTCGTAACTGCAGACGACTCCATTTCCGCGGTGATGGCTAGGTCCCCTGCCACGCCCGACAGGGAATCGGAAGACGATGGAGAAGCGCAAGCGCGTCCATCCGAAAGTGCACAAGACGCGAGCGCAGACGCGAAAGCAGACGCATCAAAACGGCTCGAAAAGGATCGGATACTTCCTCCTGAACTACCCTTGATTGTGGAGTGGGGTCCCACGGCGTCGGTGCCCGAGGTTCCACTGGCGCCTACGAATTCGGCGTCTGAAGCGCTTGATGCGCTGGAGCCAACTAAAGGCGCGGCGCCCAGCGTAGCACGCAGTGCTGCTGCCAGTGTGGTGCACAGCGTAGCACAAAGTGTTGCACATAGTGTTGCACAAAGCGCTGCTCCCAAGAAAACGGGCAGCGTAGCTCCCAGCATAGCTCCTAGCATAGCTCCTAGCATAGCTCCTAGCGTCGCTCGCGGTGCTTCTGCAAGCGTCGCGCCCAGCGTCGTGCCCAGCGTTGCACCAAGCGCCTCTCCGAGGGTCGCTCCAAGTGCTGAGCCTAAGTTAGAGTCTGGTGTGCCCAACGTGTCCGAGACACGTGACGTGACGCCTAGAGCGCTCAGCACAGCCCCTAGCATCCACAGCATTGCGAAAACGCGCATTGTTGCACCCACGCCTCCCGCTGAAGATACGAGAGCAAATGCAGATGGGCGTGTTGACGCTGCAGATGCAGCAAAGGCAGGTGCAGTTGCAGCCGCAAATACGGATGCAAACGATGACGCTGCAAGCGTGCCCGCAACCTATGTGCGAGATCAGATTCTTGGACCCATTACCGTGCAACTAGAGGAAAAGAGCGCCTAGGGTTTTGGAACCGTTGGGCCCGCAATATGCAAGACACGTAAGACCTTCTACATTAATTTCCTTCCTTGACTTGAGTCGTTTAAATTTTCTTGCCGCACAAAACACTGCACCCGTGTATTGCGTTTTGGGTACACGCAAAACCAACAAACACAACACATTATTGCCGTGTCTGCATGAAGCGATTTCGCTCATCGCAGCAAACTGTGCATGCCCGCGCAGGAGGCCGCACCAGCTTTGAGCCGCCCCGTCCGCAAGTTCGAGCGGCCCCCAGTTTTGATGCCGCCCGCCGCGCCCTTCATGAATTATTGGAGCCCCTCTCCTTTGTGCGCGTGATTTCCATACGCACCCAAGCGCCGCGCAGCGAGGCGGATGCTGTGGGAGCAACGGGCTGCCCCGTATTTTTGGGTGAAGCCGAAGAAGTGTTTCCCACACTTCAAAGTGGAGGAGGCGGAGGCAGAGGAGCACGAGCACCTCGACAAGTCTTCTTTTCAAAGTTTTCGCGGCAATCGGGAA
>Ga0255088_1000175_pt1 | contig 36094 bp, 26 predicted proteins | sample Colum_Miss_RepB__2_FD_188587 | JGI IMG/M metagenome (GOLD analysis project Ga0255088, IMG submission 188587) | Freshwater microbial communities from Columbia River, Oregon, United States - Colum_Miss_RepB_8d | ecosystem: Environmental > Aquatic > Freshwater > River | place: USA: Oregon...
GGGCCAGTCATCGTGGCCGCAAGTCCAGGGGGCGCGCCCACCGGACCACAGGGCATTCCTGGCGCGGGCGGTGGCCCGGGCTCGGAGGAAGAAGAGACGTTCGCGCCGCCTGAAGACATTCCAAGCGGCCGTGACGACGACATCGTGGCACGTCAGCTGCGCGAAGCGGCCATGCGCGAACCCGACCCGGTGCTGCGTGAAGCACTCTGGGATGAATACCGACGCTATACAGGATTGAGCGAGTAAACATGAACATGAAGACAATACGCTGGATATTGCTGGGATTTGTGGGGGCGGCCCTGATCGCGTGTTCCACGACGACGGTCAAGTCCACGGAATACGTTCAGGTCGTCCAGGACACTGCGCCGAATGAGGATCTGCTGATGGATATCGGCGTGACGGTCTTTGATCCGGGCATTGACGAGCTGGACCGAGACGAGGAAGAGCGTGTCAGCCCGGAAATCCGCAATGCCGAAGCCCGCTATGCGCCTTATCTGCTGGCCGAAACTCTGCAGCGTTCCGGCAATTGGGGCGTGGTGCGCGTGCTTCCCAATGAAACCTCGACCACGGACATCTACATCCACGGCCAGATTCTGCAATCCGATGGCGAAGGCATGCGGATCAATGTGAGTGTGCGGGATTCCACCGGGGCCATCTGGTACACAAAGGAATATGAAGAGCACATCAGCGAATTCGCCTATGAAGCGTCGCAGCGCCAGGCCAACGATCCGTTCCAGGTCGTCTACAACAACATTGCCAACGATCTGCTGGCATGGCGCAAGGCCAATCTCACAGAGCAGCGCATCGCGAGCATCCGCACCATTTCCGAATTGCAGTTTGCCCGCAACTTCGCCCCCGAATTGTTCGAGCAGTATCTGAGTGTCAACAATCGGGGCATCACGCAGATCGAGCGCCTGCCGGCAGACAACGACCCGGCGCTGGAGCGCATCCGCGAAATCCGGCTGCGCGACAATCTGTTCGTGGATACGGTGCAGGACTACTACGCCAACTATGCCCGGCAGATGCGGGTGCCCTATGATTCCTGGCGTGAGCAGAGCTATCACGCCACCATGACACTGGATCAGCTGGAAGCGTCGGCCCGCCGTCGCTTCATTGCCGGCACCGTGGCCATCGTCGGCGGTATCGCCGCTGCGACCAGCAGCAATGCCGCGGTGCAGACCGGTGCACTGGTGGGCGTCGGCGCAGGGGCCTACATGATCAAGAGTGGTTTCGACAAGAATGCAGAGGCCGAGATACACATCGCCGCTCTGCAGGAGCTTGGCGAATCACTGGAGCAGGAAGTCGCGCCCCGGATGATCGATCTGGATGACCGCACCATCATGCTCAACGGCACCGTGGAAGAGCAGTACCAGCAGTGGCGGGAGATTCTCGTGGACATGTACAAGGCTGAGACAGGGGGCATCTGACGTGGAAGGGCATTGGTGCTGCCGATGCCGTTTCGGGTGCGCAAGACGATGACAGAGCAAGACGTGAACGACAACCCAATTCCCGGCGCCGCTGCCCGTGCAGCCGCTGCAAGACCTGCTGCCGTGCGTGCGGGGCCGTCTGCTGTGGTCTGGCTGATGCTAGGCGTGCTGATCCTGCTGGCACTGGCAGTGATCTTCGTGCTGCCAGGCGTGGTGGCCGAATACGAGTTGCCGCTGACGCCACGCGCCGAAGTGACGGAGCCGGCATTGCCTGCAACGGCTGCTCCCGCGCTCAATCCGGTTTCCCCGTTTGAAGAAGCCCAGCGCGCCCGGCAGCGGCAGGATGCCCAGACAGTATTGTCGTCGCTGCTGGAGCGCCAGACTGCTCTGGAAGACCTGCAGGTAGAGCGCTGGGCGGCAGATGCCTATGCGGCGGCTCTGGCGTTCGCCCGCACCGGCGATGAGGCGTATCGTACCCAGGCGTTCGACCAGGCTACTCTGGAATATCAGAACGCCGACACCGCACTACAGCAACTGCAGGACTCCGTTGCGCAGGTGCTGGCCACCGCTCTGGCACAGGGCGCTGCGGCACTGGAGAGCGGTGATGCCTCTGCCGCTACAGAACAATTCGAGCTCGCGCTGTTGCTGCAGCCCGATGAGTCAGTTGCGCTGGCCGGCATGCAGCGTGCCGCCACCCTCAATCAGGTCAATGCCCTGTTGGCGCAGGCCGCCAGTCAGCGTGCAAGCGGCGCCCTCGATGATGCACAGACAAGTCTGCAGGAAGCCCTCGCCCTCGACGGGGCCCATGGACTGGCGCGCAGTCAGCTGGACGAAGTGCGTGCACAGATCAGCGACAATGCATTCAACCGGGTCATGTCCGAAGGCTTCGCAGCCCTGCAGACCGAGAATTCCGACGCTGCCATCGCTGCCTTCGAACGAGCCCTCGCGATGCGGCCGGGCAATCTGCAGGCGCAGGAAGCCATCACGCAGACCCGCGATCAGCTGGCCGTGAACAGCATCAACGCCCATCGCAGTGCCGCCGAGACGCTGGTAGCAGACGAACAGTGGGAGTCCGCAGTCGCCGAATACGACGCCGCGCTGGCCATCGACGCGGCGCTGGTTTTCGCCATCGACGGCCGCGACTACGCCCAGAAGCGCCTGCAGCTGGACCGTCTTCTGCAAACCGCCATCGACCAGCCGGAGCGACTTTCGGATGAGGCTGTTCATTCCCAGGCGGTGCAGGTCTATTACACCGGGCTTGCCCTGGAAAACCCCGGCCCGAGATTGCTTGAGCAGCTGACGGCCGTGGAAGGGCTCCTTGCCCGCGCGCAGGTGCCGGTGGATGTGCAGCTGGTATCGGACAATCTTACCGAAGTCACCCTTTACCAGGTCGGGGTGCTCGGCCGTTTCGAGAGCCAGACCCTCAGCCTGAAACCGGGCCGCTATGTCGCCGTTGGCACACGCCCTGGTTATCGCGACGTGCGGACCGAGTTCGACGTCGGGTTTGACAACAGCAGTACGCCGGTGACGGTGGCCTGTACGGAAGAAATCGTCGCGGTCAACAGGCGCTGAGCTCATGCAGGATCACCCGAAACACAGTGCCGCTCCCGGCGGCGATTCCGACTCCGCAGCATTTGCGGATCACATCATTCCCATCGATTTCACGCCGCCTGACCCGACACATCGACGTGCGGCCCTGCGTCTGCGCTGGCCACATCTGCTGGTAGCAGGATTTCTGCTGGCGGCTGCGGCGTCCGGCTGGTTCGTGCTCAGTGCCCGGTCCGTCTCGGTACAGGTCACCCCCATCACCGCCAGTGTGGAATTTTTGTCCGGCTTCCAGCTGCAACTGGGCGGACGCACGCTGATGCTGCCCGGTGAATATCCGGTACTGCTGCGCAATCCCGGATATCACGACGAAGCGCTCACGCTCACCGTTGGAGCAGAGCAGGCACAGAATTTCCCTGTCGTGATGCGCGAGCTGCCGGGCATCGTCAGCGTGTCGGCGCAAGGCGTTGGCGGGCCCGTGAGCGGCGCGCTGGTGCTGTTGAATGGCCAGGAGCTTGGTCGAACGCCGCTGCGTGAACTGGAGATCGAGCCGGGCAACTACGAGCTGAGCATTGCCGCTGACCGCTATCTGCCACTGACACAGGCCTTGACAGTACCCGGGCGCTCCGAGACCACGGCTGTGGAGCTGACACTGGCGCCAGCATGGGGCCAGATCAGCTTCTCCACCACGCCGCCGGGCGCCGAGATACTGGTGGACGGCCAGCTGCTGGGCACGACGCCTTATACCGCCGAAATACTGGAAGGTGAGCACGAGCTTATCCTGAAGCTCACGGCTCACAAGGCGTGGCAGAGGGCTCTGAATGTCGCGGCAGGCGAAGACCAGCAGCTGACTCCCGTCGTACTGGAGCGCGCCGACGGCCTGGTGTTCATCCGCTCCCAGCCCAGCGGCGCCAATGTCACCATCAATGGCGATTTCCGCGGACAGACGCCGCTGGAAGTGGCGCTGCCCCCCGGGCGAACCCACGAAGTCACCCTGTTCCGCAGCGGCTTCAACGCCGCCAGCCGCACCCTGGAAACCCGGCCCGACGAAGAGCAGGACATCACCGTGCCTTTGGTGCCGATTACCTCGTCTGTACGCATCGTAGCCGAGCCGGCCGAGGCGGAAGTCTATGTCGATGGCGAGTTGCGCGGGCCTGCGAACCAGACGCTGGAGCTGCTGGCCGCGAGTCAGGTCATCGAAATCCGCCGTGACGGCTATGTGCCCTACACCGGCAGTTTCACTTCCCGTCCGGGGCTCGAGCAGGAGTTGCGGGTTACCCTCAAGTCACTGGAAGACGCGCGCCTGGAAGCCATTCGCCCGGTGATCGAGACCGCCGCGGGACAGACCTTGACCTTGCTTTACCCCGGGCAGTTCAGCATGGGGGCATCCCGCCGCGAACCCGGTCGCCGTGCCAACGAAGATCTTCGTGAGTTGCGTCTGGAGCGCCCCTTCTACCTGTCGGCCCACGAGGTCAGCAATCTGCAGTTCAAACAGTTCCGGGCCGAGCATTCATCCGGCACCTTGCAGGGACAAACCATCGACCTCGACAACCAGCCCGTCGTGCAGGTTACCTGGCAGGATGCGGCCCTGTACTGCAACTGGTTGAGCGAGCAGGAAGGCCTGCCGCTTTTCTATCAGGTGGAAGGCGACCAGGTGACTGGCTTCAACCCCGACGCCACGGGCTATCGCCTGCCTTCGGAAGCCGAATGGGAGTGGGCAGCCCGCACCGATGGCAATGGCAACACCCTCCGCTTTCCATGGGGAGAACAGATGCCGCCGCCCGAACGCGCCGGCAATTTCGCGGACATGTCGGTGCGCAGCTTCATGGGCGCCTACCTCTCCGGCTATGACGACACTTATCTGGGCACGGCTCCGGTCGGTCAGTTCCCGGTCAATGGGCGGGGCATGTACGATATGGCCGGCAATGTCTCGGAATGGGTGCACGACTTCTATGGCACCATGCTGACCCTGGGCACGACAGTGGAAGTGGACCCGCTCGGCCCGACATCCGGGGCCTATCACACCATCAAGGGCTCAAGCTGGGCGCACAGCAGTGTCACGGAAATTCGCCTGTCCTATCGCGATTTCGGTGACGTGGCGCGCAATGATCTGGGCTTCAGAATTGCCCGTTACCTGGAGGAATGAACGATGAAGACTGCCCATATCATGGCTGCGTTCACCATGGCTCTGCTGCTCGGTCTGAGTGCCGGACAGGCGCTTGGCCAGGCCGCTGCTGTCGAACCCGAACCTGCGGCGCAGCCTGCGGCTCCGGTGGAGCAGGCAGACCAGGCCGATGATGGCGCTGCCATGCCTGACGATGCCCTCGATCCGGACGCCCAGGATATCGCCCAGGTAGGCGATGATCCTGACAATTCACCTGGCCGCTTCATTCCTACGGAGCAATTGTCGCAGGATCTGGGTGCTTCGTTCCCGGTCGACATCTGAGGCGCCGGAGCGCCCCGCTTTCCCTGAAACCAAACCTGACACAAGGGCTCGTGCATGAAGCAGAACTACCTCTCCGAAGTGATCTACCAGGTCTTCGCCCTGATCATCTGCGTGATCGTGGTCCACGCCGTGTATGTTGCAGTCATTCTGCCCAACGCGGCATTGATTCTGGAACAGCAGGCCGCGCTGCAGGCTGCCGATGACACCTATGTGGCCGAGCGCTCCATGTACGTCATCCTGCGCGACCTCGAGCAGGAAACCTGCATCATCCTGATGTTCTGGGCACTGTCGATCATCGGGCTCAAGGGCCGTCGCGTGCTGCAGGAACGCGCCCTGCTGGACCGCGAGCTGCTGCAGGTCTCCGAGGGCACCAGCATTCTGCCGGATGATGCCCGTCACTACGCTCGCCCCGTGCAGGCTCTGCCAGACCAGGAGCGCGTGTTCCTGCTGCCCCGTGCGCTGCTCGCCGGCCTGCACCGATTTGGCAGCACCCGCAGCATTCAGGACGCCTCGAACACCATCAAGGACATCTGCAGCAGCGAGTCCGACCGGCTGGACAGCGAGCTGAGCATCGTGCGTTACATCGCGTGGGCGATTCCGTCCATCGGCTTCATCGGCACGGTGCGCGGCATCGGCGCGGCGCTGAGTCAGGCGCACCAGGCGGTCAGTGGCGACATTCTTGGTGTGACAGTCAGTCTGGGCGTGGCGTTCAACTCCACTTTCGTGGCGCTGGTGACCAGCATTCTGCTGATGTTCCTGCTGCACCAGCTGTTGCTGCTGCAGGACCGCCTGGTGCTCGATACCCAGGGCTATTGTGATGATCATCTGCTGCGCTACCTGCAGGTTCCCGAGAAGGAAGCACTTGAATGACACTTCGCGTTCTCGAACTCAATGATGCCGGGCTGCGCCTGAGTGACGAGTCCGGCGTGCTGCTGAGCAGCCCCGGCTACGCACTCGTGTTGCCGCGAGGCATCGAGTTCGGCGAGCGCGCACGGGGCCAGAGCCGGCTCAATCCGCTGCAATGCTTCAATCAGTTCTGGCACAAACTAAGTCTCGACCCATTCGCGCGCCCCGTCGGCCATTTCCGTCACAACGCCGATATTGCCTTCTCACACTTGCAGGATCTGGCCGCCACGGCGGAGCTGGCGGGTGATGTGCTGCTGGCAGTGCCGGGCAGTTTTTCGCGGCAGCAGCTGGGCATTCTGCTGGGCCTCCTGAAGCAGAGCCCCCTCAAGGCCGTGGGCATTGTCGACAGCAGCCTGGCGGCCGTGCTCGAGCAGACCAGTCAGGAAAACGTGATCCATGCCGACCTGCATCTGCACCAGGTGGTGCTGACGCGCCTGCAGCGCCAGGGCGACGATGTCGTGCGCGAGAACGTGGCGCTGGTGCCTGGGGCCGGCTGGGTGAATCTCAGCGACAGCCTGTTGCAGTTGTTCACCACGGCGTTCATTCAGCAGTGCCGTTTCAACCCCCAGCACAATGCCGAGTCCGAGCAGAAACTCCTGGACGGGCTGCCTGCCTGGCTGCTGGAAGACGGCGAACTGGAAGCAGGGAATCTGGCCAGTGCAGAGGAAGAGGCACGCCCCAGCCTGCTGATTCGTCTGGAACACAACAACACGGTGCATCAGGCCCGGCTGCCCCGCAGCGCGTTGCAGAGCCGCCTGCAGCCCTTGTATCAGAAAGTGCTGCAGCAGATCGTGGCGCTGGACCCGCTGGGCAGCAGCACCTTGCTGGTGTCCGAGCGTCTGCAGGCACTGCCGGGCTTCGTCGACTATCTGCGTGCCCACGTCGGGGACGGCGTGCGCGGGCTTGGCAGTCACGACGAGAATGCCATCAGCCGCGTCTGCCGTCAGTACGGCGAAGCGCTGGTCAGTGCCCCGGATGCCATTCAATACATCACCCGGCTGCGCGTGGCGGGGCGTCCCGCACCGGCAAAACTGCACCATGGCCACGTGCCGCTGCCCACGCATCTGCTGCTGGGACATCAGGCGCGGCGCTTGCGCGACGGCTTGCAGATCTGTCTCTCCGCCACGGGCGACGGCACGCTGCTGCTGAGCCGGCACGATCGCCGTGAGCAACAGCCTGGGGAATGCCTTGGCGAGATCACCCGGGAAGACGGCCACTTTGCCGTGCACAAGGCCGCCGGGCTGCAGATCAATGGTGTGCCGGTTCATGGCGCCCATCGTCTGGTGCCTGGCGACAGGCTGGGCGCGGCTGGCAGCGACATGACGATAGACGTGATCAGGGTACAGGACGGCGATGAGTAGAAAGCGACGCGGCGCCTTCAGTCCCATGAGCCTGGCCTTCCTCGACGTGATGTCGTGTGGCTTCGGCGCCGTGGTGCTGATCTTCCTGATTCTGGACCATCAGATCAGTGAAGAGCAGCAGTCCACAGAGACAGACACTTCGGCGGAAGTGCGCCTGCTGGAAGAAGAGATCCGTGTTGGTGAAGAGAACCTCGTGCGTGCCCGCAATATTCTGGCCGAGGTCGATTTCGAAATGGTGGAAGCCCAGGGAATGGCTGACCGCATTCAGGACGAGATAGACAACTTCCTCGATCAGCTGGCTGCGCTGGAGAATACCGTGGCAAGTGAAGAGAGTCTGGAGCGGCTGCGCGCCGACATTCAGTCTCTTGAGGAAGAGCTGTTGCGCCTGCAGGCCAGCGCGGTGGAGCAGACAGGTACCAGCGCACGCGCCTTCGTCGGCGAGGGCGACAGGCAATACCTGACGGGTATGTTCCTCGGGGGCAACCGCGTACTGATCCTGGTGGACACCTCCGCCAGCATGCTGGACGAGACGCTGGTCAACATCCTGCGCACGCGCAACATGTCCGAAGACAGCAAGCGCAGCGCCGAAAAATGGCAGCGGGCCGTGCGCACCGTGGAATGGATCAGCAGTCAGATGCCGGTGGCCAGTCAGTATCAGGTGTACGGTTTCAATACGGATGTCACGCCGGCCATCGCAGGAACAGAAGGCGCCTGGCTGGAGGTGGCAGACCGCGACCAGCTCAATGCCACGATGGAAAGTGTACGGCAGTTCGTGCCCGCCAACGGCACCAATCTGGCGGAAGTCTTCCAGGCGGCCGCCCGGCTTTCTCCGCCGCCGGACAATATCTATCTCATCACCGACGGGCTGCCCACGCTGTCTGAGGTGCGCTCGAATGACACCTTGGTGACACCGGCAAAAAGGCTTGAACTTTTCGAGGACGCGGTAGAGTATCTTCCCAACCGCGTCCCCGTGAATGTGATACTTCTGCCCCTGGAAGGAGATCCGAGCGCAACGGCAGCCTACTGGCAGCTTGCTCAGATGACCAAAGGTTCGTTCCTCAGTCCCGCCCGAGATTGGCCGTAATGTCCAGACGACGAAGTGACGACTCCGATACCGATGCTTCGAGCATCGCTTTCCTCGACGTGATCTCCTGCGGCTTCGGGGCGATGATCCTGCTGCTGCTGATTACCGACAGCTCGCCACCGACATCCGTCGAGTCCGCCGTCGTGCCGCAGGGCATGCCAATTCTCGACCTGCAGCAGCAGCTGTTCGAAATTCGCGGCGAGACCACCGTGGTGAATCGTGACCTGAATGCCAAGCGTGAGCAGCTCTCTGCCTATCAGGAGCGCATCGCCAATCTGCAACGGGAGCTGTATGCCGTGCAGGGCCGTTACAACAGCTCCACCAGCATTGCCGACGAACGTATCGTCGAGGCCCAGCGCCTGTCCAGTGCCAAGCAGTCACTGACAGCCGAGATGGAACGCCTGCTGGGGCAGGAGTTCACACGCCGCAACAATCTGGTGGGCGGCATCCCGGTGGACAGCGAGTACATCATCTTCGTGATCGACACTTCGGGCAGCATGTTTCAGAACGCCTGGCCCAAACTGCTGCAGACGATCAACGACACGCTGGATGTGTACCCTGAAGTCAAAGGCATCCAGATCATGAACGACATGGGTGACTACATGTTCGATTCCTTCCGCGGGCAATGGATTCCGGATACGCCGGCGCGGCGCACCACCATCATGAACACGTTGCGCAACTGGAGTCCGTTCAGCAACAGCAGCCCGGTGGAAGGAGTCACGGCCGCCATCAATACTTACTACACGCCCGATCACAAGATCAGCATCTATGTGATGGGCGACGATTTCCAGCAGGGCGGTTCCGTCACCCAGGTGCTGCGCACGATCGACCGGCTCAATGCCAAGGATGCCAACGGCAACCCCATGGTCCGCATTCACGGGGTGGGATTTCCGGTCATCTTTGCCCTGGAGCCCCGCTACCATCAAAGCGTTTACCGCTATGCGAACCTGATGCGCGAGCTGACGCAACGCAATGGTGGTACCTTTGTGGGATTGAACAGTTTCGAATAGACCTTCAACACGACCACGTCGTAAAGAGAGGCACGATGCTCGCAGTCACAGGGAACAATATGATGACAGGCAGACGCTCGGCGAAGGCCGTGATGCTGGCAGGACTGCTCCTGCTGCTGGGAGCCTGCGGGGTCAACTCGCTGGTGGTGGAGGGCAACTATCCCACCCCCGCGGTGCGCAAGATTCCTCTCACGCTGGGCCTCTATTTCGACGAGGACCTGCGCAATTTCCTTTATATCGAGTATACGGAGACTGGCCAGGAAGAATACCGGGTGGCCAGCGGTCAGACCCACGTGCAGCTGTTCGGTTCCCTGCTGCCAGCCATGTTCGAGCGCGTGGTAGTGCTGGATTCGATGGACGACGCCAGCGACGCCGGCGTGGATGCGGTGTTTGCTCCCAGCATCGAGGAGTTTCAACTGGCACTTCCCCAGAAGACGCGCCTGGACGCCTATGAGGTGTGGGTGAAGTACAACATGCGTCTGCTTGGCCCGGACGGAGCGTATATCGCGGACTGGGTGCTGACCTCCTACGGCAAGACCCCCACCGAGAACTTGCTGTCCGCCGAGGGCGGCATCAACGATGCCACGGTCAGCGCCCTGCGCGATCTGGCATCGAACTTTACATTGAGTTTCAGCGCCGTTCCCGAAGTGCGGGACTGGCTGGCCAGCAAACAGAATGTGGTGACCAACTAGTATTTCAACCGAGGCAATTATGGATACCAGACAAGTGGTCCGACAGGGGTTTCCTCTTTGGCTGCTGTTGATGCTGCTGGCAGGATGCACGACGACCACGGTGGACGAGTTTCGCCAGGGGGAGACAGGCATCGAGTCGCATCAGTCCATCGTGATTCTCGGGCGTCGTCAGGGCAGCACCTACGAGACGCGGGAAGAGTTCGTGAACTGTGTGGGGGATCGTGTGGCCCGCGGCACGGGAGCCATTCGTGTGATTCCCGAGCAGGAATTCGTGGACTCTCTCTTCCCGTGGTTTGAGCCCCGCACTGCGCCTCTGCGCACGAGCGATCTGCAGGCCCTGATGGAAGAGCCCCTGGTGGCTGGCAAGATTCAAGAATATGGCGTGCGTTACATCGTGTGGCTGGACGGCCAGACTGAGACCTCCAATCGCACCGGCTCCATTTCCTGTGCCGTCGGCCCGGGCGGTGGCGGCTGCTTCGGCTTCGGCTCGTGGGAAGATGACTCCAATTTCGATGCCCGCGTCTGGGACGTTTCCTCGTTTGCCAACGTCGGCACCATCAGTACCGATGCCACCGGCCAGTCCTATGTCCCGGCCGTGGTCGTGCCCATTCCCCTGATTGCCCGGGTGGAAGCCAATGCCTGCAGCAGCCTTGCCACGCAGCTGCAGCAGTTCGTCAACGGCGATTGATCTTCAAACCAGCAGGTGAACCATGAGCAGTCTTTCCCCTTCCATACGCGGTGTTCGTGCGCTCAGCATAGCGCTGGCGGGTCTTCTTGTTCTTGAATCCTGCGCGGTCAATCCGGCCACGGGGCAGGGCAATCTCGTGATGATGTCCGAGAAGCGCGAACTGGAGATCGGTCTGGAAGAGCACAACAAGGTCATGGAGACCATGGCCGTGGTGCAGGACGCTGACCTGGTGGCCTACGTCAACGAAGTGGGACAGCGCCTGGCCGCCGCCAGCCACCGCCCCGACCTGACCTATACCTTCACCGTCATCGACAGCCCCGAGATCAATGCGTTCGCCTTGCCGGGCGGCTATGTCTACATCAACCGCGGGCTGATGTCCTTTCTGAATTCCGAGGCTGAACTGGCTGCCGTGCTGGGCCACGAGATCGGCCACATCACGGCGCGGCACGCCGTGCAGCAGCAGTCCAGCGGGCGGCTGGCAAACATCGCGGCGGGCGTGGGCGGCATCGTGGCCGCCGTGGCCACCGGCAGTGGCTACATCGGGTCGCAGATCATGGACGTGAGCTCGCTGTGGGCCCAGGCCGGGCTGAGCGGTTTTGGCCGTGAACACGAGCTGGAGGCCGACACCCTGGGGGCCGAGTACGTGCTCAAGGCGGGCTATGACCCGCAGGCTGTCATCAAGGTGGTGACCGTGCTCAAGAACCAGGAGGACTTCAACACCAAGGTGGCGAATGAGCAGCCCAGCTACCACGGCCTGTTTGCCACCCACCCGCGCAATGACACGCGTCTGCAGGAGGCCATCGCCAGCGTCGGCGCGCTTCCCGAGTCGGCCGCCACACTGGTCGACGACACCCGCTTCCGCACTGAGATGGACGGTCTGGTGGTGGGAGAGAGTCAGGCCACCACGGGCACCGAGGCCCGCAATCGCTATTACCAGACGCTGCTGGGCTACACGATGGTGTTCCCCGACAGCTGGGCGCTGACGGAAACGCCCACCACCGTGTCGGGCAGCAACACCGAGGGCACGCTGAGTCTGCGGGTCGATGTGCAGCGCATGCAGGAGAACAAGGAGCCGCGGCTGTATATCCGCGAGAATCTTGGCATCACCGATCTGCAGAAGTCCGAGCCCCTGGAACAGTTCCGGCTGCTGGGCTACACCGGCACCACCCAGAAGGAAGGCAGGCTGCAGCGCGTCGCTGTGCTCTACCTGGGGCCGCGCGTGTTCATCATTACGGGAGACATCCAGGATACCGCTCAGGCCGAGGCGTTCGACGCCCAGCTGCTGGCCTCCATCCGCACCTTCCGCTCCATTCAGGCCAACGAACGCTTCTCGGGGAACGAGAGCCGCATCCGCTACGTGCAGGTGGGCGAGGGCTTCAGCTGGCCGGAACTGGCGCGCATCAGCCCCGTCGGCAATTACCCGGAAGAGACGCTGCGTCTGCTCAATGGCTATTACCCGACGGGGAACCCTGAGGTGGGGAGCTGGATCAAGATAGTGGAGTAGCAGTTACGCCAGCGTTTCCCACTGGGCATAGCGCTCATCCAGCTGCGCCTGCACCGTGGACAGTTCCTTGAGTTTCGCATCGATGGCGGGCTGCGCCTGGGCATAGAAGCCCGGATCGGCAATCGTCTCGGTCAGCGCCGCGATCTTTGCCTCCATCTTCTCGATGTCCTTCGTGATCTGTTCCAGTTCCTTCTGCTGTTTGAAACTGAGTTTCGGGGCCGGAGCCTTTTCCGGCGCCTTCGCCACCAGCTCTGCCGCCGCCTTGGCCGCGCTGGCCGCCTGCGCCTTCGACTCCTTCTCCTGATCCATGAACGACACCAGGCGCCCGCCCTGATTCACCCAGTCCTGATAGCCCCCCACATACTCCTGCACCACGCCGTTGCCTTCAAAGGCGATGCTGCTGGTGACGACATTGTCGAGGAAGCGGCGGTCGTGGCTGACCAGCAGGATGGTGCCGTTGAACTCCAGCAGAATCTCTTCCAGCAGCTCCAGCGTCTCCATGTCCAGGTCATTGGTGGGTTCGTCCAGCACGATGAGGTTGGCCGGCTTGCTGAACAGCTTCGCCAGAATCAGGCGGTTCTGCTCGCCGCCCGAAAGGGACTTCACCGGCTGGCGTGCGCGGGCCGGCGCGAACAGGAAGTCCTGCAGATAGCTGATGACATGGCGCTGCTTGCCATTGATCTCGATGAAGTCGCGGCCTTCGCACAGATTGTCGATGACCGACTTGTCCAGCTCCAGCTGGTTGCGCAGCTGGTCGAAGTAGAGCAGTTCCAGATTGGTGCCGATCTTCACCTCGCCCTCATCGGGAAGCAGCGTGCCCAGCAGAATCTTCAGCAAGGTGGTCTTGCCCGTGCCGTTGGCGCCGATGAAGCCGATGCGGTCGCCGCGCATGATGCGGGTGGAGAAATTGCGGATCAGTGTGTGATCGCCGTAGCCGTGGGTAATCTTGGTGGCCTCGATGACGATCTTGCCCGAGGCGTTGGCGGACTCCAGTTCGAAGCGGGCCTTGCCCGTCTGCTCACGGCGTTCCTGGCGCTCAACGCGCATCTTCTCAAGCGCCCGCACGCGGCCTTCGTTGCGGGTGCGGCGGGCCTTGATGCCGGTGCGGATCCACTTTTCTTCTTCCGCCAGCTTCTTGTCGAACTCGCTGTTGAACTTGTCTTCGGCATCCAGCTGCTGATCGCGGAAGACCAGGAAGCTCTCGTAGTCATAGTCCCAGCAGCGCAGCTTGCCGCGATCCACTTCGATGATGCGGTTGGTGATGCGTTGCAGGAACTGGCGGTCGTGGCTGATGACCAGGACAGCGCCGTTAAAACCGTTCAGGTGCTTCTCCAGCCATTCGATGGTGGGAATGTCCAGATGGTTGGTGGGCTCGTCGAGAAGCAGCAGATCGGGCTCGCACACGAGCGCGCGGCCCAGCGCTGCGCGGCGGCGGCTGCCCCCGGACAGATGACGCATGAGGGAATCGGGTGGCAGCTTCAGGCTGTCGATCACACTGTCGATGCGATGCTGAAAGGCCCAGCCGTCGCGGGCCTCGATCTGGCGCTGCAGCTCGGCCATGAGGTCGAGCTGACGCGGATCGCTCCAGTCGATGCTGTCGGCATCGCTGTGGGTCATTGCATGGTAGCGGCGCAGCAGGTCGCCCAGCTCGTCCAGGCCTCCGGCTACGTAGTCGTACACCGTCTCGTCGCTCAGCGCCGGCAGGTTCTGGTCCAGATAGGCCACCCGCAAGCCGCCAGCCTTCCACAGTTCGCCGCTGTCTGGCAGTGCCTGGCCACAGAGCAGCTTCATGAAGCTGGACTTGCCGGCGCCGTTCTGGCCCAGGATGCCGATGCGCTCGCCCTTGTGAATGGTGAGATCGACCCCATCCAGCAGGGGTTTGTCGCCATAGGCGAGGGTGAGGTTCGAGAGTCGGTACAGCAGCATTGGAATTTCCAGAGGGAAAGGCGGATTGTCGGAGAGCGCTCTGTTGGGGGAGCGAACCCAGCTGTTGGACTGTACCCTGTTGTGGGAGCGAGCCTTGCTCGCGAACTGACCGAATCAGCGTCTGTTCGCGAGCAGGGCTCGCTCCCACAGCAGAATCAGCTCCCACAGCAGAATCCGCTCCACCAGATGCGATCGCTCTCACAGCCGGGCTCGCTTCCACCCGGGTTGTAATTGATGCCGCGCAGTATAAACTTGTTGCCAACTTCAGGACAGCGACAAACCGGGTGCAGGAGACAGACCATGAGCTTGACCACAAGCTCGAAGAAACTGGACAAAGCGCCCGGCACACCAGTGGATCTGGCGGGGTTTGTGGCCGCGCTCGTTGCTACCGGTCACGTCGCTGAAGACGCCGCTCAGGGGCTGCTGGCGCTGCGTCGTGACCGCGATGCCCTGCGCAAACCCGTCCTCGCCTGGCTGGCCGAACAGAACCTCCTTGATCTCGCTCCCCCGAACCGCACGCTCGACATCGAAGCACTCACGCGACTGCTCGCCGAACAGGCCGGACAGGACTACTTTCGCATCGACCCGCTCAAGATCGACGTGGCACAGATCACACAAGTCATGTCCTACGCCTTCACCCAGCGCCACGGCATTCTGGCCGTGGAAGTTCGCGCGCACGAAGTGCTGATTGCCAGCACCGAGCCGTGGATCACCTCATGGGAAGCCGATCTGGAACAAGTGCTGCAGAAACGCATTCGCCGTGTGGTGGCCAATCCGCTGGAAATAAGGCGCCTTGCCACGGAATTTTACAGCCTTGCCAACTCCATCAGTCAGGCCTCGCGCACCGGCAGCAAGAACGTGCCAGGTCTCAGCAATCTGGAGCAGATGCTGGAGCTGGGCAATATCAAGGACCCGGAGGCCAATGACCAGCACATCGTCAGCATTGTGGACTGGCTGCTGCAGTACGCTTTCGACCAGCGCGCCAGTGATATTCACATCGAGCCGCGTCGCGAAAAAGGGAACGTACGATTCAGAATAGACGGTGTGCTCTACACGGTCTATGCCTTGCCCATGCAGGTGATGAATGCGGTGACGAGCCGTCTGAAGATTCTCGGGCGCATGAACGTGGCCGAGAAGCGCCGACCGCAGGATGGACGCCTGAAAACCAAGAGCCCCAGCGGCGAAGAAATTGAGCTGCGGCTGTCCACGCTGCCCACGGCCTTCGGCGAGAAGCTGGTGATGCGGATCTTCGATCCCGAAGTGCTGCTGCGACCCTTCGAGACCCTCGGCCTTCTGGGCGAAGACCTGGCGCGCTGGAAAACCATCATCGGCCATCATCACGGCATCGTCATCATCACCGGCCCCACAGGCAGCGGCAAAACCACGACGCTTTATTCCACACTGAAGCTGCTGGCCACGGAAGAAGTGAATGTCTGCACCATAGAAGACCCGATAGAAATGGTGGAGCCGCGCTTCAACCAGATGCAGGTGCAGGACAATATTGATCTGGATTTCGCCACCGGCGTGAAGGCGCTGCTGCGGCAGGACCCGGATATCATCATGATTGGCGAGGTGCGCGACCTGCCCACCGCCGAGATGGCGATCCAGGCCGCGCTGACGGGCCATCTGGTGTTTACCACCCTGCACACCAATGACGCGCCCTCGGCGATTACCCGTCTGCTGGAGCTGGGCGTGGCGCCCTATCTGATCAAGGCGACTGTTGTGGGCGTCGTGGCACAGCGTCTGGTGCGCGTGCTGTGTCCGCACTGCAAGGGCGAGGCGAGCATCGGTGAAGAGGACTGGAAAGTGCTGACCAACCCGTGGAAAGTGCGACTGCCAAAAAGTGTAGCCACCAGCGTGGGTTGTCTGGAATGTCGCGAAACAGGATTCAAGGGTCGGCAGGGCATCTATGAAGTGATGCCGATGACGGAGACGCTGCAGCGTTTCGCGGATGAGAAGTCAGATCTGCCGAAATTGCGGCAGGAAGCTTACAAGGAAGGGATGCGCAGTTTGCGTTTGAGCGGGGCGCAGAAGGTGGCGGCGGGACAGACCACGGTGAGTGAGGTATTGCGTGTTGCAGGGGTGGGTGAGGGCTGAGTTCGTGTTGTCAGCAGGTGGAGTGCCAGGCGCGTGAGCCCTTGCGGACACGCCGTGAACCCATCCATGGGGGCTCGCCTGCCGCTGTCCCTGCGGCAGACGGTCCGCAAGGGCTCCCGCGCCCGACACTCTGCAGACCGCAACGCGTAATTCCGGGTGCGCGGCGGAGCGTATTCGAACGCCGTGCCATACGATGCGCTGTCAGGGCGTTCGCCTGCCGCACCTCCGCCCCGCGACCAAGACGTTCTGCACCGGAGTCTGCCGCCGTGAGCGAAGCGCAGCGCCACGCGCCGGGAATTGGCACAGGCCTACCCCTTGCCAGCAACGCCAAGTAAACACGGACCGGCGCATGGCACCGCGCTTCGCCCACACCGCCAGACACCGATGAAGAAGACTGAGAGAACTGATGATTGCTTTGAACCACCTCCCCACCCCCATCGCCACCATTCTGGAACGGTACTGGCAACGTCTCCTCGAGAAGGAAGCCACGGAGCCCGGCAACCCCTCCCTGACTGCCCTGGTGGCCGCCGACGCCGCGTTCGCGCAGCAGCTCGTCCGCGTCTGGTGCGCCAGCGACTATGCGGCGACTCTGTGCGTGCAGAATCCCACGCTTCTGGTCGATCTGAAGACCTCGGGTGAACTCGATCGCACTGGCAAGGAGGACTTCCACGCCGAGCTGGCGGCACGACTTGCAGCGCTGCAGGCTGCAGCGCCGGCCGAACAGGAGGCCATGCTCAAGCGCCTGCTGCGGCTATACCAGCAGCGCCAGATGCTGCGCATCATCTGGCGGGATGTGTGTGTACTGGCCGATGTGAAGGAGATCTGTGCAGACATCTCCTCGCTTGCGGACGCGCAGATCGACAATGCCTTGCAGGTGCTGCATGCCTGGGGCGTGCGGCAGTGGGGCGAGCCGCGGAGCGCCCGCAGCGGCGAGCCACAGCGCATGGTAGTGATCGGCATGGGCAAGCTGGGCGCGCATGAGTTGAATCTGTCGTCCGACATTGACCTGATCTTCGCTTTTCCCGAAGGCGGCGAGACGCTTCGTGTGCAGGGCGAGCCCCTGGTCAATCAGCAGTTCTTCGTGCGCCTCGGACAGCGCCTGATCGATGCACTCGACACAGTGACCAGTGACGGCTTTGTGTATCGCGTGGACATGCGTCTGCGGCCCTATGGCAGCGAAGGGGCACTGGTGTGCAGCTTCGACGCCATGGAAAACTACTATCAGAGTCAGGGACGCGACTGGGAGCGCTACGCATTGATCAAGGGCCGCATCGTCGCGGGCGACCTGGCACAAGGCCAGGAATTGCTGCAGCGCCTGCGGCCGTTCGTGTACCGCCGCTATCTCGACTTCTCGGCCTTCGAGTCGCTGCGCAGCATGAAAATGCAGATCAACAAGCAGGTGCGCCGCAAAGGCCTGAGCATGGATATCAAGCTGGGGCCGGGTGGCATTCGCGAAGTGGAATTCATCGTGCAGGCTCTGCAGCTGGTGCACGGCGGTCGTGATAAGCGTCTGCAGGAAGCCTCGCTCTACAAGGCGATGGAAGTGCTGGCCAACAATCAGTATCTGCCGGCGCAGACCGTCTCGGAATTGCGCGATGCCTATGCGTTTCTGCGCAGCCTCGAACACAAGCTGCAGGGCCTGGCCAACAAGCAGACACAGATGCTGGTGACCGATGCCCTCGAACAGCAGCGGGTAGCGCTGGCCATGGGCTTTGCAGACTGGCAGACGTTGCTTGCCGATCTCGACAGGCACCGTGACCGCGTGCGTCAGCACTTCGCCGAAGTGATTCATGCTGAAGACGAAGGCAAGCCTGCCGCGGTGGCGCTGGAGGACACTGACTGGGGGAGCTTGTGGCGAGAAGAAATGAGCCGCTCCGCCGCTGAAGCCTTCCTGACCGAACACGGTTTCGATGACCCCGCCGGCACCGCCGTGCGCATCCATGGCTTCCGTCGGGAAAAGACCTTTCTGGTACTGCCCACCGAGAGCCGGCAACGCTTCGAGAGATTCATGCCGGTGCTGCTGCAGGCCGTGGCGCATTCCGGAACGCCGAGTCTGGCATTTGAGCGCGTGCTGCAGCTGATCACGGCCGTCAGCCGGCGCACCGCTTATCTGGTGCTGCTGCTGGAAAATGCGAATGCATTGCGGGAAGTGGTGCAGCTGTGCACGGCCAGTCCCTTCGTCACGGAATTTCTGAGCAAGCACCCGGTGCTGCTGGACGAGTTGCTGGACGGTATCGACGAGCCCCCGGTCAAGGCCGTGTTGCAGGAAGAACTCACGCAGCAGTTGCTGCGCATCGACCCCGACAATTTCGAAGAGCAGATGGAGACCCTGCGCTATTTCAAGCAGTCGCACACCCTGCAGGTAGCGGCGGCGCAGATCAGTGGCCGTCTCACCGTGATGAAGGTCAGTGACTACCTGACCTTCACCGCCGAGGCCGTACTTGAGCAGGTGCTTGCGCTCAGCTGGCAGTTCCTGGTGCGCAAGCACGGCTACCCGCGCAACAAGCAGGGCCGCCATGGCGAGATGGATTTCGTGGTCCTTGGTTACGGCAAGCTGGGAGGTATCGAGCTCAGCTACATCTCTGATCTGGACCTGGTGTTCCTGCACGACGGGGCGCTGGAGCTGGACACCCACGTCGTGGAAGGTCAGCGCAGCATCAACAGTCGCGAGTTCTATACGCGCCTTGCGCAGCGCGTCATCACCATGCTGGGCACCTACACGGTGTCCGGCAAGCTGTATGAGGTGGACATGCGCCTGCGGCCCTCGGGCGAGTCGGGACTCCTGGTCAGTTCCATGGAAGCATTCGCCAGTTACGAGCGCAATGAAGCCTGGACCTGGGAACACCAGGCCCTGGTGCGGGCGCGGGCCGTGGCAGGCAGCAAGGCGCTGCAGGCCGAGTTCGACCGGCTGCGCGCTCTGACTCTGGGCAAGGAGCGTGATCGCCAAGCGCTGGCCCGCGAGGTGACGGCCATGCGCCAGCGCATGCGCGATGAGTTCGCGAAGAAGCCGGCGGCCGAGCGTGACAAGTTGTCCTTCATCATCAAGCACGGGCGCGGCGGCATCGTCGATATTGAATTCATGGTGCAATACCTGGTGCTGGCCCACAGTGCCGAACATCCCGCATTGCTGGCCTGGCCCGACAATGTGCGCATTCTGGAAACAGCCCACGCCTGCGAGCTGCTGAGCATCGAGCAATTCCGTCTGCTCACCGACGCTTATCTTTCGCTGCGTTCGGCGCTGCACCAGTTTGCACTGGAGCACCGCGACAGCGAGGAGACGCCGCGTCCGCTGGCGGATTTCCAGAGCGCGGTCTCGCAGATCTGGGACACGCTGTTTGCCGGGACGGAGGCCGCATGAGTCGCCGTATTCTGATTGTCGGGCCGTCCTGGGTAGGCGACATGGTGATGGCGCAGGCCCTGTTCATCAGCCTGCAGAACGACGCACGTGCGGCGGGCACCCCGCTGGCGATCGATGTGCTGGCGCCGGCGTGGAGCCGGCCACTGCTGGTGCGCATGCCCGAAGTGCGCCGTGCCATCGACCTGCCTTTCCAGCACGGCGAACTGAATCTGCGGGGGCGCTACAGGCTGGGGCACTCGCTGCGCAAGGAGGGATACGAGCAGGTCATCGTGCTGCCCAACTCCTTCAAGTCGGCGTTGCTGACATTGTTCGTGCGCAGCGCTCGGCGTACCGGCTGGCGCGGGGAATCCCGCGGCCTGCTGCTCAACGATGTGCGCGATCTGGACGAGAAGGCGCTGCCCATGATGGTGCAGCGCTTTGTGGCACTGGGGCGTCCGGCGGGGCAGGCCTTGCCGGCGCCGCTGCCGCGCCCGCGACTGGTGACGCAACCTGACGATGTACAGGCGGCGCTCGGCGCCCTGGGCCTGCATCAGGCGCAGCCGGTACTCGCAATCTGTCCGGGTGCGGAGTTCGGCGATGCCAAGCAGTGGCCCGCGCAGCACTACGCCAGCGTCTGTGCCGACCGCATTGCCGCAGGCTGGCAAGTGTGGATTCTGGGATCGGCGAAGGATGGGCCGGTGGCGACACAGGTCCGCAACGGCCTGCCCGCCAGCGCGCAGCCGTTCTGTCAGGACCTGACCGGCAGAACTTCGCTGGCCCAGGCCATCGACATCATGTCCGTGGCAACGGCTGTGGTCAGCAATGACTCGGGCCTGATGCATGTCGCTGCGGCACTTGGGCGACCCATCGTGGCACTGTACGGCTCGACGTCAGCAGACTTTACTCCGCCCTTGGCAGATAACGTACAATTGCTGGCAATCGACATTGCATGCCGCCCCTGCTTTGAACGCACCTGCCCCTTGCAGCACAAACGCTGCCTGGTGGACCTCGCGCCCACCCTGGCGCTGAGCGCGCTGGATCAGGTGCTGGCGCAGACCAATGCCAGCCCAATTACCGTCGCCGGGGAGCGCAACGCATTTTGCGAGTCTTGATCGTCAAGGTGTCTTCACTTGGAGATGTCATCCACACTCTTCCCGCCGTCACCGATGCGCGCCGCGCCAACCGTCGCCTGCAGTTCGACTGGGTGGTGGAAGAGAATTTCGTGGAAGTGCCCGGCTGGCATCCTGCGGTGACGCGGGTGATTCCGGTGGCCCTGCGCCGCTGGCGCAAGAACGTGCTGGGCACCCTGCGCAACGGTGAGTTCAGCGCGTTTCGCAAGGACATCAAACACGAACACTACGATCTGGTGATCGACGCCCAGGGGCTCATCAAGAGCGGCGTCATCAGCCGTCTTTCCCGAGGGCTGACCGTTGGCCTGAGCGACAGAACCGCCCGCGAGCCCCTCGCCACCCTGTTCTACAACAAGGTCTATTCCGTGCCACGCAACGAGCACGCCGTGCAGCGCGTGCGCGAGCTGTTCTCGCGGGCGCTCAACTACAGCATCGATACGCAGGACGCTTCGACCATCGACTACGGCCTTGATCTGCAACGCATGGGCATGAGTCGGAAAACCGGGCCCAGCGGCATGCTGGTGTTTCTGCATGGCACCACGTGGCCCACCAAGCACTGGCCGCTGCAGTACTGGAAGGATCTCGCGCTGCTGGCGACGCAACAGGGCTACTCGGTACGCCTGCCCTGGGGCAGTGAAGTCGAGAAGCAGCGGGCGCAGGACATCGCGCAGGGCATTGCGGGCGTGAGCGTTCTGGAACGGCAGACGCTGACGGGCATGGCACGACAGATTGCGCTGGCCGACGGAGTGGTGGCGGTGGACACTGGACTGGGGCATCTGGCGGCGGCACTCGCAACGCCGGCAGTCTCACTGTACGGAGCCACCAATCCCGGGCTGTCCGGCACCTATGGAAGACATCAGGCCCATCTGTCGTCCACCCTGGCCTGCGCGCCGTGCATGAGCAAGACCTGCACCTACACGGGCGAGGCGCTCGACGTGACGCCCGCCTGCTACAGCACTCATCCCCCCGCCGTCGTGCTGAACACCTTGCAGGCGCTGATGGCAGATCAGCCACAGGGGGTTGTGTTGACACCATGACCCTGGCCTTTCTCATCTACGCGTATTTCCCTTACGGCGGCCAGCAGCGCGACTTTCTGCGCGTGGCTCTGGCCTGTGCGGCGCGTGGACACAAGGTGGTGGTCTATACCATGAAGTGGGAAGGGCCGGTACCGGAGGCCCTGGAAATCACGCTGCTGAAGGTGAAGGCCTTTCGCAATCACATGCGTTACGAACGCTTCGCCACGCAGGTGCAGAAGCGCTTGCGCGAGTCGCCAGTGGATGCCGTGATCGGCTTCAACAGGATGCCCGGCCTGGATGTCTACTTTGCCGCCGACCCGTGCTTCGCCGAGCGCGCCCTGAAGGAACGGGCCTTCTATTATCGCTTCACACCACGCTACCGCCACTTCCTGCGTTTCGAGCAGGCCGTGTTCGGCCCCCAGTCCCACACCGATGCCCTGCTGCTTTCGCCGCTGCAGCGGCAGCAGTTCGCGCACCACTATCCGCAGAGTGTCGCCCGCCTTCACGACATTCCTCCGGGCATCGGGCGCGATCGCCAGGCGCCCGAGAATGCCGCCGAAGTGCGTGCTGCGTTTCGCGCCGAGCACGGATTGGATGCGGGGCATCTGGCGGTGCTGCAGGTCGGCTCCGGTTTCGTGGTGAAGGGGGTGGATCGTTCGCTGCGCGCCATTGCCTCGCTGCCCCCGGCAGTGCGGACCCGGGTGCGCTATTTTCTGGTGGGGCAGGACAAGCCCGATCGCTTCCAGCGCTTGGCTGCGCGTCTGGGCATCGCGCCGCAGTGCGTGTTCCTGAGCGGGCGCGACGATGTCCCGCGCTTCCTGCTGGGTTCCGACCTGCTGCTGCATCCGGCTTACAGCGAGAGCGCCGGCTACACTCTGCTGGAAGCAGTGGTGGCAGGCCTGCCAGTGCTCACTACGGATACCTGTGGGTATGCCTTTCATGTTCTACAGGCCGGAGCAGGGGAGGTTTGCGAGTCACCCTTCCGTCAGGACGATCTCAACGCTCGCCTGCTGCGCATGCTCACGAGCGCCGAGCGCGCGCTGTGGCAGCGCAGCGGCATTGACTACGGACATCGGGAAGACCTGTACAGCATGCCTGAGTCCGTCGCTGCGATGATCGAGCGATTCGCCACGCGGCAGCACCAGCAACAGGAAGCGACATGAGTGTTCATCTGCGTGAGGATTTCGCACAGGCCTGGAAAGGTCGTGACCCGTTCGCTGAAGCCGATGCGCTGCAAGGGCAGGTGTTCCGCAATGTCAAAGGGCGTCGCACGCTGCAGTTCGAGTTCCAGGGGCGCAACTATTTCGTCAAGATTCACCACGGCATAGGCTGGAGCGAAATCTTCAAGAATCTGCTGATGATGCGCAAGCCGATCGCAGATGCCGAGAACGAGTGGCTTGCCATCGAGCGGCTTACGCAACTCGGTGTTGCCACAATGAAGGCAGTGGCGTTCGGGCTGCGGGGGTTGAATCCTGCGCGGCGCATGTCATTCATTGTGACCGAAGCGCTCGAGAACACCATCAGCCTGGAAGACTACTGCGCGCGCTGGGGTCAAAAGCGCCTGCCATTGGCACACAAGCTGCGGCTGCTCGACGCCCTTGTCTCCATCAGTCGCACACTGCACGAGAACGGCATTTGCCATCGTGACTACTATCTGTGCCACTTCCTGTTGCACGACGCAGCGGTATTCGAGACTGGTGCTGCACCGAAGCTTTCGCTGATCGATCTGCATCGTGCACTCATCTTCAAGCGATTGCCTCAGCGCTGGGTCATAAAGGACATTGCCGGGCTGCATTTTTCGGCGTTGCATGTCGGTCTGAACCGTCACGACTTTCTACGCTTCGTGAAGCGCTACAGCGGCAAGACACTGCGCGATGCGCTGACACAGGATGCGAAGTTCTGGAACGAAGTCCATCGCAAGGCCATGCAACTGGACAGGAAGGTCAATCACTGAGATGCGCGCATGATGATGAATCTCGACACCCATGCCCTGCTGACTCAGGGGCGCCGGATCACTCTGCCTGCAGCCATGGAAGTGCGCCTGACGGCTTCGCCCGAAAAGATGGAGACCCTGGAGCTGTTGCAGACATTCCGTCTCCTGCCCGGCAAACGTATGGTCGCACTGGTGCGCTGGAAGGAAAGGCTGGTGGTCATGAAGCTTTTTTTCTCCCGGCGCCGCTGGACGAAGCACCTGGCACGCGAAACCGCAAGTATCGGCCAGCTTGTCAATTCCGGACTGCCGACACCTGCGCTGCTGGGCTCTGGTCGGTGCGTGGATGGCAAGAGTGGATTCCTTCTGCTGGAGTACCTTGCTGATGGAGAGAGCGTCCAGTTGCGCTGGGAGCGCAGCTCTGGCGAACTGCGCGAGAGCATGCTGCGCGATGTAGTGACGTTGATTGCCCGCTGTCACAACGCCGGATTGCTGCAGAAGGATCTGCATCTGGACAACTTCCTGCTCCAGGCCGACGCTCTCCAACTGCTGGATGCAGCCACCGTGGAAAGGCATGCAGGCAATTCAGAAGGCGTGGACAAAGTCAAAGCACTGCACAATCTGGGTCTGTTCTTTGCACAGTTTCCGATCAGCAACGACGTGCATGTGCCAGCGCTCTACGTGCATTACCGGGCCCTGCGTCCCGAACTCCAGCTGAGCGCAGATGCAGAGGTATTGACTCCGATTCTTTACACGCAGCGCATGGCTCGTCTGAAACTGCTACTCAACAAACTGACTCGCGAGACCACGGCAAATGTCTGTGTCCACGACTGGTCTCACTTCTTGATTTTTCGTCGCGCACTGAATACCGACGGCTGGCGGGCATTCATCGCCAATCCGGATGCCGCGATGCAGGGTGGCGTCATGCTCAAGGACGGGAACTCTACAACAGTCATGCGCTTGTGCATCGACGGGCGCGATGTGGTGGTGAAGCGCTACAACAGCAAGTCTCTGTGGCATCAAGTGAAACGCCTTTTTTCGTCGACACGCGCCTGGCGCAGCTGGCGCAATGCCCACATGCTGGAAATGCTCGGCATCGCCACACCTGCGCCCTTGCTGATGCTGGAACGACGTTCCGGGCCGGTACGCGGGATCTCATGGTTTGTCACCGACTATGTGGACGGCATCGAAGTGAAGAAGTTGCTGCAGGAGAAGTCCGTGGACAGCGCAGTGTGGCAACAGACAATGGCGCAGTTTCGCGAGCTGTTCATTGGCCTGGGCGAATACGCCATAGTGCATGGCGACACCAAGGCGACCAATTTTCTCAGTGCGGCTGGCAGACTGACGGTGCTTGACCTGGACGCCATGCGCCAGGAAACCGATTCGGGGCGTTACCGCCGTGCCCGCTCCCGCGATCTGAAACGCTTTGTCAGAAACTTTGACAAGAATCCTCAGCAGTGGAATGCAGTCAAGGCCATGATCGCCCAGCTGTGCAAGGACACCAATTTCGATATTTTCAAGAAAGACAAAGGGAAATGATGGCACACATTACACTCGGACTTTCCGGCGCACTCGGCCACGATTGCTCTGCGGCGCTGTTCATCGATGGCGAACTGGTGGCGGCCGTCGAAGAGGAACGTCTGGTCAGGCGCAAGCACGCCAAAGGTTTCATGCCACGGGAGTCGGCACGCTTCTGCATTCGTGCCGCAAGGATCAAACCTCGCGACATTGACACGGTCGCGGTGTCCTATGCGCCCATCTCGCTGTTCAGCCGCGCGCGCTGGCACTATGCCCGGCGCCACTGGTACGCGCCCGACCGCGCCCTCGATGCGTTGTTCAATGGCAATCGCCGTTACCGACGCTACGTGCAAGAGATTCGTGGGCTCATGGAAGACCTCAGGATTCCGTGGCACAAGGTGAAGTTCGTGCCGGTGCAGCATCAGCTGGCCCATGCCAGCAGCGCCTACCACATGAGCGGATTCGAAGACAAAACCGCCATCCTCACCATCGACATGAAGGGCGAATATGCCTCTATGTTTCTGGGCTACGGAGAGAAGGGGCGCATCACCCGTGTGAAGGAATTCTACGACCCGGATTCTCTGGCCGGCATGTATGGCGCCATCACCGACTACCTGGGCTTCGACATGCTCGACGGGGATGCCAAGGTGATGGGGATGGCCACCCATGGCGATCCGCAAAAGTACGATCTGAGTCCGCTGGTGCACTGCGACGGCAAGCGTTTCCAGCTCAATACGACACTGATCGGGACCGTGGGGCTGCGTCGCTTCAAATACAAGAACCGCGGGCACTTCTTCAGCAAGAAACTGATCGAGCTGCTGGGGCCGCGCCGCGCGGGTAACCTGATTCAGGACCCGTACGTGCACTATGCCGCGAGCATTCAGAAAATGTACGAAGACTTCACAGTGCAGCTGGTGACGCACTATCTGTCCGATATCATCAAGACCAATGGTCGCCTGGTGTTCGCGGGCACCGGTGCGCTCAACATCAAGCTCAACCAGCGTCTTGCCGAACTGCCATGGCTGAAGGAGCTGTATGTGCCCGTGTCGCCGGGTGATTCGGGTACGGCCATTGGTGCAGCGGCTTACGCATTGTCACAGCAGAAGGTGCCGGTAATCCCGCGACGCAATCCTTACCTTGGGCCGCGCTATACCACCGAGCGTTGCTTGAGTGCCTGCGAGCAGCACCGCGAGAAGCCGATCATCGAGATTCTGGAGAATCCCTCCAGACGCGCCGCCCAGCTGCTCGGAGAAGGCAAACTGGTTGGCTGGTTCCAGAACCGCATGGAGTTCGGGCCGCGGGCGCTGGGCAATCGCAGCATTCTGGCCAACCCTTTCTTCCCGGGTGCGGTGGAAGAGGTGAACAAGAAGATCAAATTCCGCGAGGGCTGGCGTTCGTTTTCGCCCAGTCTGCTGGACTCTCTGGCAAAGGATTTTCTGCAGACAAAGCATCCGGCCGACTACATGTCGATGAGTTTCGACGTGAATCAGGAGTGGCGGGAACGCGTGCCCGGACTGGTGTACGAAGATGGCACCTCACGGGCTCAGGTGGTCACCCGCGTCGGCAATCCGCGCTATCACCGGCTGTTGCGGGAATTTGCCAAGATCAGCGGGTATGGCATCGTGCTGAACACCTCGCTCAATCGCCCGGGTGAGGCGCTGGTGTGCTCGCCGGAAGACGCACTGAATCTGTTCTTCGGATCTGATCTGGAATACCTGATCATGCAGCGCGTGCTGGTGACAAAGCGGCCTCAGCCGCACTGGGAACTCTGATGCCTCAGTTGCCCAGGTGGCGGTAAATTGCAAAGCCGAGGGCCCTGGACGACGCTTCGGCGCCATGGGGAAACTGTGCCAGCAGGATGAGCTGACCGGCGTTTGCGCGGGACTTGAGTTGCTCGCCGACTCCGCGCTCGAGGCTCATGGCCAGCAGCGTACCAGGGGCGGCCTTGTCGAGCAGGCTGGGATCGATGTAGCGCAGCACCTTGTCATAGTCAGCCACCATGCCACTGTGGTATGCCACGTAGTTGCTGTTGGTGAGCAGCACGGTGCCAGTTGCTGCATTGTCTCGCAGCCAGTCAATCGCTTGTTGCATCGATTGTTTGGAACGCCCGAAACTCACGTGTGCGTCGACCAGACAGAACACCAGCAGGAATCCCCAGAGTCCTTTGGCCAGCGCTGCGCGGGAGTGTCGCGGCAGGCGTTCTATGGCAGCGTCCACTACCAGTGTCAGCAGCGGTAGCAGAAGCATGCAGAACAGCAATGTGTAGCGCGATGTCAGGAAACGCGTGAGCACCAGAAAGGCAAGCAGGATCACGAAGGCGATGCCGGCATTGAAGAGCAGCGGCCGCAGCGCTGGCAGGCTTGCCGGCAGCGTGCGGGTGCGCCAGCCATAGAGCAGCACCACCAGCGCAGGCACGCCGAATCCGGATGTGAGCTTGAACGCAAGCAGCGTTGTCATTCCCCCCAGCATGAACAGCCATAGATGCTCGCCCGAGAAGTCGGCGGCATACGCGCCGAACACGGCATCGCTCAGTCCGGTATTGGACTTCCCCAGTGCCTGCAGTGCGGCTGTCAGGAAAGGCAGGTACACGGCGAGAATGCGCAGCAGCGTTCCCGGCACGTCGACGCCCGCAAGGCCCAGCACCAGCATGCCGGCCCCCGCCAGCCCGACCACCAGCCCCTGCAACCGCAGCCATGCCGCGCGCGCGGTCAGAGTAGAGTGTCCCGTGGGAGCGGGCTCGCCCGCGAACGGCTCAAAGCCACGCATTCCTTCAAGAGCGACTCCACGCCTCCACAGCAACACCAGAGGTGACAGAAACAAATACGCGAGTGCCTCCGCCCGGAACAGCGCTGCCCCCAGCAACGCCAAGCAGAACAGCACCGCCTCCCGCCAGGCCGGCACCCGGGCGTAGCGCATCAGCTGCAGCGTGCCTGCCAGCACCAGCGCAATGAAGGCGATGTCACGAATCATGAAGTAGCGGTACTCATTGATCTGGGGATACATCAGCACCACCACCGCTGCGATCACGGCCATGCGCCGGGTCGCGCGGATTTCCAGCACGATGCTGAGAAAAACATTCACCAGCAAGGCGTAGAACAGCGCATTGAGCAGCTGCCCCGCCACGAAGGGATCAAGTCCAAGGGACTGCAGCAGCCCAACCAGCACGGGGTAGGTTGCAGAGGGATAGAGCGCGAAGGCGGCGGCAAGGCCGTCGCTGCGGAACACTTCGGCAATTCGCACATAGGTGAACGCATCGGCGTTGGGGATGAGATTGAAGAAGGCATGCCACACCGACAACAGCAGACTCAGCCCCACCGCCCAGAGGCGAATATCGGTGGTGTCAGCGCGGTTGTGGTGTGAGTGGCTCATGGAGAAGGCGTGCGTGCTCGTTTGTTGTAGGGGCTGGCGGCCTTGCCTGCGGCCTGCGTCTTGAAGCGCTTGTGCAGCCACAGGTATTGCTCGGGATACTGGCGCACGGCGCCTTCGATCACGGCGTTCATGCGTGCGGCGTCCTCGTATTCGTCGCCGCTGGGATAGTCCTCAAGCGGCGCGCTGAAGTCCAGATGATAGCCCGAGTCATCTGCGCGCCGGTAATGGCTGAAGAAGATCACCGCCGAGTCGTTGAAAGACGCGAAGCGCGTCGTGGCGGTAATGGTGGCCGCTGGCACGCCGAAAAAGTCGACAAACACGGAATGCTTCGGTCCGTAGTCCTGGTCGGGCGCGTACCACATGGTGTGGCCCTGCTGCAGACTGCGCAGCGCCTGGCGCACATCGCCGCGGTCGATTACCGCGCCATAGAGGCGTTGTCGCGCACGGAACATCAGGGTTTCAAACAGGGCGTTCTTGTGGGGACGGTAGGTCACATCCATCGGGTGAAACAGGCTCAGCAGACTGCCGCAGAATTCCAGCGTGGTGAAATGCGCACACACCAGCAAGACGCCCTTTCCCCGCGCGGTGGCAGCCTGCAGATGCTCCAGCCCGCTGACAGTGACGCGGTGGCGGAAGTCTTCGGGATGGCGGCACCAGGCCATCCCGATTTCCATCACCCCAATTCCGTTGGAAAGGAAGGTGTTCTGCACCATCCGCTTTTGCTCCTGCGCGGAAAGCTCCGGAAAGCACAGGCTGATATTGATGCTGCAGACGCGACGACGTTCCTTCGCGATCGCGTAACTGAGCCAGCCCAGGGCGCGGCCAAGCTGAATCTGCAGCGCGAATGGCAGGTGGGACATCAGAAAGATCATGCCGAAACCAAGCCAGGTGGGCCAGTAACGGGGCCCCAGAAAATCGCCAAGGTTGTCTGACTTTTTGGACTTCTTGAATTTCCTGGATTTTTTGCTCACGTGATTCCTGGCGCTGCACGAGTGTCGGTTTCGAAAGAGCAGCGATTGTAGCAAACCTTGCCGGCCGCAGGCGCTGCCCTTGGCAATCCCTTTGGCTGCCTTGGCCAGAGGGCCCTGTGCTATGATCGCCGCCAATTTCGGACTTGTGGAAGCTGACGATGAAACTGGAAATGCCCCCCTTTCAACAGGCGCGCGTGCTCGTGGTGGGCGATGTGATGCTGGATCGCTACTGGCACGGCAAAGCCACGCGGATCTCTCCCGAAGCCCCGGTGCCGGTGGTACGGGTGGGCACCCGCGAGGATCGTCCGGGCGGTGCCGGCAACGTGGCGCTGAACATTGCGGCCCTGGGCGCGGCGGCCTCGCTGGTGGGCATCGTCGGTCACGACGAAGCGGGGGAAGAGTTGCAGGAGCGCCTGCAGGGCGCCGGCGTGTTGTGTGCCTTTGCCCGTTGCGACTCGGCGCCCACCATCACCAAGCTGCGCGTGATCAGCCAGCACCAGCAGTTGCTGCGGGTGGACTTCGAGCAGGACTTCGACGTGGCCGCCTTGGCAGCGCTGGAAGAGCGCGCACTGGCCATGCTGCCCGAGACTCAGGTACTGGTGCTTTCGGACTACAACAAGGGCGCGCTGCGCCACACCCAGGCGCTGATCCAGGCCGCGCGGGCCCGCAGGGTGCCCGTGATCGTCGACCCCAAGGGCAGTGATTTCAGCAAGTACCGTGGCGCGACCCTCATTACCCCCAATCTTGCGGAATTCGAGACCATCGTTGGCAAGTGCCACAGTGAGGAAGAACTGTCGTCACGCGGGCTGCGTCTGTTGCAGGAGCTGGAGCTGGAGGCCCTGCTCATCACCCGCGGCGAGCACGGCATGACCCTGCTGCGTGCCGGGCACCCCGAGCTGCACATGCCCACCCGCGCCCAGGAAGTATTCGATGTCACCGGCGCCGGCGACACCGTGGTGGCCGTGCTGGCGGCCGCACTGGCGGCGGGCAGTACGCTGGACGTGGGTACCGCGCTGGCGAATCTGGCGGCTGGTCTGGCCGTTGGCAAACTGGGCACGGCGGCCATCAGCGGCCCGGAACTGCGCCGCGCCATTCAGCGGGAGGACGGCACGGGCCGCGGCGTGATGAGCGCCGAACAACTACTGCTGGCAGTGGATGACGCCCGCGCCCATGGCGAAAAAGTGGTGTTCACCAACGGCTGCTTCGACATCATTCACGCGGGCCATGTCGGCTATCTGGCCGATGCCCGCAAGCTGGGCCAGCGCCTGATCGTCGCCATCAACGACGACGCCTCGGTCAAGCGCCTGAAAGGCTCCGGCCGCCCCATCAATCCGGTGGAGCGGCGCATGGCCGTGCTGGCCGGGCTGGAGGCGGTGGACTGGGTGGTGTCGTTCGCGGAGGACACGCCCGAGGCGCTGCTGCACCTGCTGCAGCCGGACATTCTGGTGAAGGGAGGGGATTACAGTATTGACCAGGTGGTGGGGGGCGACTACGTGCAGGGCTACGGCGGCGAGGTACGGGTGCTGGCGTTTCTGGACAATTGCTCGACGTCGGCCATCGTGGAGAAGCTGAAGGGCTGACATGTCCGCCCAGCCTGTAGGAGCGAGCCCTGCTCGCGAATACTTCGTCAGCCGGAGTCGCGCCGGGGTCAGCCCTTGAAGGACACGCCGTGAACCCATCCATGGGGGCTCGGCAGCCGCCATCCAGGCGGCTGACGGTCCTTCAAGGGCTGACCCCGGCACGACTCCTCCGCGCAGTGGTTCGCGTGCAGGGCTTGCTCCCACAGTCTGTGCGGGCGTGTCAGTCGCGGGGAGAGGCGGCGTGAGCGCGATGGCGCAGCTTTCTGTTTGATTACCGAAGATCGCCAAATCATGGGCAGTGGTCGCTTCAGCGTGTGTCGCCGAAGTACTCCGCGGCGCTCAATCCGTCACTGAAATAATGGCGGCACTGTCCGCCATCACCGCCGCCGTGGTGGGCGTGATCGCCTTCGGGTTGCTGTTCCTGCTGGTCTGACTCCACCCAGAGAGCGCATTGGCAGGGTTCCGTCCGTGCTTCTATACTCGCGACACGCTTTTCAGGATTTACATCACTCCTACAGGAACTTCCATGTCTCTACGTTCACTGACCGGCCGCTTCTTCGGGTTTATCGGCCGCGTCCTCGACGCCCTGCGGGTCTTCATCGGCCGCCTGTTCTCTCTGCTGTTCCTGATCGTGCTGCTGTTGCTGGTGTTCAGCGGTCCGGCGGGAATGCAGGTGCCGGAAGACGGACTGGTGATTCTGGACCCCAAAGGCGCCATCGTCGAACAGCCTGGCCTGCTTGACCCGCAGAGCCTGTTGCTGGGCAGTGCCGAGGTTACGGCCACGCCCCTGCGGGATGTGCTGGATGCACTGGAGCGCGCCGCCACGGACTCCCGGATTCGCGGCGTCGTGCTGGACCTGACCGAGCTGACCGCCGTCAGCCCCTCTGTTCTGGAGACGATCGGCGCAGCACTGGAGCGCTACCGCGAGAGTGGCAAATCCCTCATCGCCCATGGCGACTACTACAGCCAGGCGCAATATTTCCTGGCGTCCTGGGCGGACACTGTCTACCTGCATCCCATGGGGCAGCTGATGCTGCCGGGCTATGGCGGCAGCCAGCTCTATTTCGCCAGCCTGCTGGAGAAGCTGGGTATCAATGTGCACATCTTCCGTGTCGGCACCCACAAGGCGGCGGTTGAGCCGTTCTCGCTGGACGGCATGTCCGACCTCTCCCGCGCCAACATGCAGCAGCTGGTGGACGAGCTGTGGGAGCGCTATCTGAACCAGGTGGCCGCCAACCGGGGCATTACGCCGGAGGCGCTGCGCTCCTACGCGAACGACTACCCGGCGCATCTGCTGGCGGTGGGCGGCGACACGGCGCGTGTGGCACTGGAGCACGGGCTGGTGGACGAGCTGGTCAGCCAGCCGCAGTTTCGTGCTCGGCTCAGTGCGCTGGCCGGCGCCTCGGGCGGCAACCCCCGCACCATCGCCTTTCAGGATTTTCTGAGCGCCACCCACACCCCGCTGTTGCCAGCCGAAAGCGAGATCGGCGTGATCGTGGCCGAGGGCACCATCGACATGGGGGAACAGCCCCGTGGCGCGATAGGGGCGGACAGTCTGGTGGCACTGATCCGCGACGCCCGTCGCGACGAGCGCATCAAGGCCGTGGTGCTGCGGGTGGATTCCCCCGGCGGCTCGGCGCTGGCCTCGGAGCTGATCCGCCAGGAACTGGAGCAATTGCAGGAAGCCGGCAAGCCGCTGGTGGTCTCGATGGGGGGCACGGCGGCGTCAGGCGGCTACTGGATTTCCGCCATGGCCGACGAAATCTGGGCGTCGCCCGCGACAGTCACCGGCTCCATCGGCATCTTCGGCCTGGTGCCGACGGTGGAGGAGGGGCTCGGCAAACTGGGGGTGCGTGCCGATGGCGTGAGCACCACGCCGCTGACCCGCGCCGATCCTCTGACGGGCATGAGCGAGGCCATGGCCACGGTGCTGCAGGCGAGTGTCGAAGATGGTTACCGACGCTTCCTGCAGCTGGTATCAGACGGTCGCAACCTCAGCATCGAGCAGGTGGACGCGGTGGCCCAGGGGCAGATCTGGAGTGGCTCGCAGGCGCTGGCCTTCGGGCTGGTGGACAATCTCGGGGAGCTGGACGATGCCATCACGGCCGCCGCGCGCCTGGCCGTGCTGGACGATTACGCGTGGCGCTACATCGAGAAACCACTGTCGCCCGGGGAGCAATTCACCCAGGAACTGATCCGCAATTTCGGCATGTCGACGTTGGGGGAAGCGCACTGGCTGCAGGGCCTGATGCGCTCCGGCGTGCAGCAGACACTGGAAAGCGTGAGCACACTGGCGCGCTTCAATGATCCGCGGGACCTTTACAGTGTGTGCGAATTCTGCGGGTTTCTGGGGCAGGACAGCCGCTAGCCGCGAGGGCTGGCGGCCCGCTCAGAATGGTGCTGTGGCGCGCAGCGCCGCCTCGATATTGTGCCGCAGATGGGTCGGGGTGATGCTGCCGATGATGACGGCGCTGATGCCCGGCCGGGCGAAGATGAAGTCGAGATTGCGCTGCACGGGGTCGGCATCCCTGGCACCATCGTGCGGCGTGGCGGCGTGTCCGCTGTTCAAGGCCTTCTTGATCAGCACGCCCTTGTGCAGCGCGTGGGCATGACCAATCACCGCTGCGTCTTCCTGCGCGTCAGGGTTGAAGGTCACCATCACCACATCGGTCTTTTCCACAGCCAGCAGCCCGCCAGCCACGGTTTTGGTGGACATGCCTATGGTGCGCAACAGACCCGCGTCGCGGCAGCGCTGCAGCGCCTCCAGACACTCGCCATCGCGCAGCAGCGCCTCGTCCCGCCCGTCGGAGTGAATCAGCACGATGTCCAGATAGTCTGTCTTCAGGCGTCGCAGGCTGCGCTCGATGCTGCGGCGCACTTGGGCGGCGCTGAAGTCGTAGTGGGAGTGTCCTGCGTTGAATTCTTCCCCCACCTTGGAGCAGATCACCCAGTCCTGCCGCTGCGTCAGCAGCGCGCCCAGGCGTTCTTCGCTGCTGCCGTAGGCCGGCGCGGTATCGATCAGGTTCATGCCGGCGTCCCGGCACAGGGCCAGGATGTCCCGCACCAGGGCGTCGTCTGGAAGCTGGAAGCCGGCCGGGTATTTGACTCCCTCATTGCGGCCGATCTTCACCGTGCCCAGCCCGAGGCAGGACACGTCGAGGCCGGTGCTGCCAAGGGCGCGACGGGGCAGGGGCGCCGGGAACTGGTGGCTCATGGCGCTGCCTCCCAGCGAGGTTTGGCAATGCCGGGAAACGCAAAGTGCCGGCTCAACAAGGCAGCGGCGCTGGCAGTGTGCGCAGCGGGCGCAAGACCCTGACGGGCCAGTTCCGCGCACACGCTGTCCCCCAGGTCCGGCGTCAGCGTCAACTTGGTGGGCCAGGTCACCAGCAATGGGCCGCTGGCATGCAGGTAGGCGGTGTCCGGACGCTGAAGATTGGACAGGCGTGGCTCGGCACGGTTGATGAAGAAGCTGCCCCAGCGGGCGCCGCTGAAGTCCACCCAGGGGAAGGTGTCGCGCAGCTGCCGGGCAGCTTCTGCCTGCTGTTCCGGCGGGCTGCGCTGCATGCCGCTCTCGGCGATCTCGCCTCCCAGGTACCACACCCAGCCACCCGCGCCGTCGGGGTGCGAGGTGATGGTCAGCCGGGGCGTCATGCCAAAGCTGTCGCCGATGCAATGCACAAAGGCCGGGTCGGGGGCCGTCATCTGCAGGTGCACCATGTGCAGCGGACGGGTCTGCATGGCGGGAAGCGTGTCCCTCGCGGCGCCCCCCAGCATCGCCATCAGGTCGGCGTTGCCTTCCCCTGCTGCCAGAATGTAGCGCTGTGCCTGCAGTGTCACAACTTCTCCTGCCGCAGACGTCATCAGCAGATGCTGCAGCGCGCCGTCCTCGCCGTGTGCCGCAGTCACCGCCTGAGCCGGCACCTGAAAGATCCGCGCGCGGTGCGGGGCCGCCAGGTGGGCAATCAGGGAAGGGGTGTCCATCACGAAGTCGGTCAGCTGGTACAACGCGCCTTCCAGCGGCCGGTTACGGAAAAAGGCGGGGTACTGCGCGGGCGTGAGGGCATCGATCCTGCCCCGCAGTGCCTTGCTGCCGAGGAAGGACTTGAGACGGGAGCGATAGCCGCCGCCCGACCACATGAAATAGTGCGGGGCCAGCACCTGGCAGCCGCGCAGGTCCACATCGCCTTCGCCCTGCAGGCAGCGGCGCCAGCGCTCGGGCATCCCGGCAATGGCGCTGCTGGCCGGACTGAGCACGCCATTGAGCGCATACTTCAGGCCGCCGTGAATGATGCCCTGGGACGCCAGCGACTGACCGCCCCCCAGGCCGGCACTTTCGAGCAGGATGACATCCAGGCCTTGCTGCTGCAGCCGATTCAGCAGCCACAGCCCGGCAATGCCGCCGCCGAAGATGACGATGTCTGTTGTCACTGAACTGCGCGCTTGCTGCATGCCCGGCCCGGCTAACCTTGTCTGGTGAAAGTTTGCTACAGTGCGTCAGGCCTCTGCCCGCCGCCGAAAGTGCGCGCAATGGTAGCATGGCAGCCCGCCGGAAACCCC
>Ga0255088_1000176_pt1 | contig 35796 bp, 37 predicted proteins | sample Colum_Miss_RepB__2_FD_188587 | JGI IMG/M metagenome (GOLD analysis project Ga0255088, IMG submission 188587) | Freshwater microbial communities from Columbia River, Oregon, United States - Colum_Miss_RepB_8d | ecosystem: Environmental > Aquatic > Freshwater > River | place: USA: Oregon...
GCTTGATCTATGATTCAACGGGTAGAATTAAGACCTTGGTGGATCAGTCTAGAAATGAGATCTCATTCAAGTACAATGAACACTCAAAACCTATTCAGATCACTGATTCTAAGCTCGGGTCAATCAACGTAGTCTATTCCAACAGTGGCGATATTAAGAGTGTTGAAAGTCCTGCAGGAAGACAAATTGCAGCTCAGGTCACTGATGCATTTCAGAGTTTGCTTGAGATCATTCGTCCCGCAGGAGTTTCCTTATCTTTCTGATCATGAGTGGTTCAGGATTTGAGGATGGAGCAAACTGAATCGGCGCAGGTTCTGATTCCTCAGGGCTGCGGAGATTAAAATATGAAGAGAGACAAGTCTCTCTAAGAAAAAAGGGGAAAGTGAAATGAAAAAGTTAACTTTAGCATTACTGGTAGGCATGATGTACTTAGGAACTCAAGCTACGGTGGTTTTTGCACAGAAACCGGGAGCAGAGCGTACGACCGGAGAGAGGAAAACCTGTCCAACGTGTGGGGCAGTAACAAATAACGTTGATTCAAAACAACCAGAAGCCTCAGGCCCTTCTAACGAAAAGAAGAAGAATGGGAGTGCTTCAAATCAGTCTTCGGCTAATTCTGCTCATGGCGGTGGGAACAAGTAAGTTGTTTAGATTTTCAATCGCCTAGGGCGTTTGGTAGTAGTTTCAGATCATTATATTTTTTTATGGGCCCTGAACTTAAAAAATTCAGGGCTTTTTATTTTTCTGGGGTGGAAAAGCTGTATTTCTGAGTTCATTTTTTCTGTGTCTTTAGAGACGTAGGTAGTTTGAGCGGGAGAAAAAATGAGGCAAGAGAGATCTCAAGCACAAAAATTTCTTTTTTTGATAATATCCTTAGTATAAGAGGGGATCTCCAAGTCATTGTAGCGCATCAATGCTTGAAAGACTTCAAACGAGAACGATCTATAAAATCAATGGAGCATTGAGCGTAAGATCAGTGTGAAGATCCGGTTTGGCGAGATCAAAGTCGAGATAGGGTTTTAGGTGAAATGTTAGAATTAAAATCGCTCAAGAAGACTTTTCATGGGGTTTCTGTGGTCGAGGGTGCTAGTCTGAGTATCCGAGACGGTGAGTTTTTCTCTTTGCTGGGGCCGAGTGGCTGCGGAAAAACCACACTTTTACGCATGCTAGCTGGGATTGAAACACCCACATCTGGAGAGATCTGGCAGGATGGGAAGCGAATTGATGTTCTTCCCGCTAATCAAAGACAATTTAATATGGTTTTTCAGAAGTATGCTCTTTTTCCTCACCTCAGTGTTTGGGAGAATGTTGCTTTTGGTTTGCGAATGAAGAGGGTTTCTTCATCTGAGATCCAGTCGCGTGTGGATGAAGCATTGGCGCTAGTTCAGATGAATTCCTTTGCCGAGCGCAGTATTTCCACTCTCTCAGGAGGTCAACAGCAGCGTATTGCTCTGGCTCGTGCTTTTATTAATCGTCCCAGAGTTCTCCTTCTGGATGAGCCTTTATCAGCCTTAGATTTGAAGCTGCGCCAACAGATGCAAGTAGAGCTTTTAAGCCTGCAGAGGAGATTGCAGCACACCTTTATTTTTGTCACCCATGATCAGGAGGAGGCTCTTACTCTTTCAGATCGTATTGCTGTGATGAATGCGGGTGTGATTGAGCAGGTAGGAACTCCGCAGGAGATCTATGAGTATCCAAAGACTTTGTTCGTAGCCAAGTTCATTGGATCGATGAACCTTTTAGAGGGAGAGATTTCAGAGGTACGCCCAGATGCTCTTGTGATCGGTGCGCCTTCGCTTAAAAAGTCTTTTCTCGTGAAAGCTTCCCGAGACGGGATGCGTCCTTTGCCTCAAATCTTACTTCAGTCGAGTGTTCGGCTTTTAGTGCGTCCTGAAAAGCTCAAGATCCAGAAGTCAGCTCCTGCAGGGGAACAGAACTCCATAGAGGGCGTGTTAAAAGAAATTCTTTACCAAGGTGCAGTCACTCAGTTTCATGTTCAAGCTAAGGAGAGTGGATCAATCGTCGTTGTGCATCAACTCAATACAGCAATGACTGCTCGCAGATCTCATCAGATCGGTGACCGAGTCTTTGCAAGTTGGTCACCTGAGGATTGCATTGTGATGAACGGGGAGGCTACGGGCAAGGAGCAAAGCTCTGAGTCTCACGGTAATGCGAACGGAGTGGATTCTGCTCAAACCCAAGAAACATCAGCAACCCTAGGGCAAGGAGCTCGAGTTGGAACCCTGTAAACAAAAAACAAGTCCGCTTCTGGCTCTGCCAGCAATCGGATGGTTTCTCTGGTTTTTTCTCATCCCATTATCCATAGTGTTGAGCTACAGTTTTGCAACCAAGGGTGTTTATGGGGGAGTGGTTTTTCGGTTGAACTGGGAGAATTATTCTCGTGCAGCGGATTGGATTTATCTCAGAATCCTTTGGAATAGTTTTAAGCTAGCTAGTATCACCTCAGTCCTGTGCTTGATCATTGGTTACCCTATGGCATTCGTTATGGCAACAGCCTCTCGAGGAGTGAGATCCTTGCTCCTGATCTTGGTTGTAATCCCGTTTTGGACAAACTTCGTAGTGAGAGCTTATGCAACGAAGACACTTTTTGGGGAGTGGGGTCCATTGAATCAATTCGCTCTTCAGTTGGGGTTGATTCAAGAACCCATGAATTGGTCTCAGGGTGATTTTAGTATCCTGCTCGGTATGGTGACAAACTATCTTCCGTTCATGGTTCTACCGCTTTTCGTATCATTGGATAAATTTGATTTCTCGTTGCTAGAGGCAGGGCGGGATTTAGGAGCCTCCTCACTGAGGGTGTTGAAGGATATTCTGATTCCTCTCACCAAAAAAGGGATTGTGACGGGTTTAATTTTTGTCTTTACCCCTGCTCTTGGAGAGTTTGTCATCCCAGATCTCTTAGGGGGTGCTAAGACTATGCTCATTGGTAATCTCATCACAGAGCAATTTCTAAAGACAAGGGATTGGCCTTTCGGAGCAGCCTTATCCATGCTTTTGATTCTGATGGTGATGTTGAGTCTAGTCATCTACTTGAGGGTAGAGTTTTCTGATCGCCCGAAGAAGAGTACTCGAGGCAGGAGGGTGAGGGCGTGAAAACAGTTCATCAGAATCGAGGAGCTCCGGCTCTCAGTGTGAGAGTTGTGGCGGTTTTAGGTTTTGCTTGTTTATATATTCCTCTCGTATCGCTGGTTGTTTACTCGTTCTTAGACATCCCTCAAGTGCCAGGGGGTCCAAGGGAGTGGACACTCATCTGGTATCAGAAGATGATTCAAAATCATGTTCTGCTTGAGGCGTTTCAACAAAGTCTGCTCGTAGGGTTTTGGACTACGCTTTGTGCAACTGTCATTGGAACTGCTGCTGCCTTGGCGTTAACTCGGAGTCATTTCCCAGGAAGAAAAGTTTTCGAGGTTTTTACCTATCTCCCACTCATTATGCCTGAGATCGTTCTTGGGCTTGCGCTGCTTACCTGGTTTGTTTTTCTTAAGCTGACTCTAGGTACTTTCTCGATTGTATTAGCTCATGTGACTTTCAGTATGTCCTACGTGATCATGACGGTGAAGGCACGACTTGAGGGGTTTGATGAGGCTCTTGAAGAGGCAGCTCAAGATCTAGGAGCTACACCCTGGAAGACGTTCTGGAAGGTGACTTTTCCGTTGATTTGGCCTGGGGTGCTCTCAGGTGCCTTGATGGCATTTACTCTTTCATTTGATGATTTTCTGATCACATTTTTTACCTCAGGCACTGGAGCAGATACTCTTCCACTGAAGATTTACTCCATGATTAAGTTTGGGGTCACTCCTGAAATTAATGCGCTCTCAACTGTGATGCTTATTGTGACCTTTTTATTTGTATTTATTTTCTTTAATCCAAAGAAAAAGTATATGACGCACATTTAGTTTTTTTTCGATTTTGAGATTCTAGATCTTTGATTCTATGGTAATCATCTCAAGAGATAGAAAAGTTCATTGAATACCTGGATGATGAGCTTTTCTATCCTCTATATCAAGTAAATCCCCACTCCCCATGAAGTGAGATTAGCAGCGACGATAGAAGCAAGTGAAAGTGGCTGATTCAATTTCCAGATCCTAAAAAATACGATGGCCTCAAGGAGAGGCGCAAAGATCTCGGCTCGGATGAGCATATCCATGTAGGTCATTTCGCAAGTCACTGCGAGTGCAGGGAAGATGAAGTAAATGATGGGGTGACTGAGAATGTTGCATAAGAACGCAGATTGGAAGCCTTTTTTAAGGATTTCCCTCAGTGTGTATCCATGAAAAATGAATGGGATAAGAAAAAAAAAGAACTCTAAGAAAAGAGTGAGGCCGAGAGTTTTTAAGTACTCGATGAGGGTGATGGGGGTGAGTTCACTCATTGGAGTGTGTAGGAGGGAGGAGCAGAGTGAGGGCTCTTGAGTGTGACCTATGAGTTCAAGCAGGATGTTAAGCGGCGAGTAGCATGTGGAGATATTTGCAGTCATGAGGTGGATCTCCGGAAAAGAAGTGTGGCAGCAGCAAGTTCCATAAAGCCGTGATAGGAGGCAAGGATGAAGTATATACTCCTTGCTGTGGGGTAGCTGATGAAGCCCCAGATGAGAAAAAGAGATAGGCTTAGGGCGATACCCACTCCGAGGGAAAAGGGATTAAAGTCCTGGAGTAGAAACCTGAGGCTTTGTTTAAAGGTAGGGGGAGTAGGGTGGTAGTGGTTTTGATCTGGAATAACTTTTAGCCAGATGAAGTAGTGCATGCTTTGTCCAAACGAATAAGCAACCACTGCGTGAAACCAGGTATGTTCTTCTTGTGCATGCGGAAAGATGAGTTGGCCGAGTTGCGAGTATTCAAGGTTAGCCCAGGAGATTTCTCCTGCAGGGGTGAATAAAGAATAAAGAGTGTCGAAGCAGCCTAGAAATATAACGGCATGGATGAGGATGAAGAGAAGGCTACAAGTAAGAGCTATTTTAAGTTCAGAGGGATTGGATCGACTGAGGTGGATCCAAAAGAAAAAGCCAACGATGTGGTGGGTGAGCATGAGTAAGCCTGCAATTTCGAGGGGAAAACTCCAGGCTAGAAAAAGAATGAGGAGTGAGAGGAGGAGTGCTCGAGTGAATTGAGAGAGCGAGGCTCGGTAAAAAAAGGAGCAAGCTAGGAGTGTGAGGAAGAAGGATGTCCACTCGGGTAGGAGTTCTCCGAATGGGAGTAAATCCGTTGTGATGGACTTGGAGTACATCCAGAGTCTGGTTACGGTGATGAGGGCAAAGAGAGAAGTTAAATGTAAAAAGGACTGAGAACTCTTGAGCGGTTTGTGAGGCGTGAGGCTTAGACACGAGTGAGTGTAGCGCAAGCTAGCATAAAGGTGTGGGATGCCATAGATCAGAGGTCCAAGGAGAAGACTCCAGAGGGGAAAGAATAGGGAAGAAAATAGGGCGAGTAGAGTAGAGAGGGTATAGAGAAATAAAAGTCTTTTGGGGCGGTGGATAAAAATCACGCGGAGAGCCCTAATTGAGAGAGTTCTTCTCAAGAACCAGGATCTAAGATGATCTAAGCTCTCCGCGCTACATAAGACAATTGAGTCTAAGGTATTCAAACCGGAAGTTTATTCCAGACCGTACTGGGGGTTGAATTGAGGAATGGAGTATTCTCCATTTGAGCTTTTGATCACGCACGTGTCCTCAGGGGCATTGGGTCCGTTCCAAATTGCGCAAACAATCTGTGTGTATCCGCCTAAGGATCTGTAAACCTTGTAGTTGCAAGTTGCTCCAGTTCTTGTAGGGCCCTTCATCCAGATGCCCTCCAGTTTTTTAGCAAGCTCTGTAGCTTCTAGGCCCATGAGTTTCATCTCTGTGACGGGTTTGGGGCGAGGGGGTCTAGGAGGTCTCGGGATGTCAGCGAAGGCTGAAAGACTCAATGTTGCGATTAAAGTCAAAAATAATAATTTATTCATTTTTTGTGTCTCCACGCTGAACTCACTACTAAAAAAAAATAGGTTAAACAAGCAATTTATCTTGATGAGGTGGGCTAGTGCAATGTGCATATGCAGGCGTGATTAGACTGAATAAGTGCCAAATTTTGATATCGAGTTTTGAATCATAGATGCGTTCATTAGCTAAAGTCTTCAGTGACGTGAGGGTAGCCGTTCCAAACCTTGAGAGTCGCAATTGCCTTTTGATTTTTGTATTCAATGAGGGCATAGGTTCTGAGAATTCTTCGACCTAGTGTTGACATGTCTAAGCTTGTGATAGGAGTCCAAGTCCCAGTATTGATGTACTGCCTGCCTCCCGGAAAGATTCTCATCTTAGCTTGATGATCATGACCCAGAATGAGTGTGTCAAACTCAAGTGAATCGGCATCTTTTGAAGTGAAAAATCGCTCAGCAACCTTTTCAAGAGAGGGGCGATGGAACACTTCTAGCAGTAGAAAGAAGGATTTTTTTAATCGTGCAAATCGCATGGGGTGCGTGATGAATCTCATCTTGATAAAAAACCATGCTGCTCGAAACCCATTGATGAAAAAAAACATGGGCTCAATGAGAAGAGCAAATCTGAGGTACAGACGGAAGGGCTGGACTTGATTGATGTAGCTTCGTTCAAGTTTAATTCGGTTGATAAAGCCCAGGACAAAGAAGCTTCCAAACGGGAGATTCTGGATCGTCTGGATACCTCGAGTCGTTTTTCTTTCGATGAAGATATTTTTTTCATCGAACTGGTTGAGGTACTCATGCTGATGTCCATGATCAATACAGATGCGATCAAAAATGTAGGGATCCTTCTGGAACTCAATTCTTTGGGGGTAGGTGATTGAAAGTTCTCTTGTGATCAGATCCTGGACCTTAGGCCACAAAAGTGCAGCATCATGGTTTCCCCATCGAAAAATGATTTTTTTCCCACGCTGGATGAATAATCTAAGCCCTTTCATCGTGATAGGGTGGGCTTGTATGATTTGTTGAAATTTCTTTACTGCGGATTCTTCCTCAACTTCTGAAGGATAATCTAAAGGTCTGAGTTTTTCTCCTGCCTTAGGAACTGGAATCACTGCAAGAGGATCAAAAAAATCTCCGTTGATCACTAACTCGACATCAGCGTTCGTCAAATCCCCTGAGCTATAGTAGTCCAGGAATTCATAAAATCGATCGTCTTGATGAAAGTCCTCTAGAGGGTTTCTTCTTCCGTCAGGCAACCACGGACCTCGCGAAAGATGAAAGTCGCTGATGACGAGCTTGATCTTTTTTTGCTCCATGTCTTTTCATGGTAGCAGGAGATTTACATTCTAAAAACTCCAAATTGAGTGCCTAGAATCGGAGCATTGTAAGTTGTGGATAAGGCTCGAGATAATACTTCACGAGTCTTCCAAGGAACGAGAATTCCATCGTCCCATAAACGAGCCGTGCTCGTATAAGGGCTTCCTTCTCTCTCATATTGTTCACGGATTGGGTTTTGAATTCGCTCAATCTCATCAGGTGTCAAATTCTTGCCTTGTGCCTGGAGTTGCTCCATCTTGACCTGAGATAATACCCCGGCAGCCTGTTCTCCTCCCATGACCGAGATTCGAGAGTTTGGCCACATCCATAAAAAGCGAGGCTGAAATGCTCTGCCGCACATCCCGTAGTTTCCAGCTCCAAAGCTTCCACCCACAATTAAGGTGAGCTTCGGTACTTGTGCGTTGGAGACTGCTGTCACGAGTTTAGCTCCGTCCTTAGCAATTCCACCTGATTCGTATTTTTTACCCACCATGAATCCTGTGATGTTTTGTAGAAAAAGGAGTGGGATCTTTCTCTGAGCGCAAAGCTCAATAAAATGAGCTCCCTTTAAGGCGCTTTCACTAAATAAGATTCCATTGTTTCCTACAATTCCTACCGGATAACCCCAGATATGAGCAAATCCACAAACCAAGGTGGTGCCGTAAAGAGCTTTGAACTCATGAAACCTCGAGCCATCTACAGTGCGAGCAATGATCTCACGAATATCAAAGGGCTTCCTTCCGTCTGCAGGAATAATTCCTGCGATTTCCTTAGGGTCATAGAGCGGCTCCTCAATCGGAGACCTTTCCACTGCAGTCGGAGAAGGACGGTTCAAATGGGTAATAATCTCACGAGTGATCTCAAGAGCGTGTTCGTCATTCTCAGCGAGATGATCAGTAACTCCTGAGGTTCTGCAGTGAACATCTCCTCCTCCGAGATCTTCAGCTGAGACCACTTCGCCCGTGGCAGCTTTCACGAGTGGGGGGCCACCTAAAAAAATGGTTCCTTGGTTTCTGACGATCACGGTCTCATCAGACATGGCAGGTACATAAGCTCCTCCTGCTGTACAAGATCCAAGTACGACTGCAATCTGTGGAATACCTAGGGCCGACATTTGGGCTTGGTTGTAGAAGATTCTTCCAAAGTGATCACGATCTGGAAAAACCTCAGCCTGTAGAGGAAGAAAAGCTCCACCTGAGTCTACTAAGTAAACGCAAGGAAGGTGGTTTTCTTTTGCGATTTCTTGGGCCCTTAAGTGCTTTTTTACGGTGAGAGGAAAATATGTTCCACCCTTTACGGTGGCGTCATTGGCAATGATCATGACTTCCCTGCCATGGACGACCCCCACGCCGGTGACTACTCCAGCACAAGGTGCAGAATCCTCATACATTCCAAATGCAGCAAGAGAAGAGAGCTCTAAAAAAGTGGTTCCTGGGTCAATCAGTCTACGAATTCTCTCTCTGACATAGAGCTTTCCGCGCTTTTCATGCTTAGCACGAGCCTCCAGACCTCCTCCTTGTCTGATTTGAGCAAGGCGGTCTTCCAGTTCCTGCGAGAGTGTTAGGTTTTTTTCTTGATTGATTCTGAAATCGTCTGAGCTGGTTTTGATGTGAGACTTAAGAATTGACATGAGGTTTCTCCAAAATCTTCATAAGTAAGCAGACGGAATACCACTGACTTGTTCCAGTGCCAACCCTAGCTTACTTATGAAGATTTTTTGTGCAAGAGTCACCCAGTTTAAGCTCAATTTGAGCAGAGAAAGAATGATCTAGCTATCGAGGTGTCCGCGGGTAGGTTTGAATCGGATAGGTTTGCTGCCTTTCTTTTCCTTGTCCCGAGTCCAGCCCTTGTAAAGTTTCTCGTCCAACGGAAGATTAGCTGGGAGTCCAAAAGTAGAGCAGAACTTTAACCATGGAATCAAAGTAGGCATCATGGCCAAATTCTCAATTTTTGAGAGTGCAGATTGGGAAATGCCTAGCTCATGAGCCATCTCAATTTGAGTGAGCTCTCGAGAAAGTCTTTCATCTCTCATGATGTGACATGTACGGTGTGAGATTTCCTTGGTGTTAAATGATTTCATTCGATGAATACCTCCTGATAAGATATGAAAGCAATTGATGTCCCCCTCTCCGCTACTGGAGAGGAATCCCCGTGATGGGCGATTCACATCTGAATCGCTCCTAAACCACCCTTTAGGAGTTATACGACTATGGACAATAACCACAATCGGTTGCCAGGATCTCTTAGAGATGGGCAGAGTTTTAGATTTCAGTCTCTATTTGTGCTCCAAGTCTGCATTAAGGCAGTACTTCAAGAACAAAAAAGACCCCCTCTTCCTCAAAGAGTAAGTCTTTCTTTCCTTAGGTTTGAATCTATTCGAATTCCTACTCGAGTCTCGACTCTTTCGGGTCACCTAAAAGATCAGAACATACTCCATGAAGTATGATAGTTCTAAGATCAAGCTTGTGCCTAACCCTGAAATAGGGTGAGCCTAACAATATTCTTGATCCTCTCATCACTGTGATGGATTAGTGTTGATTTGATCTTCAGCAGAAATGAGATGAATCATTTTGCTGTAAGTGAGGCTAGAAGTCAAATAAAAAATATGATTTATGGCATAGCAAAGTAGAGAATTATTAGATTTTTAAGAACCTATAGAGCTTAGAGGTGTTTCATGTCTTATCGTACTGTTCAAGTCTCTCTGGATTCCCAAGGCGTCCTCCACGTGATTCTCAATCGACCTGAAGTGAGAAATGCATTTAATCCTGATGTGATGGATGATCTCGCTCACGCCTTTGGTGTGGAAGCACTCAAGGACTCAGTCAAGGCGATTGTTCTTCGAGGTTCAGGTTCAACCTTTTGTGCGGGTGGAGATCTGAACTGGATGAAAAAGGCAGTCGATTACACCTATGAGGAAAATTTGGCTGATACGAGAAAGCTCTCCCAAATGTTTGCACTCATGAATGAATGTCCCAAGCCTGTCATTGGCGCTATTCAGGGCGCAGCGATTGGAGGTGGCGTGGGTCTGGTGAGTGTCTGCGATATTGCCATCGCTTCGGCTGAAACCCAGTTTAGTCTAAGCGAGGTTCGACTTGGAATTGTTCCTGCTTGTATTGGACCGTTTGTCATCGCAAAAATTGGAGCCTCCCAGGCCCGTCGCTTTTTCATGAGCGCAGAGCGATTTAAGGCACAGGAAGCCAAAGAAATAGGATTGATCCACCAGGTAGTCCAGGATTCAAACGAGCTTGAAAAATCAGTTCAATCCTTCTTAAAGATGATCCTTCAATGCAGTCCAAACGCTCTATCTGTAGCTAAACGCTTAGTCTTGGATCTTTCCTGGCCTGAAAGGCGAGCGCAGTTCCCCAATTACGTAGAGTATATCTCAAAAACCCTAGCTGATTTGAGGATTTCTGCAGAAGGCCAAGAAGGTGTCAGGGCGTTTCTTGAGAAAAGGCAGCCTTCTTGGATTTCAGGAGGTGCTTCATGAAAACAAAAGTCCTGGTGAGCAATCGATCAGAGATTGCCTGCAGAGTGTTTCAATCCTGCCGAGAGCTAGGGTTGACCTCAGTAGCTATTGTAGCCCCTGGAGACGAAGAGGCAAGACACCTGACTTATGCAGATGAAGTTTGGAGTGTACCCAGTTATTTGGATATTCCATCCATTGTGGAAGTTGCCCAAAAATCAGGAGCCTCCCTCATTCATCCTGGCTACGGATTTTTATCCGAGCGCCCTGCATTTGCGCGTGCTTTGGAGCAAGTAGGGCTCATCTTTGTCGGACCTCGCGCTGAGACCATGGATCTGATGGGTGGCAAGATCTCAGCTAAGTTAACTGCAGCTCAGGCCTCCGTACCTACTTTGCCCTGGGCAAGGGTAGAATCGACTGAGAGTATCGTTGAAGCTGCTAAGAAAGTCGGCTTTCCCCTCCTGCTTAAAGCTTCTGCCGGGGGAGGAGGGAAGGGCATGCGAAGAGTGGATCGCCTACAAGATGTGCAGTCAGCCGCAGAAAGTGCAAGTGCTGAGGCCATAGCTGCCTTCGGTGATGGTACCCTTTTTATTGAAAGGCTCATTGAGCGCCCTCGTCACATTGAAGTCCAGGTTTTTGGTGATGGTTTAGGTGGGGGGATTCACTTATACGAGCGAGATTGCTCACTCCAGAGAAGGCACCAAAAAATCTGGGAAGAAGCTCAGGCTCCAGTCCTCTCTGAGAAGGCTCGGCAAGGACTGTTTGAAGCAGCCCTGCGCCTGGTTCAAAAAACAAAATACCGAAGCGCAGGCACTCTTGAGTTCTTGGTCGATGAGCACGATCAATTTTATTTTCTAGAGATGAATACCCGCTTACAAGTTGAGCACCCTGTGACTGAATCTGTGACCGGAGTGGATCTCGTTACGGCTCAGCTCCTCCAAGCGCTTCATCCTAAAACACCTTACTTTAAGAGTTCCCCTAGTACCCGAGGGCACTCCATTGAAGTGAGACTCTATGCTGAAGATCCCATCCAAGGGTTTATCCCCACTCCCGGACGAGTAGAGAAGCTTAAATGGCCCACAGGCATAGGGATTCGAGTTGAAAGTGGAATTGAAGAGGGACAAAGTGTAGGCACCCAATTTGATTCGATGTTAGGTAAACTCATAGTTTTTGCTGAGAATCGCGCTCAGGCACTCAAGCGTCTTCAATTTGCCTTGGAAGAAACCGTGATTCTTGGGCTAGGGACTAATCAGAACTACCTCTGGCAGCTGACTCAAAATCCCTTAGTTCGAGACGGGAATTACCATACTCATTTCCTAGCAGAGCAGGACTTTCATCAAACAGCGTATCCTTCAAGTTCAGACCTTGCTCTTTGGTGGGATCTTAAAGCCTTAGGTCTGACCCGATTGTCAGCCGTATCTGGAGTGGATCCTCAAGGCTCTTCTCAAAAACCACCCTCTCCGTGGATTGCAGCATCTCATCAGGAGTTCATTCTATGAAGCATAGCTTTAAGGTTTCAGGTAGATCCATATCTTTTGAGGAGTCCTCTCCTCAAGTCCAGAAGGATTGGAAATTTACCGTGCGTCCAGGCGGATGGATCATTGCTGAGTCACTGACCACAGGAGAACGAAGAAGGCTAAGTGCTGTTGAGTGGCGAGGTTCCTTGAGTATTCACTCCATGGGGCGCACTTGGAGTGGACAGTGGCAGAAGAAAACGTTTGGAGACTCCTCTGCTCATTCACAATCAGATGGAGATCTCACTGCGCAGTTTCCAGGTAAGGTGAGAAAGATTCTGGTGGCTGAGGGGACTCAGGTTCAGGCTGGAGACTCTCTCGTGCTGGTTGAAGCCATGAAAATGGAGTTTTCTATTCGAGCACCTTTCGCAGGAGCGGTTGAAAAAATTCATGTCAAAGAAGGGCAACAGCTTTCACCAGGAGATCGGTTCTTAGATCTAAAAGGGGGGGATAATGAGGGGTAGGGTACAGATTTTTGAAGTTGGGCCGCGAGATGGGCTGCAAAATGAGCCCCGTGATCTTCCTTTAAAAGATAAAGTTTGGTTTATCTCATCTCTCGCCCGAAGTGGTCTCAAAGATATTGAGTTTGGGGCTTTTGTACGCCCTGATCGAGTTCCTCAGATGGCTAATTCGGATCAGCTTTTTGAGAAGCTCAGTCCTCTTGCATTGCAGAAGACGCAAGCTCGTTACTGGGGACTGATCTTTAATGAGAAGGGATATCTGAGGAGTCAATCAGTGGGTGTTCGAAATCTGTGCTTCTCTACGGCAGCCAGTGAGTCTTTTGCCCAGAGAAACATGGGGATGAGTATCGGTAAGTCGATTCAGGAGTTCAGCCGACTGATTCATCGGGCAAGATTAGAGATTGGAAAAAAGGGAAAAGTGCGCGTCTATGTCTCCACTGCTTTTGGATGCCCGTTTGAGGGAAAGATATCAGTAAAAAAAGCGATGAAAGTCATTGAGAAGCTCTCTCATTTACCTATAGATCAAGTGTCTATTGGCGATACGATCGGAGTCGGAACCCCAAAAGATGTTGCACTTCTTTTAGCTCCTGCAATCCAGTGTTTAGGGCTGGAGCGGCTTGCTGTTCATTTTCACGATACTCGGGGGACGGCTTTAGCGAATGCACTCCGTGCGATTGATCTTGGAGTCAGGGTTGTGGATAGTTCTGCAGGAGGCTTGGGGGGGTGTCCCTTTGCACCTGGAGCAGGGGGGAATTTAGCTACCGAGGATCTGGTCTACATGCTTGAGGGTATGGGCATGAAAACAGGTATTGATCTAGATCTTCTGTGTAAGACCAGTCTAACGCTTGCTCAAAAAATGAAACGACCCATCACGAGTCGCTACCTTAAGGCATTTATGTCTCAGTGTGCATGAGCGGCTAGGGCTTGGAATAGGATTCGCAGGGACCTCAAGTTTTAGGAGGTCTCTATGGATGGAAAAACCTTGGAGCAAGTGAGGGATGCGCTGATTCAAAAATGGAAAAGAATGGATAGCTCATCGAGGAGAGAGATCGATCGCGACATGGATTTTGTCGCTGCTCAATCTGAGTTAATCGATATGGCTCAAGCCCTTGAGCAATTGGAGCGAGATGCTTCTTTGCATGAAGTAGAACGAAGAGAATTACTAGCTATAGAACGAGCCTTAGCAAAGATGTCTTCCGGAAGTTTTGGAGTTTGTGAAGATTGTTCGGAAGAAATTCCCCATAAAAGGCTCATGGTTCTTCCTGAGGCAAGACTTTGTGCTCATTGCCAAGCATTTGAGGAAAAACAGAATGCAAGAGTGAGAATGAATGGAGGGGGTTCTAGGGTAGATCGATAGATTCAAGCGTATATATAAGTTTCAAAATCAAAAGTGTTGATCAAATGAGTTCTGATTTAATGAGCGTTATTAGAAATATTCTATAGATATAGTGTATCATATCGAGAGATTTTTAATCTTATAATTGTGGTTTGATCGGGTGTGGATTGATTTGATCAGTGAGAACATGACAGGTCATGAATTCAAGGTCTGATTAAAGCTCATCTGATTCGAATGACTTGCTTAGGTTGAGCCTGGTTTCTGTAAAAATGTATTGTGAAATGTTTTAACGTATGATTGATTGCTCATTATTTGAAGTAATCATAGATTAATTATTTTTCAAGGTTATAAGCACTCAGCTGCATTTAGACTCTAATGTAATTAAGGTGTATTGAGATTGAATTCAAGATGAGATTGAAGAACAAACTCCAAGGCAATCGACTCCCTAGTTTACGAGTTGCTCAGGTCATTTTTTTTTTAGTATCAAGTTTTTTTATTTTGATTGGCTCTTTCTTTATACATCAAGAGAATAAAAACAGAGAAAAACAGGCTAAAATTCAGTTTCAAGTGAGTCAACTTGAGTTCTATGATTGGCTCTTAGGTGAAGGTTGTCCTGACCTCACGAATCGAAGCATAGATCAAGTTTATCACAGAAAGTGCTTGGAAAAGGCACTCTCACTGATTATTTCTTCTCAAAATGACTTAAGTCCATTTCTGAAGCGAGCAATTCAAGAGAGTCAAGCTCATGTAGGGTATCGTCGCCATGATTCTGGCAAAGCTTTAGGTCTAGAGCAAGCCAATGGGCTGAGCTCTGAATCCTTGAGTCAGGTGATTTCACGCGTCTCCGAAGAGAAAGATCACTTTAGAGAAGAACTAAGAAAAGCATCTCTTGAAGCCAAGGAGAGTTTAAAAACCCTGGTGTTCATGAATCGTACTTCAGTTGTTTTTCTTATGATTTGGGCAACGCTTGTGACGGTGCTGGGTTGGGTTCTTCTATTAGGGGTTGCTCAAATAGGAAGTAATATCAGTAGACACCGTTTGTTCTTAGATGGACGGCAAGATGAGCTTTTGGACGGAGTTTGGCTAAAATCACTATTCGTCAAGACGATACGCGGTCTTCAATTTGTGATTTCAAGGCAGTTGTTTCAAGCAAATACGAGGATTAGAGAGTTAGAGCTGAAGAACTCAAGGCTTGAGTTAATGGCCTCTTGTGTCTCTGATGGTTTCATTCTGTTGCGAGGGTATGAGCTCATCTATGCAAACTTTATGGGCAAAAAGCTCTTGGGTTTAAGTACTGTTAGTGACTCATGTGAGTTTTTTCTTGATCTCTCAAGAATTGAAGCCGGTCATTCTCCCATCATGCAGGCCATTAAAAAAGCAATTTTCCAGAGCATGCCCATCCAGTATGAATTGGTAGAGGATGATCGAAGATCCGATTTTTTAATTCATGTCTACTTAATTCAGGCTGATGATTTACCCAATCACTCATTGTCCCCGGTCCTTCAGGTCCTTAATGAGGAGAAGAGTCTTGATCCTATCTATCTCATTCGTGCACAGGATGTGAATTTGATGACCGAGATGCAGGAAGCCAAAACACATTTTCTGGGTACCTTGTCTCATGAGGTGAGAACGCCTGTGACTAGTTTGACCATGGCCATTCGTTTGCTACAGCGCTCCAGTGAGAAGTTCTCAGATCCTGTGCAACAAAACTTGATCGATATTTGTGCTAAGGACATAGATCGATTACGCGGTCTTATTGAAGAGTTTATGGGCGTCAGTGAACTTAATACACTCAGTCAGAATCTCAACGTTCAAAAAGTAGAGATTTTAAAGCTGATTACTCACTCTGTTCACTCTTTTCGCGCCCAGGCAAGAGATAAAGAAATTGTGCTTTCAGTTTTAACTCAACCCACTTTAGTTCCTCTCATTGTAGAAGTTGATGCTGTCAAGATTTCTTGGGTACTCGCGAAGCTCATCAATAATGCCATACGTCATACTCCACGCGGAGGAAAAGTTGATGTTTACGTAGAAGCATGTGAAGATTGGGTCGACATCGGAATTCGGGATACCGGTCCTGGAATTGAAGGAAGACGAATTGAGAGTATTTTTGGGAAATATAGTTCCCATTATGATCTCAGAGTAGGGCGAAGTGGAAGTGTCGGACTGAGTTTGGCGATTTCTAAAGACGTAATTACAGCACATGGTGGGAAGATCGAAGTGAAGAGTAAATATGGCGAGGGTTCGACGTTTATTCTCAGATTGCCCATGCAAGCTCAGAGAGTAACGAATACCAAGGGGCTGGCTGCAGAAGACGTTGATTTCTGCGATGAGGTCGAATCCGGCGCTGGGAGTTCTAACATGAAAGGAGCGCAAGATGGCACGGATTCTTGTGGTGGATGATGAGAGAAGTATTTGTACCACGATGGAAGCAGCCCTAAAGAGTTTAGGTCATCAGGTGGAGTGTGCAGAGAGTGGTGAGTTAGCTATTGCGCTCATGAGAAAATCGGTGCCTGATCTACTCATCACGGATTTAAGAATGGATGGGATGAGTGGATTAGATCTTTTAGGAAAGGCCAGAGAGTATTTTCCATCTGCTACTGTAGTCGTGATGACGGCCTTTGCTACCGTAGATACTGCTGTCACTGCGATCAGAAATGGCGCGTATGACTATCTTGTTAAGCCTTTTACTCCCGAGGCTTTAGAACACTTAGTCACGCGCATCGAGGAGTTTCGAAGACTTAAGGAAGAGAACTGTAAGCTCAAATCCCAAGTCGACGTACTTTCTGAGCCATCTACTATTTTAACCCAAAATGCGAGGATGCAGAAGGTACTGGATACAGCTAAGAAAGTCGCAGTGACTGACTCTACCGTACTGATTACGGGAGAGAGTGGAACGGGAAAAACTCTTTTGGCTAAAGTGATTCATGATGGCAGTGCGCGCCAGAGCGGACCTTTTGTAGTTGTTAACTGCGCCACGTTGTCTGAAAACTTGCTCGAAAGTGAGTTGTTTGGTCATGTACGCGGAGCGTTTACCGGTGCAGTTAAAGATAAAATGGGTAGACTGCAGGTTGCTGATTCTGGAACCGTATTTCTAGATGAGATTGGAGAGATCTCTCCAAATCTACAGACTAAGCTTTTAAGGTTTTTGCAGGAGCGAGAATTCGAGAGGGTGGGAGATACGAAGACGATTCGTGTAGATGTAAGGATTATTGCTGCAACGAATAAGGATCTTGAGAAGGAAGTGAAAGAAGGACGTTTTAGAGAGGATTTATACTTTCGATTAAACGTGATTGACCTGCATATGCCTTCGCTTAGGCAGCGTCCAGAGGATATTCCAGCTCTTGCTGATCAACTCTTGGAGCGATGCTTTCTTTCAACGGGAAGAAAAAGTAGACCTCTCAGTGAAGAGGCAAAAAGTGCGATTCGAACTTATGCTTGGCCAGGTAATATTCGAGAATTAAAAAATGCTCTAGAACGCGCGACTATTCTCTGCACAGGTGATCAGGTTGTTTTAGAGGATCTTCCAGATCGCATTTTGCAACACCTGCAGGAAAATTACAGCTCATTGGCTATAGTGAATCCCGCACTGACTCCTTCAGACATTAGCCTAGAGGACATTGAAAAACAGCACATCAGACAGGTCTTAAACACTGCAACTACTCTTGAGGAGGCTGCCAGTATTTTAGGAATTAATTTGAGCACTCTTTGGAGGAAGAGAAGGCGTTACGGATTAGAATGAGAGGGGTTCATGAGCGCAAATCATGGCATTCAGATTGCAACTCCTCAGAGCCCAGGAAGTAGCATTTGTTTAGGGGGCAAATAGGAGGCGATAGGTTTGGATGTGTGCTGTCGCTTCCTTACCTCAACTCCGTGAAGCCTTGGCCTTCAGGCCGGATAGGGCGTTGACCAAAAGGTGTTGAGCCAAGGGGTAAGTCATGATTTAAGATGAGAGGATGTTCATTGTTAAGACCTTGTTAGGGTTGGTCTGGTTTATCCTCGCTTCAATTTTAGGATTTTTATATGCGCTGCTTCGCTGGGGAAGTACAGATACGAATCATCACTACGGTAAGTGGTTTTCGTGGGGGATTCTTAAAATCTTTGGAGTTGAAATCAAACTTGAACATCCTGAGTTCCTAGATTTGCATTCACCTTGCGTGTACGCTGTGAATCATCAAAGCAATTTAGACCTGCTCACATATGCTGCTATTTGTCCTCGCAATACGGTGGTCATTGGAAAAAAGGAATTACTCTGGATTCCGCTTTTTGGGCTTTATTATGTGGCAGCAGGAAATTTGCTCATTCATCGGCAAGTTGCAAGAAGGGCTCAGGCTGGATTGATGCAAGCCATTGAAAAGGTGATGCAGAAGAAAGTATCGATCTGGATTTTTCCTGAAGGAACGAGAAATTTATCAGGTGTGGGAATATTGCCCTTCAAGCGTGGCGCATTTGTCATGGCAATCAAGTGTCAAATTCCTATTGTTCCTATTGTAGGAGGACCTCTGAGTGCGTTCATCGACTGGAGGAGACTTGAAGTGAAATCGAAGGTCTACCCAATCCGAGTCCTTGATCCTATTTCTACTCAAGGAATGACAGAAAAAGATGTTCCCCTGTTAATGAATCAAACGAGGGAGCAGATGCTGAAAGCCTATCATGAGCTTTCATGAGAGCAGGTATCTCGTATATGAGGGCTTTTGATCTGAACATCTAGGTGAGGTCAGGTGGGTAGAGGTTTAGTTTGATCCCCACCCATTGGGGCATTCTTCTCGGTCTGCTTGAGCAACCTGGTTGTTCAATTCTTGATGAAGGGTTTCTGCAAGAGCATGATCTTTCAGGTGTGTACAAATTTGGCCATCACGCACCAAAAAAAGCATTAAGGTTTTTTTATCGTCTAATTTGATCTCCACTGAACCATCAACATGTTTTTTGTAGTAGCCCTGACTATCTAGCTCTTGTGCCTCTGGCATGCAGTATTCCTCCCCTAACGGTGTGCTTACTGCTTGATTAATGCTCTGGGCTAGTTTGTTCCATGCCTGTAAGGGGATGGCGCCATAGGCATCTCTCCCGCATGCATTGCGCGTAGTGCTGAAGTGTGCACCAATAGTTATGGTGGTTTTTGCAAAATTTGCATGGATGATGATTTCAGACCAATTTTTTGCGTAAACAACTTGCGAGGAGTAGGGCATGAGCTCTTCCTCAGATGGGAAGTTCTCTAGCGGAACAGGCTGAAAGTTAATTGTGGATTTAGGTCCACATGAAGTGAGTAAGTTAAGAAAGGTGAACGTAATGAGGATTGTATTGATGTAGTGTTTCATGGGTCAACTCCAAGATCATACTCTTGACGTGCAAGGCATGATCCAAAAAAAGACCTGAGCAAAAGTGTCCTTATGCTCAGGTCCAGCGAGTGAATCACAGTGAGATGATCAGTTGCTCTATCTTCGGGGTACAGCTTGACCAAGAAGACTTGGGTTAGCTTTACATACACCTTGTTGACAAACTGCAGCACCACCTTTAAGAGCGTAGGTCTTTTCTAAACAGTTTCCATCACCTTCCAGACGTGTGGATTCACATGTAGATACTAGGAGATCAAAGATTTGAAGAAGCTTGTTTTTGCGCTCTTCAAAGGCCTTATTATTCGCAACTGCTGGCGAGCTCACTTTTTTACAGCTCTCAAGAACAATGAAGTCTCCTCCATCTGCTTTAAGGGGGTTGAGGTCCTGGTCGTAGTACCCACAATCTGCATCTACACTGCAGGCTTGTAAGGAGGCAATGAGATTGCCTGCTGCGGCAAGTCCCTGTGTGCATACATCGGCTTGGGTATATTGCTCGACCATCTTACGTAGTGCTGAATGCAAGGATATTGCTCCTTCTTCAGTTTTGAGTTTAAAGAAAAGATCGCTGCCTTGAGTTCGAATAATAGTCACTGGATTTCCGCGTAATCGGCTTAGGGTGATCACATCATTCTGTCCTTTGACTCCAAGTTCAGAGGTCTGCTCTTCACCGCTAAGTTCAAGATTAGAAGGTTGCTCCTCACTTCCTAGACTTTCCTTAACGATCTGTACAAACTCATCAAACTCCTCTTTCGGTAAGCTCCCTTCTCTCATGACGGAGCCATTAGGCCCACCAACCCAGTAGTGTCCTGCACTGTTGAGTGTAAAGCCATGAGCTCCCGCGCAGGCTTCAACACTAATTCCTTCAACGCATGTAGCTTGAAACTTTAAAGACCAATCTACGGCTACACTGGAAGTACTTTCAGGTCCTGACGTGGTTGTTAGTTGGGGTTCCGGTGTCTGAGCAGGGTTTTGATTGCAGGCCAGTAGAGCAGAGCCTAGACAAAGTGAAGTCACTGCCATAAGTATCATTCGCATGAGAGCCTCCTTAAAGACTTTGAGTAGAGTGAAAAAACAAAATAAACGAGGCGTGATGCGCTCGTTTATTGGCCGGTGAGGATTGCAATCGATGTGCCTGCTCGATTGTATACGCTTTGTGTAAAAGTCAAAAAAAGAGGAGACTCATTCATGCATGATGACTATTGATGTTATGGCTATGAAATAGAGATTGTTGAATTGAGAGTAGTGTTGCCTCACGAGTATGAAGTGAGTGGGTTTGAAGAGGGTTTGGAGGCTTGGATTAGGAATGACTTTTTTATCATGAGAAGAGCAGAGGCGAGTCGATTATGAGGAGTGTCACGAGGATGATGTGTCATGGATTGCACGATTGAGGCTGCGGGCTGCAATGTGGGCTCAGAGTAGGGATGATTCTATTTATCGTATGCTCTGGACTAGCTAGGTTCAGATTTGAGAAGTTGAGTTTTAGGAGTAAATGGGGTGGTTGGAGGAGTTGGAGGATTGGGCTGGAAATGCGTTCAGAGCTGGGTTAAGGTTTCGGGCATGTCTACATGGATTATTTTAAGTTGGGTGTTTGTCCTTCTCTTGACCGGGATCAATATTTTTATCTTCCTCAAATTAAAGCAGGCTAGTGAGCAGATGATGAAGATGGCTTTCCCCAATGCAAAAAACATGAATGAGGCATTATCCCAAATGCAGGGTATGTTTCAGGGTATGCAGGGTATGGGACGCCCACCATTAAAGGGAGTTCCTAATCGAGGCCCAGCACCATCCAATAATATGGATGCTCAGCTGAAGGCTGCTATGGACATGCTTCAGAAAATGCAACAAAAAGGCCCTAAGCGCTAACGAGAGCGCTTTCTAGTCTTTCGATGGAGATTCAGAAGGACTTCAAATGGGTGTGTGAGCTGTGTCTTCACATCGGGTGATTCACCTAAAGCCACTAGGCTTTCGGCTGCGCACTCAATGGTGGATAAGCATTCCCTTCTTGGTTCTTTTCTGAGCTCTCGATATAAAGAAGGTTGGGTTGGAGTGAGTATGACTCTTTTAAGCTTCAAGAGCCAAGGGTTTCTCCACCACAAGGCTTTCGATTGACTCCAAGTTCCATCAAGTAAAATGAGGCCCTCAAGATCAGTTGTTTGGGGTGAGTTGATGGGTTCCCCTTTTCGATTGACGAATTGAATGGGCGTCTTTGATGTCTTTTCGCCCTTAACTCCACTTCCTAGATAAAGAACCGCCCATCGTGAGGCCTGAGGTTCAGGCAACGAGCTAATTTTACCTAGGGCAGATTTCAAGTTAGGCCAAGAAAGGCCCACTCGGAGTGTAGAGTTCGGTAGTGAGAGGTGTGCGATGCGAGCAGACCCGATTTCGTGGTCAGGTTCTTGAGGGTGTTGCAGGATGAGAAGGTGCAACCGTGTGGCAATGGGCTTGAGTTCTGAGCAAACGCATAAATGGCTTTGCTTGAGACAATTTTCACATGAGTCTTGATTCATAGGGAGTTTTTGTTATCCGCTATTTTTAGAGGAAGAGTCAATCTAAGAAAAAAAGAAATACCAAAGGATGTAGATTTAGAGAAACCTGAAGGGGGATATCGTCGATATTTTTCCTCAACTCAACGGAGTTTCATGTCATCCCGAGGGTCATTTTCAAGTAGACGCGTTTTATAGAGTGTGTTAATTCGTTGACTTCAATTGGAGAGATGGCCGAGTGGTTGAAGGCGCACGCTTGGAAAGCGTGTTAGGTGTAACAGCCTACGAGGGTTCGAATCCCTCTCTCTCCGCCACTTTTTCTGAGTAGTAAATCCTTCTCGAGTTTCCCTTAATATCCAGTGAGCAAACCCTAAATTTTATTTTTTTGCTCATGCTTCTTGGGTATTTGAATTGTAAATTGAGTTCCCTCTCCTAATCTACTCTCAATAGAAATACTGCCTTGGTGGGCGTCTATGATTTTTTTTACTACATATAGCCCTAAGCCCAATCCTCGAATATTATGATGGAGGTCAAGTCTCTCAAAACGTTCAAAGATTCGTGATTGATCCTCTGGCCTGATTCCTGATCCTTGGTCTTTGACATGAATAAAAACTTGAAACTCATCCTGATCTATCCTGAGAGTGATGCGTTTGCGTAGTCCATATTTAAGAGCGTTTGAGAGAAGATTGTTTATAGCTTGATTGATTTTATGAGGGTCACAGCTGATGAGAATCTCTTCGTTTGAGAACTGAAGCTCAATGGGTTCTAGAGCTTGATCGAGTAGTACGGCGAAAGATTCAGCAGCGTCTCTGGCGAGAGTACATAGGTTGACCAGAGAAGGAGTAAGAAGAAGTTTTCCTTCCTGTATTCTAACCACGTCGAGCATATTGTTAATGAGTTGGGAGAGGTGTTCAATTTGCTTACTCTCTAGATCCGCGGATCTGAAAAGCTCCTTGCAACTCTGTAGTTTTTCCACGTTGTTTTGCAAGATTCGATTTCTGAGCTGTGATTGAAGCTTGAGTGTTGTTATGGGTGTTTTGAGTTCATGAGAGGCGATCGAGAAAAACTCATCACGAGTGGCAAGTGCAACTTTTGTCTCATAATAAAGGAGAGCATTTTCAATGGCTAGACATATGCGCACGGTAGCTTCAAAAGCTAGGTGTTCATAGAAGCTCAAGTTGTAATCTAGTTCTTTTGGTAGAAAAACGACAATACAACCAATGACCTTCTCTCTTCGAAGTATGGGGGCAAATAATAGCTGATTGTTCTGAAGAATTACACTTAAGTTTTGCGAGTCGTAGTCTAGACTCGGCCAAAGCTGACTCAAGCTTTTTCGATCATCTGGTAGGTGTATGTGCGAAAGCTTCCCATTTAAAACATTCTGGATGGTTTGATCATTCTTAAAAAAATTGACATCAGGAAGAGATCTTAAGCCCTCCTTCAGGAGGATTTTGATTTCAGGTTGCATGTGCTTGAAAACAAGCTTTTCTGCTGTCGTTGATGTGGGATAAATCCCAATCAAGCATCCAGAAAAGAAGGACTGGCAGAGGTGCAGAGCAGAGTCGTTAAGAATTTGATCTATTTGGAGAGTTGAAAAAATAGATTTACTCAATCGAGTTAGTACATCTTGTTCTTGGTTTTGGAGCTCTAAAATCTTACGAGCAGAGACCTCACTTTGGTAGGTTACAGATCTTTCAAGAGCAAGTGCAGTTTGTTCAGTGAGAGATTCTAATAGTGATAGTTCTTTTTTCTTTAAAATATAATTCTTAGGGAATTTAAGAACAATACCCCCAGAGATTCTTGTTTGATAGATTAAAGGCAAAACAGCATAGCCATGATGCTGTTCTATCCAGTCGACCATATTGGGGTATTTTTTTATTATTTCTGTTGAATCTTTATAAATGAACTGAGCTTTTTCAAGTACACAGTCAACAATAGGGCAAAGTCCTTTTTGGAGAGGTATTAACTTCCAGTAATTTACTGACGAGTCGGTTGTATTGTATGAAGAAAGCAATCGTAGCTGTCTGCCTTCCTCAATCCCAAAAAGGAAAGCTGTTGTTGTTTCAATATTCAAGACCCTAATTAATGATTGAAGAGCAAGGTCTGCTGTGAGTTTATGCTCTAGGAGTCGAGAGAGGGTTTTAGTAAAGTCTTGTAGTCGTAAAGCTTCAAAATTTGAAACGTTTTGAGGATGAAGCTCAAATCCTAAAACTACTATTTCTGAGACCACTCCAGTAGAGGTTTTGATAGGTTGGATTAATATAAAATATGAATGATTTTCATGTCGCTCTGTTGAGGAGTTGTAGAGCGAAATGTTCCATTCTGAAACCTCAACTTCTTGTCCAGTTTTAATGCTTTTTTCTAGTTCTTTAAGGAGGTGTTTGATTGAAGGGTCAGCAAGCTCAGTTGCTTCATTAAGAGTTCTATTGTGAAGTTTTTCGTAGAATACTTTAGAAGTATTATGTTCAATGTTGTATAATATTCTCCCTTCACTAAATCTTAGGAGTATCTTTGAGTTTTTAGAATTATTTTTGATCGGGTGAATAACTTTTTGTTCTAGCATAGAGGGAAGTCGTGACTGTATTCAAAGACTGAGTGAATCGCAACTCCATAATAAATTTAGTCATATAAGAACATATAAACGAGTTAATGATGAGATTTCTGTGAATATTTAATGAATGAGGTATGTCTGAGGTAGGAGTTCGATTTTTAGTTGTGAATCTGGGTATAGAATTTGTATCTCGTTCAGCATCAAAAGGATAGAAGTGGAGTGATGATGAAAAATTCTGTAGTTCAGTTTGAAATTCGAGTCCGAAAGTCAGATGAGCGGGGTGATTTTAAGAATGACTGGCTCATGAGTAAACACACATTTTCGTTTGGAGAATATTTCGATCCGTATTTCATGGGATACCGCTCGCTCAGAGTCATTAATGAGGATTGGATTCAACCTCAGTCCGGATTTCAGACTCACCCTCATCATGATATGGAGATCCTGACTTATGTCCTAGAAGGAGAGCTTCGACATCGAGACAGTATGGGAAATGACGGAGTGATTCGTGCAGGAGAGTTTCAGCGAATGACTGCTGGAACTGGTGTTTTCCATAGTGAAGTGAATCCGTCTCAAAAGCAAGCGCTGCACTTGATTCAGATTTGGATTCATCCCAATCAGTTCTCACTGTCTCCTTCGTATGAGCAGAAGGCATTTCTGCCATCTGAGGGTGGTGAGTGCTTGCGATTGGTCGCCTCTTTAGATGGACGTGAGGGTTCTTTGAAGATTCATCAGCAAACTACTCTGTACTTGGGCAAGTTGGTTCAGAATCAGAGCCATCAAATGCAGAGAGTGAAGGGGCAGTATCTGTGGATTCAAATGATTCGAGGCTCATTGAGTGTGAATGATGCTAGTTTATCTGCAGGCGATGGAGCTTCAATCGAAGGAGAGGGAGTGCTTGAGTTTTATAATCTCAGTTCACGCGAGGAGTCCCAGTTTTTGCTTTTTGATCTAGAGGTGTGAAGATGATTGCGTATTTTGAGAGTTTTTTTGGTTTTTTTTGAGGGCGATGTTAATCTGAACTAGATTGTTAGATCTGAGAGAGTTTTTTCATCAAATTGAAGGAGAAGCTGGTAAAAGCGTTGTGTATCGCTTGACGTCAGTGCGTACTCCTCCTGACTCACAAGATTTGGAGCGATTGCAGCAGATTTATCCTGATCTGGATCAGCGCCTGCGTTACTTTTCTTCAATTCAGCGCTTGAGTGAGTGGGTGAGTAGTCGATGCGCCATGCAGGATATTCAAGAGATGGAAGTCCTTGGGTTCAATCACTCATGGAGTTTTTCATTGAGTCATACGAAAGAATACGCATTGGTGTGTGCCATTGCTCTTCCACAAGATCATCTCTCCTGGATTCGAATCGGAGTTGATCTTGAAACGCCTCATCGAAAAATGAGTGATCGATTGATCACTCGAGTCTTCACTGAAGCCGAGCTTAATCTCCCCGTTTCTCCGTTGGTTCTGTGGACGATCAAAGAAGCTTCTTTCAAGGCGTTTCAAGAAGAAGGGTTAGTCTTACCTAAAATCAGAGTGACTTCCTGGGATTCAAAGTTTTCTTGCGCAGAAGTGAGTTCTCTTCTCTCAGGTGCTTCATGTAGGGTAAGAGTTTTTATTTCTCCTAATTGGATTTTGTCCTTTGCCCTCTATGACCCAAGTGTCCTAGTAAGTTGATGAGGGTCTTAGTCGGGACGAAGCGACTTAGAAAAACACTCCATTGATTCATCCTGCCTGAGATCACCACAGGATTTGATCTTTTCTCAAGCTCCTTTAAGGCAAGAGATGCAACTGTTTGAGGAGTTTGGGTGAGAAAGCCTGGGAAATTCTGATCTATTCTTCCTCCTGCTCTCTTAAAAAACTCAGTCCTAGTGATGCCTGGACATAAGACCATGACAAATACACCACGGTCTTTTTGTTCATACCAGAGAGTCTCTGAGAATGACCTGACGAAGGCTTTTGTTGCGTTGTACACAGCAGATTCCGCCATGGGTAAGAAGGAAAGGGTGGATGCTACGTTGAGGAGTGCATTCCCTGGATGTGCGTTTTTTAAAAACTCATGGGAGAGTCGCATGAGGCTTGCACAATTGAGTGAAAGCATCTGGTCGTACTCCTGCACCTCAGCTTCGCTGAAGCGCGAATAAAGACCAAAGCCAGCGTTGTTGATTAGTACATCATAGTGCTGGCGTCTCAGTTCTTGGCAGGTCTGTTCAATGCCGTCTCGTGTGCTGAGGTCAGCACACTGAATTTGGTGATCATTGCTCTTGAGTTCTTGTACGAGCTCCTTCAGTCGTTCTTCATTGCGAGCAACGAGGGTGAGACTGTAGTTTTTTTGAGCTAGCTGACGAGCAAGCTCTCTGCCAATGCCTTCACTTGCTCCGGTGATGAGAGCTCTTTTTTTCATGATCTACTTCGAGTTTGAATTTGATTGTGAATCCATTTCTCAAACTCAGCAATAGGCATGGTACTTTGAGCCTCATGACCAAATCGCCTTAATGTAACAGTTTGGTCAATCTGTTCACGCTCACCAATAATCAGAAGATTAGGAATCTTTTGCTTCGATGCGGTTCGGATTTTCTTGCTAATTGTATCGGATGATTGTTCAAGCTCGGCACGAATCATTTGCGAGCGTAATTGTCGGACGATCTTTTCAGCGTATTCATTGAACTTTTCGCTCACGGTTACGAGGCGAACCTGAACAGGAGCAAGCCAGGTGGGGAATGCTCCACCGTAGTGCTCAATGAGGAATGCAATGAATCGCTCATGCGTTCCAAGTGGAGCTCTATGAATGATGTAGGGGCGATGTTCCTTGTTATCTGCACCAATATAGGTGAGTCCCAAGCGCTCAGGTACTGCAAAATCGAGTTGATTCGTACTCGCCGTTTCTTCGCGTCCAGTCACTGTTTTAAATTGCATGTCAATCTTGGGGCCATAAAAAGCAGCCTCACCCTTGCCTTCAACAAAGGGCAGTCCACTTTCCTTCATCGCTTCATAAACCCACTTCTGAGTTCTCTCCCAAGCTTCTGGGTTATTGACGTATTTTTCCTTACCCTTTGGATCTTCTGGATCCCAAGTCGAAAATCTCATGTGATAGGATGTGATGTTGAGGATCTCATAGACTTCTCTGTGAAGATTCATGACATCGAGGAATTCTTTCTTGATTTGATCCTCTGTACAGTAAATATGTGCATCGTTCATGCACATTCCACGCACGCGAAGTAATCCTGATAGAGCTCCTGAATCCTCAAAGCGATACACTTGTCCATACTCTGCTAGGCGCAGCGGGAGCTCGCGGTAGCTTCTCGGACGTGCTGCAAAAATGCGATGATGATGAGGACAATTCATAGGGCGAAGGCAGTACACTTCTTTAGTGTCGCCCTCTTCGTGTTGGTGCTCGCCCTCAGTGCTCGCACGTTCTTTGACTTCCATGAGTGGGTACATGTGGGTCGTGTAGTAGGGGAGGTGTCCAGTTTGGTAATAAAGATCCGCTTTGGCAAGGTGAGGGGTGGCTACTCTCTGATAGCCTCCCTTAAACTCCAATTCTTTCATGAGTTTTTCAAGCTCATCTCGAATGATGGTGCCGTTAGGCATCCACAATGGGAGTCCTTTGCCAATGGTTTCATCAATGACAAAAATCTCGAGTTCTTTTCCTAGTTTCTTATGGTCGCGTTCCTGAGCGAGCTGAAAAGCCTTTGCGTGAGCGTCTAAGTCTGCTTTGCTTTCAAATGCCCAAGCATAAAGGCGGGTCATCATGCTGTTCTTAGAGTCGCCGCGCCAGTAGGCTCCTGCAATGCTTCTGATTTTAAAGCCTTGGACAGGTAGATTTCTTGAGTTCTCAATGTGTGGCCCATCGCACATATCTACGAAAGGTCCTGTACGATAGAAGGTGAGGTGAGAAAGGTTCTTCTTCTCTAGGAGTTCTTCAGCGTATTCTCGCTTATAGGGCTCACCCATGTCATCGAGGCGCTTGAGGGCTTCATCCTTCTTCAGTTCTTCTCTTTCAAAGGAGTGCCCCTCTTGGATGATTTTACGCATTCTTTTTTCGATTTCAGGAAAATCTTCTTCAGTGAGGGGAGCAGATAGGATGAAATCGTAGTAAAAACCATCGTCAATAGGAGGGCCAAATCCCAGTTTAGTTCCTGGTCGAAGCTGTAGGACAGCTTCTGCCATGATGTGAGCTAAACTGTGACGAATCCGATAAAGACGATCATTTTGAGAATCCATAATTGAGACTTTTTATGGGATTTTCAGAATGAATTCAAGTTTTCTCAAGGCTGTAGAAAGGAAATCCATGCATACTCAGTGGAAGACTAGGGTACTCGATGCAGTTCGATACGTTTTTCTTAATTTTGCAACTCCGATAGTTTTCTATCTCGTCTTTCATGCAAGGGGTGCAAAAATGGCGATTAGTTTTGCTCTCATTGCAACCGGCATGCAGGCTCTCATGCATTGGATTTATCGGCAGAAGTTTTCTGCGTTCTTTTTGCTCTCCTCAGGTTTGATTGTCGGGTTTGGTTTAGTGGACTTACTGGTGAGGGATCCTCAGTACTTTAGGTTTGAGCCGTTTGTTCAGAATTTTGTAGTGGGATCTCTTTTCTTGCTCTCTCAGTGGAGGGGGTTTGCAATTATTCGGTTTTTTGCACGAGCATTGCCGAAGAAGATTCAGCCTGAGTTCTTAGAACCTGACGACGCCTATCTCTATAAGTTGACCTGGGTGTGGATTGTCTATCTCTACTCGAAATGCCTTTTCTTTCTCTATCTCGCCTTGAAGGTAGACCTAGGGACTCTGTTCCTGCTGAAGTCGGTCTTAGGCTCAGGCACGCTGTTCTTGCTCATTGCCGGTGAGTGGTTGTATCGAAAGCGATTTAGAGCGAGGAGAAAAAAAATAAATTAATAAAGTTTAATCTCGATCATTTTGAGTCTCATTCTCAATTTGCCTTGACTCGATGTATTTGAATATATAAGCATGTACTTATGTTTTTGGCTGAGTCTCCCATTCCTTCATCTCTTCAGGCTGCAGCCTGCATGGCTGCTCAACAGCAGAGTCGAGAGAAGTTCTTGCTGCTTGCTCAGACTTTTCAAGCGTTGGGGGATCCTACTCGCGTTTATATTGTTTGGCTTTTATCTCAGGCTGAACATCGTGTTGGAGAAATTGCACAAAAACTATCCATGAGTCAGCCTGCCGTGAGTCATCACTTGAGAGTCCTTAGGCAGTTGAGGTTAGTGAAGTTTAGAAAAATGGGAAGAATTTCGTTTTATGCTCTTGATGATCTTCATATTGAAAGACTCCTTCATGAAGGCATTGAGCATGTTGAGGAGTTATTGTCGTGAATTCATCTGAAGTTAAGCCCCTTGGACAGCTCCGAAGAGGTGGAAAGGGAATTATTTCCAGGCTAGGAACTCCAGAGTACTCCTCTGAGATCATTGAGAGATTAATGCAAATGGGTCTGTTAGAAGGAGCCCAGGTAGAGATCATGCATGAGGCGCCGTTTGGTAAAGATCCTATTGCAGTGAAAGTGCGCGGTTCACTCATTGCCCTGAGGCGACATGAGGCTAATGCAGTAGAGGTTATGGCTCATGAGTAGTTCTCGTTGTTTATGCTTGGCTCTTGTAGGAAATCCTAATTGTGGAAAAACCTCCTTGTTCAATGCACTCACGGGCGGAAAAGCGAGAGTAGGAAATTATCCTGGCGTCACGGTTGAAAAAAAAGAAGGGGTCCTTGTGAGTGCTTCAGGGTTGAGTCTTCAGCTCTTGGATTTACCCGGAGCCTATAGTTTAGATCCAAGAACTCCAGATGAAGAGATTACTCGATCCGTTTTGCTTGAGGCTCAGGAGAAAACTCCGGATCTTCTCATTGCTGTTGCAGATGCCAATCATTTAGAGAGAACCTTAGGCTTTATTCTTGAGCTCAAGTCTTTGGGCAAGCCCATGGTTCTTGCTTTGAATATGATGGATCTTGCTCAAAAAAGAGGTTTTCAAATTCGCCTAGACTTGTTGTCTCAAGAGTTGGGAATGCCTGTGATTCCTACCGTAGCTACAAAAAAAGAGGGGTTAATAGAGCTTTTAAAGCAACTTGATGAGAACTGTTTGAGTCTTCTCTCAAGCCAATCTTCGCTCTCTTCCTCCTTATCGTCACCGCCATCGTCATCAGCGGCACCATCATCTCAGCTGAGATCAAATCAAGACGGTGATTTATCATCGCTCAATGCAAGTCATACGGATCAGATTCGTGCTCGATTTACTGAAGTGGATCGTATCTTAAAGCAAGCTCTCTTGCGAGCTCCCTCTCCGGCCTTATGGTCTGATCGTATGGACCGAGTACTTTTGCATCCTGTTTATGGAAGTTTAATCTTAATCCTGATTTTTGGTTTACTGTTTCAAGCCGTTTTTAGCTGGGCAGAAATGCCTAAAGAATGGATTGAAGAGGGTTTTCATACACTTGCTCTCACCCTGGGACAATGGCTTCCTGATGGGCCCTTGAGGAGCTTGATCGTGGATGGTGTGATGACGGGTGTAGGATCTGTTCTTGCCTTTTTGCCTCAGATCTTGCTTCTTTTTTCATTCATCTTATTTTTAGAGGATTCCGGTTATCTACCTCGAGCTGCCTTCATGATGGACCGAGTGATGGGCAAGGTAGGTCTGCATGGACGGGCCTTTATCCCTCTTTTATCTTCTTTTGCTTGTGCAATTCCTGGGATAATGGCTACTCGTACGATTGAAAATCGAAGAGATCGCTTAACGACGATCCTAGTGGCTCCTTTAATGACTTGCTCTGCAAGGCTCCCCATTTATACGTTACTCATTAGTGCATTTATTCCAAATACTCAAATTCTGGGAGTGTTTCGTCTTCAGGGTCTTGTGCTTTTGAGTTTGTACGTCTTTGGAGTGTTTGCTGCCCTGGCGGTTGCTTTTATTTTAAAGCGAGTTGTATTTCCCGGGCCAAGGCCTGCTTTGCTTTTAGAATTACCAACCTACAAGTGGCCAAGTTTTAAAGGAATTGGAATTGGACTTTGGGAAAGGTGCCAGCTCTTTGTTAAAAATGCAGGAACTGTGATTTTGTCCATTACAGTGATTCTTTGGTTTTTATCTAGCTATCCTAAGCCTCCCCAGGGGGCTGAAGGTCCTGCTATTGCTTATAGTTTTGCAGGTCAAATAGGTCACGCACTTGAGCCTCTTGTTGCTCCTATTGGATTTGATTGGAGAATTGCTGTTGCATTGATTCCAGGTTTTGCTGCTCGAGAAGTGATGATCGGCTCTTTGGCAACAGTTTATGCCGTTGAAGACCAAGCTCAAAGCTTAGGTGTCAGTCAGTTCCTAGGAGAAAGGCTTTCGCAACAGTGGAGTTTGGCCACCGCACTGAGTTTGATTGTGTGGTATGTTCTAGCATGCCAGTGTCTTTCTACTCTTGCAGTCACTCGTCGTGAGACTAATTCTTGGAAGTGGCCTATGGTCATGCTTTCTTATATGACCGCCCTTGCTTATGCATCCTCCTATGTCACTTATCATGTGGCAGTCGGTTTAGGCCTTGGGTAGTTGAGGAGAGAGAATCATGATGCTCACTCAAGAGGGAGTTGTTTTTGGAATTGTGGGAGCCTGTCTCTTGCACTTAATTTGGAGAGGGATGGGGCGAAGACTACTTCAAGGGCTTTCGAGTCTATTGCTCAAGAAGGGTCGTGTTTCCTGGGCAATGAGGTTGAGAGCTAGGGTGAAAGCTCCTCAGGGCAGATGTGGTTCTTGTCGGTGCTCTTAGAGGGCCTGTTCTTTATTTGATCCTTCCTATGGATTAGTTGTTAGCCTGTCATCTTAGCATAAGAAGGATTTTACTGGCGATTCTGAACATCCAAAGCAAAGCGTGCTAGTCCTGCAGATTTAAGTTGATCAATGAGGCGAACAACCACTCCATGAGGAGTTTTTTCATCGGCGCTAATGAGAGCAGACTCCTCTGTGAGATTTTTGTTCAGCGACTTGAGTCGATTACTTAAAGATTCCCACGCGATGTGCTCTTGGTTCCACATCAACTCCCCCGCCTGGTTTACGGTAAAATGAAGAGGGGTGTGGGGTGTTGAATCTGCGGATTGAGCCTGAGGAAGCTTAATTTGAAATGCAGATTGATAGATAGTAGGTGCTGTGATCATGAAGATGATGAGTAGGACGAGAATGACATCTACAAGTGGAGTGATGTTAATTCCTGAGATGACTTCTTCGTCAGAGGATCCAAAGCCACTAGCCATAGTTATGACTCCTTTGAAACAGATAGCCTTCCGATGAGAAAGCTCTTTAAAGCCTCAGCCTCTGCGAGTGCTGCTTTTACCCGTCTCTGAAAAACATTGTAGGCAACCACGGCTGGGATAGCAACGAGGAGTCCTACTGCTGTTGCAACGAGTGCTTCTGAAATTCCCGAGCTAATGAGTTGAGAATGGGTGGAGTTCGTCTGTTGAGCTAGATCATGAAACGATTTAATAATTCCTAAAACTGTGCCAAATAACCCTACAAAGGGGGCATTACTTCCGATTGTAGCAAGCGTTGCTAAGTTTCGGTCCCAGGCAAGTCGAGAACGGATGACGGCATCTTGGGCAAGCTCTGTGAGGACATCAGAGCTATTGTGAGCATGAGTCAAGAGAGTGAGAGTCATCTCGGATTCTAAATCAGGAGTATTTGCTTTTTTGCTCTGCGAGCGATCCAAGGCCTTGTCTTTAGCTTCAGAGAGTTTATTTTCAAGGGTGAGTTCTCTGATCTTTAATCTAAACTCACCCAGGCCTAAAGACGCTTGATTGTAAAACCATATTCGCTCAAAAATCAATGCAAATGAGAATATAGATATAAGAATAAGAAAGTAGAGTATTGATTCTGATCCAACTAATGAAAGTCCTAAAAAAAGTTGTGAGAGCATAAGAAAACTCTACACTTTTCTTTTTGGGGTGAGAAGTAAGTTTACAAGAAAATAAGATTCTGGCAGTGTGGTGCATTAGAAAATCGTAGTACATGGAGAGGGGTGTGGGACCATGGCTTTCAATATCGTTACCAAGAATAATATTAGAGATCGTTTCTATAGTGCACCACGTCCAGAAATCTGGAAGCAATCAGAAGATAAAGATTGGAACAACTGGGTTTGGCAGCAGCAAAAAAGGATTAAGAGCATGGATCAGCTTGAGAAAGTGATTCATGTCACTGAAGACGAGCGACAGGCTTTTGCTCAATCCAATGAGATGTTCAATATGGGAATTACTCCTTATTATGCATCACTCATGGATCCAAACGATCCTAACTGCCCAATTAGGCTCCAGTCTGTCCCTAAGCTGAGTGAGCTTAAAATTCTTGAAACAGACCTTGAAGATCCATTGGCAGAGGAAAGAGATATGCCAGTGCCAGGGATCACACATCGATACCCAGATCGAGTACTTTTTTATACAACCCATAACTGCCCGGTTTATTGCCGTCATTGCACGAGAAAAAGAAAAGTTTCTGATCCATCTTCCTCTGCCGCTAATAAACAGATTGAGGATGGGCTCGCCTATATTGAGGCTCATAAGGAAATCAGAGATGTTGTGATCTCAGGTGGAGATCCTCTGTCTAACTCAGATGATCGCTTAGAATATATTCTATCACGCTTAAGAGCCTTGGATCATATTGAGATTTTTAGGATTGGAACAAGAAATCTAGTGACTCTTCCTCAGCGCATTACTCAGAATTTTGCGGATATGTTAAAGAAGTATCACCCTGTTTTTGTGCACACTCACTTTAATCATCCTAAGGAGTGCACTCAGGAAGCCTTTGATGCGTGTGCAAGGCTTGCAGATGCAGGCTGTGTGATTCATAATCAAATGGTGCTGCTTAAAGGTGTGAACGATGATCCAAAAATCGTAAAAGAGCTCAATCATAAGCTCCTTATGATGAGGGTTCGTCCTTACTATATTTATCAGTGCGACTTATCACAGGGAATTAGCCATTTTAGAACTCCAGTTGAGGTAGGTTTAAATATTATTGAAAACCTCAGGGGCTGGACCAGTGGGATGGCAGTTCCTCATTTTGTGATCGACGCTCCCGGTGGCGGTGGTAAAATACCTCTTCTTCCTCAATATGTAGTGAAACACGAGGGTAAGAAGTGGATTTTACGTAACTTTAGAAACCAAAAGTTTGAGTACTTTGAACCCTAGGGGAAAACTAGATTTGAAATCTCACTCAAAGCAGATCATATGGGGTCTTCTATTCTCCGTGCTGGGGTGCAGCTCAGTGCCTGAGCCCCAGCATAAATCTTATCATTTTCCAAAAGGTAAGGCATTTGTAGAGGGCGTAAAGCGGCCCTATAAGGTTTTGGGGGTAGTTCGAGCAAAAGTCAATTTTCCGACACTTGACCCCATGCGTGAAGAAGTCGATTTGTGTAAGAACTACTATTTTAAGGCAGTGAAGGACTTAGTGAGTTCAGCTGATGAACAAGAGGCTGATGCTGTAGTTGACGTACGTTCTGTAGTTTTCTTGGCAGATGGAAGAAGAGAAGTTTATCCAACTCCTGAGTGCTCAGATGATGGCCTAGAAGGGCAGATTCTGGTGCAAGGCCTTGCTGTGAAGTGGGAAAAAATCCCCGATCAGAAACTTGATAAGAAGAAGACTAAAAGCTAATAATGCCTAAAATTGAGAGCGATCCATGCTTTAGTCTAGTTTTGGTTTTTTATCCATGTAAAAATTATATGAGAAGTTATACACTATAGATAGAAAATCTCTTGGCTTCTAAGGGATGCGTCTCCTTTATAAGCATGGTGTTTGTTTAGGCATTCAGCGCCATGTTTTGTTGAGGCTACAAAAGATAAGAATACTAAACTATCAGGATTCAGTATGGCCTTGTATTTAAGAAAAAAAATATTACTCATTGAAGATGACATGCAGCTAGGTTCCCAGTTCCAAGGTGCTCTCCAAGCCCTAGGTCATGATGTTTTTCTAGAGGGTGATGGCGGAGTCGCACAGGGAAGGCTTGATGTTGAACCTTTTGATTTAGTGATTACTGAGATTCGACTCCCGAGTGTGAGGGGAATCGAAATTCTTCACTCGCTTAAGGGTAAAAGCAATACGCCCGTGATTTTAATGGGCATGCCTGCAGATGTGAAAAGTGAGCAGGAGGCACTAGAATTGGGGGCTTCCGCTTTTTTGCAAAAGCCTGTTGACCCAAATGTCTTAAGTGCTAAAGCCATTGAAATTCTTAAGGCCAATGATCCATTTATGATGGAACCCGGTCAGCTCTTAGACCCTGAGTACTGCCGAGTCAGACTTGAGGACTTGTTCACTTCTGAAGTGATGAAATTTGCAGTTTATGTTCGTATCAATGATTCCAAGTTTCTCAAGATTGCTCATGATGCGACAGGCTTATCCCAAGACCGCTTAGTGTCTCTCAAGACTCGCGGTGTAGAGTTTCTCTATCTCAAGCAG
>Ga0255088_1000177_pt1 | contig 35672 bp, 30 predicted proteins | sample Colum_Miss_RepB__2_FD_188587 | JGI IMG/M metagenome (GOLD analysis project Ga0255088, IMG submission 188587) | Freshwater microbial communities from Columbia River, Oregon, United States - Colum_Miss_RepB_8d | ecosystem: Environmental > Aquatic > Freshwater > River | place: USA: Oregon...
ACCTTTGTCCCCGTACTCTTTTATACTCCCGAAACGCAGTTCGGTCTCGGTGTCGGCGTGGCTCACAGTTATCGCTGGCGAGGGCAAGAAGACGCTCCGCCCAACAACTTCGTGCCGGCATTGATTTATACACAACGAAAACAAACAGTCTTTCGACTGATCAACGATCACCTCAGCGAAAGCGGGCAGTGGTTGTGGAACAGCAGTATTGCCTATACCAACTACCCAGACCGCTTTTATGGCGTTGGAAATGACACACGCTTAGAAGACGAAGAGCTGTTTACGGAAGTATATGGGCTCATCGACGCCAGCCTTCAACGCAAGATCCTGCCCAACACCTTTGCCGGATTGCAAGCGAGGTTTGAGCGTTATTATTTGAAGAATCGACAAATCGACGGTCAGTTGGTTGCGGGCGAGATCGAGGGAGCTGACGCCGGTTCCATCAACGGCCTCGGCATCCGAGCCACACACAACACAAGGAACAGCGCGTTTATCCCGACGCGTGGTCGCCTCGCGGAATTCAGTTGGATCAATCACAACCGCTCGCTTGGTAGCTCGACAAATTTCACCACGACTGTCGGTCGTTACCGGCGCTACTGGCCGGTAACACCGAGTTGGGTTTTGGCATTTGATCTTATTGTTGAAGACAGGTCCGGCGATGTTCCGTTCCGACGCATGGGACTTCTCGGCGGGCAGTACCTCATGCGCGGCTATTTCTTGGGGCGTTTCCGCGATCACAAGCTATCGGCCCTACAAATAGACACGAGGCACATGTTCAATCAAACTTATGGCATGGTATTATTTATGTCTACCGGTTGGGTGGGACGATCGTGGAACGATTTTCACTTAAACGACTTTCACCAAAGCTACGGTGGCGGCTTTCGTATTGTCTTGGATCAAAAGGCGCAGATTAATTTGCGATTGGATTATGGCGTCGGTAGGGACTCAAGAGCTTTTTACATGGGCGTTGGCGAATCATTCTGAAACTAAGAGGTGGTTGATGTTGGCGGTTGTGCGGTGGATGTTTGCGGGAGTCGTTGCTCTCGGCAGTCAGGCTTGCGTTACAGTTTATGAGTTGGAAAAAGTCGACGACAGCATGACAGACTTCGCAGCCGCCAAAAAGGACGCGCTTGCCAGTTGGTCGCGCGTATTGGAAAAAAACGTAGATAAGCAGGGCCGCGTGAATTTTGCTGCCGTGCGTGATAATCCCAAGGATCTCGAAAATTTTGTTAACTTCATCGCACGCTATTCGCCGCTAAATAGTCCGCAACTTTTCCCGTCCGCAGACGAGCAGTTGGCATTTTATCTCGACTCCTACAATGCCTTGGCGATGTATGGCGTAATTCGTTCCGGAATACCCGACGGTTTCACGTCATTCTTCAAACGGTTGGCGTTCTTCAAGTTCAAGGAATACCGCATCGGCGGTGATTTGATTTCCCTATACGATTACGAAAACAACACCATCCGCGGGCTTGGCGAACCTCGTGTCCACTTTGCTCTGAACTGCATGTCCGTCGGTTGTCCGCGTTTGCCGCAGGTGAGTTATTCGTCGGGCAATTTGCAGAACGAACTTGATGCCGGTGCGAAAGAATTTTTCAGTTCTGAAAAATATCTGCGCGTCGATCACGCCAACAAGACGGTTCACGTTTCCGAGATCTTGAGTTTCTTCACCGAAGATTTCGTTAATCCACGTGTCGAAGCTAGCTTGGTCGCGTTTATCAACCGCTACGCCAATCCCAAGGTACCAGAGGGTTACAACGTCGAATTCATTCCTTATGACTGGAACATCAACCGTCAATGAAAGCACTAGTTTGGACATTGCGTTTGTTCATCGGTGCCGTGTTGTTAGCAACCGGCATCGGTAAACTTTTGGACGTTCCCGGATTTCAAAATGTGCTTGTGACCTACCAGATGTTTCCGGAATGGTCGTTGCCAGTCATTGCCATCGGATTTGTCGTCGTTGAGCTGCGACTTGCAGAAGAATTGCTCGTCGGGCGCGATCTTGTTCGCGCTGCATGGCTAGCAACGGCATTGCACGTTCTCTTCACGGTCTTTGCATCGGTCACCATGTTGCGTGGCCTCGATATTCCGAATTGCGGCTGTTTTGGCGTTTTTATGGCTCGGCCGCTTACTTGGGGGACAGTCGCTGAAGACGTGTTTATGACGCTAGTCTCGGCCGCATTATATGTTGCCGCACGCAAGTCATCGCAAGACTCGAAGCGGATCACCACATGAGCCAGTGGCCACTACTTTTGGCATTGGCACAGCCGCTCACCATGCCCATGCAAACTGAATTCAAAGCCGTTGAAGAACAGAAAGGTGTGGTCGTGTCCCAAGCCGAAGGGCCACAGAATACACCGTGGATGCAGGGTACGGCCGTGATTGATGGCAACTACGACGAGTTATTCGAGTCGTTGCGGACGTTTTCATCGTACAGCAGGTACTTCCACGAGCACGTATCCGCGGCGGACATCTTACAACAAGATGCCGACGCGGCATTCGTTTACATTGTGTGGCCTTTGCCCTTTCCGATGAGTAACCGCGACGCGGTTGTAAAATATGAGTCCAACATCGATCGCACATCCAAGACCGCCGTGATTTCGTGGTCCGGTGCCAATCACGAAAAGGACCCCAAGCGGGCGCTGCGGATTGAACAAGTGGCCGGCAAGACGGAATTGAAAGAAGTAGCTTCAGGCAAGACAGAAATCCGCTACACCTATTTCGGCGATCTTGGCGGCGACTTGCCGCAGTGGATTAAGACGCGTGCATGGCGTGAGGAACCCGTGTACTACATTGAAAGATTGCGCGACATCGCGCAGAAGCGCATCAGGTAGTGAAGCGTTCCCAGAACGCCTGCCATACGGCTTTTTCGTCAAAACTCTCCAGCAGTAACACGGGGCGATCAACGTCGCCGAATTTTACAAAACCGTTGGCATGCAGTTTGCCAAAGGATTTTACAAAAGTAAAAAAGTGCGGATGCGTTGCGTAAACCGCTGCACACAGATCCCACACCGGAAACCAGCGACGCCCCTTCAGCAAGGTACATCGCCTCATCCAGCGGCGAACTTCCGGCGAAAAAATTTTGCTCATTTGCGGAGACATGCGATGCAAGTCTTTTGGCGCAAAACGCAGACTCTTGATCGTGTTCAGCGGGAAGATTCGTAGCGGTACAGGGCTCTCCCATACGCGACGAAACGACGCAAGGTCTTGGGTGATGTTGAATTCCATCGGAAAGAAAGGTGGCCACCTTCCGGTGGTCGCACTGTTTAAGCCGATCACAGAGATTTCTTCGATATCGGATTCGCTTAGTGTTCGGCGTTCCCACGCTTGCGCTATATTGGTCAAAGGACCGAGGGCCAGCACCTTGATCCTTTTTCCATCAGGCGCATGCGACAACTTCGCAAAATCTCTCAATTGGTCGGGGCTGTCGCTGACGCAGTGTCGATTCTGGAAGAGTCGCTGATTGAGCTTGGTGGTGTTGGTGAGTGCATGCGCTAGTGACGCGTTGCCGCAGGTTGGCGTGAACATGACGCTGGTTGGATCGAGGCGGGACATCATGTGGGCGACCGCAAAGGCGTCGTCGATGTCGCCCTTACCGCTACCAAGCGCGTTGTCTGTGTCCACCCACCACTTTTGCATGACGCTGATTACTCAGCGCCGAGAATCTTGATGTACGCTTCGTCGCGTCCCAAGATGCGGATCAGACCTTCGTCTGCGAGGGCTTGTAGTTGCTCTTGCACAACGGGACTGTTGAGATCGTGGTTCGCGCCGTTGCGGTTCAAGATCGCCTGCGTCATCTTACGATCGATCAGCGGGCTTGAGCGTCCGTACTGACGGGCACAAAAGCGGCGGATCAGCCGTTGTGGGCCGACTTGTTTGGGGTCGATGATGCGCACCAAGTGAGGGTGTCTATCTGAAATTTCAGCGATTTTTTGTGACTTTAGTTCGTTGATCAATTCGCCGAATGACGCATCTTCAGGACGTAAAGATAATTGTAAATCTGCCAACGATTGCACCGTGGTTGTAGGACTAGCGATTAACTTGGATAGAACTTCTTCTAAATGCTCTTGCATAAAGTTGCTCTGCCTTTATCTTGATGAATGTTGTATTATTTTACGAATCGACCTTAGCAGCCAAATTATATCAAAACGAGGTTTCTGTGAGCAACACCGCCACCTTATCACGAAAAGCTTTTGACGCCGCAACCCCATGGCAGGCTCGAGATATGGACAAATCAGAAATGTTCAATATCGAGCGTGCTCTGCGTGAAACGCGCGAGCGCATGGGCTCATTTTATAAGCACAACCAAGTGCTCGGACGTCGTGAAACCATTGGCTGCGTGGCACTTGAAATCACCCAGCGTTGCAACCTCGACTGCACCCTGTGTTACCTTTCAGAAAATTCTGAGAACACCAAAGACATTCCCATCGAAAAAGTTTTCGAGCGCATCGACAAAATTTACGCGGAATACGGACCGGGCACGGCGGTGCAAATTACCGGTGGTGATCCGACCATGCGCGCGCGCAAGGAATTGGTTGCCATCGTTGAGTACACGCGTAAGCGTGGTTTGGTTCCTGCTTTGTTTACCAACGGTATCAAAGCAACCCGTGACCTCTTGTCCGAGCTTGCAAACGTTGGCTTGAATGACGTCGCTTTTCACGTAGATTTGACGCAAGAGCGCAAAGGTTTTAAGACCGAAGCAGATTTGAATGTCGTTCGCCAAGAATACATCGACCGCTGCCGTGGTTTGCCGATTACTGTCATGTTCAACACCACGGTGTGTGATCAGAACTACGATGAAATCCCCAAAATCGTCGAATTCTTTGTCGAAAACGCCGATGTTGTGCGCATGTGCTCCTTTCAAATGCAAGCGGACACTGGTCGCGGCGAACAAGGCAAGCGTGCAGGATTGATCACGTTGCCGAACGTGCGTTCGCAAATTAACACAGGTGCTAAGGCGTCGCTTGCGTGGGACGTCATCATGTTCGGCCACCAAGAGTGTAACCGCTACGCGCCGACCTACGTCATCAACCGCAAAAAAGTGGTGAACGTAATCGACGACGAAAAACTCTTCAGCCAGTTCCTCGAAGATTTCAAGCACGTCATGATCGATCGTCGTGACAACTTATTCATGATCGCCAAGCCCTTCATCATGCTGGCTTTCCAGCGACCGGTGTGGTTCCTGCGAGCGCTGAAGTATTTCTTCAAGAAAGTTTGGCAGGGCGGATTCGAGCTCGTGAAGGCGGGCGGCCGTTTCAACAAAGTGTCCTTCTTCATTCATAACTTTATGGATGCGGATAACTTGGTTTGTGAGCGCATTGACACATGTTCGTTTATGGTTATGACGGAAGACGGACCGCTTTCCATGTGCGCACACAACGCCCGTCGTGACGAGTTCATCACCAAGCCGATGAACGTGAAAACGGCCGAGGGGGTGAAGGTGTTTGATCCATTGATCGACACCAACGTTCGTCTTGGCAAACGTCACCAAAATGACTCTTACCTCGGGGCGAACCATCATTCGTCCAAGGGCAAAGATCATAACGGCTGCGGCTCCGGTTCGAGTTGTGCGACGAAATCGTCGTCCACAGCTAAACCGTCCACATCGTCCTGTTCGGCGTGATATAGTGGGTTCATCGATGAGCTGTTAAAGACGGTAAAGATGAATCAACTTACTCTTCCCGTTATTGATGTTTCTGACTTGCGAGTTGGCGATCAATCCAAAAAATTGGTCGTGGCTCGCAAGATTCACGATGCCTGTCGAGAGCGCGGATTCTTCTACATTTCCGGGCACGGCATCAGTTCCCAACTCCAAGAGAAGATGTACGCAATGAGCGAAGAGTTTTTTGCGTTGCCCGAAGCGGAGAAGATGCGCATTGCCATGAAACACGGTGGTTCGGCGTGGCGTGGATTTTTTCCGGTCGGCGGCGAACTGACATCGGGTAAACCAGATATCAAAGAGGGTCTTTACTTCGGCGAGGAACTATCGTCTAGTGACCCTCGCGTGCTTAAGAGGTTACCGATGCACGGCTGCAACTTGTTTCCGCAGCGGCCCATGGCATTGCGCGAAGTTGTACTCACTTATATGCGCGAGGTCAACGAACTCGGCCATCGCATCATGGGCGCGGTGGCGTTGAGTTTCGGACTGGGTGAAGATTTTTTTCGTCGTGACATGATGCGCGAACCCTTGCAGCTCTTTCGCATCTTTCATTACCCGGCGGATCCTCTCGTCGATCCCGAGTCGTGGGGAGTGGGAGAACACACCGACTACGGCGTGCTTACAATTCTCAAACAGGATGATTGTGGCGGCTTGCAGGTGCGTAACGCCCAAGGATGGATCGACGCGCCCCCCATCGACGGAACGTTCGTCTGTAACATCGGTGACATGTTGGAGCGACTCACGCAGGGAATTTTTAAGTCAACGCCCCATCGCGTGAAGAATATTTCTGGTCGTTCGCGCTATTCGTTTCCATTCTTCTTTGACCCAGACTTTTCTCGTTCCGTTTCTGTATTGCCCGGATTACCAGAAAGCAACGCTCGTCCCGATGTCAGTGATCGTTGGGATCGCCAGAATCCGCATGCTTTTAGTGGAACGTACGGAGACTACATCTTAGAGAAGGTGAGTCGGGTCTTTCCGGATCTGTTTTCCAACATTTGAAAATGAGAAGTTAGCATTTCATTGAGGATTTTTGCGTTCTCGATGGGAAGTGCATGCCCTTCATTTTGTACAACGTCGAATCGACAGCCGAAGGTATTCGCAATTTCCTTTGAAAAGTAGGGCGGAGCGATTTTATCTGCGGCACCGGCGACAACGAGGATACTTTCTTTTTCCAACTTGCTGAGATCTTCGAGATGAGTGTGCTTCCACATAGCGGCCAATTGTTTTGAGACGATGCTTGGCAGTTGATCTAGAGGACGTTGGAATATTGACTCGAGCTGTTCAACAAGTTGGTCAATAGTTTTTCGTTGAATACGGGTTTCGCTTGAAACCAGTCTTGCAAACGCGCGCCTCTTACTTGTGGAAGTGCCGATGGTCGTGCACAGCATTGGCCACAGGGAATCCAATCTCGGCAGTACTGCATTTCTGCCAAAATTGAATGTGCATAGCAGCGAAAGTGAAAAGATTCGCTTCGGGGCCAAGGCTGCAACTCTTTGTGCAATCAATCCGCCCAATGAATGGCCGACGATATGTGCGCATTCTACGCCTGCGTCATTCATCACGGCCAGAACATCTTGAGCCATGAGGTCAATCGTCAGATTCTTCACTTCGGCATAACGGGAATCGCCAATTCCTCGATTATCAATCCAAATGACGTCGCGAGTTTTGGCCAGCTCCGCAATTTGCGGTGCCCAAGCATGGCCAGTCAAGCCTGTTCCTTGGATGAGAACGACGGGAATACCAAGTCCAGCGCGAAAATATCCCAATTTGGAGCCATCTGCCGCTATCGCGAGTATTCTTTTTTCCAAAGCCACTCCATAATCAAGTGAAGTCATGTCCAATATACTGCATTCTTCGATCACGGCACGTGCGCGATGATCTTTGCAACATTCCTCCTCATCACGGAAGTCGGCGTCAATTTGAAGGTCATATCTCTGATCCAGCATGCGACAGCATTTTCTACTTGGGCAAATTTTCCTAGAGAGCGAGAACTGTCTTGGATCCAACGAACGCGCGGTCGGCGAAGTCGTTCGTATGTCTTTAGAGATTCAGGTCGGGGAGCATCAGCCCACACACGCGCAAGTACGACCGCATCTTCGATTCCCATCGCAGCGCCTTGTCCGAGATTCGGGGTCATGCCATGCGCGGCGTCGCCGATGAGTACGATGCGATCACGAGTCCACTCATCAAGTACAACTTCCTCCAAATCATTGTGAATCAGTTTCGTTTGCGGATGGATCGAACCCAAAATTCTAGGAGCGTCACCGCCAAAGTCAGCAAAGAGTCTCATTACATCTTGGAGTGATTGATTGGTTCGTCTGCTCAGGTGAGCTTGCATCGTGGTGTTTAGGGTGGCAAAAACATAAGTTTGATTCTGCCCGATGGGTACGATTCCGAGTCTTCTCCCTCGTCCCAACATTTCTACTGCCACATTTTTTTGTGTTGGTGAAGAATTGCAAATGGTTCGCCAACATGTGTACCCCGAATATCTTGTTTGAATGTTCGGAAACATTCTTTGGCGAATGTCGGATTTCAATCCATCCGCTCCCACAAGAAGTGAGTAGTGTGCGGTACTTCCATTGGACAAAGTGACGACAACTCCTTGTGCCGCAGGTGTGAACGACTGTATGCTCGTTTCAAGCAACATGGAATCTTTGGGGAGACCGTCGATCAAGCAATTGTGCAGCGCGTGTCGATGAATGGCAATGGCCGAGCGATCGGAATCGGAGATGCGACTCGGGGCCTCAGAGAGTGTATTCCCGCGTTGATCAAGTACGAGCATCTTTTCAAGGGAGGCTCCTCTGTTGATCAGATGTTCGATAGGAAGTATGCGAGAAAGACAGGCAAGGGCGTTTGCTCCGAGGGTAATGCCGGCACCCACTGGCGTAATTTGAGGAGCCCTTTCGACGACCAAAAACTCAATTCCACGCATGTGAAACTCGCGCGCAAGTGTGAGTCCGGCGATGCCCGCACCTTGGATCAAAACTTTCATCACGCCCTACCTTGATATCTGTATTATATATTATAATGTGAGCGATTACTCGCATTTGATGGCTCGCATTGGGAGGGGTAATTTGGGAACAAGAAAAGATCGAATCAAGCCTAGAAAGATGCCGCTGCAGCGACGATCACAAGACACAGTAGAATGTATCTTACGTGCAACAACTCACATTTTAGCTGACGAAGGCTCTTGGGCACTTTCAACAAATCGAATTGCTCGAGAGGCAGGCGTTAGCATTGGTTCGCTCTATCAGTTCTTTCCTAATAAAGAGTCGATCTTGTCTGCCGTTGTGATTAAGCGACTCCAAGCAGATCAAGAGTTTTTCAGAAGAGAACTTGCAGGAATCGAGTCGTTGCCAGGGTGTCAAAAGCTGGAGAAGTTGATCGCTGTCGGCATGGTTCGGCATCAAATGGAATGGAAACTGATGAAAGTTATTTTTGAACAACTCGGTGGAACGGGCCTGCAACAGATCGTGCACCAAGTTCACATCGAGTTTCAGCACTTCCTGGGCGTTTTGTTGGATAGTGTTTCGTCGATTAAAAGTTCTGATGCGATAAAGAAGGTGAAAACATTTGTGTACGCTCAGACCATTTTGGGAATCTGGCATTCCCAGATTCACAAGCCTTGGAATGAATTGGACGTGAAACTAGTAGCCCAAAGTACAGCGAGAATGATTGCGCGCGACTACGAAATCTAATGTGTTCAAGCCAATCAAAAACGTTGCTCGCCTTCGCAGTCTGTTTGTTTTGTGAATATGTAAATTGTCCCAAAATCGCTGAAAAATCGACGGGTTCAGCCTGTTGGTCGAAGCGGGCCGATACCGTGAATTTTATGGGAAAATCATGGGGAGAGGTTCCGTATCTATATTTCTTTGAAAAATTTCCGAAGCAGTTGCTATCAATTTGCCAATATTTTGAGGTTTTGCATGAAACAATCGCTTTTAGCTGCCGCGCTCTGCATGGTGTTTTGGAGTTGTAACAAGTCTGACGAAAATATCGTAGATGTGCGCACGCACGGCGAACGCGGCGACAGCGAAGAATCTGCGGGCGTATCGCCAAAGCAGCGAAGTGCTGCTGTCCTCAAATCGGCGGTGCGCAACCAAGCAGACATCGTCATGGGTCAGATCATGGATGGTGATTCCGCTGCGATCGACAAATGGAACAGCCTCGAAAGTAACACCTTTGCATTGAACCTTTATACACCGACGCGGCCCAGTGCTGCGAGTGATGGCAGCAGTCGCCCAGCAGGTGCTTTGACCGTGAGCACCACCGCCAGCACCGTGTGAAACTCTCGCCCCAATGGAGGTTCTGCTTCCACGGGCTCAATCCCTAAAAACGGAAATGCTCCTGCGAACAGCGGCATTACGACCCCAGGTACAAACGTGGGTCCGCCTCCGGGTACGGGTACAGTGGTAGGCACTGGTACGGGGGGCGGTACTGGTGGAGGCATTAGTAGTGGAAGCATGTGCGACGCCTATCCCAAGTGCGCCATGGCCAAGAATGTCACAAATCCTGACGGCAGCAAGAGCAACGCAGATTGCAAAGAAGGGCTGTATTGCTTAGATCAGCCGGGTTGTCCTTGTCGTCCTCACTGCTGGGGCATGCCAAAACCACGGTGTCCGCCCGAGCTAGTATCTGCTGAATTAGCCGCGCTGCAAGCAATCCTCGCAGCAGCTTACGAAGAGTTGAAGGCTGATCCTGACATGGATGGTTTGAGTTGTGGCTGGATCGGAAATCTATTCCGCTGTGGGCCTGAATGCGATCAGGTAGCGTATAAGTTCGAACCGATCGTCAAACGCTTGATTCGCCAAGAAACGAACAGAGACTCGAACGGTGATGGAGTGCCAGACGGCGCACAATTTAAGTGCGTGGAATTTGTCGGATTGTTTGATTCGGGATGCCTGCCGTGCGACTTGGCAGCTCACGTCTTCTTCGGTATCAAACTTGACGGTAAATTGGTTTACTATATCGATCCGTGGAGACATCCAGATGCGAATCCGCGTCCGATCGATCAGTGTCCAAATACGCCAGATGATCCACGTACTCTATCGCGTTAATCGTTGAGTAGATGAAAAAATCGCCAAGAGTTTCGGCTCTTGGCGATTTTGTTTTATCCGCGTGCGGAGACGTAATAGTCGTAGTCGCCTTCATACACATGCATTTCACCATGATTGATTTCGAAGACGCGGTTGACGATCGCCTTCAAGAAATAGCGATCGTGGCTGACCAGCATGACGGTACCGTCGAAGTCTTTCAACGCATCGAGCAATACTTGACGTGATTCGATGTCGAGGTGGTTGGTTGGTTCGTCAAGGACGAGGAAGTTTGCTTTGCTGGCGAGGATGATGGCAAGAGCGACGCGACTTTTTTCACCGCCAGATAATAAACGGATCTTCTTTTCGACATCGTCACCGCTAAACAAAAAAGCACCTAGCAAGCTGCGGATATTGCCGTTACCAAGATCTGGTAATTTGTACTGGAGTTCTTGCAAGACCGTGTTTTCAGGATTGAGCGTGTCGAGGGCATGTTGGCTAAAGTAGCCAAGTCGCACGCTCGCACCGATCGCGCTTTCGCCCGATGTCGGATCCGTGTGTCCGGTCAGTACTTTGAGCAGTGTCGATTTACCCGCGCCGTTCACTCCTGTGACTGCAATCTTGTTCAATCGCTGCACCGTGCCCGAAACGCCGCTAAACACGGTGTGCTGGGTGCCGAGTGCAGTAGTCCATTCTTTGCGAAGGTCGGTAAACTTGACGACGTCGTTACCCGAGCGAGGTATCGCACCAAAATCAAACTTAACCAACTTTGTTTCGGCGGGGATTTCGATGCGTTCGATCTTTTCGATCTTCTTCACGCGAGATTGCACCTGAGCGGCGTGTGAAGCACGAGCGGCAAAGCGTGCAATGAATTCTTCTTCTTTCGCCAACATGTCTTGTTGTCGCTTCGCAGCAGCAACAAGTTGTTCACGACGAATGTCGCGTTCTTTCATGTAAAATTCGTAGTTGCCGCCGTATGTGGTGATGGCCTTATTGGCGATCTCGACGATCTTACTGACGCAACGGTTCATGAACTCTCGGTCGTGGCTCGTCATGACGAGTGCACCCTTGAATTCTTTTAGCCACGTTTCGAGCCAAATGATCGATTCGATATCAAGGTGGTTTGTCGGTTCATCCATCAGAAGCGCGTCAGGATTCAGCACGAGGATCTTTGCCAAAGCGATGCGCATCTTCCAGCCGCCGCTGAAACTTTCCACCGGACGCGTTTGTTCGGACGGTGGGATGCCAAGACCGGTAAGGATTTCTTGTGCGCGCGCTTCTAAATCGTAACCACCGCGATGTTGAAACTCACCTTGGACTTCGCCGTAGCGGTTCATCAATTTTTCCATGTCGTCGTCGGAGAGAGGATGATCCGCACATTCGGCTAGACGCTTTTCAATCTGAGCGATCTCTTCGCCGAGTGCGGCGAGGCTGCCCGCGCCGAGCTTCACTTCTTCGAGAGCTGAGCGGCCCTTCATTTCACCAACATCTTGAGAAAAGTAGCCAACAACGACATTAGATGGGACCGTGACGGAGCCTTCGTCCGGCGTGTCTTCCTTGGTCAACAATCGAAAAATGGTGGTCTTACCGGCACCGTTGGGTCCGACCAAGCCGATGCGGTCTCCTGGATTGACCTGCATGTTGCCGTTTGAGTAAAGGACGCGTTCGCCATAACGTTTGGTAACTTGCGATAATTGCAGCATGTTTTTCCTGCTCGGTGCAGTCGTTGTTGAAGGGATCTTTTATGGCATAAACTAGGCAGGGACGGTAGCTAATTGTGATTCTTCATCTGGGTATAAGCCTTCATGGCTTTCATACGAGCAATCATGTGGTCGACAACGGGGAGAGGATAACCACAAGATTTCGCTAATTCAGCGGTCAAGTTGTGTATCTGTTTTGCTTTGAGTTGGCGCAATTCAGGCACCCAATGTTTGATGTATTGCGCATCGGTGTCAAACTTTTCTCCCTGAATTTTGGGATTGAATATGCGGAAGTAGGGAGCAGCATCAGCGCCGCAACCTGCGACCCACTGCCAGCTCATGGTGTTGTTTGCAAGGTCGGCATCTACAAGCGTATCCCAGAACCATGACGCACCAGTCTGCCAAGGTACTAGCAAATGCTTTACCAGAAACGAAGCGACAATCATGCGGACGCGGTTATGCATCCAGCCTGTTTCCCATAATTCGCGCATGCCGGCATCGACGATCGGATAACCGGTCTGTCCCATTTGCCACTTTTGAATCAAATCTTCGTTAGATGACCACGGAAAGTTTTGAAATTCTTGCCTCAATGGTGCCGAAGTGGCTTCTGGAAAATGATAGAGAAGGTGATAACAAAATTCTCTCCAGGCAACTTCTTTCAAGAATATTGTACACCCGTCCGATCTCGCGGGTTGAAGCGGAGGATGCATTTGGGAAGTGATCTTGTGCCATAAATCTTGCACTGATAACTCGCCAAAACGCAAATGTGGGCTAATGCGAGAGGTGCCCTGCACTGATGGAATGTCCCTAGCTGTAGCGTAATTTGAGACGGTCGTGGAAAGGAATGTATCTAATTTGGTCTGTGCAACGGCTTCGCCAAATTGCCAGTGCAGCGCGATTTTTTTCTGCCATTTGAACATTCGTACGGATGGACGTTCTGATTGAAATCCGTTTTGTACAAAGTGTTCGGGTTTAAGTCGGTACGTTTCTGGTTTGACAATTTTCGCTTGGGAGAGGGTGCGCCAAAAAGGCGTGAAAACCTTGTAAGGAGTGTTTGAGCCGGATTTCAAATCGTTTGGATGTACCAGCAAAGTAGCGTTTGAAAACGTAACGTTGAGACCGTAGGTTTTCAATGATCTTGCAATTTCTTGGTCATGATTCCTTTGAGGTTGATGGAACGATTCGTCTATAAAAACATGCGATGCGTCGATGGTTGTCGCCAACTTACGGAGTGAACTGGCCACGTCTTTGTCGGGACCTAGATTAAATAAATCAGAACCTAAGTGTTGTAGTTTCGTTCGGAGTGAAGCGACACTTTGTCCAAACCAATATTCGGCGGCAGAACCGAAGCGTGAATGAAATGTCAGATTGGCCTGACGCGTATAAACAATGGCGACGCGGCATTTTCCATTAATTGCTTGGCTTATGCATGGATTGTTTTCTAAGCGAAAGTTGTTTCGCAGCCAAATTAATGCAACAGACACGAAGGCGATCCAAGGCTTTGGTGAAATGACAAATGCAGTGACAAATCAGACAATACTGATTTGTGCGGCAAAAGCCAAATTGAAACCACAAGGCCGCAGTTTATTGCGGTAATTGTTGCAATCATAGGAGATTGGGCTTGGAGCGGCGCAGCTGGTTCATATTTACTGAACCAGCTGATGAGATTCCGCAATCATTCGAACGGCTCAACGGTCGCCGGTGTCAGCGGACCGTTTGTGGTCGATGTAGTCGGGATGGTTGACGATGACGAGGTTGAAAAGAACGTCGTTGAAGAAACAAATGTTGAGGAAGAGGCTCCCGTCTGGGTACCGCTTTCAGTGCCGCCGCTGGTGCCACCAGCGCCGCCGATAGTGCCGCCGCCGGTGCCGTCGTTATTTTCACCGTCGCGCACTGTCGTCGAACCATTACACACGCTTTGCGTTAGGGTTGCATCAACTTCGCTATCGGTCAGCGTGCCGAACGGTGCTTCGTCATCCAAGCCAAATTCAAGTTTGACACCGCCGTTAGGGCATACCAGCGATCCGGTTGGAATGGGTGAGGTGCGGATGGCGATGCTGCGGCCATCTGCGCCGTCTTCTCCATCCTCACCGTCCATTCCATCCGTCCCGTTGGTGCCATTCGTCCCGTTGGTACCATTCGTCCCGTTGGTACCATTCGTCCCGTTGGTACCATTCGTCCCGTTGGTACCATTCGTACCGTTGCAAATCGATTGTGTTAGCAAAGGGTTGACTTCACTGGGGTCGAGGATCCCGTTCGTCGGAGTTGCGTCTAGTCCGAATTCAATTCGTACGCCGCCGTTTGCGCAAACAGCGTTACCTACGGGAAGAACCGTAGTAGCTACGGCAAAGCTCAAGCCATTCGCACCATTGGTTCCGTTTTGACCATTGAGTCCGTTCAAGCCGTTGCAAATTCGTTGCGTTTGACTGGTGTTGATTTCTGTCGCCTCTAGGAGGCCGTTGTTGTTAGCGTCCAGACCCACATCAATTTGCACGCCGCCCGCTGGGCATATTGTAGACCCTGCCAGAATTTGTGTGGTGCGGACCAAGCTGTTTAATCCGTTTGTTCCGTTGGTTCCGTTGGTTCCGTTTGTTCCGTTGGTTCCGTTGGTTCCATTGGTTCCATTGGTTCCGTTGGTTCCGTTTGTTCCGTTGGTTCCGTTGCAAACGCTTTGTGTAAGCAACGCATTAACTTCTGCGTTCTCAAGCTGGCCGTTGGTCGGGTTTCTGTCTAGGCCGAACTCCACACGAACACCGCCCGCTGCACATCCTTGCAATCCAGAAGCGACCAAAGTTGTTCGCACCGCAAAACTCAAACCGTTCGCGCCATTGCTGCCATTTGTTCCGTTTTGTCCGTTCAATCCATTTTGCCCGTTAAGACCATTGAGACCGTTACAGATGGTTCTGCTCAAAGCGTTGTTCACCTCGGCACTATCCAATTGGCCATTGCGATTATTATCCAATCCCGTGCGAATCAGAACACCGCCCATCGGACAAGTTGCGTTTTCACCGATGGCGAGTGCGGTGACGCTAATGATCGATGTTATGCCGTCCTTGCCGACGTCGCCCTTTTCTCCTTTTTCGCCTTTGTCGCCATTGCACAAAACAGAATTAGTGGTGATCTCGTTGTCGTCTAATACTTGATTCAAGATGCCCTGACCCGACGATCCTCCGTCGTCGTAACCCATCAAGACACGTACGCCGCCCGTTGGGCAATCAGTTGACTCTTTGGGAAGAAGCATAGTTTTTACAAGCTGGGGAATCACGCGACCGTCAATGTCGCCTACGCAGCTGCGAATCTGCCCGGCGATCTCTTCGCCCTGCAATATGCCATCGTTGGCGGTACCGTTGACAGCTCCACGATCGTGACCGTAGGTGACGACGTGACCTGACTTTAGGCAACCTTGGGGTCCGCTGCTCGCGGCGATCTTTGCAACAGTGGCGATGTAGGAAGAAGCGCCGGAATCGGCCAGTGCCAGCGCATCTTTTGCATCGCGACAGATGGTTGCTGTCAATCCAACTTCGTTATCGTCAAGGGCTGAATTGGAGTTCGTGTCTGTGCCGACGAAGATACTTTGACCGCCGCTCGGACACGTGCCATCGGGATCGATCGTTTTGTAACGCATGATCATCGAATCGGGATTGATGGCAACGTTGGTGCGTTGACCAGCGATCTCATTGAGGATCAGTCCTTGGCAGACGTAAATTTTGCTGTCTTTGACGCTGAATACAGACTGGGTTGCGCCGGTGGGTGAGCAGCTAACATTTTTTTGGTAGTCAAACCACGGAGTCAAAACCGGAATGGAAATACCAACAATATCTGCGGAGAAGCGATTAACAACCACTTGGCCTCGCACGTCTTTCGTTTCTTCAGCTTTACAAGCGAACGTTGCAAGTGCGAGTAGTGAAATGCTTTTGAATGCCATGGACATCGCAGATCTCCTTGTAAAACGATGAGCGCTACGATGTTATTGTATCAAGTCAATGGGTTATGCTTCTTGGTCTTGCGGGGAAGAAACTACCTAGGAACTGGTCCCTTCGTATGTGCTTATGTCTGCTGCAAGTACAAGACTTCGCAGTGAAATTTCAATTGTTCCTCATGCATTCAGCGACAACTCCGTAAATATCTGAATTTAAAGGATTAATTGGCTTACAAGCACACATAGCGGGACCACTTCAAAAAGCACACCCCGCGGGATCACTTCACAGGGCATTCCCATCAATTCCCATCAATCCCATCACATTGCTTCTGTATGGTTCGAGCGACGGTGTTGCTACTGTCTATTCGAGGCAGGATTCGTACAGGAGAAATGCAATGTCATTGAAAATCATGATTTCAGGTTTTTACTCAGGACCGAGTCCCTCAGCAGGGCTGGGCATCGCACGATCCTTGCGACAAGCATTTCCTGACGCCCACATCACCGGCATTGATTATTGGGAAGGTTCGAGTGGACTCGCGCACGAGGTACTCGACGAACGGCTTGTATTTCCCAGCTGGCAATTCATCGATCAGGCAGAACACGTCGCCTTCATCAAAAAGAACTTAGACGACGGTGCCTATTATCTTTCAGCCCTCGATATGGAAGTTGAGTGGTTGGCCGGAAAATTGAATCACCATCGCTTGCTCACTCCGCAAAAGTCGTCGCTCGCTTTTGCGAACAAACCCGACGTGAAGGTGGGCGAGCTTTTGCCATTTGCACAGCCAGAAATTTATCAAGACGGACTCGACGATCAGAAACTCTACGACTTCTGCCGACGGCATTCGTGGCGTGTTTGGGTCAAAGGCGCGTTCCACGGCGCGACCTTTGCTACAAGTTGGGCGCAGCTAGAGCGTGCGCGGCTAAGTTACGGTTTCAAGGACGATCCGCACGGTGTTTCCTACCAGTCACATGTTCGCGGAACAGAGGAGTCGATCTGCTTTTCGTCGTACCAAGGTGAATTGCTGGATGCGGTGATGATGGAGAAAAGAGTCACCACACCCGAAGGTAAAACGTGGTCCGGTTCGGTGCGTGGTCTCGATGCGGATAAAATGGCCGTGTTGGCAAAAGCGGTGCGCGCCATGAATTGGACGGGTGGCGGAGAGCTGGAGTTGCTGCGCGATGAGGATGATCGCTTGTGGCTTATGGAGTTCAACCCGCGATTCCCGGCGTGGATCCACGGATCTTCCCTTGCAGGTCATAATTTGCCGGCCGCTCTCGTGGGTGCCGCTAGCCGCTTGCAACCTCGCGTCCAAGGCGGCGTGCAATACGCGCAAGAATTTACTCGTGTTGTTTTGGAGATCCCTGTGCCGACACAAATTGGCCTACCGCGTGTGATGTTGCCGGCGCACGGCCAAGTCGTCAATGCAAGCAAGTATGGTAGGACTTTTGCGCCTTTAGAAGAAGTGGTGCGCGCGAAGTCGCGCACAGAACCCGCAAAAGTTGACGCCCCCGTTCTGTGTTCGTCGTTCGTGCGTGAAGTTTCGCAGGTTGTGCAAGCAAACGCAGCAACGCCCGAACGCGTGCTGCTTAAGGAAACTCTTGATAATCGTCTAAGCTTCGCTGCCCGGCAAGCGACACTTACTTCGGCGAATGCCAAACTCACCATGGCCTACAGTATCAAGACGTGTCCCGAACAAAATTATCTCGACCGTGCATTTCGTAATGGTTTGTTGGCTGAAGCCATCAGCATGGCCGAAGTTGACGCAGCATTGGCAACCGGATGGGAACCTAGTCAAATCATACTGAACGGCCCCGCTAAATGGTGGCCCAAATCCATGGAAGACAATCAAGGATTACGCGCGGTATTTTGCGATTCCGTCGAAGAATTCGAGCGACTAGTTCATTCTTCGCGCCGCGATCAACTGTGGGGTTTGCGTCTTAAACTGCCATCGTTTCATTCGCGATTTGGCATCGACGTCAGTGATCTTAAGACGTTTGCGCGTTTGCGCTCGCTGATCACAAGCATTCCTGACGAAGTTGACTTTGGCATCCATGTACATCTCGCTTCGAACCTCATCGGTAACGGACACTGGCAGGATGCGGTGCAGTCAGCTGCTGAGTGGGCGGAGGCATTGGTTGCGGGCACGCACAAAAATGTCGCAGTTTTCGATATGGGCGGAGGCTATCATCCGCGAGATTTTGAAACCCTTGCATGGCAAAACGTGTTGTCCTACATCGCGGAACGATTGCCAACGGTGCGCGAAGTCGTAGCTGAACCGGGACGAGCCATCTCGCAGGACACCATGATATTGCGAACGACGATCTTAGATATCAGGCGAACGGGCGATGTGATTGATGAAATCGTAGTGGATACTTGTATTTCCGACTTGCCTTTGATCCGCGTTTACCCGCATCGATTCATGCTGATGCAGGCGGGGGCGGTTAGCTCCGTGGCTACCGGATCGGTACGGGTGTTAGGACGCGTCTGTATGGAAGACGACATCATTTCGGAAGGCTTAGCTCTTCCGCAAGATTTGCAGATAGGTGATCAACTGATTATCGCCGATGCCGGCGCTTACGAAAGGAGTATGAGCTATGGCTTTGGATTTGGTCGCATCGCTGCCGCGCATTGAGTTTGTCGGTCGAGTACACTCTGAACTTGTGCATCATGGCACTTGTTGCGACGCGGCGCAGACATGGTTGCGCGCCATGCACCGCTCATGGTCGTTCCGTGCTTCGTCCAAGTCATCCGGTCGAGTGCCTGTTTGGCTCAAGCATCACTACCATTGGGGAGCAGTGCAGTGGCCCATCAGTTGGTGTGAAGCCGTACGGTCGAGGGCCATCGACTGTGGCGTTTTTGCTGCCTTCGCCCGTTACATCATGCAGCATGAATACCATGCGGCATTTCCTGCACAAATTTTGCTTCAGCAACCTAAGACCTATACCAAGCAGTGGCAGCAAAAGTGGGCAGATGTTCGGCAAATGAGTAATTGGATTGGTGGTGATCACGTGTATCATGAAGTATGCGCCGTACAGGAAGAAGAGCATGGTGAAGTGAGAATTTACGATCCGACCGAAGGATGGTGGATCGCTCCTGAGTTTTCGGAAGGTATCAATGGTCTCCAAGGAATATGTGTCATGTCGGATGAGATCCTCAACTGGGGATCGCAGCAAGTGGGGCAAGGCCAATGGCTTCTCGCGTCCAAGCTTTAACGGTGTCAATCATGCCAAGTGAGCGATTAACAGCTGTGAAATCGAAACTCATTTCGATCGAAAGCCAATGGGCACTGGCACTGGCCTCAGCGCTGTTCAGTTCTAATGTCTGGTTTGGTCGTATGTTGAGTTTTTCTTTGCTTGCCTGTAATCCCAGAGCATGGATTCTATCTTTGCTTGGATACGTGATTGCGAATGTATCGGCACGCGTACTTTCAAAAAATTCCTTTCTGACGCAGCAGTATCCTATCAGCCTAAACGGAGCATACGTTGGATTGGCTATATCGGCTTTTGTTGCTGAATGGCTGCAAGCATTGTCATTGCTAGCGTTGGCAGCTTTGACTGTGCCAACGGCATCGATTGTGAGCGCGCGAATATTGCGTCCATGGGGCCTCAAGGCATTGGTCATGCCATATGTTCTCATCATTTGGATTTGCCAACTCATTGCAAATGGCAGCTCGCGTGTAGTGCTTGCAGCAAACGCCATTGGCGATGCACCTTTGTCAATGCCGGTATGGATTTTAGGTTTTTTCAGGTCTGCATCTTTGGTTTTCTTTCAAGACTCAGTAGTCTTTGGAGGTTTGGTTTGGCTCGGGGTTTTTGCCCTCGTGCGAAAGAGCGGACACGTCGCGGTGGCTTCGGTATTGGTGCCGCAACTAATGGCGGCCTTTTTATGGCCAAGTCATTGGGGTACTGCTGCCGGCATGTTTGGTTTTTGTGGTTTGATTTTGTTCATGGCAAACGAAAACAAGCTTTTTGTTGCTGAAGATCGTCGAGTACTGATTCTCGTCGTCGCACTGTCGGGATTGATGGAAGGGGCCGCGCTGCGACTTTTCTCGATTACGCCCATGTATGCATTGTCGGCGCCGGCAGTATTGATGATTTGGATCATTGAAATGGCAAGCGAGACTCGCAAAGCTACGCCCATCAGTGAAACAAAAAAGACGGCAAGCGGAAGCAAATGGATTTGATCACCGATTGACACGCACAAAATCTAGACGGTTAAAACCATACAGCACGCTAAGGATTCCGCTGCCATCAAAGGTGCACCAAGCGGCTTCCCGCTTCATGGGCGTGGTTGCAGAAGTGGCCACTGACGATGAAGTCGCCGATGTCAAATTTAATTGAGCGATGGTCGTTCTCGCATCCGTTGAACCAATGGTACCGCCGCACATGTAAATCATGCTTGCATCGGGATCGAATAGGCTATCGTTCATGCGAATGCTCGGACTACTTGATAAAACTGTCCCTGAATTGCCAAAGATCATGTCTAGCGTGCCATTGCTTTTGAATTTGGTGACATTCCAGTGTAATTCGCCGGCATTGCCACCATCTGAAGAGCCGACTGAGTAAAAATTATCTTTTGCATCCTTATGTAGTCCGACAATCACGGCCGAATTGCGTGCAAGCGCTACTTCAGTGCTTATCCCTTGCTGATTCCAAGTCGCATCAACGTTGCCGGACAGGGTAAACTGGCGCAAGCGAATAGGGCGAGACATGCTAGTTCCCGCAGTGACGCAACTCAAAGTCAACTTGCCGCGCAGTTCATCCAAATGCATGCGTTGGCAACTTTCTTGGGTCAGAATAACTGTTCCATTGGCGCCAAATCCACTTACCAGAGAGCCGTTGCTGGCAAAATGCTTTAGCCCCGTGTCTGTTCCAGAGCTGCTGTAAAGTGCAAAAAACGCGCCGCTGGTTGTCGACATAATTTCATGAAAGGTCGTTGTGGTCGATAAATCTTGTGGCGCAATAATGGTCGTTGGCTGGGAACTTGGATTGACTAGGTCAATTTCAATCAGTGACCATTGCGGATTCAAGTTGCTGGCATCAGCGCGTATGTACACGGCAAGAATCTTTTGTGAGTTTGGGCTTGCGAGAAGTCTCACGCAGTAGGTGTTATTTGTACCGTCGGACAAAGTCAATTGGCCGCCGTTACCAAAGTTTCCATCAAGACGAGCAGCTGAGCTGCTCAAAAGTAGCTTTCCCAGATAAAAGGACTCTTTTGCACCAGCATCAGCAATGGAGCCACAAACGTATTTCGTTTCATTTCCGTATGAGATGGCGTCGTTTACCTTCAAGTTTAGGTTTGCCACCGTCGAGACGCCGCCGCTGCCAAAGTTCTCATCCAGTGAAAGAACACCTGACCCGGCGACCACCGGATTTTCGTTTGAGCTATCACTGCCAGTGCTGCTACCGGCGGCACTTCCCGTGCTTTGAAATCGTGAATCGATCTTACTTTGATAAACGACAGCAAAGGTAAAGTTAGGATCTTTGGCGCTAAACTCGCGTTGGTTTGCTGCCATAAGATTCAATGTCGGATCTTGCGAGACATTTTGCAGTGCTTCACCAGCGATAGCGGTACGCGACCGCAGTTTGTTAGAGCCGTCTTGAGCATGTAGCCAAAGAGCGACGTAGTAGTCTTCAGGCTGGGCTGAGCTTCGCAAGATGGTTTGGATGCGAAGCGGTCGATTCAATTCGTTGACGCCGATGAATTCTCCTGACTCTCCGTTTGTTACTTCCACCTTGATCATTTCTGTGCCGCCAATGATCACACTGTCCTCGCTGGGGACGTCTTTGGCACTAGCACGCTTCAGAGTGACGCGAATGGGAACGGAAGATGAGTTCTCGTCAACGAGCACGCGATTCTTCCCTAAGCGCGCCATTCCCGCTGCACCTGCTGGAACGAGAACGGTGAAAGATGCGCCTTCTTCGACTTCCGTATTTTCGTCCGCTTCTACGTCCTTGGGTTCTTCCGATGCGCGAGTCTTGGGCGATGCGCTTTGGTCTTTGGTTTGGTCACACGACGATGCTACCAGCGACGTTGCTAAGATCAAAAAATAGCTTACGAAATGCTTTGTCAAATGCATGAGATCTCTCCTACTGATCTCGTCGGACTTTCAGTGCAAAGTCATTAACAATATTTGATCTCAGACGAAGATTTCCGCTGCCTGCAGAAGATGCGCGCAACCTCCTTTAATCACGGCGAAATGTGGCATTAGTTGCGAAAGGCGCCATAAAGTCTCGATTCAAATCTTCAGTTTTGCGGCCCATTTTTCGGGTACGCAGAAGTAATTCATCGAGATGGCTGGGTTGTAGTTGTTCTCACGGGGGTGAGGATAAATCCGGCGTGTCCTCGTCGTATAGTCTTCCAAAACTTGGTAGCCGCCGAGTGTTGCGCATCGCTTCCAACTGTATCGCTCCGAACGGTCGTCCGTGTCGCTGGCGGGTCTTAGACCTTGACCCGAAAGTTCGTGAACATAACGAAAGCCCGCGTGGTAGGTATTCCAACCAGTCGCCAACAGGTCGTCGTCACTGAGTCCGGATTCTTCCGTAAAGATGATGACGATGCCCGCATCGCCATACTTGCGAAAGACTTCAATCATGCTGTTGTTGTTTTGGTTGCGCACTTCATGAAAGCCGTTGCCCACGAGCATGACAGATCCGTTTGCATCGATTTGCAATTCGCTTAGTTTTGACAGAAGTGATTCTGGTTTGCCGATATCAGCATTGCGCACAAAACGCATTTGCGCGGGCAGTTTGCCTAACGTCTGTTGTTTTTCCGCTTCGTTGATGGCCGCATCTTCAAGATCCGCGCCGACGTAAATCAGTTCGGCACCAGTGTCTCGCGAAAATCTTTGTCGCGTCGCCTCACCTTGGCCCACGGCATGTTCGATGAATACGCGGAACGAAAATCCTGTATCACGACAAAAGCGATCGAGGCTGTCGTTGGCTTGTTGGAATGTTTTGCGATTAGCGTCTTGGCTAGCGGCGACGTTTTCTCCGCGTGCAACCCACGATGATGGCGATTCGCCCCGCAAGATCTTGGCGTGCTGAGTCATGTACGGGTGATAGGCGTGAATGATTCCGTAGGGACCTGGCGCGCGTTCGAAAAGGCGAGCACCGTATCGCGTCACGCAGTGACCGTGATCGATGGCGCCAGCTAGTTCTAGTAAACGCTCCCCTGTGCTGGGAAGCTTTTGGGCGACGTCGCGGATGGCAACATTCTCTTTGGCAACAAAAGTCAATCCTAGAGATCGCATGGCTAACACAAGTGGCACTAAGCGATGGGCTATTTCGTGATGGGTCCAATCTGCTTGCCAGCCGCGGACAAGGCTTGGTTGAGGATTCATCTGTAAGAAACTCGCAACCAATTCCGTCTGCTCGCGTGATGACGTACCATTCAGCACAGCCATGATCGGCGGCACCATGTCTTGCTTGCGCGAGTCTGCTAGAGCAAAGGCATGCTTCAAAATGTGCTCATTTTGTGGGGTTTTGTTCCACGCAAACGAATGTCCCGCGCGCACTAGCATGCCACGGCTCAGCAACATGTGCATATCGTAGCGAAAGAATTTTTCATCGAGACCGTGCTGTTTGCAAAACGCAGGCGGATCGATGAAACGAGCATCCGCCATCAGATGCAAAAGATTAAGTGTTACGTAGGAATCCAGCACAAAGCGAGATACCCATAAGTCGGTTGCGCCAGAAATGGATGCAGAAAACGCGATGTTTTGCATGACTTTGGCAGCGCGTTTGATCGACGTGCGTTCGCGTTCGGAAAACGTGCCGTGATGAGCGAAGATGTGCCCGGCGATCCAGTCGATTTCATTGACGAGTGTGGCCCCGTCCAAAAACAAATGCGGAATGTCGCGCAAAAACCGGGAAAATGATGCTTCAGAAATGATGCCAAAGCCATCGGCAGACTCTTCGGTGTCGCCTGCAAGGATGGACAATAGTGGATCTTGATCGTTTTCAGCATGACGGTGGGTGATACGAGCAAGGCGCTTTTGCAACGAGATCATGTTGGTGTCCTGGACAAATTGGTGAATGCTATCGCTATTTTACCGTTCAAAAAATCGACAGCGGTGACGAAATACTCGGCAGATAGTGCCTATAATCGCACAGAATCACAGGGAAATATCGACATTATCGGAGGGCGCAAAACTTGCACCGTCCGTATATGATCAAGGTGTGACTGTTTCAACTGAAAGGGTACCAACGTGAAAATCACATGGGCCATTTTGAGTCTTGCGTTCGTTTTCGGTTGTAAGAGCAACTCGTTCAACGCAGGTAGCAAACAAGGCATTCGCCCTGCGACTGCAACGTTGCAGTTACCGTGCGGTGCTGGTGGTCAAGGTGTCCAAGCCCCTGTCTTTCAAGGCGTGGCAGGAACGATGGTACGCGTCTCCGGTGAATTGTGCAGTGTGGTCGAAACGAAAGTATCCAATGCAAACGCATCCATTGCACTGGTGGTCGATTTTTCTGGTTCGATGGAACAGAATGATCCGATGGTGAATGGTACTTGTGGTCGCTTGCAGGCTGTCTCTGCTCTCGTTAACAAGATGTTGCAGGACTCTAAAGGGAACGGCGACATTCGGATTGGAGTTATCCATTTTGGCACTACCGCACGCGTTGCAATTCCATTCACAGATATCAAATCATTTGCCGGTAATCTCAATGCGCAGAACTTTTGTGGGTACGTCGATGCAACTAATTACTATGCAGCGCTTGATTCTGCGAGAGAGCTGCTGCTGAATGCGCCGGGTGACAAACTCTTGTACTTCATAACCGATGGCGTTCCGACACAACCCGGAAATCACGAAATTGGTGCCCAACGAGGCCAAGATGCAGCTGACGCATTGCGGCAGGCCATTCCCGCCGTCCAGTTAAATGTCATTATGTTAAAAGATCGTCGGAATGAAGCACTCATTAATCCTCAGCAATATTTGACCAGTATCGCCGGTGGTCAAGCTAATCGAGTCAGAATTGTTGAAAATGCGTCCGACCTGGCTGTGCAAATCGTTACGTTTGAAGTGCCCAAAGTACAAGAATCAACGTTTGATGCGAAGGGCATTGTCGCGGAACTTTCTGCAGGTCAATTCGGATCGAAAAAGGTACAGGTCGAGTCCGTCGTGCCTGTCCAAGGGCGAGCTGGTGTGTGGATGTTCACCACGGCACCGATTGAATTGTTCGGACAGTTCAAGCAGCGCGTCGAAAATCGCCTTAGCCTCAAATCCGTGACCCAGCCGATTCCCGAAACAGCCGGAACCATCATTTTCGAGCTGCAATAATCCCGAATCCTCATAAATTTCATTGGCCGAACGCTCTTGTTCGGCCATAATTATGTCCCTTCACGCCGTGCGTGCGGGTGCTTATTTTTTAATCACGAGGAATCTATGAGCGACAAAAAATCTTTGGAAATCAATTGGCAAGACGGCGACGCCGACTTTGATGAGATTCCGAAAGATAGCTCAGAAGAATTTGCCAGCATGTTGGATAGCCCGTCTTCTGGTGGTGCGGTGCAAGCACGTCAAGATTTGAGACCCGGTTCTAAGGTCAGTGGTACCATCATGCGTATCTCCGATGATTCCGACGATGTCCTCGTCGATCTCGGTGGCAAAGACGCGGGCATCATTGAGAAGCGCGAAACGCTCACGCCAGAAGGCAAGTTGCGTTTCAAGAAGGGTGACAACATCGAGTGTTACGTCATTGTGCGTTCCCATGATGAAATCTTGTTAAGTTTTGAGAAGACAACGTCGCTGAAGACGATTGATGATCTACGTCGCGCATATCAGGACAAGATCGCCGTCAAAGGCAAAGTCCTCAAAGTTAACAAAGGCGGCTTCGAAGTTTCGATCATGGGCAAGTCCGCGTTCTGCCCAGTGTCGCAAATAGACATTCGTTTTGTCGAAGTTCCCGCTGAATTTATCGGCCAAGAACTCGATTTCCGCATAGAAAAGTTAGACGGTCGTAACATCGTCGTATCTCGCTCGGCCCTGTTGCGCGAAAAAGCAGCGGAAAAAGTAAAAGAGATCATGACGCTGCCGCCGGACAAAATTCTGGACGGCAAAGTTACGCGCCTGGCCGAATTCGGCGCGTTCGTTGACATCGGTGGTGTCGAAGGGCTCGTTCACGTTTCGCAAATTGGTTTTGCACGCGTGAACAAGGCGTCTGATGTGCTGAAAGTGGGCGAGCGAGTTCGCGTGACCATTTTGAAAGTGGACGTGGCTTCGACTCCCGCCAAGATTTCTTTGTCGATGAAGAGCACCCAACAAGATCCATGGGATTCCGTACAGGAAGATTTCAAAGTCGGCGATTCCTACCCAGGAACGGTCATGCGCATCATTAAGTCTGGTTGTTTTGTCGAACTAAAGCCGGGCATCGATGGCTACCTCCACGTTTCGGAAATGTCGTGGAAGAAGCGCATCCACGATCCATCTGAAGTGGTCAAAGAAGGCGATTTGGTGACCGTCGCAATTCGCGATATTGACCCGATCAAGCGCCGCATTGGACTGTCGTTGAAGGCGAAAGAAGAAGATCCGTGGCGCCAAGTCGAAGCAAAGTTCGTCAAAGGCACCAGCCACGCGGGTGTTGTCGAGCGGCTCAAAGGCTTCGGGGCCATTGTCAAGTTGGCCGAGGGTATCGAAGGCATGTTACCTGTTTCTGTCCTGAAGCAAAAGTTCGGCGACGGTTTCCGCAAAGCTTCAAGCCCAGGCAAGGACATTGAGGTAATGATCGGGTCAGTTGATCTTGCAAGTCGACGCATCCAGCTGACCTTTGCTGATTTGGATTCGGACGAGGCTGCACGTCAAGACTACATCGAATATTTGAAGTCTGAAGGTTTGCAGACCGACGAGACCGGTCAGCCATCTGCGGCGAAGCCTGCAACGAAGCCAACGAGCTCGGGAGGCATAGGCGCATTCGGGAAACTTCTCGAAGCGCAGATGAAAAAATCCGGTGTGACGTTTAAAGAATGATTTCATCGACAGCAGGATCTCGCACAAAGGCGGGATCCTTTGGCTTCTGAAGCACGAATTCTCGGGTGCGAAAGTCACCCCTAGACTGCTAGTAAAAAAATCTCGGACATAGCCCCAGCACAAGCGTGAACAAAAGAGTGCCAACAACCAATGGTAAAGCTGGCTCCTCACGACGAACGGAGAAACGCTGCTCTAACTGCAAGTCCTGCCCTGTGAACAGGTCCAGATATCCTTGGTACAGAGCCACGCCGCTTGAAAATGAAATGATTAGAATGCAAATGACGGCGAACACACTGTAGCCAGATGCGAAATGCAGAATCAAATCCTCCGTGATGAAAAGAATGCTGCCCGGCCCACAGCCTAAGAGAATAAGACAAGCCAATAGCAAACCAGAAACACGGGGAAAGTGTTGCGCTAAACCCCAGACGTTTCCAATGACAAGTTTCGTCTCGATTTCGCGCTCGAGGAATCCGATCAAATACTGGGTCATGATAAACAACGATAAAGTGGCTGAAAAGGCGCAGAAAAAAAGATTGGCGCGCTCTGCTCCATTCAAAATTGTCACGGCCGTAATAATGGCGCAAAGCGATCCCCACGCCAGACCTACTCGTACTTTGAGGTGTCTTTCGTGCAACGATGCTAAAGCAAAAATCGAACCGAAAGCTAACATGCATGCAGGTAACCAAGTATGTTGACGACCATCTGGTTCGAGTACTGACAAAGCAAAAAATAGCGTTGAAAGAATGGAGACTTGAGCGGTTCCTGTATCACGTTCATACCAGGTGTTGCGAAAGTTCAGCAAAATGTGGATCGCGGTCGGTAGTGCTAACCACAGCAGTTTGATTTGGTATTCTGATTCTTCAAACATCGGAGATTCTCCGGCTGCTAGTCTTTATTCTTCTGGTGCGCGATTGCCCACCGCCCGTGACGGAAGTGAGATGTTCCGCAGGCACAACGCCAAAAGTCGATAAAATTCGATGGCATAATTTGGCGACGACGCGGACCGGATTGACCAAGAAAATCGTAGTTAAAGCGTCAACATAAAAGCCGTTCCATGCGTGAATGAAGAATGCATCAGATAGCGTCAATTTTTGTTGGTGATGGCTTCGTCTTTGTAGCTGCAAGTAGGAGGCCTTGTTTTCATGAAACGCCTGTAATACTGAACCACTTCGCAAATACTGTATGGTTCGGAGGATGGCATGAGAACAAATGTGAATGACTGCCAAGTCTCTCCATCCGAGAGCGATAACCATGTACATGATGCCAATCTGCGTCATGACAGCATGCGCTAATTGTGTTTTTACGTTTGATTGGGTTTGGCCCGATTTAGAAGCGATCAAAGTGTTAATGAAACCAATTGCAAAAACGATGATGCGCAGTGATTGATTCCAAGACCATAGGTCGTAGGTCTTGATTAGTAAGATTGGTGCGAGATGAACTGAAAGTGCACCATAAAAGATAGCGCTGGATGGTGTCGGACCCTCTAAGGCTCGCGGAAACCAACCATTTAGCGGAAACACTCCACCCTTAGCCATGCTGCCCCAGAAAATCAGGCAACAAACCAAAAATATTGTATTGTCTTGGCCACTGTTTACCAAGATCTCGACTAACTCATGCGCTTCGGCGAGGTTAGTGTGTCCAGTTGCATTATGCAGGAATACTCCAGCCAAAATGATACCGATATCAGAAATCTTGTAGGTGATGAAGGCCTTCAGGCTTTGCCTGCCTGCGGATCTGTGTGATGTGAAAAAACCAACTAGGAGAAACGAAGCCACGCCCACTAACTCCCAGCCAAAAAACAATAAGTCCAAATTTGCAGCAAGTGCAACGCAAGCAATTCCCCATTGTAGGAACGAAATGAGAAGAATGAATCGTTGGTAGGCCGGGTCCTTATGTAGGTAGTTTTCGGAAAAGCGCAAAACCGCGGCGAGGATGCAGTGTGCGAAAAACAGAAACGCGGTAGTGTTTCGCGTCAGCCAAAACTGGATATGATAGGAAAAGTTTTCAAATTGGAACCAGTTTCCAAACTCAACTAAAATACCGTGGCCGGGCGCGCGGTAAGTAACAAAAGCTAGGGCGGCAGAAATAAATATGCCCGCCTGTGCTGTCCAAGAAATGGTTTTGGACAGCGTACGTTCGGCGGGTTTGAATCCGCACAAAGTCAATAATCCGAGAATACTTGGCAACACTAAGCCGCCGCCAATGATTGCCATTGTAAGAATTTCTGGTAATGATTCAGCTGTAAAACTCATAGCGGCGCCTCACCATTCGCAAAAGCAAACGCGTTTGAGAAAACGTTTGAATCAAAACCGTCGCGCTTGCTCGCTGATTCATTCGTTCTCTTTGCTAAGTCGATAGGCTGCCATTCACAGTCGATTAAACCATGCATCGATCCATTCTCCGGATCGATGGCTATGAGTCGAATCCAGTCATTAGTAAGTAACGTTTTTAGTCGGCGATGTGACAGTGCGATTTGTTTCACGATCTCTGGTTTTTGAACGACTGCAACCAGTGCACGTACTGGTTCGTGAATCTCAACCATTTGTGCGGCTAAGCCGATGCGTATGTCGCCTCTACTTCCGCTTATTACGCCCATCAATGCTGATATATTGAGTGGCAATTTGGAGCCAGAGCCAAAACGAAATGGATCAATAGTCGAAAAGAAGTAATCGAGTGTGATGTTGGCTACGACAGGCATAGCTCCGTGAACAAGTCCCTTTATGTGTTGGTGATCTTTGTCCACATCGGGATCGTAAGAAATGAGAAATGAACGCCGATCTAGGTTGAGTGACTTTGTGAAATCTCTTGGGCCAAATATGGCAAGACACGCTCGACTATGGCCGTATTCCGGCCGAGGCTCTGCCATATTTAGTGAGCGTTCTTGTACGTGTTGCAAGCAATCAGCGGCGGATTTCAGGCGGGGTTTATTTGAAAAGAAGCGACAACGCTCTTGAGCGTTTGCTTCAAGGGCCTGATTGAGGTTTGCCATAATCTTATGGAAAGTAGGACTTTTGCATGCGTGCCGATATGCTTCCGTATCTTCATGAAATTCGATTGCGTCCATAGCGGTATCTTGGACCGCAGAGACGAACAGCGTTTTATCGGGAATGTGAAGTCCCTTCTCGCGTGCAATGTGGCGCACGCGAGGATTGTTTGCCATGTCTGCAAAGAGCCTAGAATTAATGGAGCCCGAATTTCCCGAGCAAGCTCCGCAACCGTATGCTTGGCGGTACGGGTTGTTGGCGCTGGTTGATTGATGAGCAAGGCAAACAACGTATTCGTCAAAATCGTCTTCATTGATAAGACCGATAGCTCCCAGCACGGAGTAGACGATTTTGGCTTGTTCTTCTTCGTCATATCCGCATGGCCCATATAACGGATGTTCGCTTCGCTCCAAGATGGGAGTGGAGGGAATCGTTGGATTCATGAATTTGACAAAGTTCGCACGCATAATCTTCGCTAGCCGATGGGAAATCACTCTAATCGGGAAGTACGTCAGTGCAAAAACCGCGATGGCGATGCAGGCGATGATTCCACCAAACACGCCTCGGCTTCGAAAAAATTGCTGATCAACCCACCATTGAATGATTAGTGCTTGTTTTCTCGCTGAACGAGGGACAGTCGAGTGTTCGACGATGGTTCTTCGGGGAGTGACCACCGGGGGGCATTGCTGGCTGGGGCGAGGGTGACCGGATGAAACATATCTCATGTCCAAGTTAAAGTTTCCAAGCACCCCATAGGTGATCAGGTCTGGAGCAAATCTCTCAATGTGCCTTCGAAATGATTCATTTCTATCGTCCATACAGCACAGAATGGAATTTCGTTTCTTAGGTTGTTTGGGCTGATGCGGAGTGGATGAAGCCGCACTGCCTACATTTGTCAGTATCTGTTTGTAGAGTGAGACTTCATACGCATCATGCCAAACGCGATTGGTAATCGCTGCGTCCATGGTATTCATGATTTCGACTGCTTGAATGATGTCTTGAGTAGAAGGAATGGAAGACATTGTTTGAAGTTGTTGTAGAAGTTCCCTAATTCGGTGAACGCTGATGGTATGACTCACTTTTCGATGTACGACAGACGAGTCCAAAGGAGCTAACCGACGAAGTTTGATATTGAACACTTCGCACAAAAAGAACATCAAAATGATTAGACCTTCCAATGTCACGTTGGGCGTGCGAAATGGCATGGCATTGCTGTCGGATTCTGATTTGTTAACCAAACCGCTCCATCCAGGCATTTGAAAAAGAAGCCCTAGAATGACATCTGCCCACTCCGAATCGGGAATCGCTTCATTGTTGAGTCGGCTAACAATATCATCTGATCGGGAATTGCCCTTTGGTTTGTCTAAAAATGCGCGGAGTTTGATGCACAACGTGTTTTGCCAAGTGTGAGGCCGAACTACGGTGCGAGAAAGCCATTCGGCAGCAGCTTCAACGATGTCTAAGTTGCGAAGGGGATTAGGTGTTCTGCTGAGACCCTGATCGAGCATTCCCTCCATTAACTGGCAAAGCCATTCAACAGCGTCCGAGGGTATTTGAGTTTGAGCACGGCGATCATTGCCAAGCTCAAAATGGATCAATTCGGCATACGGTGGCGTTATGTTTGACTGGAGCATGCCAATCGCATCCAAATGCAGCAATCCTGCAATGGGTGTCCCTCCCTGAAGCTGCATCAGCGCAGCAACAATCTGAACCGCGACGCTGTGTTCGATTTCTGCATCGGCAGGGAGCCAACTCTTGGACTTTTGCCAATATCGAAGGATGGCATCACAAAGATCTTTTGACTGGATGCGGTCAGACTTAAGTGCACTCGCATAAAATTCGAGACGTGCGGTTGAATGCGCATTGTAAAGTTGTGCTGCTTTCGAAACTCCCTCCCAAAAGGGATACCGTTCAAAAGCCATTAGCAAGTTGTTATGCAGAAAGGACTGTAGCGGGTTTTGTAATGGCAAAACCTCTCGCACTCTACTGAGCGTGTCCTTCCAACGCGCTGCGACATCAACTTGCGGACTTCCAATTGAAATTTGTTCCATTTTGTCTTCTCAGCAAGAAACCGCAAATTAGTGAGTACGGTTAGAACTTCTTCGCACAATTAAATCGTCGATTAGCCAGACCGCAATCCCGAAACAAAACCCTTTCAGCAAATCTGTGCTCAGAATGGCAATAGCGGTAACCGGCCATAGATATGCATCGCGAGCATGGTACTTCATGGCAGCGACCATTGACTTTACGTTCAAGAGTTTCCAGCCCGTTAATACAAGAATGGAGGCGAGAACGGCCAAAGGAATTTTTTCCATGACAAACGGAAACGCCATGACACTCAATGCCACTAGAACCCCGTGAAACATTGTTGAGATGCGTGTATGTGCGCCCGAGTCAAAGTTTGCGGCACTGCGAACCATGACCCCTGTCATGGGCATTCCACCGAATACGCCGGACAAAAGATTGCCCATTCCTTGTGCCTTGAGCTCTTTCTCTAGATCTGTGTTAGCCGAACCGTGCTTCGTCTTGATCAGCACGTCAATGGCACGGGCAGTCAACAAAGACTCGGCGCTAGCTACAACCGCCAATCCCACTGCAGCCCCGATGATCGGTAGCCAATATTCTAGGCTAAAGGTTGAGGCTAAATTTGCGAATGATGCGCTAACATGCGGGATAATCGGTGCCAGCACGACTCTCGGCATCTCGTAGCCCAGCGCCAGTAAGCTTGCCACGATGGTCGCAGGGAGTGCAGCTGGTATCCATGCTAAAGACTTAGCGAGTTTTTTCCAATAGAGCTGAAAAAATAGGGCGACCAGTCCAAAGAGGAGTGGCGCAGAAATGATGAACGACGACGCGGGATCGTTGAGTGCTACGCCCAGCGAGGTTGGAATTTGTTGTATGTTGATGATGGCATTGCCGGGAATCTTCTGCCCCATAAGCACGTGAAGTTGGCCAAGAAAGATCGTGAAGCCAATGGCAGTAAGTACGCCTTCTAAGAGTGGTTTGGGAATTTTGGCAATGAAGCGGCCTAATCTAAGAAATCCAAACAGTAGTTGGGCAATGCCAGCGATGATGGCAATCTTATAGACAGCGTCTACTCCAAATTGGTTTACAAACTGGAGAACCATCGCCGACAGACCGGCGGCCGGTCCAGAAACCACAATCGGCGCGCCAGAAATAGCTCCAACGATGATGCCACCGATGATCGCACAAATGATTGCAGAGACAGGGGGCATGCCGGATGCTAGACCGATGCCGAGAGAGAGTGGAACAGCGATGACGAAGACGACGGAACCTGCAAGCAAATCAGAAACGAGATTCTTTTTACTCATGAATTTCTCCACCAGAATGCAATAAGCGAAAGCAGTCAGTAATTTGAAGACAGAAAATTATGAAATTTGGGCGAAGGGAGGCTTGGCCAGAAGGTTGGGGCACAAACTCTGTCCAAAAAAGAGAGATGAGTAAAAGGGGTTTGCATGAGAGACAGCAGAATCCGCACATCGAGGCTGCACATGCATAGATTCGTCGGATCTCATGAGGTATTCGTCTGATTCCAACGAGTCACTTGGAATGTTGATTTGATCCAAAGAACACTTGCTGAAACATCCCATGACGTGGCTGCGGATTCGGCTTTTATGGCGCGTGCGCTGCAGCCCATCTGAATTGCCATGTTCGGGCGCGAGCAAGTGCAAAATACTTGCGACGACTAGCAGTCCAACAATTCTTTTCCATGCATTCAGGTCGTTCATATGCCCCGTCATTTAATAAGTTTCAGGATAGACCCAAAAGTTTAGGTTAGCTACCGTTTGGTGAGAATCTTATGAAATTGTCATCAAGATTTTACAGGAACAGCATTGCTGATGCATTTGATAAGAGCATCAATGTGCTCTTGGTGAGAACGAAATGAAAGGATGCAAATGCGAATGAAAAGCAGGCCTTCAATCACGGTTGACGACATGTGCACGACGCCTTCTGCTAAAATATTGTGCAGAAGTTTTTCGGTGAGCTCGTTTGAGCGCTTCTGATCGGCGTTGTCCACGCGAAACGCAACCACCGACAATTCTGGATCTGCCAAAACACAAATACCGTCGATATCACGCAATCTAGTTTCTGCATATTTCGTCAGAAGAAGTTTTTCCTCAATAGCGGCTTTGAATGCGGCGAGGCCATGGTGCTTCACAGAAAACCACAATCTTAGCGAGCGAAAGTGTCGCGTTAGCTCAGGAGAAAAGTCCGCAGGCGATCCTGCCTGAACATTCCCCATATCTCGAAGGTAAGCGGCGTCGTTGGTGAGGCTTTTTCTCAGTGTCTGGGCATTGCGTACCAAGACCATACCCAGTCCGTACGGCTGAAACAGTCCCTTGTGCGGGTCAAGCACAATCGAGTCGCCCAAATCCATTCCCGCGAGCCTGCGTTTGCCTTCTTCCACCAACCAAAAAAATCCACCGTACGCTGCATCGACATGCATCCAAATCTTGTGTTCTTGGCATATCTGCGAAATTTCTTTGAGCGGATCGATGGCTCCTAGATTGGTTGTGCCGGCATTCGCACAAATGATCCACGGGCTGAGTCCAGCGTTGCGATCTTCGGTCAATTGCTTGCGCAGTGCGCCTATGTCCATTCGTCCTTTGGCATCACACTTGATAAGGCGGAAAGGTGACGATTCCAAGCCGGCGACCATCGCGGCTTTGTGAAAGCAGTGATGCGTTTGCTCGGAAACATAGATGGATGAATAGCTCCATTGCGAAGCGTCGCGTGTGCTGCGTGCTGCAACGATCGCGGTCAGCGTCGCAGTAGAACCGCCGCTTAGCAACGAGCCCCAACTTTCATCCGGCCAATTGAGCAGATGCCTGATCCAGCGAACGACCTGATTCTCAATATCCACGGCGCCCGGTGATGCACCTGCCATACCCGCGTAGCGATTAGAGAGGGCGGCGACAGCGTCACCGATTGCTGCAGCGGGCATGCCGCCTCCGGGTATGTATCCAAAGAATCGAGGCGAAGTGGGTTCGATGCCGTTACGCAGAGCGATCGCAGTAAAGTCGGAGAAAACTTTTTTGAGTTGTTGTGGATCTTCCGGCGGAAGCAATGTGCCAGAGTTGATTGGTTGTGGTGAATGATTAGCAGCCGCTTGCTGCAGACCGTGTAAAAAATCTTGACCGAATTTAGAGAGTATTTCGCAAGCTTGCTGCCACTCAGCCCCTGTCATATCAAGGGTTCTAGCGAGTCGATCGATCTCTGGAGGCACAGGGTTTACCATGCCCCCAATGTAGCAAAAGCTAGATCAAAACACCAGCAACGGCGGCGCACATGAACGTAGCAAGCGTGCCTCCCACCATCGCGCGGAAACCCAAGCGTGCAAGATCGCCGCGACGTTCGGGAGCAAGTGGAGCCATGCCGCCAATTTGGA
>Ga0255088_1000178_pt1 | contig 35411 bp, 28 predicted proteins | sample Colum_Miss_RepB__2_FD_188587 | JGI IMG/M metagenome (GOLD analysis project Ga0255088, IMG submission 188587) | Freshwater microbial communities from Columbia River, Oregon, United States - Colum_Miss_RepB_8d | ecosystem: Environmental > Aquatic > Freshwater > River | place: USA: Oregon...
ATTATCCGTACTTCATCTTTACAGGTCAGACCTGTGAGAACTGCCATGAGGACCCCTCACTTTACGTTTTTAACCCCAGAAGCTCTAGGCCAACGATCTTCAGTTATCCAGGCAAGGTCTTAGATCCTGAGAATCGAGCACTATTGACTGAGTCTCGTGGGTTTTACGGCAGTTGCTTGGACAAGAAAAACGACGTTTTAGTTTTTTTTCAAAGAGAGAAGGTGGATCGCAAGTCGAAACTTCAGTCCAGCGTGTTAATCGTTGAGGCTTATGACACTTATCTTTCTGAGTCTTTGAGGGAAAAACATCTTCCTTCTTTATCGAGCGTACTGAAGAGAGTGAAGAGTAAGAACTGTTTTGAGATTGAGGGGAGAAATCGCCTCATGACCCAAAAGAAGATTGATGTTTCGCGCCCTCGTGCTGCTCGTTAGACGTCCGAGAAGACGAAGGTCTCTGGCCTGAATCTCGCAGAAGTTGGAGATAAATAACCAGATCTCCATCAAATCTAAGAGCGAGGCAGGCAAATCTATGTGGATGAGTACGGTTGCAATTCAGTCCAATGGTCAGATTGATTCACGTTATACGTGTGACTCAGATGACTCCTCACCTGAGATTCACTGGAAGGGTGAGCCTGCAGGGACTCAAAGTTTTGCATTATTGATTGAGGATACAGATGCTCCTCATGGAGTTTTTACTCATTGGTTGATTTACAATATCCCGGTTCAGATTCATCATCTCCCCGCAGGCATTCCCTCTCAAGAGGTCATGCCTAATGGCATATGTCAGGGCATCAATAGCTTCGGAAAATTAGGCTACTCAGGTCCCTGCCCTCCTTTAGGTTCTGCACCGCATCACTACTATTTTAAGCTCTTTGCCGTGAAGAAAGCTCCCATCATCCGATCTCGAATCAAAAAGGATGAACTTCTTCGGGAGATTTCATCTGATGTTTTAGCTACAGCTGAAGTCGTGGGAACTTATCAGAGAAGAGTGATGAAAGCAGGTTAGAGTTTTTTCTAGGTCATCGATTGAGGGAGCCTGCCCAATTTGAATTTCTTGTGATAAATAGACATACACTTATGTCAAAACACACAGCACTCATTCGTAATGTTAAGGCCAGAGAACTTCTTGATTCCAGAGGGTTTCCCACCGTTGAGGTGGAAATCGAGATGGATGACTTGAATCAACCGGGAAAGACAGTCACGGGAAGAGCGATGGTTCCCTCAGGCGCATCCACAGGAGAGGGTGAAGCCCTTGAGTTACGTGATGGGGATTCGCATCGGTTTTTAGGCAAGGGAGTGAAGAAGGCGGTAAAGAATGTTCAGGAAGTCATTGCACCTTCTTTGATTGCAAGAGGGTTTGCCCTTCAATCTCAGCTCGATGAAGCGCTGATTGATTTAGATGGCACACCGAATAAATCCGTCTTAGGCGCAAATGCAATCTTGGGTGTGAGCATGGCATTTGCGAGAGCAAACGCACTGAGTCATGACCAGCACACGGAGAATTCTTTAGCCTCAATTTTTGGGACATCAGGAGTGACACTTCCTGTTCCACTCATGAATATCCTCAACGGAGGAAAACATGCAGATAATGGGCTTGAGGTACAGGAGTTCATGATTATCCCAGCTGGGTTTTCAACCTTTTCTGAGGCCTTGAGAGCTGGCGTAGAGATTTTTCATCTCCTCAAAAAGATTCTTCATCAAAAGGGCCTATCCACGGGAGTGGGTGACGAGGGTGGATTTGCTCCTCAGTTTCAAGGTGATCAGCCTCATCAGCAGGCCTTAGAGGCGATTATGGAGGCAATTTCAGCATCGGGGTATCGTGCGGGCGAGCAGATCTTTTTAGCACTCGATGCGGCAGCCAGTGAGTTTGTTCATCCACAGGGGGGATATCGGTTTGAGGGCAAGAAGCTCTCTTCTGAAGAGATGATTGGGGTATACACGAGTTGGGCCAAGCAATTTCCGATTATCTCCATTGAGGATGGATTATCTGAACATGACTGGAAGGGTTGGAGTCTACTCACTCGAGCTATGGGCGATTACTGTCAGCTCGTGGGTGACGACCTTTTCGTAACGAACTCCACGGAGCTCAAAAAAGGAATTGAGAACCACGTAGCTAATGCTATTTTGATTAAACTCAACCAAATTGGTACAGTTACAGAGACTCTTCAGACGATGAAACTGGCTCAACAAGCAGGATACTCCTCGATTATGTCTCATCGAAGTGGAGAAACTGAAGATACTTTCATCGCAGACCTTGCAGTTGCCACAGATTGTGGTCAAATTAAAACAGGGTCTGCTTCTCGTACGGATCGAATTGCAAAGTATAATCAACTTTTAAGGCTAGAAGAAAGACTAGGAGATAAGGCTCGATTTGGGGGCTTATCTGTATTCAAAAAATTTAAGAAGGATTGATTTGATTGATCAAGTTATTCAGGCTTGAATCTCCGCATCGCAGGTGGATGGCTATTTTTGCATTATGGCTGATCTTCTTATCTGGAGTCTTTGCCAAACTCTTTGGCTCTCCAGGGATCATCCAGGCCATCCGCCTGCAGGCTTTACTTCAAGAGAAGCAGAAATCAGGCGTGGAGTTTGAGGCTGAGCTTTCTCGACTTAAGATTGAAGCAGCGCTTCTTGAAACACACACAATCACTCAGGAAAAAGAGATTAGAAAAACCCTAGGCTACACCGCTCCTGACGAGATTATTTTTGATTTCACACTTTTAGAGTAGTCCACTCTTTGACACCGTTTGATTTTCTGGTCACAATGAATCTTAGGGCTCATTGAGCCTAGTTCTTGCCTAAACTGTTGATCAGGAGGAGACCTACAGATGCCACTCGGCAAAGTGAAATGGTTCAATAGTGCGAAGGGATTCGGATTCATTGAAAGGAAAGAAGGAGGAGAGATCTTTGTGCACTGGACTGCCATTCGGAATGACGGGTATAAAACTCTACAAGCAGGACAGGAAGTGGAATTTGATATCTACGAAGGGCAAAAGGGAACAGAAGCGCAGAATGTACTGAGTAAAAACTAAACCTTTTTCAAAAATCTAGGGGGGATCACTGACCCATCTAGATCGGATCCCCCCGAGTTTTTTCCCAAAAGTTCTGAGAAAGTTTTTCCAAAATTTCACTTCTGAACTTCATGATGAGAGTCTTCAAACCTCTCTAAAGCTTGAACTCCTCTCGCTAGTTGAGCTCAATGCTCTCAATCCCCACTACTCCAATCAGAGGCAACTTTTTAGCCTTCATAAACATAGATGTAAATGGGCGACTATCTGCACCATCGTGAGTCATGAACGTCCACTTACCGTTGATCTTATGAAGATCCATGGTGAGATGATCAAAAGAACCAGTGATCCCGTTATAGAGGTAGGTCAAAGTGAGTGTTCCTCCTGCATCTGGTAAGAATCTTGGACTAGAGAGTGTGAGAATATTGTAGTTTGAGCGATTCAGCAGAACGACGCCCTTTTCAAGATCCGCAGGAGAGAAAAAGATATTCACCCTTCGGTCGGTGGAGAAGCGAAAGGACACGATATTATTGGCATCATCCAGACCGACTTTGAGAGCAGACGTACCTTCCATTGCGTCGGATGTAACTTGAAGCAAGGATTCTTCCTTCAAGTTTGCGTATTGAGATTCCTGATCTTCACTCACCTCAAGAACGGCACCTTCTGATTCTAATATACGAGGTGCGCAATAACTATGAATTCGATTGAGAATCTGTTCATTCAATTGCACTAACCGAAAATCCTTTGAGCTAATCGGACCCATGAGTGAGTCAGGATTTCTGGGGCAGTGTTTAAAACTAGGGAAGATCAGCCCTTTACTCTCCGCATTAAGAACTGCATCTCCTACGCGAATGGCCTGATCAGCAGTGAGCCTCCCATTTTCAACTTCGACTAGGGCTACATCAAATGCGGTTCTAAAAGGAGAGACCTGACCAGGCAAGGCTCTTGCGCTGACTTGATGAATATAAACACCTAAGGATTTCACCTCTGGGTGATGACCTAAAAAATGAGTATAAATTTCCGGGTCAGACTCCGTATCATCTCCTAGGAAAATGAAAGAATCATCTGAATGATGAGCAATATCCTCAAGCTGGCTCATTTTAAACTCAGAAGAAGAAGGAGCATCAAACCAATCCCTCAGCCTGAACTCCCCTGCCGGATAGCCTCCACTTTCTACTAAAAGTGACCGCAGGCGTGATTTAAGCTCCTTAGGAGAAGCACTCAGATAAATGACCTTACTCGCGTTTGCGGCTAGCTCATTCATTAATTCTTTCGTGCCAGCAAAGGTTTTTTTACCAAAGAGGCCATACTTAATCACACCAAAAAAGGAAGAAACATTTGAGATCTTAAGCGTATCATCGATGTCAGTGACGATCGTATAGGCCTGAGCCGAGTATGAAAACAAGCTTTGGCTCAGTAAAAGAGCAAGACTCAGCACGGTTGAACTGATGTAGCGAGTAGTGTTGTTGATTTTCATTTTCCCCCCGGAAGATTACACTGAGGTCTAAAACCTGAGTGCTACACAAACCCCACCCCAAATCATAAGTCAAGCATTAATATTATATTAAGAATTTAAATAACCAGCATCAAGTTAGGTATTCAAAAAATTTGAGGATTTTACATCAAACGTGATACCTCAGTTCAGATTTTATAAATACAAATAATATCTTTAACCACGTCTAAAAAACTGAATCCGTTTTGGTGGAGATTGACTTTTCTGAGCATAGGCCCAAAGGAGATCAGAAAAAACCCAGCATGGTTATGTTATTTTTATTAAATTCCTTTAAAGATTCAAACTCACCCACTCACTTGTGTCGAATTTAATTTGATTTCTCATGAATTTTCATCGAAAAGAACTGAGGGTTAAAACCTGAGCTCTTCAGAGCTCATCAGAAACCGAGGAATATTCATGCGGATGAGAGAATGGATCATAAGGCGTTGGATTTTTCTGAGATTTTTACTTACTCTAATTCCTCTCATCCCAAGTCATTCGATGGCGGAGTCATTTTCTCTATTCAATCCCGCAACACCATTCATCTGTCCCGATACAGATCCTCAATGCAGCGGGTTATTTTTAACGCACCAACAAGACGGCAGTCAAATGGGACTCATCATGAGTGGAGAAATGTCCTTGGCAGTGCGGTTAGAAACCCTGAGAAACGCTCGTAAGTCTATCCTCATTCAGTCATTGATCTTTGCTGGGGATGAATCAGGGCTTCGCATTGCAGAAGTGCTCAAACAAAAAAAAGCCCAGGGTGTTGATGTACGAATCATAATAGATGCGCTCTCTAACTCACCTCCTCAAACTCAGCAACTTTACTTTGATCTTTCAGAGCATGACATCCCAGTGCTGGGCTATGAACCGGGGATGTTTACTTTGGCAACAGAGTTTGAACATCCAAGCGAGAGAGAAGAAAACCCTCATGAATCATGTCGAATTGATAAACGACTCCATGAAAAAATGTGGATCGTAGATGGAAATACAGATGAGGCCGTTGCAGTAACAGGCGGGCTTAATATCGCGAATGAATATTTTCGACTCGGATCTCAACCTAAGGTGCGATGGAGAGATCAGGACTGCATCCTCAAGGGCTCGATTGTGAGTGATCTCTATACTTCTTTCATGCGGAACTTTGAGTACTTGATGAAGATTAAAGAAAAGCGTCCTGATCTCTTTCGAATAGAATACGTTCAAAGCAGAGCCTCCCGTATATTTGCCTGCCTATTCGCACGCTGTGGCGCTCAGGATGAAAACGGCCACTTGATTCTTCGCTATAGTAAAAATAAAATGACCATGGCGCTGATTGATGAAATAGAGAAGACCTCTAAAAAGCCCACTTTCTCTGATCGAGGAAAACTTCGGTTTTTTCAAAGTCGACCAAGAGCAGGAGAATCCTATATCCACCAAGTCTATAGAAAAATGATCCAAGAAGCAAAGGAGGAGATCTTGATTGCAAATGCCTATTTTCTTCCTGATCAAGCCCTACTCCATGACCTCTCAAATGCAGCAAAACGCGGAGTGCAGATCAAACTCCTCACGAATAGCAAGAAATCTACGGACATGGAGATCATGACTCTAGGTACTCGATACACCTACCTTCCTTTGATGGTTTTTGATCGATTTGCAAATAGAACAGCAATGAGTGCCCGGGATCACTTCAAGAAAGACGAACCCTTAGGCTCTATAAAGATCTACGAATGGGTTGGCCCAAAAATAGGAGAAGGAACCCTACACGCAAAATTTGCAGTCTTTGATCGAAGGGCAGGAATCATAGGCTCTTACAACCTTGATCTCCGTAGCAAGAATCTCAATAGTGAGACAGCGCTCGTATTTGAGGATGATCAACAAGCCAATCAGCTCGCTGAGTACTTCATTCAAGAGGACTTACCCAAAAGCCAAGAGATCACCCTTGACCAAGCCATCAAGTATCACCAACCCAAGGACCCATTCACAGAGTTTGGATTAGCTTTGTCAGAAATTTTTGCACAAGAACTTTAACCCTTCAAATAGGAAGAGTGATGCGGAGATAGATACACACACATACACACACACACACACACACACAAAAAAAAAAAAAAAAAAAAAAACGGCCTTGCCACGCATCCATAAATGGACTGAGTGCAAGGCCGCATAGGTTATCATGTTTCCTAAAAGGGAACTCGAAATTTAAGGATTAGTTGATTCGCTCGCTTCTCTTCACGCTTCTTAAGTTCTGAGAGAGCACTTTCTTTCGAAGGCGAATCGATTTAGGAGTGATCTCAATCCATTCATCCTCATCAATCCACTCAATACACTGCTCAAGGGACATTCTTCTCACTCCAGAAAGAGTAACAAGAACTTCAGCATGTGCCGCACGAATATTGGTGAGCTTCTTTTCCTTACATGGATTGACGTTCAGGTCATTTTCCTTATTGTGCTCACCAATGATCATTCCTTCATACACAGGCACACCAGGGCCAAAAAACAGCACGCCTCGATCCTCAAGACCGAGCAAGCCGTACTCAACCGTATCTCCACTTCGATCTGAGATCAGAGATCCGCTGGTACGATGCGGAAGATCCCCTTTATGAGGGCCATAACCCAAGAGATAAGTACTGAAAAGCCCCTCTCCTCGAGTTGCAGTTAAGTACTTTGATCTCATCCCAAGCAAGCCACGTGTAGGAATATCAAACTCAAGTCGAACGCGATGAGTTCCGTGACCAGAACCCCCTTCATACTTCGTCAAGATTCCCTTACGGACCTGAAACATATTCGTCACATCACCCACAGCGGTTTCTGGTAAATCCAAAACTGCTCGCTCCATAGGCTCAAGACGCTCACCTGTGGAAGGATCCGTCTTGTAAAGAACGGTAGGCTTACCCACCATGAATTCAAACCCTTCACGGCGCATCTGCTCAATTAAGATGGCAAACTGAAGTTCTCCACGTCCCAAGACTCGGAACTGATCGTTGGTTTCAGTCTCCTCAAGACGAAGCGCAACGTTCGTTCTCACTTCACGAATCAATCGATCTCTAAGTTTTCTTGATTGAATCGCCTCACCTTCTTTTCCGGAGAGCGGAGAAGTATTGACGGAGAAGATCATTCCTAAGGTAGGTTTTTCAACATGAATTCGAGGTAATGCTTCTTGGGTGTCCTGCCCCACAAGGGAGTCTCCGATTTCAACCTTCTCAGAACCTGCAACCACTCCAATGTCACCTGCAGTCAGTTCTTCTACCTCAGATTGCTTCAGACCCTCATAAGTAAAGAGCTGAGTCACTGTGAAAGTCTCAGTCACAGGCTGTCCCTGCTCATTCACTCCTCTTCTGAGAATCCTCTGATTCTTTCTCACTGATCCGGTTTGGACACGACCAATAGCCAATCGCCCCACATAATCGGAATAAGAGAGGTTTGAAATCAACATCTGCAAACCTGCTCCATCTTGAGTTTTAGGTGCAGGAATATCTTTTAAGATCTCATCAAAGAGCGGCTTTAAGGATCCCTTTTTCTCACCCGATAAATACTGAGGGACTTCCTTAAAATCAGTCGTACACCAACCTTGACGAGCACATGCATACACGATTGGAAACTGTGCCTGCTCTTCTGAAGCTCCGAGATCAATGAATAAGTCAAACGCTTGATTCACCACCTCATCAGTTCGCGCATCTGGGCGATCAACCTTATTAATGACGAGAATAACCTTCAAACCTTGAGAGAGTGCCTTCTGAAGAACGAACCTGGTTTGCGGTAATGGTCCTTCTGCAGCATCAACTAGAAGTAATGCTCCATCCACCATCCCCATGATACGCTCCACCTCTCCACCGAAATCGGCGTGGCCTGGTGTATCTACAATATTGATCTTCGTATCGCCCACTCTGACGGATGTATTCTTCGCAAGAATAGTAATCCCGCGCTCTCTTTCCAAATCCATGGAATCCATCACTCGCTCTGCCACAGACTGATGTTGCTGAAACGTTCCAGCTTGTTTCAACAAATAATCAACCAGAGTGGTTTTTCCATGGTCAACGTGCGCAATGATACAAACATTTCTTAGATTTTTTAATGACTGCATGTCTTTCCTACTATAATTCCTTTAATAAAAATTAAGGACCACACAACCGTTCACTCATCCGTTATGTGATCCTAAGATGAATAAAATAGACTAAAAACCCCTCAATTAGGATTCTTTCAACGTATTAACTAACGACTCCACCGTGTGCTTTGCATCACCAAACACTAATGAGCAATTGGGGTAATAGAACAAAGCGTTATCTACTCCAGCATAACCCGCTTTCATCGAGCGTTTACTTACAAAAATATGTTTTGCTTTGTAAGCATCGAGAATCGGCATACCGTAAAGAGGACTTGAAGTATCGCTCTTTGCAGCTGGATTCACTACATCATTAGCTCCGATGATCAGCGCAACATCTGCCGAGGAGAACTCATTATTAATCTCCTCCATCTCAAACACTGAATCATAGGGAATATCAGACTCAGCTAAAAGAACATTCATATGCCCAGGCATACGCCCTGCAACCGGATGAATGGCAAATTTCACTTCTACATCTTTCTCACTTAAGAGATCAAATAACTCCTTAATTGCATGTTGTGCTTGAGCCACAGCCATGCCATATCCTGGAATGATCATCACCTTCGAGGAGTTCTCCAGCAAGAAGGCCACATCCTCAACAGATGCTGACTTCACGCCCTTTCCTGCAGCCTGTACCGATGCACCCGTAGCATCACCCTCAGACCCTACTCCTCCAAAAATCACACTCAAAATTGATCGATTCATAGCCTTACACATGATGTAAGAGAGAATCGCACCGCTACTGCCGACCAAAGCCCCTGTCGTGGTCAAAAGCTGATTACCCAGAATAAACCCTGTTGCTGAAGCTGCCCATCCTGAATATGAATTGAGCATTGAAACAACCACAGGCATATCTGCTCCACCAATAGGTAAAACGAGGAGCAAACCCAGAACTAAAGCAATTCCACTCATGACTAAGAACGAGAACAAGTCTCCTGCAACACAGAACTGAATCCCAAACCCCGTCATCACAAGTGCTAGGAATAAGTTTAAAAAATGCTGACCTTTAAAGATCAAAGGATTGGACTTTAAAATTTCCTGGAGCTTACCAAAAGCCACCAAAGATCCAGTAAAGGTAATGGCCCCAATAATACTCCCGACAGCAAGCTCAATCATTGCAACCAGATCCAGTTGTCCTGAATCTCGATGAGCTAAATAAGTTCCCGCAGCCACTAAAACAGCAGAAAGACCAACGAAGCTGTGCAAAGCGGCTACAAGCTGCGGCATGGCCGTCATACTAATTTTAAGAGCAAGACCGACCCCTACTAAAGCTCCCCCGGCTAGACCTGCAAACACCCAAGTGTAATGCTTCACGTCCGGATGAATGAGTGTGACCCCAACAGCAAGCGCCATCCCCACCATAGCTGAGAGATTCCCCATCAAAGCTGTCTTAGGAGAGCTTAAACCCTTTAAACCGTAGATAAAGAGGATTGTGGCAATGAGATAGGCTGCAGCAAAAAAATCTGAAGATAGTTCCATATGTTTAGATCTCTATTTCTTCTTTTTAAACATGGACAACATGCGGTTAGTCACCACAAAGCCACCAAAAATATTAATTGAAGCTAAGAATACGGCAAAAAATCCAACTACCCCAATCACAGGCGAGTCAAATGCTTCTGAAGAACCTGCAACAAAGATCGCACCCACCACCACAATCGCACTGATTGCGTTAGTAACAGCCATCAAGGGAGTGTGCAGAGCAGGCGTAACTCCCCAAATCACGTGGTAACCCACCACACACGAAAGAACGAATACATAAATCGCAATCATTGTAGGAGACATAGAAATTCCTCACATCCGGTTTTGAGGGTCAACCCCCTATTTTCTCTTAAAACGAACCGCGCCTTGATCAGTGACTAAACAAGCCTGAACAATATCATCCTCAAGGTTGATCTTTAAACTAAGCTGACCCTCTTTTTCCTGAGTCATGAGCTGAAGGAGAGCCAACAAGTTGTTCCCATAGAAATGACTTGAATCAGTTGCCATCAAAGAGGGATAATTGGTCAAACCCACCAGGATCACTCCATGCTTTTCAATAACCTTACCCGCTTCAGTTAAAGGGCAATTTCCGCCTGTAGCGGCAGCCAAATCCACAATCACGGAACCAGCTCTCATCCCCTGTACGGCCTCTTCAGTGATCAATACTGGCGCTCTGCGCCCAGGAATATTTGCTGTTGAGATGATGATATCGCACTTCTTTAATCGATCTGTGAGCATCTCTTGTTGACGCTTTTTTGCATCAGCCGATAGCTCTCGGGCATAACCACCCTGACCAGACCCCTCTTCTCCTACGTCTAACTCGACGACTTTAGCTCCCAAGGATTGGATCTGCTCCTTCACTTCAGCTCGAATGTCGTAAGCCTCTACAGTTGCACCCAAGCGCTTTGCCGTAGCAATCGCTTGAAGTCCCGCAACACCAGCACCCAGAACCATCACTTTCGCAGGCTTTGCCGATCCAGCTGAAGTCATCATCAGAGGTGTAAATCTCTTGTAATGACTCACCGCTTCAATCACAGCTCGGTATCCTGCAATATTAGCCTGAGAGGAGAGAACGTCCATGGATTGAGCTCTAGAAGTTCTAGGAACCATTTCCATACCTACAGTACTGATTCCTTTTTGTGCTAACTTCTCAAGAAGCTGATCTTGAGCAAAAGGATCGATCAAACACATGAGCAGGGTTCCGCTTTTGAGAAAAGCCAGCTCAGAATCAGAAGGTCTGAGGACCTTAAGAACCACCTCAGCACCCCAGGCCTGAGAAGGATCTACAAGCTCAGCACCTGCATTTTGATACTCCGAATCTAAAAAGCCAGCCTTCACTCCTGCAGTCTTTTCTACAAGAACTTGAAAGCCTTTTTTGATGAACTTTTTCACAGTTTCAGGAGCCAATGCCACTCGAAACTCATCTTTTTGTGATTCTTTTGGGAGACCTATTCTCATCGTCTTTACTCTCGTGATTGAACTTGCTAGTTTTTCCAAATGTATACCTGAATTTAGCTCATTTTGATAGATTTCTCTTCGAGACTCGTTTCCCATCGTCTATAGCCCCTGAGGAGGCTCAAACGGAACATAAGTCACCTAACTCAAGTCCCCTCTATAGTTTTTATCTCACCCGAGACTCACTCCTCACCGAAAAATCCAGAATCCAATCCAGTCAAAACCAAATCCGTTGGCATAGGATCAAAACCCCTAAAATGAGCACACTTCGTCATCACCTGACATCTTCATACCCTTGATGAGCTATTCACCTTTTTGATCTTTATTCAAGAGCCTGCAGCCGAAAGACATGAACAACTGTCAGATCAGCTCCAGAAATGCACTTTTTAGCGTTTTAAAACCAGAGCCTTCTTCCTCAACCAATCTTTTTTGCCAAATCGAAGGTCATGACTCCTCCATCAGCTCTTTACTCATCTACCCATCAAACTAGTTAATGAACTAGAAACTTTAAAAAAACCACCACTTAAATTAATTAGGTTTGAATAATAAATAACAATTTGAATTACATAATAAATAATGATAAATACTTTCATCACTTAACCCTATTCAAGTATTTTTTATGAGTTTTTTATCCTTAATTCGTCCTTTATTTTTTTCTATCTTTCTTCTCGTTTTTTCCTCAGCCTGTAACTCCAAGAATGTCTACATCAGCATGACAACCTCACCAGAGAGGTTGAAGTATTTAGGAAAAGTCCTCAATCCTATTAAACCTTTTATCCTCTCCGAAGACGTAAAAAAGGTCTATATTAACATCTCAAAACGAGGATACAGAAATCGTGTAGAGTATCCCAAAGAGACCTTAAAAAAACTACAAGACAAATATAACTCTCCATCGAGCAATAGTAGCGGCTTTGATGGAAAAGTAGAATTTAACTGGGTTGACTCTGACTTGGGCCCCATCACAAAAATACTCCCTGCGAAACACACCATCTGTTCTCAAAAAGACAGGTACGGAAAATCTTTGTGCAATCCTAAAGCACAATCCAAGAGTGATCCTCTAGTCATCTCAATTGATGATGATTATCAATACAACCCTCAAGCACTCAGTAATCTCGTTAAGCTGATGAACGAGAATTCAGATTACAGCATATCCGCTTATGCCTACAAAACGGGTGAAATCACTCGCTGGGGCATCCCCATCACTAAAGGGGGGTTGAAATTCCCAATCGTTCAAAATAGCGCGCAAGTCGTTGAGGGCTGGGGAACCATTATTTATCGCATCCAAGATCTTGACGATGAACTCATGAGAGTACTCTCACAAGTCTCCTTAGAGTGCCGTTTATCTGATGATCTAGTCATCAGCTACTCCATGGCCATTGGAGAAAAAGTAAGAAAAAACGCACCTCTCCTTCGACTCAAAGATGGAATGTACGAAGCCATCACGGACATCGAAAGTCTATCGGGCGGATCAGGACTAGAGAATTGGTTTAACAGAGAAAATTGGGACCAGTTCCTCACACACATTCGAACTGCAACTGAATATGGAGGTATCACTTCTAGGAGACAACTTCGGGGCTCTCATACAGTCATCTCTGCAATCAAGTCCTCTGATGCAGTGCCTAACCCTAGTCAGCCCACTGAATTCAAATACTTGGAGTCAGATCGCCTCTCAGGTGAGGTCTTTGTTAAACCTGCCGAGGGTGATTTTATTCAGGTTTATGGACATCGCAAAGTGGGATTCATCGGCCGAGATGCATTTGATCAAATGATTGGACAAATCGAATCCCAGAGAGAAGAACTAACAGATGTGCCCCAATCTCTTTCTTCTTCTAGCTCAAGTGCGGCTGATTCATTGACTACTCCTGCTGCAGCATCACCCGCCGTCAGTGAAGTAGAAGAGTATCGCAATAAGTTTCAAGACTTGCTCCAAAAATCAAACTTAAAGATTGATGGTTTCAAATATCAAAAGTGCCTCAAAACACTAAACCATTGTACTTTAAATAAACAGGGAAAACTCAAATCCCGCGAGCAGATCCTGATTGATTGCTTGCCTCAATCCCAACCCATGAAAGCCTCTGCACCTCAATCCTTAGCCACTCTTGAGATTGAAGAAAAAAACGATCTTGAGGCTGAGGACCTCAGTGAGCGCTCAAGGCAAGTAACACCCATCATTGATTTCCCTGGATTGGATGCCTTGCTTTCCGATCCTGACTCTGAATTTGAATTGATCAAGGCTAGCTCACAGGATGAAAGCCATGTTCTTGAAGCACAAGAGAGCGAACAGACACTTGGGTCTACATCAGTGCATGGAGGTACCCCTTGAATAAGAAATTCAGGAATTTATTAGGCTTTTTTACTTCACATTATTTAAAAGTTAGGGAATATAGATCTCTCGACAGAGAGTAGGATGAAGCGTTATGAAGTACAATCGATTTATTTTTTTGATGCTGTCTTTTTTTTGTTTTTCTAATCTCGAGAACTTAGCTCATGGATCTATTGTGAGTAACCTCATAGATAGACTTGGCTCAGACTTCATTAACCTTCCAGACCAATCCATGAGAAGGTTCGAAGTATTCTCATCCTCTTCAGAAGCCTCTGCAGCAGCTTTAACTTGTGCACAGACAAGCTCAAGTCCTGACGTAGGAACTGTCAGTCCAGTCACTCCTGAAAGTAAGAGGCTTTGTAGCCCTAAGAGAAGGCTGGTTGCCTTGAGTAAACTCCCTGTTTCTAAACGCCTATTTTGTGCGGTTCTTCAGCATTCTCCAGCCTCCTCCGAGAGGAGCTTTTGTTTAAGTCGCAAAGAAGAATCTTCAGACATGCCTGTCAGTAATGTACGATTCAATTCTACTGGAGAGGGAAATAGTATTGAAGAATTTCTTACTGCCCTGAATACACTCGCCAGAAATGATGAAGCACCCTACTACTTTAGACTCCCCAGCGAGACTGAATATCAGTCTGCTGTAGCTTCTGGTCAGCTCGTTTTTACTCGTGTGAATGAATGGACAAGCAGCTCCGCCCAAAAGCCCTACAAATCAAAGCTCGTATTAGAGTATGAGTTTGAAGACGAGACTGAAGACAGCATTATTTTAGACAGTGATAAATTTTTTGGGTTAAATCGAATGTATCTCCTCCCAAGCTATTCCTCCAAAACCATGCCTTCTGGTTTTCGAATCATTATTGAGGAAAAACCAAAATCAATGAGAGTTCTCAACTTCGATCTTGAGTAAAAAGAATCTCCAAAAGCCCGAGAAACGTTACTCAAAGTACGAGTGAGATCCTAAGACTGAATCAATCACGGTCATTTTCTAGTCATGCCTAGTGAGCATCAACAACATCCTTAGGGTTGTACCAGGCAGGAGGAGTGAACTTCTCCCTAGGAAACGGTAATCGATTAATTTCGATCTCCTGCATAAAAGAAGGAAGCTTACCTGTAGGGATGAACTCACCTACGATTTTACCCTCTGCAGTTTTCCCTCTTTGAATGAATCTGAAAATATCTTGAATTTGATAGCGGCCCTGCTCATCTACCTCTGGAATCACCTCTGAGATATGAGTCACTTTTCTTGAACCATCCTGAAGTCTTCGAATTTGAACCACCAAATGAATGGCTGAGGCAATTTGCCTACGAATCGCTGCAATGGGCACTTGAGTGTCTCCCATCATTGCAAGAGTCTCCAAACGTACTAGCCCATCATAGGGAGTGTTAGCATGGGTAGTTCCCATAGATCCGCCGTGTCCAGTATTCATCGCAGTAATTAAATCCAACGCCTCAGGACCTCTGACCTCCCCGACCACAATTCGATCAGGACGAAGCCTAAGTGCCGACTTAATCAGATCACGAATCGAAACCCCGCCCTTGCCCATTTCATTGGCATGCTTAGTTTCAAAAAATACGACGTGATCCGTATTGATCTTTAACTCTGAGGAGTCCTCGATGATGAGCAGTCTCTGAGTACCAGGAATACGAGACCCAAGAACATTGAGTAGAGTGGTTTTACCAGAGCCTGTACCCCCAGAGATGATGATATTCTTGGCCAAGTAAATACACACATCAAGAAATCGAGCTCCATCCTTTGAAATGGAACCACGATTAATCAAATCCACAAACGTGGGATTTCCTTTAGAGAACTTACGAATAGAAAGAGTTGTCCCTTTTCTTGAACATGGAGGAAAAACAGCAGCCACACGGCTTCCATCAGGCAAACGCGCATCTAAGATAGGATCATCTTCATCAATTCTTCGACCAACGAACTGTGCAATATTTCTGACAGCAGCCTGGAGAGCTTGCTCATCTAAAAACTTTGCTGGGGTACGCTCCAAGAGTCCCTTGCGCTCCACAAAGACTTCATTAGGTCCATTGACGAGGACCTCACTCACCGAATCATCGTCTAAGTAGGGTTTGACCGGACTAAGAAACGTTCCGACTGAATCTTCAAAAACACCCACGCTCTAGAACTCCCCTCTTGAGGCGTTCCATTGAACTCGCTGTGCATTAAGGCTCCCTGTGAATTCCTTCACCCATAGAGTACCTTCCATCCCATTAATTGGACAATAGAATCGATATTGCCCTGGAGTGGTAGGAGTGAAGCTGATTTCCTCAATGGCCTGTGATCGAACCTGTCTTTTGATCTTAAACTCATCCATCATCACGCACAAAGATCGCTTTGCAGCCGACGTGATGAATAATCTTACCGGCGTATCCTTGGTCACAAAAATAGAACGAGGAAAAAAACCGAGCTCATGGGCAATGACAGAGACCTCCTGGGTGCCGGATCGAAGAATAGAAGAAGGCAATACTCCGTTTTTTACATCACTCTTAGAATCCTCATCACTAGAGGATTCAACACTTGCCAAACTTCTTCCACTCTTCTTCGTTGATCCTTCTTGATTTACTTCTTTCAGCATTAGTTGATAGGGATCATCTAAGAGAGCTGCTGTGGCAGGAGCTCCAAATCGAGATTCAGGGAACTCTTCACTTCCGAGAGTTCGGTTTCTGAACGACGAATTCTCCTGAGCTCTCGTTCCTGCATGAGCTCTGAATGCAAACCCCGAAACAAAAAAACTCGTGGCCAGAGCAAGAACTAAAACATTGAGAGTCTTCTCACATTTGAGTAGACGCATAACCACATCTCTCCTCTGAGAACTTTTCGGCTACTCCCCTTAATTCTATAAGAAATTCTGTATCTTTTGAAAAACAGCTTTCACCGAACGCTGGCGGAAGGTTTATCAATCAAACAAGCTCTACGATCAGAAGGCCCCTCAACTGATACTTACTGCTAGCCTTCGTCACTACAAGGCTACAAAAATATACAATTAATCTCGGTACTTAATCCTCTTCTTCGAGATGAATCTCCCAATGCCCTTTTGCATCGTCACGAGTCATAGACTTGACACGAAAGGGTGTTTTTGCAGGAAAAAGCACCTCGGATTGCTCATGAGAGGATAGACGCGTAATACTTGCTCCAGACCTAGAGCGATCAATCACAAAGTAAACACTCTCACTCAACGGATTACCTGATTTGACAAAACCAGCTGAAACCTCCCCCTCTGTACTCGTACTGAGAAAAGCAGAGTCAGAGAACTTTCCTTCCGTTCGCATCTTCTCAAAGACTGCTTTAGGAATATCTGTTCCCCGATAAAGAGTCGTTTCTGGAGGTATAGGGCTCTTTTGTGAAAGCTTTCGCAAGGCTGAGTCAATTGAAGTTCCAATCGTTTTTGGAAATGAATCTACAGCAGAACCTCGTCTCATCTTCATATTCATTTCCTCAGAGTCCAGTGTGTACATATAAACACTTAAAATCTCACGCTCCGTGAGTCCTGTCTCTCTCTTGACCCATTCGAGATTAGACAAAGATCGAGGGGCCTCCGGATTTTCTATAGAATTAAAATATTCCTTAAACTCGTCAAAAGAAGTTTGTTGAAGGCTCCTTGAATTAAAAAACAGAGGAATCTCCCTTCTTATGACCTCAACCTTCTCAAGCTCAGCCGGAGACTCTGAGGCTGAGCGTGGCGAAGCATAAAGTAACTCTCGCAATATACGCGAAAACCCATACGCTTCAATACTCTCCCTCCAGCTGAATACTTGACGACCATCAGTCCCACACTGTGAAGGATCTGAAAGATCAATAGGACGAGACTCCGATCTTGTTGAGGTCCCAGTAAAATCCTCAGGACGATCCAGCATATAAAGAGCAGTAAGGCCTGCAGCTCCAGCCACCAGAAAGGGATAAACAATTTTTTTATGTTGTGGTTTAGCAGCAACCCTCGCAGCGCCTGCCGCATTACTCATAGACCTCGCCATAGCCGAACGACTTAAGGTGGCAGCTCGCGCGGCAGCTCTCAACGCAACTAAAGAAGAGGCATAAGTTGCATCCTGCACAAAAAACAAGATCAGAAGCACGAGACAAAACAGACGATTCTCCACTCAAGTCCTCTTCGGAAAACTTTGACTTTTTTTGAGGCGAATCGAGATCTTTAAACACGCCACATCTTATAACCCGGTAACAAAAGACACAGGTCAAAACAAACTCAACTGAAACAACTCATCACCATTAACTTGATGTAATTAAGATCACTTTTTTTGGATAATATTGCTTTTTTTATATATTTTTTTATTATATTCTTAATATTAAACATGAGAGCAAGTCTATTTTTATTCATAACTTTTTTAACATTATTTGAATTTAACGCCAGAGCAACCGTAATCACACCAGATGAGCTAAAAAAAAATATAGACGATATAAATAAGGTTTGTACAGGAAAACACAACAAAGCTCCATGCAGCACATTTATAGAAAGCATCAAAGATCATTTAACATTTATAATTCAGACCGCTCAGAAAGCCTGTGATTCGATTAAAACAGCCTCGAAAAGCAGTGAAAGACGACAGGTCCAACAGTGCTTAAGCACTGAACAGATTAGAGAATTAAACTCTTTAGTGAATTCATTTGGCACTGAACCAATACCAAACCCAGTACAAAGTTCACGCTTAGACAAAAAAAAACTATTTAAACTTAATCACGACCTAATGAGCATTAGTGCAATCAATCCTAAAGATCCAGTAGTCATTCAAGGCTGTACAAGAAACACACAAAACTCAATCCCCTCTCCTCTAAATACACTTGAGGGAGATTTAGCTAGAACTACGGAAATGTGCCGCCCTCCCTCACTAGAAGACGAAGAAGCACAGAAACCGCAAACTACCGAAGAGGAAAAGTTAGAACAAATTGAAAATGCAAACAAAACCTTAGCTAAATTTGAATCAGATATCTTCAATGAAATGACTCACAAAGAAGGTAAATTTTTTGATCAATTAACTGAGAGCATTACAATCCTTGAATCCATAAAAGAAAAACTATTACATGACATCAACAAAGAAGACAAAAAGGAGACAAAAGAAACAAGAGCACACTGGCAGCAACGTCTGAATGATCTAGAACAATCTATTGAGATCATCAAAACGATCAGGATAGGATCTGCTCATATCAATCTCATACTAGATAAAATTTCAGGAGAGCCTGAAGACAAAGATAAACCAAAGGCCCAGAAAGCTTTAGATGCCATAAGTCGTTACCTATATAGTGCTGAAGGTGAAAAGATTAGAAAATCATTTGCTGAATATACGAACAAATACCACGATAAGCTGGCTGGCAATGAAGCTGTAGCAAGTGGCATGGCTACAGATATTGAAACTTATTTTACCTCCCCTAGGAACGGTACAGCTATTCAAGGGAGATCAGAATTCCTTCAATGCCTGACAAATATTGCAAGCTACTCAATGCATTTAAATTTGAAGGAAGAAGCTTTAACAAAAGGGAAGACAAAATGGTTAACAACACTGACAAGACTAGATGCAATAACCTCAGCTGATAAAAGTAGGATTTCAGAAGAAGTTGCAGCACGAGAAAAATTTTCAAAAACTAATGCTCAGCTTGCGAATGCAGAGAGAGAGCAGCGTGATTTAAGCGATCTTCAGAAGTCTTTAAGAGATTTGCTTAAACATCGTGGTAATGCTGATAAGAGTAAATTTGATTCAATGTTCATCAAAAAGCTAGTGGGATTAGGCGCAGGAAATGCTGGACCTCTTTATGGCGATGTAGGCAATGAAAGCCTCTCAGTAAAACAGAGAATTGCCATACGAAACAAAGCTTTAGGCTCTGGAAATAAAAAGGAAATTAAAGCACCTTTTGAACCCCATGTAATAGAAAAACCTACTCCTCTTAATCCAAAAATTGATACTGATCCAAAAATTGATACTGCTATTTATGATAAAATTACTGCTGAAATTCCTACTGATGAACTTGCTAAAATTATTGCTCAAGCTATTGCCAAAAACGATAATCGCAAAATATTCCTAACTAAAAAAAGTAGAGAAGCTGCAGAAGCACGTAGAATAAGAGCAAATTTAGAGGCAAATAAACAAATACAAGATGGCGTTAAAAAAAGAAACCAAACAATAGAAGAAAGAAACCAAGCAATAAATGAGCTCTTGTCCTTGATATCACTAAGGGAAAAAACCGTCGAAAAGGAAATTTCAGATCACCAAAAGGCCATAAGAAAATGGCTCAATCCTTCACAGAAAGATAAATAACCTTAAAATTACTTACCCACTCATGCAAAACCCCGCTGCGAGTCACCAGAGAACCGAACATTTTTTTAATATGCAAATTTATCCAATCTTCAGAATTTTATCGATTTTCACTTGTTACTGATTCCACAAATTATTTGGAACCTAATCCTTTTGGGCTGAATGGTGTCTCGGTTGATGTAGTCCTTAACCCAAACCCTTGTCATTTACTTTGCTGCCTCAAGCGCATCAAAGCGATTCACGGACAGACCACTCTAACTCGTGCAAATCTTATTTGATCTCATCAATAATCCTCAGAGAGGCGAGATGATTCTAAATGAGCGAACTTTTTCTCGCATTCGCTGACAATCCACACAGTATTTTGCATAAGGCAGAGACTGCAAGCGCTCATATGCTATGGGATTTTCACAATCTAAACACGTACCGTACTTACCCTGATGAATTCGATCTAAGGCATCCCGAATCTCTGTTAACTCATGTTGATTTTGTTGTGCGAGCTTAAAAAAATAATCAGCATTCACATCCATCACAGACTCATCTGCCGTATCACCTGGTGACTCCATCACTTGTTGATCAAGATGCGAGCGAGCAGTGTTATATTGCTCAATCATCTCTAATCGCCTCTTGAGGAGATACCTCTCCATGTCAGATAAAAATGTCTTCAACTCAATTTTACCCACTGAGTCTCGAGACTTTGGCATCTTATTTGGAGTCATAAATCACATTTTCTCCCTCTCTCACTAAAGAAATGACTTCGTGGTTCTTAACTCTTGTAGCATGCTCTTGGACTCCACTCGGATTAGGTCTCCATACCCTGTTCATACTCTGATCATGTCCTTTTGCCTGAGCTCGAGTCCTCAACTCAGCATAAACTCGGACAGCAGTGGACTCATCATGAACCGGCTGAACTTCAGGAGTAGAAGGAGGTACTGGAGATGCATCAGGCGAAGACTCAGGGACACACTCAGGCTGGGTGTCTTTTTCTGGAATTTCTGCTGTTCGATCCGGTTCAACTTCTGGAATAAGACGAGGAACTACACCTGGAATTTGTGGATCAGGAATGATTGTTGGCTTAGGGACTTTTGAAGGCACAGGCCTTTCTTCTAAATTTAAACTCTTCATAAATAGATCAACTTAAATCTTTGCAATCTATATTCCCTAATACTATCCCCCATTTAAATGATCACTCGACTACCATCATTGAATGAATAGCCGAACCCTTGCAAATGAAAGCAAGAAGCTATAAAATGTGTGACTTGGATTTTGTTGTTTGTGGATGTTCCGGATGTAGAGAGTAATTATGTTGTTCGGGTACAAATATTATTCTGCAGTACTAAAATATTTAAACTTATCTTTTATTTTTATATTCATTCTCATTTCTACAAATCAAATCTCACAAGCAGCAACAACTTCCATGACTTCAATCGATTCGCTCCCATCAGAAATAAAATCAAAAGTTAGAATGAAGAGCTTCACTGAGTGGATGAGTCCTTCATTTTCTGATAACGGAACTTATATTCCAACACCCGATGGACAGAGTCTTGCCCCATCCAACTCATTTAGTATTGTTTGGGCAGATTACACCCTATCTCGCCATCTCAAGATCTTATTTTGGCAACGATATAAAGTACTTTTTGGAAGTAAGGACAGTGCCTTTCTCAGTACTCGTTTTCGAAACCCAAGACTGGCTATTCGCTGGATTGATCTCGTGCCCGACCCCAACTTTTCAACTACCTACGATTTTTACATTCAACCTGGGTTTGCTCAAGAGGCAGAGACTTTAGGCAGAGAATTTGAGTTCGGATTTCGCACGGTCACACAATATTCTATTCCTGCTACTCGTTGGAGACTAGGAGCAACGACTGAGTTCACCATCAGCACCACTCCGTCTTCTGTGATTAAGGGACAGAACTATTACGGCTGGGTCACAACGGCTATTCAGTATGATTTATCTCCTCAACTGGCAGCACAGAGCTTTATTACAGTGAATTTTAAACAAAACCGAGGAACTCCTTGGCTTAATGCAATCTACGACACACCGTTGCCGTACATTCAAAATGGGATTGGCTACCAATTGAGTTCAAATCTATCCGCGTCTCTCCTCATCAATAACTACCTCAATCAGGCGCCTACCCTAAAAAATACATGGGCATCGCTCTGGCTCACTTTTACATGGATTTAATCTGTATTCTCAATTGAGCACATTGATTGAATCAAAGACCAGAAAGCATCTCTTCCAATCACTTTGCGGGTGTCCCATTACGAAATCAATAGCGCAGAGATCCAACTCTCAGTTCACTGTGATTTTGAACCTAAAAAGCTCTGAAAGATCATCTTTTCAAGCGGACCACTCGTATTGACACTGAACTTTAATGAGAAACATGCTATCTTTCCTTCTACCTCCAATCTAGAGGTATTATTTCCGAGTGAGGTTCAAAGGAGTACTCATCTTGATTCAAAAATCGCAAATCCTTGCATCTATTGTTCAAAAACTTAATCATGAACTACAAACTATCGAGCTGTCTGCTCAAGCCGCTTTAGAAGCCGCCACACATGAGGAGAGCAAGGCAGAGGATCAACACGATACGCGAGGACTTGAGGCTTCCTACCTTGCACGAGCTCAAGCATCTCGGGCTGCGGAGTTAAATCGCTTACTCCTGATTTTTAAACTCTTCCCTATTCGTGAGTACACACAGAATGATCCCATCGTACCCGGAGCACTCATTGGTTTAGAGCTCAATCAAAAACTTTCGCTTTACTTTCTCGTCACTCACGGCGGAGGAACTCTCATTGAAGTTAATTCCCAGGTGATCCAACTCATTACTCCCCAATCCCCACTGGGTGATGCTCTTTTGGGTAAAAAGCAAGGCGATATCATTGAAATTGAGAGTCGGGGCTCTGTTCGGGAATATAAAATCGTCAGTGTAGACTAAGTTCACCCCAACTCAACCCTTTAATGATGTCATAAGCTACTTGAAAACTAGGCTCTGGAAAGCAGGGCTCGCTCACCTAGCTCTGTGAATAGCTCTCCGGTCTAAAGACTGAGAGAATGCACCCGCTCTGGGTTCAAAATACTTTGAACTTAGAGTGTTGGAATTCTTCCCGATTCTTAAGTCCATGAGATTTTCTTGCTAAAGGTTTGTTTTTCATGTTAGGTCAACTCCTCTCTACCCAGGGAAATATTCCCATATCAGTAGAGAAATCATCAATACCCCGATGAAGATGGAGTGTGGCCATGTTCAGAAGCTTACCCTTATTCAATCCCCGATTTTTCCGTTTTTACACATGCACAAGAAAGAACTTATCTCTATACATCTCGCCCTGGATAGGCCTGATGTTTCTTGCAAGCTCATCTATGGCTGCACTCCCTGATCCTCAAACTGATCCAAAGTATAGAGAGCTCTTATCTACAGCCTTATCTGAGCACCTCAGTTCATTTCAGTATTCGGGTGAAGATCCTGAGGTCACCTATGTCCTTGGGTTTCACAAAAACTTTGAACATGTCTTGGGGAATAGATCAAAAAGAGAGCTTCAACGCCTCCTCATCAATCCAAGAACAAAATACCAGCTGAAGAAGACTCTGTATTTTGATCGCTTGAGCATCTATCTCTATCAAGCATCTTTTCCCAAGGGAACTCTACCCAATTCATTAGAGTTCTCACTCACTCCTCTGTCAGCATACACGAATGAAGAAATCGAGGAGGCGGGCCTCCCTCAGCTTGATTCGAGAAATAAATTGAGCCTTAGAGTGAAGCTCACTTCTTTAACTCAAACCTACCTAAGAGAACGTCGAGCATCCTCTCTCATGGATAACCTTAGGGAACTCGACCTTGCATTAAAGCAAGAGCTCACTCCAGAGAGAAAAGACTTATTGGAGACTCAAAAATTTGCTCTTACTCATGAGATCACCGCAATATCAAACCCAATTGAAAAACTAAAATATATTCTAGAGCACTTAACTCCGATGGCTTTTCGAGACTATCCTACTCTTGCCTTCCTTCAAATCTTACAGGAAGCCAAGCTCGTTGCACCTGCACTCACCGACGCAACACTTTTAGCTGCCCAAGCCGAAGATCAGATCTCAGTAGAAGTTTCAGCCTCTGCAGAAGCTAAAAACTGTATGGAGCTGGGTGGAAGACTTGAAGTCTATACGAAGGGAAAGAGCGAGGAGGCCTTGCTCTGTAGATTTGGAGAAGCAGGCATTGGAGCAGCATCACTTTATCAGTTCAAGAATAAAGTCCACGTTAAATCCATCCTGGCCTACCTCAATTACACTCCCTATGTCAGCTCAACTCGGGAGGAGGCGGCAATAGTTCCTTCCTCTAAATTAGAGGAGGGAAGACCACCCACCTCTTTCGTCTTGCGGTCTACTCCTCCTGCAGGATCTAAAATGGAGGCTGGAATGAAACTCATCCTCAACCCAAGCGTTAAGGTCTCTGAGTACTGTAGGCAAAGAGAGGGAAAGCCCACTCAACTCCATCAAAAAACAGATGGCTCAGAGTTTAAGGCGTGCATCTTCAATGATTACTCTGGAATTGATGCCAAGACCCTTTTTGCAGGCCCTGAGTCCCCAACTAACGCAAGACTTACGAGTGTTCTAAGATCCCTTCAGTAGTTTTAAATCTCGCACCCTTTGATGTGTCCACTTGAGAAACCATCAGAGGGTGCAAGAGCGGATTAGAAAAGCCCCAGACAAACCCTTCATCGGTCCAACTCTTGCTCTGCTCTTGATGAGATGAACCTAGAGTTAGAATCTAAAAAAGTCGTTTTTACAGCACAGCAACTCACTAAAACTTATCAGATGGGCGAAGTCCAGATGCGCGCCTTAAGCGGCATTGATCTTGAACTCTACGAAAGTGAGTTTGTCGTTCTTCTAGGACCTTCAGGAAGCGGTAAGTCTACCCTCCTCAATATCCTGGGAGGGCTAGATAGTGCGACATCAGGAAATGTCTTTTATAGAGACCACAACCTAGTCATGTCAACTGAAGCCCAACTCACTCAATACCGACGAGAACATGTTGGTTTTGTCTTTCAATTCTACAACCTCATCCCCAGCCTCACGGCCGAGGAGAACATTTCACTGGTCACTGAGATTGCAACTCACCCCATGACACCATCAGAGGCTCTCGAGATGGTCGGACTCTCAGAGCGTAGGCATTATTTTCCATCACAGATGTCAGGAGGAGAGCAACAACGAGTTGCTATAGCTCGTGCTGTTTCAAAACGTCCTGATATTCTCCTCTGTGATGAACCTACGGGTGCACTGGATGTGCAGACAGGAAAAAAAGTCCTTGAGACCATCACGAGAGTGAATCAGGAGCTAGGAAGCCTAGTCGTCATCATTACTCACAACGTGGCAATTGCGGGATTAGCTCATCGAACCATTCACTTAGCAGATGGCAAGATTCGCTCCATTACGACTACTGGTAGAAGGATGAACATAGATGAGGTTCAGTGGTAATGCACACCCTTCATCGTAAACTTCTGAGAGATCTACGTTCACTTCGGATTCAAAGCCTCACCATAGCCATCCTGATCATTTGTGGAGTCTCTCTATTGATTGGATCATGGAGTGCGTATCACGCACTCATCGACGCGCGTGATTCGTATTATCTCAAGTATGCTTTTGCTGATCTTTTCTCTGAACTCAAACGTGCCCCAATTGAGGTTGCACAGAAACTCAAGAATACTCCCCATGTATCTGCAATTGAACCCAGAATCGTATTAGATGGCTTAGTGCACTTCAAAGAGCGAGAGCCTGCTGTAGGAAGGTTCATCTCTATTCCCTCCGGCACTCAACCCAGTTTGAACCGTCTGTACATTCGACAGGGAAGACTCCCAGTCAGTCACCGAGAAGTGGAAATTGTAGTTCATGAAGGATTTGCCCAAGCTAACAGGATTGGGCTCGGAGACCGACTTCATGTTGTCATTGAGGGAAAACAAAAACAGGTGAAAGTAGTGGGAATTGCACTTTCTCCTGAGTATATCTATTCGCTCAGTCCATTTGCTCCACTCCCAGATGACCAGCATTTTGGTGTGATCTGGATGCCTATGACATCCCTTGAGGAACTAGGCTCTATGAGTGGTGCTTTCAACAATTTGGGTCTGAAAACTCCTGAGGACAAGCTCAATTCAGTGAAGGAGGCTATCGATCATATCCTAAAACCCTATGGGAGTCGCGGCGCTTATGCGAGAGAAAAGCAGCTTTCAAATCAATTTGTCAACGACGAGATTCTCCAGCAAAAAAGCACCGCTTTAATCACCCCCATTCTATTTCTTGGAGTTGCTTCATTTCTCATTCAAGTCATTACCTCACGTCTTGTGAGTATGCATCGATTGCAGATCGCTACACTTAAGGCTATAGGATATACTCACCGAGAGGTCTCACTTCACTACCTGACGCTCATCTTCCTCATCATGCTCTTGGGGACGCTTCCGGGAATAGCTCTTGGAGCAGGCTTGGGACAACTCTACGCAAAGAGCTACGAAAATTTCTTTCGCTTCCCCAGAATTGACTTCTCGCTTAGTCTCTCAGCATCATGCCTTGGAGGTTTAGCCGGGATATTGCCTGGAGTCTTTGGAGCCTGGAGCAGTATTCGCTCTATATTTAAGCTCTCCCCTGCTGAGGCCATGAGACCTCCCCTACCCTTGCCCTTTCACTCAGGTTGGCTTGAAAAATTTAACCTCATCACACGACTCAAAGCCTCACAAAGAATGATCCTTAGAAATTTGATTTTTAGACCCTTTCGCCTCATCTTTTCGATCATAGGAATGTCTGCTGCCTTAGCCCTCATCATAGTAGCTGTTTCTTGGAATGATATTGTTCGATTCCTGCTCAATACACAATTTCAGTACATACAACGAGAAGACGCTAGTTTAACTCTTTTACGCCCTATCAGACAGGGAGGCCTTCGCGAACTACTCAGATTAACCGGAGTCACGGACGTGGAGGGCTACCGTATGATTCCGGTTAGAATCCGTTTTAAAAATCACATCAAGGAACTCGCGCTCCTGGGTTGGCCCAATCAGCCCAGACTGAGAGGGCGAATAGATTCTAACTTGAAATTAACTCCACCGCCTGGTGCGGGAATCATCCTTAGTCGTTACTTTGAGAGATCTTGGAGGATTAAACCTGGAGATGTAATAGAGTTAGAAAGCCTAGAAGGACGGATGAGAACGTATCGGATTCAAGTGAATAGATTCTCTGATGACCTAGTTGGATTAAATGCATCTACTGACTTAAGAACACTTTTTTCCATCATGGATGAAGAACCTTCTTATAATCTGGTTCTTCTGCGCATTGATCCTCAACATAAACGTGAGCTCTATGTGCGGTTAAAGCAACTCCCCTACGTTACGAGTGTAAACTTCAAATCCTCACTTTTTCTCAGTTTTAAAAAAACAATGGGATCTATCATTCAAGTCTCTATGCTCATACTCACTGGATTTGCCCTGTGTATTGCGTTGGGAGTCATTTACAACTCCGTCCGGGTGAGTTTTTCAGAGAGGTCTGGAGAGATTGCAAGCCTGCGCGTTCTAGGATTCACTCGACAAGAAACTCATCGCGTGCTTCTCACTGAATCAGCTTTCCAAACTTCACTGAGCCTTGCACCTGGGTGCTGGCTAGGCTGGAAGGTCACAAATCTAATCTTAAAAGGGGTGAATACAGAAATGTTTGGATTTCCTATTATTATTGAAACTTCCACTTATTCAAAGGCGATCTTAGTCATTCTCGTTGCATTTTTAATCAGCGCTCTCTTGGCAACTCAAATGGCACTTAAACTCAGTCTTGCTGATGCTCTTAAATCTAGAGATTAAAACGAATCTATTCTCAAATCACTATGAAAACCCTGTTCAAGCGCATATTCATCTTAATCCTTCTCACTAGTACTACAGCACTCATCATCTACTATGCACTCGCACCCCATCCCATTCTGGTTGAGATGCAACAAGTCAGGCGAGGTACATTTCATGAAATCATCAGAACGGATGGAATTCTAAGATCTAAGGAAAGTTACATTATTTCTGCCTTTGCCGAGGGTGACATCAAGCGGATTGATCTCAAGGTGGGAGATCGAATTAAAAAAGGACAATCCATTACAGAGATCTTCTGGGATATGAAATATGAACCCCTCGCCTCTCCGATGGATGGGGTGATCTCTCAAGTTTTTCGTGAAAGTGCAGGTCCCGTACGACGTGGAGAACCTTTGGTTAAAATCATCAATCCCAAGCGCCTTGAGGTTGTTCTTGAACTGCTCACGAGTGATGCCACTCGAGTCTCAAATGGAGACCTCGCTGTCGTTGACAACTGGGGAGGAGAACAACCCCTAAAAGGAGTCGTCCAAAAAATCAGCCAAGCAGGCTTTAAAAAACTCTCTGCATTAGGTGTAGAGGAAGAAAGAACGGAGGTTACCCTTGACCTCCTCGACATTCCTGAAAGGATTCAAGATCGTCTAGGCAGTACGTTTCATGTCGATGTTTCCATTGAAATCTCAACTACTCCTCATGTTTTAATCATTCCTGAGGGCGCACTTTATCGCGAGGGCAATGAGTGGGCTGTCTACACCGTCAAAAATACCAAGGCTCATTCCACTCAGATTACCGTCTATGCCCGTGGAGATGGATTAGCAAGAATTGGCAACGAACTGAGAGAGGGTGATTGGGTCATTATCTACCCTGGAGACCTCATCCAGGAAGGAACTCAAGTCCGAATTCGAGAAAAGAATTCTACCCAACATCACTGACCCCAGAGCTTTTGTGATCAGCTCCAGGGTCAGATGAATAGAAAAACTAGATCTAATTTTCAATAGCCGTCAGCTTCCAGGACCTTCCAGAACCTGTAGGGCGAACAAACGTCCAATCTTCTTCAAATTTTACGGACTGATTCTTATCCCCTTCTACGACCGCACCTGAAAATTCATCTACAGTATAATCCACGAGATTAGCTCTGAACCTCAAGGTTGCGTATTCTTGACCATACTCCTGCCAAGCTTCAACCAACTCTGTTCCTCGAACTGCGATATTCTCAAGTCGATTGATTCTCTTCTTATTCTTAAGGTCAGAGATGTCATCATCCAGTACTCTCTTCAATTCAGGCGCTATGAGATCCGTTACTCGGTTAAGGTCTCTCTGATTCCAAGCCGTCTGAAGCTTAAGAAAATCATCCATTCGCTCATCCTTGAATTGAGTCAGGTTAAAGCTTGAATCATAAGATCTCAACTTAAATGCGTTATTCTCTTCAGATAAGTGTTCAGAAGACTGCACGGGTTGAGAAAGCTGTGAATCCTGAGCATACGGCCCAGCCTCCACACTTCTGAGTTTCTCATAATGACTCATTTCGTGGACATTTGAAGGTGAGGTCTTCTTGCGATGAGTGATGAGTTGATACACAAGGTATCCCAATACCACCAAGACAATCATTTCGAGGATTCCCATTCCCCCAAATCCCGGAGAACCCATGCCGGCATATCCTAGATTCTTAAATAGCATGGAACCTAAAAAACCACCTGCAATTCCGCCTGCTAACCCTTTGAGAAAACTCCCTCTTGATGGAGAAGGTGACGTATAAGCAGGAGGAGCTTGTCTAGTCTGATTTTGATATGAATTAGAATAACTAGGCTGCTGATCAGTACGAGCTGCAGAACCTGAGGAGTATGAAGAACGAGACCCAAACCCTCGAAAACCTCGAGAGCCTGAAGATCTCCCTCCTCCAAGTCTAGCCTCAGCCAGAGTTGCTCCTGCAATTAGAACGATACAAAAAAGAACCGCATATCGCATAAATGAATGTCTCATAATGCATGCTTATAGCTGAAATTCTAAAAAAAAACTAGATCACGAACAAAACCTTTTATTCATCTCAAGTGATTTGATCTTTTTACACGCTTTTTCTTAAACAACTCTACTCCACTTCACTAAAGTCTGATGTGAAAGATCAAACATTTTTAAATCTTTTGAGCTTTTTTATCACTAAAATCTCTTTTTTCGATTCTTCAGGATGAATTTGCTCTTTTTCCCTTCAGCAAAATCCGCTCTTGCCACTCCTCTATTTCAAACTCACTCTTCACTCTCTTAAAAAAAGAACGGCTTCAAACTTTATTCACTTTTTTTATTCTAAAAAATTTAAATCTCTTGTGAATGTTTCTTTTAGAAAGAAAACCGAAATAAAGGCAACCAAACAGATTACTAAGTTCATCCAAACCATTGAGTTTAAAATACTCAGATCATGATTCAGAAACTGAAACATGAGAGTGAGAGGAATCACGCACCCTCTCACTACATTGGGTACACTTGTAGTGACCGTAGCCCTGAGATTCGTACCAAATTGTTCAGCCGCAAAGCTGACCAATACAGCCCAATAACCTGTACCAAAGCTCATGAGAAAGATCATGAAATAAAACCACTGAATGGATCTTCCACCCCACAAAAAGAGTCCCTCAATAGAACAAAACACAAAGACCAGACTGAGGAAGAGTACTCTTTTCCTACTCTTGATGCGCTGACTAAGCCACCCACACGAAAAATCCCCTAAAGCAGTGGCCGCAAAACTCAGCATGAAACACTGACTCATGCGAAATGAAGAGCCCACTCCGAGTTGCTGAGCAAACTCGGGAGCAAAAACCATCACAATTCCACCACAAAACCAAACAGGAAGCCCAGACAGGACGAGGAGAAAATAGCGCTGAAATGAATTCCATCTCAAAAAGAGTTGTTTCAAACTTCCCCGAGACACTCCGTGCTGTTGAGTCGCTAAGAAAAGCTCAGGTTCGCTCACCTTCATTCTCATAAGCAACAGACCGTAGCCAAGTACTGCCCCAAGAAAAAAACATGCTCTCCAACTCAAGAACTCAGAGGATAAAGCTGCAAATAAGCCGCCGCAGATACCGATTGATGCAATAAGGGTAGCCCCCATCCCTCTCTTGGCTTGAGGTAAAGCCTCACTTACCCAAGTCACAGCCAGTCCAAGCTCCCCTGCAAGGCCAAATCCTGCAACAAACCTTAGAATCCGGTACTCATTAAAACTACTCACAAAAGCGTTCAGGAGATTAGCAGTGGAGTAGATCAGAATGGAGAGAAATAGAACCCTCACTCTACCCTTCTGATCAGAGATCATTCCCCAAAGAAACCCTCCCATGAAGACCCCAGCCATCTGAAAATTAAGGAGTTCAAGTCCCGCCTGAAGTAATGTTCCAGGAAGATCAGGTAGATCTCTCAGGCTTTGTTGCCTGACCATACTGAAGATAAACAAGTCATAAACATCAACAAAATATCCAAGCGCACCAATCCCAATGGCCAATCCTTGCTGAGTCAGTTTATTTTTTTCTAAAAGCATGAAGCATCTCCAAGTGAGATTATTCCCTACTCTAACTGCCGATTTTACGCCACCAGCGATGAAAAAAATTTAGGCGTACTTCACGAGAACCTCTCCTATAGACCAGCATCTCACTTTACTGCTTTTGCTAGAGTAACAAATTGTATGAATGACGAGAGAGGAACCAAACTCCACAAGCTTGACTGGAGATAACTCCATTCCAGATATCTCAGAAAATACACTTTCTCCTGATTCACAACAGCCTCAACGATAGGTAACAGTTGAGAAACTTACAATAGACCTCATCAATTCAGTAGCTGGAACATCGATTATACCGTCCTTGCATTCCAAAGCCCCATCATATTTATTTCTACAGTCTGAACCCCAGGAGTTCTGAATCTGAATAAAACATTCACCCTCTTTTTCATATTGCCCGACCACCAAAGAAGAATGAAGAGCATTCGGAGAAATAAGCCAAGGTGTGAGAACCTGCATGTTAAAACGGATCTCGATTGGAAGGGCTTTCTTTCCAAGAGCAGCAACTTCATTTAATCTTTCTCTAAATTTGTCAGGGCCCTCTTCTCGGCAAGACGGGGCCACACTTGAAAACTTACGTTTTCCATTACACTTAAAATCAACCCATTTCTTGACAATCATGAGTTTGATTTTCGCTTTTCCTGCTAGATCTTCGGGTTTTCCTTGCACTTCTGACTCACCCATGATTCTTTTAATATCATCTTGTAACTTTACAAAAGCTCCAGATATAGCCTGGGGTCCACTCACACAAGAGCTGATACGATCCTGATACAAACTAACCCTATTTAAAAGAAGTTTTTGTTCTTTCTCTAATCTATCAATTTCCCCAGAGAGCGCTATAGCTTGGAAGGGATCTACTGAAGCCCTTAATTGAATATTTAGTTCATAGATACGATCTCTTAGTATTTTCAGATTTTCTCTTGTTGGGGCCAAACTCAAATTCTCTGCATTTTTTTCGTTTGTTATCTGCCCTAATCTAGAATGGTCTTGCTGAGAATCTCGATCTACATGTATTTCATCTGGCTCAAGATGTGATTCAATTGACCTCAAGATGATCTTGATAGCTTCCGAATCAGATTGATCCTTCGGCACGGATTTAAATTCTTTATTTGATTCAAGTAAGCTTTTTGCGCATAATCCATTTTTAAATGCCAATGCAAACTCAACACAAGGCATATCACCCCAATCATATAAATCTGATGCTTGTGTACCTCTTACTTCATTGACGTAATTCACTGCTTTGTAACTTGTATAAAAATCTAAAACGGAAGATTGAAAATCTGAACTTACTGATTTTGTAGATTTCAGAAGAGCCTCCACTCTTTTTACCGTAGTATGTGCATAACATGTACTCAAATCGCCTTGATTTGAGACTTTAACATTAGCCATTGAGTAGCCAGACTTACGTAAATTAAAAGGCATACATTTTACCTCTGAATCTCCGCTAGAATTTGTGCTATTATAGCTTTTTGGCCCAGAGATGGCAGTACTTGAGATAATCAGTGTCATTACAGTTATTAATATTTTAATGATAAATTGATTAAACATTAATATAGTTTCCAGGACTCACCAGAATAAATCAAGTCATTCACATTCCTCATTTTTTTCTGCATCTCATTCCACTCTGTGGACCCCAAATATGATATTCAACCCTTCAACGAACCGAGCACCTTCCTAGCATGCACAGGGGATGTAACAAACTAACCATACTGAACTCACCGACTCTTGAAAGTGGATGGTTAACTTATTCTATCAATACTGTAAGCACAGATGTCACGCATGGGTTATCGCTTCTGATTCATACATACCAGAGTGACTTACTAAAACAGTACTCCCTGCCAGTGGAATTCTACTCCTATCCATAAGGTTCAAATGCTGGCCCCTAAACTTTTTCAATTAGTAGGTTGTTTTCGCATATTTAACTAGAATCGGTTGGTCGTTTTATTGAACTGTCAACTCAATCAAAAGTACGTCGAATGTCCGTTTACTGCAGTTACAAACCCAATCGGCGTTACACGGGTAATACTCACTCATGCCTTCAATGACACACATAAAATTTTACCCCGATCAACGTGTGTATGATTACACCTCTACTCATTCATGAGTATCGCTCATGTTGCTTTCTCTAGCTCTTGGAAAGCGAAGATTGCACGTGAGTGGTGGTCATTCATGAGTCCATGACGTTGTCCGAGTGTCAGCTCCTACCCTATGCAATAATGCCGTTATCTTCTATTTTTCATGAAAAGGTGGTAAAATTTTGTGAATGAAGGCCATTACAACTTTCTTCTCCTTATTCATTCTACTTTTTTTATGTCATCCTCCACTTGCCTGGTCTGGGAAGGGCTACAGACTTCCTCCTCTGGTAACGGATGAACAAAAATTAGCTTTTCTACTTGAGGCCAAGAATCATGTCCCAAAATTATTTTCAGATGCAGCACAGTACGATATCGACCTATTCAAACTCTTAGACGATGAACAAAGTCTGGTTGAAACTTTAAAGACTCATCCACAGTACGATCATCTTTTTCAGGAAAAACACTATTATGACCTCACCGTAACTCCTCCTCGAGAGGGAATCCCTATTGGGGCAGTAGAGATTAAACCAGAAGCCATTGAGGCATGGAGAGAGGAGCTAAAAAAAACGGTTCAGGATGCTAAAACACACGGTCTTCAAGGGCCTAAGGAGTTAAAGCGTCATATCCAGTCACTGGTCACCGAAGAGCAAGCTGTTCTCCTTCAAGGTGCACAAGCTAACCTAGGAGAATTGGGGAAACTGCCACCAAAGCCAACGGCAGAACAGCGATCACGTCAAAGAGAGCTGAATGCTTGTTTCAAGGAATACCCAGAGCTCTTAGGAAAATACCGGTGTATTTCAAACCATTGGAGTACACTATCGACTCTTCCTGGGTTTCAAAGTGCTCAGCTGACTAGCGAGAAAACACAACAAATCATTCAAGCATTGGAAGCACAAGATCAGAAAATGAAGGAACTTCATCTCCTTGCTGCAGTCCATCCTCTACCAGGCACTCCTCCCGTCCAAACGTGGGATGATGTAGAGAGGATAATAGCACAGCTCAATCAAGATCGCTTAATTCATCTGGATGATAAGATCGATGCATTAAAACCCATATTAAAGGATGTCCTTGGAAAGACAGAGGCAGAGACGCTGGATCGAGCGCTTACCTCAGTACACGGACGCATTCAATCGGTTGTAAATCAGACTCAAGCTACCCAAAGAATGGCAAAAAAGCCCGTGAGAATTACCCAAGTTCTTCCTCAATTAGGGATTTTCAGAGGATGCACGGGTGGAGACTGCTCTTCACAGTACTCATTTCCGTATCCTAATGATCCCAATGAGATGGTCTTTTTTATTGATGATCCAACAAATGATCCTGAAAAAGGAACAGAAAAAAAGCTGAAGGGCTATGTAAGCGCTACCCAGGTGAAGCTTCCTAACGGAGAAAATGCTCTGTATGTCATCACGATCTCAGGAAATAAAGTCAATGCTGAAGATACAGAAATGATATTAAGGGGGCTTGCCGCAAAAAAACAAGAGCTTGGGGTCAGTCACATCCTCCTGCCTCCGATCTTTCGACAGGGAGCTTTGATTAATTTTCCTGAAATTAGAGGCGTGATGTCCGCTCATGCACGAGGTAAGAGAGAGGAAAAGATTCACTACAATAATAGTGACTTAAGAGAAAAAATTGAGAAATACAAATCTGATTTTAACAATGGGAAATATGATCATCAAGATCAAAACTCCTCTGCAGTAGAGCTAGATTACAAAACAAATCCAGTCACTGTAGGCCTTGTTTCTCATGAAGATCAGAGGCTAGAACCCAAGCAGTTATCAGCTTACACTCATGAAGAGATCTTAGAGTTTCTCATGGATATGAACCACTCCAATAGAAGAGATGCTATTGCAAAGATCCTAAAAATTGAAAGTTTGACCCGCTTTAACGACGTTACGAG
>Ga0255088_1000184_pt1 | contig 34222 bp, 20 predicted proteins | sample Colum_Miss_RepB__2_FD_188587 | JGI IMG/M metagenome (GOLD analysis project Ga0255088, IMG submission 188587) | Freshwater microbial communities from Columbia River, Oregon, United States - Colum_Miss_RepB_8d | ecosystem: Environmental > Aquatic > Freshwater > River | place: USA: Oregon...
ATTTCGCCCCGCACCATGTCCTGACCTTCCATGTGGCCTTGCACACAGTTGCCGTAGAACACCGCCTGAATATCGCTGGTCTCGGCGCCGGCATCGGCCAGCACCCCGGCCAGCGCGTCTGCCGCCATTTGCTTGATGGAACGATCGAGCTGCTTGCCGAAAGGCGTCATGCTGACGCCGGCGACGAAGACGTTGTTCATGTGTCGAGTCCTCCCTTGAAGTCGAGCATGGTAGCCGCTCAGCGCAAGGGCTGTCTCAGGGGGGCGAGGGGATTATCTCTAGCCGGGGGACGCGCGCCCTTGGCAATTCATTCGTTGCTAGACACATAAGAAGCGGCCAGCACTGGGGCAGCCTTTTTCCTGAGCGGCCTACGTAATTCTGGACATCACCAACCCCGAAGCGCCGCCGACGTTGCTGGCCGAACTGTCGCCCACCAACCAACAGTTCACCACCTCGCTGCCGCAGGTGGTGGCGGTGGGTGATGCGTCGGGCGCGACGGCGGGCAAGTGGTTTCTCGTCTTCGGCTCCGGGCCGACCAGCCTCGTCGACGGTAAATATGTAAGCAGCGCCGCGGTTGCGAGCCCCAACGCCAATATTTTTGTCTACGACCTGGCCGTCGTGCGCACCGCCACCGCCGACCACGACATCGATATCAAGGATGAGGTGTTCTACGTCGGCTCGGTGGGCAGGCCTGCGCCGCCCGCCTGCTGGTCAATGCCGACAAGGCGACCGAGGACCAGCAGGCCATCTACGGCATCATCGACAAAGCCTTCTCCGGTGCGGCCGTGCCGACGACCACGGCCGATCTGGTGGACGTCTCCGACGCCCAGGTGTTCAGCAACAACACCGTGACCGGCGTGACGCTGGCCACCGGCTCGGATGCTGACGGCAACGGTTCCATCAGCACCCAGGAACTGCGCAATGCGGTGGTGGCAGCCGGGGGCTGGCGCAAGGACCTCCAAATCACGACGAACAGGCCGTCGGAACGCAGCACCAACCGGCTCAGCCTTTTTGGCGGCATCCTCTTCGGCTCGCTGTTTACCCTCAGCACCGACCTGTGCGGCGCGGATGGCAACAGCCGATTGCCGGGGCTCGACTTCACCACCGGTGCCGCTGCGCTGCTCGGGGCGTTCCCCTGCAGCACCTGTTCCGACACCGTGCCGTTTCCGGAGAGCGTCTCGCTGGGCGGTGGCTACGCTTCCAGTGCGAGCATCCATCTGGGCGAGCAGACCATCGAAGGCCGGGTGACTGTCGTCACCCAGGACTCACGCGGCGAACTCGAAGCCAATAAGCTCAACACCGGCAGCGGCGACCCGGCCAGCGAAATCTCCTGGCGCGAATATCGGAGGTGGTAGGGCATGCGTATTGGGCGGGCTGCGCTGAACCAACGACGGGAGACGGGCAGCGTCGCTGCCGCTCAATCGCATCCGGGTTAGCGCAGTCACTGCGTGCGACGTGCTGAGATGCCGTCTTCTGTCGCCGTGACCTCGACCTCTGCGCCGGACGGCATCAATCCCGCCATGCCTGCTGTCCGCGCAATGAGCGGCCCAGTCGCCGCGCTCAACGTGAAAACAGGCCCGCGCGAGGCTTTTCGCGAGCTTTAGCCCCGCATTGGTACAAGCCGCGTTCAGGGCGCCATTTTTTCGCACCGTTGAAAGGCAAATATTGCTAAATCGAGTCGATTGATAAGGCGTTGGCCATGCTCGGGTCGGACGGCTCGCGGCGAGCGCGGCTTTCAAGCGCGGCTGTAGCGCGAAAAATGCCTTCATTAGTCGCTGTTCTGTGTCGTGGCTCACAGTGCTCGACTGCGGGTGCTTGAAAAAACTAACCGTGATGGTGCGGTTTTTTTTCTCGTGCACGAACATGGTGCCATTCCATGTTTAAATTTTCTTAAAAATCAAGATCTTGCACTAAAGTCTCGCCACGCCTTTGCCGCTAGCGGTTTGCAGCGTAAACCCTCGTAGAACAGGAGAGAGGCGACCTATGGCGAAGTACAAGCACAGCGAAATCGAGTCGGGGCTGGACGGCATGATGCGCAACATGCAGGCGGTCGACGAATGCCGCGAGGAACTCAACAACCTGCAAAGCGTCTGGGACAACCTCACGCTGCTTGGCCAGTTGTCCGGTACCGGCACAGACATGAACGGGACCCGGCAGTCCTTCCACAAACTCACCGGTTCTCTGCTCAACCAGCTCGCCAGCGAGACCTTGCGCAAATGCGTGCTGGAAATGACCTCTAAAGCCCAGGTCGCGATCGACATTCTGGTTCGCAACCTGTTCGAGCGCACCGCCGACATTGGCTTTCTCGCCACCGACGAGGACATCTGCGCCGCGCTGCGCGAAGTCACCCAGCACGGCGGTATCGACGACCTGCAACTCGAAGCCCTGCGACTGCGCTTTGCCGAGTATGTCGCCAAGTATTCGGTCTACTCCGACGTGGTGCTCAGCGATGTCTCCGGCCGCATCGTGGCGCGCTTGAACGACGCGCCAGGCATTACGCACACCAAACACAGCCTTCATCGCACGTCGCTGGATACCGCCGAAGGCTACGTGGAGACTTTCGACGTGGTGGATTTCCTGCCGCAGACCACGCCCGCGCTGATCTACTCTTTCAGAGTCGTTGATACCGACGGGACGCCGCTGGGCGTGCTGTGCCTGTGTTTCCGCTTCGATAACGAACTGCGCGGGATCTTCGGCAACCTGGTGGCGCCGGACGACTGGTCGGTCATCACCCTGCTGGATCAGACAGGTCGCGTAATCGCCAGCTCGGACGTCTACCACATCCCGCTGGGCGCGCATCTGTCGCCCGTGCTGGACGAGGAATACCGGGTACAGAAGTTCGCCGCTCAGGAATATCTGGCCTGTACGCGCGGCAGCACCGGCTATCAGGGCTACGCCGGACCGCCGTGGCACGCGCAGGTGATGTTGCCGCTGCAACATGCGTTTAATCGGGATTCATCGGGTTTCTTGCGGGACATCCCGCGCGAGGCGCTCGACAGCATCATGGAACATTCCAAGCTGTTCAGTGACAGCCTGCGCCAGATCCCGGTGCAGGCCGAGCGCATCCAGCGCGACCTGAATCGCTCGGTGTGGAACGGCAACGTCCGACAATGCCGTTTCGGTCAGGCGCGCGACACCGGGTTTTCCAAAATCCTGCTGTGGGAAATCAGCAATACCGGCGCTCGCACGCAGTCGGTGTTCCAGCGTTCGATCGCCAACCTGCACGAAACCGTGGTTTCCTCGGTGCTGGAAGACAGCCGCTTTCAGGCGTCGCTGGCCATCGACATCATGGACCGCAACCTCTACGAGCGGGCGAACGACTGCCGCTGGTGGGCGCTGACCTCAAGCTTCCGCGAACTACTCGCCGGTGGCGAGGTGGGCGAGGCCGACCGCGAGCGCATCGGCAATGTGCTGGCCTACATCAACAATTTGTACACGGTCTACACCAACCTCATCGTCTTTGATGTGAGCGGCAAGATCCTCGCGGTTTCCAATCCAGCGGAGGGCGACCTGGTCGGCCAGAGCGTTGGCGAAGAGTGGCACCGCCGCGTCCCCGCCATCGGCGATTCGCAGGGTTATGTGGTGTCGGATTTTCTGCCCAGTCACTTCTATGCGGGACGCCACACCTACATCTACGGCGCCGCGATTCGCGACCCGGAAGGTTCGCGCGTGGTGGGCGGCATCGGCATCGTGTTCGACTCCGCGCCCCAGTTCTCCGCCATGCTGTGCGACGCGCTGCCCAAAGACGCCAACGGCCGCATCGATGCGGGCAGTTTCGGCGTCTTCGCGTCACGCGATGGCCGTGTGATCGCCTGCTCCGACGAGCGCTTCAAGCCGGGCGAGCGTTTGCCGCTCGCCGCCTCCTGCTATGAGCTCGACGCAGGGACGGAAACGACCGGCGTCATCCCGCTGAACGGGCACTACTACGCGGTCGGTGCGCACGCCTCCAGCGGCTATCGCGAATACAAGAGCGATACCGACTCGTACCAGAACGAAGTCATCGCCATCGTCTGCAAGGAACTGTGCCCGATCACCGAACGCCAGCTGCAGGACGACGACATCGCCTGCCCGAGCATTCGCTCCGACCGTGGCCATGGCGCAAACTCTGTCGAAGTGGCGACCTTCCAGCTGGCTCAGAAGTGGTTTGGGTTGCGCGCGACGCAGGTGCTGGAGTCGGTCGATATCAGCAACATCACGGCCGCGCCGGGCGCCGGCGTCGACTGCATTGGCTACCTGACCTACGAAAAAATGCCGATGCCGGTGTTCGACATCCGGGCCATGCTGGGGCTGGTCCGCAAGGGCACCGAGTTCACGCAGCGGAAAGCGCAACCGGTGGTCGTCGTCGAGAAAAATCCGCACACCCGTTTTGGCATCGTGGTCGACGCGCTGGGCGAAATCCCGGAAGTGGACGAGTCCCGGATCAGCGCGCTGCCCGAGGTAGTCAGCGGCGGAGCGATGCTGGCCGATGCCGCGATTGCGCCGGACAACCCGGCCGAAGACAGCCTCTTGCTGGTGCTCAGCGTGGACCGTCTGTCCGCGCGCCTCGCCTCCGGCATGGCGGCTGATTCACGGGCACGGGCCAAGGCCAACGCCGAAGTGCCGGGCCTGGAGCCCGCAGCGGCCGAGGTCCCGGCTTTGGCCGAATAAGGCAAGTCGCTCGCGGGCGACGAATGCGGTCCGGCTACGGGGTGCCATAATGACGGGCACCCCGTAGCCGGAGATCCCGCTTGAGCGTCAGGAAAAAAACGCCCGCCCCCCGGCGGGCCGCACCCGCCGGGGCGCCGCCCGAAGCGTCAGACACTGGCCTGATTGGCGCCAAGCTGCGGGGGTTGCGGCAGCGCCAGACCCGCACGCTGGCCGAGGTCTCCGCCATTACCGGGATCTCGGTCGGCCACTTAAGCCAGCTCGAGCGCGATCTGGTCTCTCCGTCCATCAAGACCCTGCACGACATCAGCCGCGCGCTGGGCGTCAATATTTCATGGTTTTTCACGCCCGAAGTGCCCTTGGATCATGCGAGTCAGTACATCGTGCGGCGTGACGCACGCCGCCATATCAGCTTCGCCGAAGGCATCGACGACTATCAGTTGAATTCGCTGGCGGTACGCCAGATCGGCCTGCTCTATTCCACGTTCGCGCCGGGTTCTTCCAGTGGCGAGAGCCCCTATGCGCATGAAGGGGAAGAAGCCGGACTGGTCGTCGCCGGCAAGCTGGAACTCTGGATAGATGGCGTGAGTCTGCACCTCGATACCGGAGACAGCTTCAGCTTCCCCAGCAATCGTCCGCATCGCTACCGCAATCCGGGGCGGGCCAAAACGGTGGTGGTGTGGGCCATGACCCCGCCCACCTACTAGGCGGCAAGCGCGGCGCGCAGATATCGGAATTTGAAAATTAGCTAGGCAGATTATTCAGATATGGATATGGTTGGCAGACCTCCAAAGCCGGTATTGACCGGGAGTTGCCGATGACCAAACCGCTGCCGTCCCATGCCCGTGTCGTCATCATCGGCGGTGGGGTGATTGGCTGTTCCATTGCCTATCACCTGACCAAGCTGGGCTGGACCGACGTCGTGCTGCTGGAGCGCAAGCAGCTGACCTGCGGCACCACCTGGCACGCGGCGGGGTTGTTAACCACGCTGCGAGATACCGAAGCCCAGACCAAGCTCGCCAAATACACGCAGGACCTTTATCGCCGGCTGGAAGCCGAAACCGGGCAGGCCACCGGGCTTATCCAGTGCGGTTCCATCCAGTTGGCCATGACGCCGGAGAAGGCGCATGAAATGCGCCGCGGTTGCGCCATGGCGCGCTCCTTTGGCGTGGAGAGCCACGAAATCACCGCCGCCGAGGTCAAGGCCATGTGGCCGCTGGCGGATGTGTCCAACGTGCAGGCGGCGTTTCATTTTCCAAACGACGGCCGGGTCAACCCGGCGGACGTCGCCATGGCGCTCGCCAAGGGCGCCCGCATGGGCGGCGCGCAAATCCTCGAGCAGACCAAGGTCATCGGCATCGAGCAGGCCAACGGCAAGGTCACCGGCGTGCGCACCGACCGCGGCGATATCGCGGCGGAGTTCGTGGTGAACTGCGCCGGCATGTGGGCCCGCGAGGTCGGCAATATGGCGGGCGTAAACGTGCCGCTGCAGGCCTGCGAGCACTACTACCTGATTTCCGAGTCGGTCGCCGGGGTGCACAAGATGCTGCCCATCCTGCGCGACCCCGGCAATTCGGCCTACATCCGCGAAGAGGCCGGCAAGATCATGGTTGGCTACTTCGAACCCGTGGCCAAACCCTGGGGCATGGACGGCATTCCGGAGTCCTTCTGTTTCGACGATATCCAGGCCGACTGGGACCGCCTGCTGCCCGTGGTCGAAAAAGCCATGTCGCGCGTGCCGACGCTGATGGACCACGGCATCAAGCTGTTTTTCTGTGGTCCGGAATCCTTCACGCCGGACCACAACTACCTCATGGGCCCGGCGCCGAATCTGCAAAACTTTTTTGTGGCGGCCGGCATGAACTCGCTGGGCATTCTGTCCGGTGGCGGGGTTGGCATGGTCATGGCGCAGTGGATTACCACCGGCCTGCCGCCGATGGACATGTGGTCGGTCGACATTCGCCGCACCCAGGCCTGGCAAAACAACCCGCGCTATCTGCACGACCGCAACATCGAGGCGCTGGGCATCGGTTATCAGGACCACTGGCCTTTCCGCCAGTGGGAGACCGCGCGCGGGGTGAAGAAGAGCGTGCTGCACGACCGGCTGGCCGCGGCCGGCGCCTGCTTCGGAGAATCGGCCGGCTGGGAGCGCCCCAACTGGTACGCGCGTCCCGGCCAGCCTGCCGCCTACGAATACAGCTGGGGCCGCCAGAACTGGTTCGACAACAACGCCGAAGAACACCGCGCCGTGCGCGAAGCGGTGGGCCTGTTCGAGCAGAGCTCGTTCTCGAAGTTTCTGGTGCAGGGCAAAGACGCCGAGCGCGTCCTGAACCGCATGACCACCGCCTCGATGTCGGTGCCGGTGGGCCGGGTGGTGTACACCGCGTTTCTGAACGCCATCGGTGGCATCGAAGCCGACCTTACCGTCACCCGGCTGGCCGAGGACCGCTACATGGTGGTCGCGGCGGCGTTCACCCACACGCACGTCGAGGCGCTGATCCGCAACCAGATTCCGGACGAGGCGCGCTGTGTCATCACAGACATCTCCGGCAGCTGGTCGATGCTGAGCCTGCAGGGACCGCGGTCGCGGGCGATGCTGCAAAGTCTCAGCAGCCACGATTTCTCCAACGCCGCCTTCCCTTACGGCCGGGCGCAGGAAATCCAGATCGGCTACCAGACGCTGCTCGCCCTGCGCCTGTCCTACGCCGGCGAACTGGGCTATGAGCTGTATATCCCCACCGCCTTCACGCTGCCGGTATACGACGCGCTGGCCGCTGCCGGGGCTGACTTTGGCCTGCGCCACTGCGGTTATCACACGCTAAACTCGCTGCGGATCGAAAAAGCCTACCGCGAGTGGGCGCACGACATCGGGCCGCACGACACGCCGCTCGAAGCCGGGCTTGAGTTCGCGATTGCCTGGGACAAGCCGGGCGGTTTTGCGGGCCGTGAGGCCTTGCTGAAGCAGCGCGAGGCCGGCCTGCCCAAACGCCGTCTGGTGCAGCTGCTGCTGACCGACCCGCAGCCCTTGCTGTATCACAACGAGCCGGTATGGCGGGACGGCGAACTGAACGGCTACGTGACTTCGGCGATGTATGGGCACACGCTTGGCGGGGCAGTGGCCATGGCCTACGTGAGTCATCCGGACGGCGTCAGCGACGCCTTCGTGACGAATGCGCGCTACGAGATTGAAATTGCCGGCCAGCGCCACGCCGCGCGCGTCGCGCTGCAGCCTTTATACGACCCGGCTAACGCGCGGTTGCGCGGCGCCGACTCTCCCCTTTAACGCGAAAGATTTAGCAAAGGACGAAGATTATGTGGCGCGTAGGCATCGACGTAGGCGGCACCTTCACAGACCTCTACGCCTGGAACGACGAGACCCGTGAGCAGGTGACTTCCAAGGTCCTGACCACCCGGCCCGATCGCGCGCCAGGCGTGGTGAACGCGATCCGCGAGGCGGGCATTGCGTTCAACCAGATCTCGCACCTGATGCACGGGACCACCACCGCGACCAACGCGCTGATCGAGCGCGACTATCCGGATCCGGCGATGGTCACCACCGAAGGTTTTCGCGACACCATCGAAATCGGTCGCCAGCATCGCGAACAGCTCTACGACCCCTATCAGGTCAAGCCGCGGCCCATCATCAAGCGCCGCTATCGCTACACGGTGAACGAACGCACCGACGCGCAGGGCGCGGTGGTGCGCCCGCTCCAGCGCGAGGAAGCGCTGGCGATTGCCGAGAAAATCCGCGCGCACAACATCAAGTCGGTGGCGGTGGCTTTCATCAACGCCTATCGCAACGGCCAGCACGAGCGCGACATGCGCGACATCATCAAGGAAGTGAACCCGGATGCCTTCGTGGTGATCTCCTCCGAGACCCGCCCGGTATTCCGTGAGCACGGCCGGTTCACGACCACCGCGATCCGCGCGGCCACCATCCCGGTGATGGAGGTCTACTTCGCACGCCTTGAAGCGGCCCTTAAAGGCGAAGGCTTTGCCGGTTCGCTGATGATTCTGAAGAGCAGCGGCGGCATCACCGGCGTCGACTACGCCAAGCAGCACCCGGAAGAACTGATCGAATCCGGCCCCGCCGGCGGTGTGGCCTACGCGGCTTACTTAAGCCAGCTCTGCGACTATCCCAATATCATTCACACCGACGTGGGCGGCACCAGCTTCGACGTGTCGATCGTGGAGAACGGCAAAGGGCTCATTACCCGCGATCACGAAATCGAATGGGAAATCCCCTGCATCGTGCCCATGCTGGACATTCACAGCGTGGGCGCTGGCGGTGGCTCGATCGGCTGGATAGACGAGGGTGGGTCGCTGCGCGCCGGTCCGCGCAGCGCCGGTTCCAAGCCCGGCCCGGTCTGCTACGGTCTGGGCGGCACCGAGCCCACGATTACCGACGCCAACCTGTTGCTCGGCCGCATCGAGCCGACGCTGGGTGGCAAGATGACGCTGGATCGCGACGCCGCCGAAGCCTCGATGGCGCGGCTCGCGGCGGGTATCGACCTGTCCACCATCGAAACCGCCGACGGCATGATTCGCATTGGCTGCGAGAACATGGCGCAGGCGGTGAAGAAAGTGCTGGTTTCCCGCGGTCGCGACCCGCGCGACTTTATCCTCGCCAGCTTCGGCGGCGCGGGCACGATGCACGCCTGCTTTGTCGCGGAGTCGATGAACATCCCGCGCGTCATCATGCCCATCCACGCCGGCGTCGCATCGGCCTTCGGCGCGACCGCAATGGATTTGCGGCACGACCTTGAAGCGTTTTACTTCTCGCCGGTGGCGAGCGCCGACCTGCCGCAGGCGAACGCGCTTTACGCCCAGCTGGAAGCCGAAGGCATTCGCCTGCTGGCCGAAGACGGCGTACCGCGTGAGCGCATCGAGGTCCGCCGTACGGCGCAGATGCGCTACGTCGGCCAGACCTACGAAGTGGAAACCCCCATTCCGGCCCATGCGCTGACGGCCGCCGATATTCCGGCCATTGAAGCGCTGTTTCACCAATGCCACGAGCGCGAGTATGGTGTGAGCTCAGACGATTTCGCGCCGGCGCTGGTGTCGCTGGGGGTCACCGTTACGGGCAAAATGGAGTCGCCGCCGGCGGTCGAAGTGGGCGTGCAGGGTGGAGATCCGGTGAAGGGCGAGCGCCAGATCTGGTTCAATCAGGCCTGGCACGCGAGCAAGGTCTATAACGGCCATGCGCTGGCGCCGGCGGCCAGTGTGGCCGGGCCCTGTATCGTGGAGTATGAGCACGCCTGCGCGGTGCTGCCGCCCAACGCGGTGGCCACCGTGGATCGTTTCGGTAATCTGGTGATCGACATCAGCAAGAACCTGGTTTCAAACGTCTAGATCGCAAGCTGACGGGAGTACAGAAATGGACAAAAAAGTGGTTGTAGATGCCGCGGTCGTCGACCAGACCAAGCTCGACCCGGTGACCTTTGAAGTCTTACGCAGCATTTTCGAGTACGCCAGCGACCGCATGTCGACCGTACTTCAGCGCGCCTCGTTCTCGCCCATCCTCGCGGACATGGTCGATTTCTCGAACGCGATTTACGACTACGACTGCCAGCTGCTGTCGCAGGCGGCGAACTGCCCGATTCACCTCGCGGCGATGAAGTTCAGCGCGGAAGCCATCATCCGCCGCTATGGCCTGCCCAACATCTTTGAAGGCGACGTGCTGTGCGTGAACGACCCCTATCAGGGCGGCACCCACATCAACGACATGACCTTCATGTCGCCCATTTTCTTTGAGGGCGAACTGCTGGGCTTTGCGGTCAGCCGCGGCCACTGGATGGACCTCGGTGGCGGCGCCGCCGGTGGCCAGGCCTTTGCTGGCACCCATATCGCGGGCGAAGGCCTGCGCTTGCCGCCGGTTAAGGTCTACGAGCGCGGCGTGGTGCGGCAGGAAATCGTCGATATCCTGATGAACAACACCCGCACGCCGCACTTCGTGAAAGGCGACCTGCAGGCGCATGTCGGTTGCCTGCGCGCCGCCATTCTGGAAATGCAGCGCGCGGCGGCCAAATACGGCGTGGTCACGCTGAAAGCCGCGATGAAGCAGCTGCAGGAATACACCGAACGGATCGTGCGCAAGAGCATCACCGACATCCCGGACGGCGTGTACGAGGGCGAGGACTACGCCGATACCGACGGCTTCTCCGACCAGCCGATTCGCATTCGCGTGAAGCTGATCGTGGAGGGCTCCGGCATCACGGTGGATTTCAGCGGGACCGATTCGGTGGTGAAGGGCGCGATTAACTCGCCCTACGCCAACACGGCGTCGGCGTCGCTGTACTCGTTGCAGTTCTTCCTTGCGCCGCACGCGCCGCAGAACCAGGGCATGTTCAACCCGATTACGCTGGTTATTCCCGAGAACTCCTGGCTGAACGCCAAGTGGCCGGCGCCGACCATCGGCTGCACCACGCTGACCTCGGCCAAGATCACGAGCGCCATTTGGCAGGCACTGGCGAAGGCAATTCCGGAGCGCGTGACCGGCTCGACCAGCGCCGACTGCAACTGGTTTGTGTCGTCGGTGGTGGCGACCAATGGCGCGACCGACGTCTTCTCTGACCTGCCCGCCGGTGGCTGGGGTGCGACGCCCTTCAGCGATGGCATGAACGTGACCGAAGATCCGCTCGGTAACTGCATGAACATGCCGGCGGAAACCGCAGAGCTTTTGTTCCCTATTGCCTACGAGGCCTTCGAGCTCCGTCAGGACAGCGGTGGTCCGGGCCGTTATCGCGGCGGTCTGGGCGCGATCTTCAAAGTGCGTTATCTCGCCGAAGGCGCGCTGAGCATGGAAACCGCGCGCACCCTGGAAGGCAGCCCCGGGGTTGCCGGCGGGCAGCACTCCGACGTGCAGCGCCAGATCAAGATCCACACCGACGGTCACCGCGAAGTCATCGGCGGGCTGGATGCCGAGGGCAACTGGAAGAACCCGCTGCTCTGCGCCCACCCCTTCAGCCACGGCGAGACCTTCATGTTCGAGAGCACCGGCGGTGGCGGCTATGGCCGGCCGTGGGAGCGCGATCCGCAGGCGGTGCTGGAAGACGTGCTCGACGAGTACGTGTCGGTGACCGCGGCCCGCGAGCGTTATGGGGTGGTCATCGACGCGGCGGCCATGCGCATCGACGAAACCGCGACGCGCGCGCTTCGGCAACAGCTGGCCGCATAAGCGGTAAAGCGCGGACGGGCAGGGCGGCGGAATTTTGGTGAGCGTGTCGCCGCGGGCGACCTGCGTAGTCAACAAAGCCGCCGCTTCGCCTGTTCGGGCCGCAGCGACGAGACATCGGCGCCCGCTCCCGGTCAGGGTGCGCAGGCCGCAGCACACCTTGACTCTCCCGCCGGGCGCTATCGCGGCGCGCGCGCCGCTCCTCCGCGGAGAAGCCGGCGGTCTGTGCGCGCAAGCTCAGAAAAAGATTGGTGTTACGGCTTGCCTGTTCGGGTCGCAACGGCGAGACCTAAGCGTCCGCGCGCCCTGATATGAGCCCCGCCGCACTCTGGCACGCCCGTCACCGGCCGTGGGTGATGCTCTGGCCGTTAGCCTTCGCCCAGGTTGTTTCCTGGGGCTCGCTCTACTACAGCTTTTCGCTTTTCGCCGGTCCCATTGCCGAGGAACTCGGCTGGGCGCTGCCGGCGCTTAACGGCGCCTTGACCGCCGGCCTGCTGGTCACCGGGCTCATGGCCTATCCCGTCGGTACGCTGCTCGACCGCTACGGCGGGCGTTGGCTGATGAGCGCCGGCTCGCTGGGCGCGGGGCTGTTGCTCCTCGCCTGGTCGCAGGTGCACAGCCTGCTGGTGTTCTACGCCCTGTGGCTGGCGCTCGGGGTGTGTATGTCCTGTGTGCTGATCGAGACCATCTTCGCCGTCATCCACCAGCAGTTCGGCGCGGAGGCGCGACGCGGCGTGATTGCCGTCACGCTGGTCACCGGCTTCTCGGGCACGGTCTTCGTACCGCTCATCGGTGCCCTGCTGGCGCATATGAGCTGGCGCGAGAGTCTGGTGGTGCTGGCGCTCATGAATCTTGGTTTCAATCTGCCCGTGCATCTATGCTTCACGCCGCCGCGCGGGCATGCGTTGGCGCCGCAAAGCGCGGCTGACCGGGCGGAAGGGCGTCGCGTGATGCGCGAGCGGCTGCGCAATCCGGTCTTCTGGGGCCTTGCCCTGTGGTACACCTCGTACAGCCTGACCGCGTCCAGCCTGATTTTTCAGCTGGTGCCGGTGCTCGGCGCCGAAGGCGTGCCGCGCAAGGACATCTACTTCTGCTTCGCGCTCATTGGCCCGGTGCAGGTCGGCGCGCGAATTCTGATGGTGACCCTGGGCCACCGCGCCAGCACCGCGCGCCTCGGTGCGGTCACCACCACGATCGTGCCGCTGGGCTTGCTGATTCTCCTCTATGCGCCACCCAGCCTCGGCTGGCTCTGCGTGTTCGCGGTCTGCTTCGGGACCGGGCATGGGGTCACCACCATCCTGCGCGGCGTGGCGCCGGCCGAGTGGCTGGGGCGGGAGCACTATGCGCGGACCATGGGCGCGCTGGCGCTGCCGATGATGTTCGCGATGGCGCTGGCGCCGCTCATCACCGCCTCGGTGTGGAGCGCGACCGGCAGCCCGCGGGCGGTCTGGGGGCTGATCTTTGTCGGCTCGCTGGTGGGCACCGCGGGTTATGCCTTCGCGGTCTTCAACCGGCGCCGGCAGTATCGACAGGAAATCGCCGCGCTCGACGACCCGGAAGTCGAGGCGCTCGCCTCGCGCAGCGCCCATGATCCCTGAGTCGCCGCCCATGCCCGTCTGGCGTCAGCATCTCGGCCTGCTGTGCATCATCCTCGCCGGCGAGGCGGTGTTCAGCCTGCCGTTCCACATTCCCCGCTTTTTTCGGCCCAGCGTGCTCGAAGCCTTCGGGATCAGTAACACGGCGCTGGGCGATGCCTTTGCCGTTTACGGGCTGACGGCGATGCTGAGCTACGTGCCCGGCGGCTGGCTGGCGGATCGCTATCCGGCGCGGCGTCTGATCGTGGTGGCGCTGCTCGCCACCGCGCTGGGCGGGCTTTACCTTGCCAGCTTTCCCGGGCCATCGGGCCTGCGCTGGCTTTACGGCTGGTGGGGCGTAACGACCATCCTCTTGTTCTGGGCCGCGATGATTCGCGCCACCCGTGAATGGGGCGGGGCGCAGCGCCAGGGGCGCGCGTTTGGTCTGCTGGAAGGCGGCCGTGGCGCGCTGGCTGCGCTGCTGGCCAGTCTGGCAGTGGCCGTGCTGGCGGCCGCGCTCGGCGGCGCTGTTCCCGAACACGCCGATCGGGTTGCCGCCGTGCGGGAGGTCATCTTTTTCTACACCGCGCTGACGGCGGTCATCGCGCTGCTGTGCGCCCTCGGCCTGCCGGGCGGGCATGCGGTCGCCGGGTCCGGACCGCACCCGGCGTCTGGTTTGGCGGACCGGTCCGCGGGGCGTCTGTGGCTGCAGGCGGCGGTCGTGGTCTGCGCCTACTGCGGTTACAAGGCGCTCGATTACTACACGCTCTATCTGGTGAGGGGCTTTGGTTTCGACGAAGTGGACGCCGCTGGCCACATGGCGGCAGCGGCGTGGCTGCGGCCCTTGGCGGCAGTGCTGGCGGGGCTGCTGGCCGATCGCTTTCGCCCGAGCTTGGCGCTGTGTGGCCTGTTCGCACTCGGTGCGGCCTGCGCGCTGGCGCTGGGGACGGTCACGCCCTCGGCCGCGCTCCGCGGGCTGTTGCTGGGAGAAGTGCTGCTGAGCGTGGCTGCGGTCTACGCGCTGCGCGGCGTGTACTTCGCCCTGCTGGAAGAAACCGCGGTGCCCCATGCCCGCACCGGTTTCGCAGTCGGGCTGGTCTCGGTGATCGGTTTCACTCCTGATGTGTTTTTTGCTCCGATTGCCGGGCGGCTGCTGGATGCCGAGCCCGGCCTGCCCGGCCTGCAGCACCTCTTTCTGCTGCTGGCCGGGATTGCGCTGGCGGGGCTCGCGACCTCAGCCTGGCTCGCTCGTCGGACAGTTCGTGCCGGCGAAGAGACCGCTTGACCCGAGCGCCGAGGAACCTGACCGATCCGCTCGCGGCGCTGGCCTGAGGGCTGCGGGGTGCGCGCTATTTCAGCTTGGCATTGACCAGTCCGTAGACGCCGTAGCCCACCAGATAGGACAGGCCAAGTTCGGGCCGGGCGGCGGCAAAGTGCTTCTGTAGCGTCGCGTAGTGGGCTGAGGCCTGGGCGGGATCTGCCAGCGCTGCGGCGGGTGCGCTCGCCACGTAGGCGGTCACCTCGCGGTCGGCCCAGGTCAGATACTCGGTCTGGAAGGCGACGACCTCGGCAACGCCACCCGCTTCGCCGCGCCCGCCATACACCTTGCCCGTGCCCAGCGCCGGCAGTTCTTCAAGCGCCGCCCGCCACGCCGCCAGATCGGGTCGGGCGGTGCCGTCCACGATGCCGCCTTCCAGCCAGGCGTGCGCCTTGTAGTGCACCAGGTCGCCCACGATCAGATCGCCCGTGTTGTCGATGCGGGCCACCGTTTGGGTGCTGGCCACGCCCGCGTGCTTCAACTCAAAAAGCGTGATGGTCTCGCCAGAGCGGAGTTTCAGCACGCTGCGGTCGGTGAAGGTGGTCTTTACCGGCTGGAATTGGGGATAGCTTTGCGGGGTGAACGCGCCGGCCACGTTGATCCAGAAATGCCGCTTGTAGGCGTTCACGCCGGGCATGGCGGCCTGGGTTGCGGCAGAGGCAATGGACTCCACGCCCGCCGCATGCAGCACTGACAGGCCGTTGAACTTGTCCGGATTCGGATGGGTGACGACGACCCGGGTGACCGGTGAGCGTGTGGTCTCCTTGATTTTGGCCAGCATGTCCGCGGTCAGCGAGGGCAAGAACTGGGTGTCGAAGACCGTCACCTCCTGACCGTCGTCGTAGTAGTAGGTGTGGGTGTCAAAGCCGCTGGTATCGCTGGTGTAGGTGTACAGGGTGCCGGCTTGCGCCATCCCTGTGGTGGCGAAGAACAAGGCGGCGGTGATCGCATGTTTCATCGGAGTGCTCCTGATTGGGCGGGTTCTGACCGAACCTGAACGCCTGACCAGTGTGGTTGGCCGGCAGCTGTCGTACATTGCAGCTCGCGACAGAGGTGATGCAGAAAACGACATGACGCGAGACCTACAGCCCATGGCGTCCTGCAGCGCTGCCGGGCGCACGGTGTTTGACCCGGACCGCGCGCCGCATGCCCTGACCGTGCTTGGGGAGTGGCTCGACGCGGGCAAGGGTGTGCCACACCGGCACCGCCGACATCAGCTCCTTTACGCCGACGCCGGGGTGGTGACGGTGCTGACCGCGGACGGCCGTTGGGTCTGTCCGCCCGAACGCGCGGTGTGGGTGCCGGGCGGTACCGAACACGCGGTACAGGCCGCACGACCCTTCCGCCTGTGCACCCTTTACGCTGAGCCCGACGCCCTCGCCGACGAGGCACCCGCAGGCTGCGCGGTGGTCGGGGTGCCGGCTGTCGCGCGGGAAATCCTGCGGGCCGCGCTCGCCCTGTCGCCAAGCGCTGGGTCTGAGCATCCGGTGCGACGGGCCTTAGCCCTGGTCCCGGCGCTCGTGCAGCCGCTTGTGGATCTGTCGCTGGGTCTTCCCTTGCCAACGGACCGACGCGCGCGTGGGGTCGCCGAACGCTGGCTGCGAACCCCGGACGATCCGGACCCACTGGCGAGCGTCGCCCGCGACGCCGGCGCCAGCTTGCGCACGCTGGAACGATGCTTTCTCGCCGAGACCGGTCTCGGGCTGGCGCAGTGGCGCACCCGCCTGCGACTGGCAGTGGCGCTGGAGCGCCTGGGCGCGGGCACCTCGGTGACCGAGGCTGCCCATGCCGTGGGTTACGACAGCGTCGCTGCGTTCAGCCGGGCGTTTCGCCAGGCGCACGGTTTTGCGCCCTCGCGCGTCGGGCGTGGCGCCGCCGCCAGCGCTTCTGCATGAGGCGGCTTGCGGGGAGCGTCACAGACGCGGGCGGCGCGCTGCCGGGAGAAAACCGGCGGGCAACGACCTGCGTCGTCCTTGCTGAGTGCGTGATTCATCGCCGCTACCGGGCGAAGCACGTTCGCCTCAGAGGTCCACTCGCTATACTGCGGTCATCGTAGTTGGCCACAGCCAAGGACCATCGCCCATGGGTCTACCCAATGATCTCGCCGCAGATGTGGCCGATATCGCCCGGCTCGACGCCGTGCCGGCAATTCTCAATCTGGCCTGCGAGTTGACGGGCATGGGTTTTGCCGCAGTGGCCCGGGTGACGGAAAATCACTGGGTGGCGTGCAGCGTGCTCGACAAAATCGGCTTTGGCCTGCAGCCGGGCGGCGAACTTGTCGTGACGACCACGATCTGCGATGAAATCCGGCGCTCCGGGCAACGCGTGACGATCGACAACGTGCCGGAAGACCCTGCCTTCTGCCACCACCACACCCCCGCCCAATACGGCCTGCAAAGCTATATTTCGGTGCCCTTGCGGCTGCGTGACGGCACGTTTTTCGGCACGCTCTGCGCGATCGACCCGCAGCCGCATCGGGTCAGCTCGCCCCACATCGTCCGAAGTTTTGAACTGTGGGCCGAACTCATCGCGTTTCATCTGGAAGCCGAACGTCAACTCGCGTCCTCTGCTGCCGCGCTACGCGATGAGCGCGCCGAAGCCGAGTTGCGCGAACAGTTCATCGCGGTGCTGGGACACGACCTGCGCAGCCCCTTGGCGGCGATCAGTTCCGGCGCTGAATTGCTCAAGGATGAAGCACTGAGCAAGGACGGGCAGGGCGTGCTGGAACTGATGGCGCAGAGCACCGCGCGCAGCATCGGCATTGTGGATAGCGTGCTCGATTTCGCCCGCGCAAGGCTCGGCGGCGGCCTGAGTCTGACGCTTGCGCCGGCCATCCCCTTGCGTCCCGTGCTGGCGCAGGTTGTCGCCGAACTGCAGGCCACGCATCCGGGGCGTCAGATTGTGCTCGACCTGCCGGCATTACCGCCGCTGCCCGCTGATCCGGGGCGCCTCGCCCAGCTGCTGGCCAATCTGCTCGCCAACGCGCTCGCCCACGGTGCAGATGACGCGCCGGTGCAGGTGACGGCGCGCGCCACGAACACCGACTTTGAACTTCGCGTCAGCAACGGCGGCCCGGCTATCGAGTCAAGCTTGTTGCCGCATCTCTTTCAGCCTTTCTTTCGCGGCCGACCGCAGGCGCGTAGCGAAGGATTGGGGCTGGGGCTCTTCATTGCGCGCCAGATTGCCAGTGCGCACGGCGGCACGCTGACGGTTGCCAGCGCCGCGGGCGAGACGTCCTTCTGTTTCCGGATGCCGCGCGCGCCGGCCTGAGCAGCAGCGCTTAAAGTCGGGCCAGCGTCAAACGCACGCGCAGGCCGTGCTGATTGTGAAACTCGAGTTGCGCGCCGACCTGCCGGCTCAAGGCGCGGATCAATTCCATGCCGATCGAGCTTGAACCGGGCCGTGGTTGTGGATCACTGAGCCCGGGACCCGAGTCCGTCACCGAGATATAGGTGTGTGCCGCGTCCGAAGCGACTTCCACCAGCACATCGCAATGCGCCCCCGTACGGCGCGGCCGACCGGGCTGCCACGGCGCGAGGCCATGTTTGAGCGCGTTGGCGATGAGTTCGTTGAGTAACAGCCCCAGCGGCGTGGCGATTTCGATCGAGACATTCACCGGCTCGGCGACCACCAGCAGTCTCGCTTCCGGGGCGTAGGTGCCACGCAGGATGTCGCCCAGATTTTGCGCGTAGTGACCAAGGTCGATCTGCGACAGCGATTCGCTGCCGTAGAGTTGCTCGTGGACGATCGCCATCGACCGCACGCGGCCCACGCAATCTTCCAGCACCGACTGCACTTCGGGCGCGTTGCTTTGCGCGGACTGCAGTCCAAGCAGGCTGGAGACAACCTGCAGGTTGTTCTTCACCCGATGGTGGACTTCCTTCAGCAACACTTCTTTTTCGCGGAGCGAGCGCTGCAGGGTTTCAAATGCGCTGACGCGCTCGCTCACGTCGCTGACGCTGGCCAGCACGTAATGCTGGCCGGCAATTTCGGCCAGTGCAGCGCGCACTTCCACCCGCAGGGTCGTGCCGTCGGGGCGTTCTGCCGTCCAGGTGTCGCCGCTACGCCGGTCCGGCGCGCCGGCATCACCGGCGATCCGCCGGGGCAGCGGATAAGCCGGTAGCACCTGCGCCAGCGCGAGCCCTTCAAGTTCCCCGCGCGCATAGCCAAACAGCGCCTCAGCGGCCGCATTCGAGCGCTGAATCACGCCGTCTGTCGAGGTCATCAAGAGCGCCTGTGGTGCCAGTTCAAACAAATCGTCGAAGCGACCTTCGCTTGCATCCAGAGCCTGATTGCGCTCGGCCAGCATGCGCTCCAGCTGCTGCCGTTGCACCGCCAGCTCCAGAAATACCCGCACTTTGGCCAGCAGGGTCTCGGGGTGATAGGGCTTGATGATGTAGTCGACCGCGCCGGTGGTGTAGCCGCGAAAAACATGGGATTCGTCGAAATAGGCCGCCGTCATGAAAATGATCGGCGTGCGGCAGGTGGCAGGATCCGCGAGCAGGATTTCCGCCAGTTCGTAGCCGTCCATTTCCGGCATCTGCACGTCCAGAATGGCCAGTGCAAAGCGATGCCGCAGGCACAGGCCCAGTGCCTCTTCGCCGCTGCCGGCGCGCACCACGCGCGCACCCACGCCGCCGAGGACGCGCTCCAGCGCCACCAGATTGGCCGGCGTGTCGTCCACCGCCAGAATCAGCAGTTCTTCGGCCGGGGGCAGGCTGGCCGGCGACCGGCCGGCGCTAGTCGCGTTCATCGCAGCACTCTCTTCTTGTAGATCCGGGCCTGGGCGTCGACCACATCAAAGCGCTTCTCGACCGAGGTAAACGAAATCGACTCATTGTTGCCCAGACACAGATAGCCGCCGTGGTCGAGACTTTCCCAGAACATCTGCAGCACTGCATCCTGCAGTTCGCGATTGAAGTAGATCAGCACGTTGCGGCAGATCACCGCCTGCATTTCACCGAAAGACTTGTCCATCGCCAGGTTGTGGCGGGCAAAGGTGATGTTCTGGCGCAGTCTGGCATCCATCACGCCCGCTTCCCGGCCGGCCAGATAGTAGTGCGCCAGCGAATAGCTGCCGCCAAATTCAAAATAGTTACGGCCGCCCTGAGCGAGGATTTCCAGCGGATAGATGCCGGCCCGTGCGGTATCCAGCGCCGCCGCGCTGAGGTCCGTCGCATAGATGCGCGCCCGCGACGACAGGCCACCTTCTACCAGCAGGATCGCAAGCGAGTACAACTCTTCGCCTGTCGCGCAGCCGGCATCCCAGATTTTCACATGCGGCCAGGTGCGTAGCATGGGTAAGACCCGGTCGCGGAGCGCGGTGTAGAAGTGCGGATCGCGAAACAGCGCCGTCACGTTGACCGAAAAATAGCTGATGACGCGGTAGAAGGTAGACGGGTCGCGCAGCAGCTTGCCGGTGAGCTCAGAGATCGTCGGCGTGCCCAGATCCTCGCAGCACTGCTCGAGTCGACGCACCACGGTTTCTCGCGCGTACTCGCGGAAATCGTAGCCGTAGCGCAAATAAAGCGCTTCGAGCAGCAGTTCGACTTCGATGTGCTGAATATCCATCGCCTTGGCCGCGTGGGACATTCGCTGCTCGCTGGCCGGTACGCGCAAGTGCTGCACCTAGCGGAACATCAGGACGCGCATCAGCGAAGTCAGGCGGTCGGGGTCGACCGGCTTGCTCAGATAGTCCGTGCAACCCGCTTCCAGACAGCGCTGGCGGTCTTCGCGCATCGCCTTCGCGGTCAGCGCAATCACCGGCAGCTGGCTGAGGTTCTGATCCTGACGCAGACGCCGCGCCACTTCGTAGCCGTCCATCACCGGCATCATCATGTCGAGCAGAACCAGATCGGTATCCGGATGCTCGGCCAGCATGGCCAGCGCCCGTTCGCCGTTTTCGGCCTTGATGGGATTTACGCCGTGCCCGGCGAGCATGCGCGCCATCGCAAACATGGTGCGCATATCGTCTTCCACGATCAGCACTTTCTTGCCGCGCAGCGGCTCGTCTGACTGACGCAGGTGGAAGATGGCCTGACGCTTGTCTTCCGGCAGTTCCTGCACCACGCGGTGGAGGAACAGCGCAACTTCGTCGATCAGCCGCTCCTGCGAGCGCACGTCCTTGATGATGATCGAATCGGAGAAATGACGCAGGAAAAGCTCTTCTTCCATCGTCAGTTCGCGCACGGTGTGGATGATCACCGGCGGCAGGTTGTCGGTCATCTTCGACCAGGTTTGCAGCAGTTCGACGCCCGACATATCTGGCAGGCCGAGGTCCATTACCACCAGGTCGTAGCGGGTCTTGCCCAGCAGTTCCAGGCCTTCGCGGCCGGTGCCGGCCGAGTCTGCCTTGACGTTGCCGTTGCCAATGACGCGCACGGTTTCCTGTCGCATCAGGGGCTCGTCTTCAATCACCAGCACGCGCTTGGCGGCATGCGCCGAGGCCGCATCCAGCCGCCGCAGCACTTCATCGATTTGTTCCTGCGCCACCGGCTTGGCCGTATGGCCGATTGCGCCAATGCCGAGATTTGCCTTGGACGCCGGTTCGACCGACACGATATGGACCGGGATGTGCCGCAGCGAGAGGTCTTGCTTCAGTTCGGACAGCACCGTCCAGCCGTCGATACCCGGCAGCTCGATGTCCAGCACCACGCCGTCCGGCCGGTACACCCGCGCAAGCTCCAGCCCGCTTTCACCGGAGGTGGCGTGGAGACACTTGAAGCCACGCTGGCGCACGTGCTCGATCAGGATTTTGGCGAAGCGAAGGTCGTCTTCAATCAGCAGCAGCACGCGGTCGTTGGGCGCAATTTTGCCGTGATCATCGTCCAGTGGCGTCTGTGGCTTCTCCACATTCGGGCGCGGCGTGGCGGCGACCATCGCGGGCGGCTTGTGCCCGTTGTGTGCGCTGTGGCCGATCGGCGCGGGCGCGCCGGCGGGTGCGCTCACCGCTGGCATCGGGACGACGGCAGGCGTTGCCTCTTCGGCGCTTGATGCCGAGAGGGTTTCCGGCAGGTAGAGCGTGAACGTAGAGCCCTCACCGGGGGTGGAGCTGACGTGAATCTCGCCACCCAGCAAGTTGGCGAGCTCGCGCGAAATAGACAGCCCCAGGCCCGTGCCGCCGTAACGCCGCCGGTCGCCGGAGTCGGCCTGCTGGAAAGCTTCAAAAATGACTTTCTGCTGGTTTTCCGCAATGCCGATGCCGGTGTCGGTGACGTGGACCGCCACGGCGCGTACCGGGTCGAAACCACTGCGCCGGAAGCGGGTGTCGCCCGGCGGCCGCGCGAAGCGCACGCTGACGCTGCCGTGCTCGGTAAATTTCAGCGCGTTGCCGATCAGATTTTTCAGGATCTGGCCCAGCCGCTGCGGGTCGGTGACCAGCCGGGGTGGCAAATTGCCTTCCGCCGCCACCTTGAACTGCAGACCCTGCGCGTGCGCCATGTGCTCGAACTGCGAGACCAGCGTGCGCGCCACGTCCTGGATGTCGACGTCCGCCAGCCGCAGTTCCATCTTGCCGGCTTCGATTTTGGAGAGGTCCAGAATCTCGTTGATGATGTTCAGCAGGTCGCTGCCGCTGTCAAAAATGACGCTCGCCGACTCCACCTGGTCGGTGCTCAGGTTGCCGTCCGGGTTGTCGCGCAGCGAGCGCGCGAGCAGCAGCAGACTGTTCAGCGGCGTGCGGAGCTCGTGCGACATATTCGCCAGAAACTCCGACTTGTATTTGCTGGCCAGCGCCACTTCCTGCGCCTGCATCACCAGGGTCCGCCGCGCCTGCTCGGTTTCGTTGCGCTGCTGTTCGAGCAACTCGTTCTGCTGTTGCAGCTCGGCGTTGGCGAGTTCGATTTCGGTCTGCTGAGCCTGCAGCTTCTGCTCCGAGGCCAGCAGCTCGGTGGTTTGCTCTTCAAGCTCGGCGTTGGTTGCGCGAAGCCGGTCTTGCTGGGCTTCCAGTTCCGATGCGAGCTGCTGAGCCTGCGCAAGGGCGGCGGCGGCGATGGCGCGGGCGCTGGAGGCCTCCAGCGCCACGGCAATCATCGGCGCGGCCTGCCGCAGGTATTCCAGCGCGCTCTCGCCGAGCGATTTGATAGACCCCAGCTCCAGCACCCCTTTCACCTCGCCCTCCAGCATCAGCGGCGTGATGTAGAGGTGACCGGCGTCCGCCTCGCCCAGACCGGAGGCAATGGTCAAATAGCCCGGTGGCAGGTCGGCCACGTGAATCTGTTTGCGTTCCAGCACCGCCTGACCCAGCAAGCCCTCGCCGGACAGGAAGCGGGTGGCGTAACCCTTGCGGTGGGTAAAGGCATGGCTGGCGATCAGGGCATGCCCGTCGCCTGATTCTTCTCTGGCGTAGAACGCACCCACCTGCGCGCCGGCGTACTCGCTCAGCTCGGTGATGATCCGACGCGCCAGGTCCTCCACCGCGCCCGTGACCTGAAACACCGCATTCAGCCGCGCAATACCGGCAACCACCCATTCTTTCTCGTCGCGCGCCAGCGCCGCGCGACGGACCTCGGTGACGTCGCGCAGATTAAGGAAGACCCCGGTGAGCGTGCCTTCGGCGTCGCGACGGGCCAGCGCCTGCATCAGCACATCGCGCGGCTGACCGTCGCGCGGACGGATGAGCATGGGGGCATCAAGGACTTCGCCGGCGCTGATGGCGTGTGCATGGTGCTGGGAGGCCAGCGCGGGCTCGCTGAACAGCGCGCTGAAGTGGAGATCCCGCAGACCCTGCGCGCTCAGGCCGAACAGGCTGCGGGTGGCGGTATTACAGTCGAGGATGCGCCCGTCGAGCCCGGTCACGAGCACGGCGTCGCTGGCCGCATCAAGCAGCGCCCGGCTGAGCTCGGCCTGATCCCGCGCGGCGCGCTCCGCCCGGCGGGCGGCGCTGGTGTCGTGGAGCGTGACCAGCAGGCTGAGCGGGCCGCTGGCATCGTCAGCCAACACCGCAGCGCTCAAGCTGACCTCGCGAACGCTGTCGTCGGCCCGACGTAGCGGAAACTCCATATCGCGCACCACGCCGCGGGTACGTGCCTTGTCGAGGGCGGCAAGTACGGGTTCGGCATCCGTGAAAAGCGTCCACAAGGACTGACCGCTCAGCGGCGCGGCGCCGTTGGCGAGCAGGGCATGGGCGGCCGGATTGGCGCGGCTGATGTGGCCGGTATGGGTGACGCAGAGCTGGGCACCGGGATGGGCTTCGAAGAGTTGCAGCGCCCGCTGGGCGGTGGTGGCTGCGGTCTGTGTCTCGGTTTCTGCCTGCCGGAGCCACAGGCTCGCAAGCCCCATGGCCAGCAGGGCCAGCGTGCCGATCACGAGCCATTCGGTGGCCCCCAGCCTCGCGGCCAGCAGGAGTGCTGCACCGCTGGCGCAGCCAATCACCGCAAGCAAGGCGCTCAGTTTCAGCAGCCAGAGGATACGCGCAGACAACATGAGGCCTCCCGGAAGACGTTTTAAGCGCGCCCTGCGGCGGCATCTTTTGTGTAAGGCCATCCGGACCGGTGTCCTGCTGACGTCTGCAATTGGATTACAGGACAGACAAGGTGGCCGGGCGTCCACGCCAATACCGGCGTGTCGGCCGCCCGGGCCGATCCTTGAGCAGTTTTTTCACGCTCAAAAAGGAAGCTTGCGAGCGCACGGCACCCGCCAGAGAATGCGAAGACAGGGAGCCCTATTCGCCTCCAGACAGGCGTTTCTGACGCGGCGGCCACCACGCCCGCCCGCGCGGCCCGCGCCCTCTTTGGGAAATCTTCAGCTGCTCCGGAGGCCTGGTTGGAACTCATGCTCGACACCGCCCCAGGGGCCAGGCGCAAGGACCGCCTGCTGATCGTCGAAGACGAATCACTCATCGCGCTCGATCTGGAGCGGCGCCTCGTCCGCGCCGGCTACGAAGTGGTCGGGGTGGCGGATAACTACGACGATGCGCTCGGCCTGTTCAGCGCCCATCAACCCGATCTGGTCTTGATGGACGTGCACGTGCGGGGTGAGGCTGACGGCATTCAGATTGCCCATGCCATGGGTACTCTGGGCGATGTGCCGGTCATTTTTCTCACCGCCTACGCCGACGACGACACCATCAAGCGCGCGGCCGAAACCTCGCCCTATGGCTATTTGCTCAAACCGTTCGACGACCGCACGCTGGCGGCCACCATTACCGTCGCGCTCGAACGCCATGCCGCCGACACGCGTCTGCGACTGCTGGGCGGCGCGGTAGAACACGCCACGCTTGGCATTGTGCTGATGGACACGCGCGGTACGGCCCGGCGCACGGTGTTTTGTAACGATGCGTTCTGTGCGTTGTCAGGCGCCACCCGGGCGGAGGTGCTGCAACTCGAACCGCTGTTCCTGTACCCGGCCACGCTGCAGGCCGAGAGCCTGCGCCTGCACGAGGCGCTGACCCGCCGACTGTCCTTTGAAATCAACCTGCGGGGTCGACGGTTAAACGGGCAGGAGTTCTGGAGCGCAGTGGCGCTTTCTCCGGTGCCGGACCGGAACGGCACCATCTCGCACATGCTGGCCTTCCACGTCGATATCACGCGCCAGCGCGAGGCCGAAGACGGTCTGGCGCGCAGCCAGCGGCTGGAACTGATGGGCCGGCTCAGCGCCGGCATTGCCCACGACTTCAACAACATCCTAAGCGCCATCATGGGCTTTTCGGAGATGGCGATCTGGTCTGCGGTGGAAGACCGTCAGAAAAGCCATCTGGAAGGTGTGGTCCACGCCGCGGAGCGCGGCGCCATGCTGACCCGCAAACTGCTCGATCTCTCGCGCTCCAGCGCCAGCCGTCCGCAAGGCTCGGCAGATCTGCTGCAGGTGGTGCAGCAGAACTACCGCATGACCCAGCGTCTTGCCGGGCCGCAAATCAAGGTTTCCCTGGAGTTGGACAGCGAGCCGATGTGGGTGGGACTCGATACCACCTCGCTGGAGCAGATCCTGCTGAATCTCATCGCCAATGCGCGCGACGCCATGCCAGGGGGCGGCAAGGTGGCCATTGCGGTACGCCGGCCGGATGAGGCCGCTGGCGCATTCGAGCCCCGGCAGTACGTGCGCTTGACGGTGCGCGACAGCGGGGCCGGCATGGACAGCGACACCATCGCGCGGCTGTTTGAGCCGTTCTTCACCACCAAGGCGCTAGGCACCGGTCTCGGGCTCGCCACCTGCCGGATGCTGGTCGAACAGGCAGCAGGCGCGATCCGCGTCGATAGCCGGATGGGGCAGGGCACCCGCATCAGCGTTGATTTTCCGCTGGTCGAGGCGCCCCAAATGTCTCAAGGAGACGAACCCGCACCGCTGCCCGCTGCGACTGGCGGCGCCGGCGGCGCGGTCTGCGTGCTGGTCGAAGAAGACAGCCTGCTGCGTCGGGCCTCGGTGCAGGCCCTGATGCACGTCGGTTTCAACGTGATTGCCGTGGCGAGCGGCGAATCGGCCTGTCGTGAAATTAGCGCCCTTGGCGACACCCTCGCCCTGCTGATTTGCGATATGTCCTTGTCGGGTATGCCGGCGCCCGCCGTGTTCGCCCATGCGCGCGAACTCGCGCCGCTGGCCGAATTGATCGCGACCTCGGGTAATTTCAATCATTCGACCGACGACTGTGGACCGCGGGTGGCGCTGCTGTGGAAACCCTTCGCCGCCAACACGCTCGCCCGTTGGGCGCTGGACGCGGTTGGACCCACCGCCGCCGTGGCGGCCGTAGAGCGCACCGGGCCCCTGGCGCGGGTGGCGCCGGAAGTCGCCGCGGTCAGTGAAGAAAATACCGCGCTTAACGTCTTGCTGGTCGACGATGACGATCAGGTGCGGGGCGCGCTGGCCGGACTCCTCAAGCAACGGCACCTGACCGTGATTCAGGCCACGACCTGCGCGGCGGCGCTGACGGCGGCGGAGCAGCACGAGTTTCAGCTGGCGGTGATTGACGTGCTGCTGCCGGATGCCGATGGCCTCGACCTGCTGGTCAAGCTGCGCGAACTCGACCCGCTGCTGCCGGTGCTGGTGATAACCGGCGAGTCTTCGGTCGAGTCGGCGCAGCGCGCCATGCGCGGACGGGCGGCGGGTTTTCTGCTCAAGCCGATCGCGCCGGAATTTTTTATGCAGGAAGTCGACCGCACGCTGCGCGAGGCGCAGCTCCAGCGTCTGCAGCACAAGCTGCTGCTGGCGCGCAGCGAGTTCCAGCCGCTGCTGCTCGATCTGGAAACGACCGAGCGCCGGTTTGCGGAGTCCCTGCGCGAGCTCTACATGGTGTTCCAGCCGCTGGTGCGCAGCCACGACCGTTCCATCTACGCGTTTGAAGCCTTGATGCGCAGTCGCGGCCCCATGCAGAACCCGGCCGAGCTGCTGATCGCCGCCGAGGTGCTTGGTCGAATCGAAGAACTGGGTCGGCAGGTGCGCAGCTGTGTCGCGAGCGCCATGGCCGAGCATCCGGGGCGCTTTGAGCCGGTGTTTGTGAACCTGCACCCACTGGAGTTTCGCGCGGACTTGCTGTTGCGCGAAGACGAGCCGCTGCGGCCCTTTGCCTCGCGCGTGGTGTGGGAAGTGACCGAGCGCGCGCAGCTGTCGCTACGCGATCAGGTCAGCGTGACCGTCGAGCAATTGCACGGCGCGGGCTATCGGGTGGCGATTGACGATTTGGGCGAAGGCTATGCCGGTCTGTCTCTGCTGGTCTCACTCTCGCCCGATGTGGCCAAGCTCGATATGTCGCTGGTGCGGGGGATTGAAGACTCCCACATGAAGCGCGCGCTGGTGTCGTCGCTGGTCAGTGTCTGCCGACGGGCGCGAACCCTGGTGGTTGCTGAAGGGGTGGAAACCGAAGCCGAAGCCGCGCTGCTGATCGAGATTGGCTGCGATCTCTTGCAGGGCTATCTCTTTGCCCGGCCGGGCCCGCCGTTTCCGGAGGTCGCTGGCCGCTGAGGCCCGCGCCTTGCGCGCGGGGCTGTCCAAATCCAGCGCGCGAGAACCTGCACCGCAGGCCCTCGCGCGCCATCGACCTAGCGCAGGCTGACGCCGATGTCGGCCAGCACGTCGTCTTTGGTAACCGCAATTTCATTATCGATTTGGGCGCCGCAGCCCGGGCAGAAGAACTGCCGGAACGTGACGTCGTCGTCGATAAAGCGCGCCGGATCCCCGATTAGCGGATTGGAGTCCGCCACCGGATGGTCTTCGCGCAGGCAGCCGTCCTTGTAGTTGGCATTCACCGCACCCAGATCGCTCGCGCACTTGGCGCAGGCCCAGTGGGCGCCGTCGTCGGCCTGACGCACGTGCAGGTTGACGCTCGCTTCGCACAACAGCGCGCCGTGGAGCACCGTGGTCTGCCGGCCACCGCGAGTCACGCGGGATTGCCGCAGCTCCGCACGGCGCGCGCTGCTCGCCGCTTCGTCCAGCTTGCCGTCGGCGCCCACGACCACCCCGTAGATGCCGTACGCCGCTTCCGGCGTGATCGCGTAGTGCTCGAGGTCTTCGTTGATGTCGTCGAAGGCGCGGTCCATCGGGTCGCCGAAGCCGCCGCCGCCGGTCCAGCGCACGGCGTAAACGTCTGCCTTGTGCTGCAGAAAGTTCTCCTGCCGCAGCTGGAGCATTTCATCGGTGCCGGTCACCTCGCCAATGTCTTCCACCATCCGGCTGTTGCCCATCCGCTCGAGGATGTCGGTATCACGCAGGAAGGTGTAGGCATTGGTGGTGGATGGGTAGCCGCCCATCATGCCGGTCGAGGTCGGCGTGGCATTGCCCGACGACAGCGTGTCCTGGGTGATGACGTCGGTGTTGTGCGGAATAAAGCAGGATTCCGCCGACAGCCCGCCGCGGTATTTACCGGCGCCGCCCGAGTCCGGCAGTTCTTTCCGATACAGGAACAGGATGGGGAAGCTCTGCTCGGTATGCTCAATGTTGGGCAGCTGGCAAATCGGCGTGCGCGACTGACCGCCGGTGTTGATGCCGTCGGCGTGCGAGAAGGCCCCGATGGCGCCGCCGATCGGATCGATCAGCAGATAGCCGTAACGCTCGCCCCACTGGTCGGTGCCGCGGAACAGCGTTGCCGGCCACTGGCTGGTGCCGCCGATGCACATGATGTCTTTGCGCATCTCGGCATCCGGATAAATCATTTTCGACAGCACGTTGTAGGCCGGATAAAGCGAGATTTCCATCGACTGAATCGGTGCGGTGGAGACCGAGGCCGGGAAGTTCGCGCAGTTCAGCGTGCCGGGCACGGGGTCGAAATCGATGTGACGCAGCGCGCCCCCGACCGCGAAGTATTGGTCCCAGCACAGCAGTTCCGTAACCGCCACCATGATTGCGCCGCGCCAGCCGGAGTAGGTGGCGTTCATCGCGCCTTCCTGATCGGCCGTGCCGTCGTTGGTGAACAGCAGCTTGTTGCCTTCCTTGCGCAGCTGCAGCTGCACGCGGTGGGTGCGGCGATCGCCCGGACGGCAGGCTTCGATGTAGGTGCGGTCCTGCCAGTAGCCGTCGGGGATCCGCGCCATTTTCTCGAGAAAAGACTTCTCCGAGTTGTCGATGATCTTCTTCATCACGCCTTTGACCGTCGCCGGCCCGTAGCGGCGAATGAGCTCCAGCACGCGATTCTTGGCCGTCGTGTTGCCGGCCATCTGGGCGCGGAAGTCGAGCGCCACCAGCTGCGGCTTGCGCGACGCGCGCAGATACACCGCTTCGATGTCGCGCCGGATCTCGCCGCCCTCGATGATTTTGATCGGCGGCAGCATGATGCCTTCGTCATAGGCCGATTCCGCCGACGGACAGAAGCTGCCCGGGGTGATGCCGCCGATGTCGTATTGATGCAGGCAGTTGGTGACCCAGCAGAAGAGCTCGCCTTCCCAGAACACCGGGCACAGCAGCATCACGTCCTGCTGGTGCGCCGCGCCGACCCAGGGGTCGTTGGCAAGGAACATGTCGCCATCTCTGATGCCCGGGTTGTCGGAGCGGTTTTCCAGCGTCCATTTCACCTGCGTGTCGGTCACGCCCGACATGTACTGCATGTAGGGGCCGAAATAGACGAACTCGGCGTCTTCGGTCAGCAGCGAAGGGTTCAAGTCCAGCGCGTACATCGCGACCGGCGAACCCGACAGGCGCTGAATGGTGGCGCCATGCTCTTCGTTGATCTGCCAGAGGTTGTGGCGCACCACTTCATAGGTGATGGGATCGACGTTCTGATCCCATTCGCGGTGCAGTTTCAGCTTGGGCGAAATGCGCAGTTCGGCCGGCGGCACATAGGGATGGTTGACGCCGTCAAAATCGACGCCGGTGATTTCACTGATACGGGGCATGGGGAGTCTCCTCTGCTCAGGCCGAAGCCGTGACGTCGGTGTCGATAACGAAGTTGCGCAGCGCGTCTACTTCTACGCGCTGGCCCGGATGCACCACGATCGAGGTGGTGGTGGTTTCAATCACGCAGGGCCCGTCGATGACGTTGCCCGGCAGCAGCTGATAGCCGTCGTAAATGGGACTGGGCGCCGCCTTCTTCCACTCCGCCCAGTAAATGGAGCGTTCGCCCGTTTGGGCGGTGGCCGGGATCTCGCGGGTCAGCGTGGTGGCCGCGATGAGGCTGGGCTTGCGGGATACCGCGCTGGCACGCACGCGGAAGGTCACGCATTCAAGGCGGGCGCCCGGCAGCGAGGCGCCGCGGCCGTAGAGCTGTTCGTAGCGGCGCACGAAGCGCGCGCGCAGGTCGTCCAGCTCCGTGCTAGCCAAATCGTGGCTGTCGATTTCGACTTCCACTTCGTTGATCTGGCCGCGGTGACGCATGTCGATCGAGCAGCGGTAGGTCTGCTGTCCGACGGGCACGCCGTCTTCTTCCAGCTGCGCGCGGCCCTTGGCCAGCAGCTCACCCAGCACGGTGTTGATTTTGCTGACGTCGAAGGGCGAGGACATGATCCGCACCTGTTCGTTGACGTGCAGGGTGTCGGCCGAGGCCGCCCCGAAGGCGCACCAGGTCGACGCGGTGTCGCCCTGCGGCACCACCACCCGCTTGATGCCGGCTTCGCGCGCCGTCACCGCCATATGCACCGGGCCCGCGCCGCCAAAGGCAAACAGCACGAATTCGCGCGGGTCGAGGCCCTTCTGGATGGTCGCCTTGCGCACCAGATCCGCCATCTGGAACTCGGCGATCTGCGCGACACCGCTGGCAAGTTCATAGAGATCCATGCCCAGTTCATCCGCCAGCTTCTGCAGCCCGCGCGCCGCGCCTTCGCGGTCAAGGCTCATGGTGCCACCGGCGAAGTTGTCGGCGTCCAGATAGCCCAGCACCACGTCGGCGTCCGTGGTGGTGGGGACTTCGCCACCGCGGCGGTAGCAGATGGGGCCGGGCATCGCGCCGGCGCTCTGCGGACCCACGCGCAGCGTGCCGGTGGTCTTGTCGATCCACACCTTGCTGCCGCCGCCCGTGCCCATGGTCTGCACGTCGACCTTGGGCAGGAAGTATTCGTACTGATGCACCAGGCTCTTGTACGACACCATCGCCTTGCCGTCGTGGATCACGCCGACGTCGAACGAGGTGCCGCCCATGTCGGTGGTGATGATGTTGGGTTCGTTCATCACCTTGCCGAGATACAGCGAGCCGGTAACGCCCGAGACCGGACCCGAGTCCAGTGTCAGCAGCGGCGCATCGCGCGCCGTGCGGACCGCAATCGTGCCGCCGGCGCACTGCGTGATCTGCAGCGGCGGCTTGTAGCCCATTTCCTTCAGGCGCCGGTCGAGGTTGGTGACGTAGTTGACCGTCAGCGGCCCGATGTAGGCGTTCAGCGCCACTGCCGTGGTGCGCTCGTATTCGCCCCACTTGGGCGCGAGCTCATGCGAGCAGGTGACGTAGAGCTGCGGCGCAATTTCTGCGGCAATGGCCTTCACGCGGGCTTCATGCGCCGGCGCCAGGAAGGACCACAGGAAGCATACGGCCAGCGCTTCGATCCCGGCATCGACCAGCGAGCGGATGGCTTCGCGCACCTCGTCTTCGTTCAGTTCCACCACCACCTGGCCAAAGCAGTCCACGCGCTCGGACACGCCGCGAATCAGCCGCTTCGGGATGATCGGCTCCGGCTTGCTCGACTCCGGAATGTGCACGATGAGCTTGATGTCCTGCCCCGACAGCCCGCGCGAGCCGCGCATGATGTGAATCACGTCGTTGTGGCCGCGGGTGGTGATAAGACCCACCTTGGCGCCCTTGCGCTGGATGATGGCGTTGGTGCCGGCGGTGGTGCCGTGCGCCAGCATGGTGATCGAGCCCAGCAGGGCCGGCAGTTCAAGGCCGACGCGCTCGCCGGCGCGGCGCAAGGCCTCCAGCACGCCGTCGGCGAAGTTGCCGGGGGTGGAGGGCGCTTTGGAAATGGTCAGACGACCGCTGTCGTCCATCAGCACGCAGTCGGTGAAGGTGCCACCGATGTCGAGACCGCAAAGATAAGAAGGCATGACGTTTGTCCGCTGGTAGAAAAATAGTGGCGATGATTCCGTGGGGCATGGCCCCGTGCCGCCCCGGCGCTGCGGGGCGCCGATATTTGAACGTACGTTCAATTAAAAGACCAGCCCCCATTGCTGCCTCGGCAGCAGCCGGGGCGTGCCGCCGAAAGACGGCTCGCGCGGCCGCGGTTGCGGTTATATTGCGGCCATAGCCGAGCCAATGCCGCAACGCCCCATGAAGGCCAGTCAGACGCCCACTTCCACCAAGGACCGCATCCTCGACGCCGCCGAATGCCTGTTCGCGGAATCGGGTTACGACGGCGTGTCCCTGCGCCAGATCACGCGCGAGGCGGGGGTGGAGCTGGCGCTGGCCAACTATCATTTCGGGCCCAAGAGCGAACTCTTTCTGGCGGTGGTGCAGCGGCGCGCGAACGAGTTGAACCGCGAACGCATGGCCTTGTTCGCCGCCTTGTCGACGCCGCCGACGCTGGAGGGTCTGATCGACGCCTTCGCGCGCCCGTTTCTGGAAAAAAGCCTGCGCGGCGGGCCGGGCTGGAAAAGCTACGCGCGGCTGATTGCGCAGATTTCAATTTCCCCACGCTGGACCGAGCGCGTGATGGCGGCCCAGTTCGACGAGGTCGCGGCGCATTTCATCGACGGCGTGCGCGGGCTGTGGCCGGCCTGCGATGTGCGCGAGCTGTACTGGGCGTTTCACTTCATGTTGGGAGCGATGATCATGACCTTTGCCGAAACCGGCCGGATTGACCTGCTTTCGCGCGGGCGCTGCAAGTCGACCCGACTCGACCAGGTCTACGCGCGCATGCTGCCGTTTCTCGCCGCCGGCATCGAGCGGCTGGCCGCGCAAGCGACGCCCGTCGCTGCGCGACGCGGCAAGCGCGCATGAGCGCCTGGTTCAACGCCTGCGGCGTCATCAGCATCACCACCGATTTTGGTCATCGCGGCCCCTTTGTGGGCACCATGAAAGGCGTGATTCTGCGTCGTCTGCGCAGCGCCCAGCTGGTCGACCTGACCCATGAGGCGCACGTGCACTGGCCGGCCGAGGCCGGCTTCTGGCTGGAGCGGGCGTATCCGTATTTTCCCGAAGGCACGCTGCATCTGGCGGTGGTCGACCCCGGCGTCGGCACCGGGCGCAACGTGCTGCTGGCGGTGGGCGACGGGCATGCGTTTCTGGCCCCGGACAACGGCCTGCTGGCCGGCGTGATTGCGCGCAGCCGCGCGCAGGTCTACCGCGTTGAGCCGGAGCGTCTGCGGCCGCTGGGGATCGATCGCCTGAGCGCCACTTTTCACGGCCGCGATCTCTTTGCGCCGCTCGCCGCCGAACTGGCCAGCGGCCGCGTCAGCGCTACCCAAATCGGTACGCCGACTGCGGACTACATCCCGGCGCTGATCGAAGCGCCCGCCTGTCGGGGCAAGGAAATCCACGGGATGGTGGTGACCAGCGACCATTTCGGCAATCTCATCACCAACATCGATGCCGAACTGCTGGTGGACCGACAGGTGCTGGGCGTGCGCGCCGCAGGGCATCGCATTGCGTTCCACCGCACCTACGCCGATGTGGCGCCGGGCACCTTGCTGGCGCTGGTCAATTCCTTCGGGGTGCTGGAAGTAGCGGCCGCCGAGCAAAACGCGGCGAGCGCGCTGGGCCTGTCGCGGGGCGGACCGGTGGTAGTGGAACTCGCGTGACGCCGGCTGAACTTGCCGCGCACACCGTGGCGCATTACCAACGGCGCGCCGTGCCCTACCGTGACGGCACGCTGGACCACGACGTGACGCAAAACATCGACGCCCTGCTGGGCGCCATCGAGGCGCCCGCGCCGTTCCGGCTGCTCGATCTGGGCTGCGGGCCGGGCCGCGATCTGAAAACCTTTACCGCGTTGGGCCATCAGGTGACTGGACTGGACGGCGCGGCGGCCTTCGTCGAGATGGCGCGTGCGGCCAGCGGCTGCGAGGTCTGGCAGCAGGATTTTCTGGCGCTGGATTTACCGCCCGCCGCCTTCGACGGCATCTTTGCCAACGCTACGCTGTTTCACATTCCGCGGCCGGCCTTGCCCCGCGTGCTGCAACAGCTGCATGCCGCGCTTGCCGCCGGCGGGGTGCTGTTCAGTTCGAATCCGC
>Ga0255088_1000198_pt1 | contig 32214 bp, 25 predicted proteins | sample Colum_Miss_RepB__2_FD_188587 | JGI IMG/M metagenome (GOLD analysis project Ga0255088, IMG submission 188587) | Freshwater microbial communities from Columbia River, Oregon, United States - Colum_Miss_RepB_8d | ecosystem: Environmental > Aquatic > Freshwater > River | place: USA: Oregon...
AGCATAGGGAGCACGCGTAAGAACCTGATGAACAATATGCCCAAACTCGTGAAACAAAGTAACCACTTGAGAATGACTCAGTAATGAGGGCTTATCCTGAGTTGGCGGATTGAAGTTCGCCACCATAGCTGCAACAGGTTTTACGTATTGTCCTGATGCACCGACTCTTCCCTTTCTCAGGGAAAATACAGCAGCATGCCCATACTTAAAGGGTCTTGGAATGAGGTCAAGATAGAACGAACCAATCACATCTCCCTTTCTGTCTCCTAATACATCAATGACGTGATAAAACTTTACCTGAGGGGCCCAAACAGGAGCATTCTCTTGAATCTCAAATCGAACACCCAAGAGTAAGGAGTATAAATCAAACATTCCGATCATGACGGAATCAACTGAAAAAAACTGTCGAATTTCCTCGTCATCAATATGAAACTCAGTTTTTTTTAATTGATACGTGTAATATGGAACATCCCATTGATGAAGCTGGGTTGCAGTGGGGTCCTCTTTCTTCTTTAATTCAAGAAGTTTCCGCAAATCCTGCTGGCTTCTTTTCATTAAAGATGACTTGAGCTGATTCAAAAAACGAGCAACAACTTCTGCGTTAGAGGCCATTCGATCCTGGGTCTTGTAATCTACCCAACTTTTAAACCCTAGTTCAAGAGCAATCTTTCTCCTCAACTCAATAGATTCTTCTAAAAGATCGGTATTTTGCTTACCTCCTCGATTCATGTAAGCGTAAAGCATCTTTCTTCTTGTCTCAGGTACGCTGACATTCTCCATCACTTCAGAATAGTCTGTACTCTTTGTGCTCACCACAAATCGACCTTGCGCATCTTTGGATAAACGCTCTAAAAAAGATGTGGGGGCACCTGCAAGCTCTGAACGTTCAAATTGAAGAGAACTAATATCCTGCGCAAGATTTTTAGAGAACTGAACCTCATTCTCATTCAGTTTTTGCATCCATATCTTTACTCTTTGAAGTGGTTCATCAGAGAGCTTTAATCCATTTTTTTCAAAATCCTTTAAAGTCTCTGTCAGCAGTCTCTGCTCCTCAGAGCCCTTCGCTTTCTGACCTTTTAATACCGAATACAAGTCTCGCCTCGTGTAGACATCAATCTCAAAATCACCTAATTTCTTTGCGCACTGAGCAGCCTCATCACTCACCTTTTTTTCAGTAGAAACGTTGGACATAAAGATCATTGGGGAGAGTTCTTGACTTAAGTCTGCCATAATCGCTTCAAACTCAATCAACTTTGAAAATCTTTTGCCATCAACCTGAGGCACGTTCTGAAGCGGAGATACGAGAGCAGAGAGCTTTTTTTGAGTGCGATCTATTATATCTGAGCAGCGATTGGTGATTTCACCTAGTCCATAGTGGGTCTGAATTTGCCCATCCGGCAAAGGGAGAGACATCTGAGCATTGGATTCTTTTTTAGAATTCACTTGAGAATGAGAACAATTTGATAGCACTCCGGAACTGAATACTAGGCAAAACAGTGGCAGCGAAATGACCTTCTTAAACATAATCGAAAGTCTAACCCTTTTTACTCATAAGTTTCAATAAATACAAAAGCTCATTGCATTCTTTTATATCATCCGAGCTTTAAGGTTCTGAGACTAAGGCCCATACTAGGACATTATGACCTGTATAATCTTAAGATTCGTTATTAATTCGAACTCACTCCGCTCAGGTCCGCAACAAAAACAAAACCCAAATAAAACGATGAACTCAACATTTTATCGAGCCTAAAGACATGCTCCAGATCTTCGGGATGAGGTAAAAGCAGCTCCCTTTGAAAAACTCTCAAATACTCAGGCATCGTATCTTGGGGATTACCCAAAAATATCTTCACTGATGCTGCAGGATCTTCACTCATGACGTGATCAAACTCTTTCTGAGAATCTGATCCATCAACGTGGGTGTCATAAATATCCCAAAGCGTTGATGCCACTCTCATCTCAGAACCAGCATGAGGACAAACCCCCTGAGGTAGGGTTTCAAGATTCATGTTAAAATAATCAATGCGCGGATCTTGAGCTTGGCGTTCAAATTGAACCCAATAAGCAATAAAATCAGCAAAGCCTTCTGTCAGCGCTAAACCAGGATGAAAACACTCCCAAAGATTATGCTCACCTCCTACACCTTGAGGCATTTTACCACCCCAAAAAAAGCTGTGGATACTATGGGCAAGCTCGTGCTGAATTACACTTTTATGAGCATGCTCTGGAATGATATATATTTTTCCATCCCCCCAATAACTGCATGACCAGGGATAGGGGCCTTGATTATTTGTTAAGATGCATTCATGAGTTGAGAGTGAATTTGGAAATACCACTTCAATCGGTGAGGGTCTTGCTAATGAAATTCCATTCAACTGAAACTTTACCCATAACTCCAAAGCTCCCAAATATACCTCATCTAGTCCAGGCAGATTACCATTCAGTGAGAGATCAATAAAGCGAGATCCCAACTGAGTATTCTCTCCAAGAACATAGGTTGAATCACTCCAAGCATAGGGCCGATGATTGGGATCGTTGAGTGAAAAAAACTCATTCTGGCTTTGATAAACCACTCGCGTAGTCAGTCCCAGGAACTGAGGCAATCCTGAGATTACCCACGAACCATCGCTTTGTACAAAACTAGAACCCATCTTCGTCCAGAATCCAGCCCTAAAAACCCACGCACTGACTAACATTTTTTCTGCCGAGTGATATCTACGACTTGTCATTTTAAAAAAAAGCCGTCCACGGACTTGAACCTTTTTTTGTCCTGCGCTACTTGACACTTCCTGAGCACTCCGAGGTTCAGACTCCTCTAAAGAAGATCTAGGGGTTATCATGAAATCAAGGTCCTCTGAAACAGGCTGAGTCTCAAAAAAAAGATCGTGGCACATCTCCTGATTACAGGATCGAAACAGATTTCGCTCCAAGGCAAAATCTTTGGGCCTTAGGCGCCTGGATAAAAATGCATCGGAATAGGATACCCTCTGAGCCTGCGAACCAGTGAGCTTAACCACCTCAAACACTCCAGGACCGGGAACGTTTAAGTTTTGATCAAGAAGGGTAATCTCTGATTGCAAATGAATCGTAGTCATTGCTTCTGAGGCGAGATTGAGTGACAAAAGGAGCTCTTGACTCTCTTGGGGATTAAGGCGGGCTTTTAAATCAGGAACTTCTAGCTTACTGAGCAAACCTTGCCTAATCCTTATCTCTATAGGTTCCTTCTCTTCATTAAGAATCACTACCTTAGATCTATGATGAGCTAAAGACTGGAACTCAACTCTTAGCAGCACGTGTGGTGGTACAAACTGCGTTGCCATGGAGCAAAAAGAGTATAAACTCAACCCAAAACTCATGAATAAAACCCTAAACCGCATTTTCATTAGATAGATCCTCATCCAACGGAATAAAGCAAAAGAGGTGCCTTATTCCTTACTCTTCTCCGATCTAAGATCTAACCACGAAGCCTAAATCCTCTTTAATCATTGAAAAACTAATCCAGTCTCATTCAGGAGCCTATTTCCAAACATGAGTAAGACGACAGTGATTAGGGTTGGGTGCACAAATTAAAATTCATTTACTCTAAATAGTTATACCTAGCCTCTAGGCTCCAAGAAGACTAGAGTAAACAAAGGAATAGGAAAACTAATCATCTTTGGATGCAGCTCCTGATAGATCAGCCATTTTGAATAGGTCGTATTTGCTTATTGCACTTATCGAGATCGTTAAGAGGGTTTGCAGTAAGTCACCTAAAAATATTCATATAATTCAGAGAAAAATGAGTCCTTAATAAACTTCTCATTTTTAAAAAATGGACGGATTAAAAAACATCCCATAAATGGAATTGTAGTCTCGTGGAATTTAAAGGTGAGTAATACTATAGTCGACACTAAATCTTCTGTCAGCTAAGTAAACAAATGAACCTCATCATAAATATTCTAAAAACCAATGCAAGTAGCTTAAACATGAAGAACCGTGAGGCATATCTTAAGAGGCTCGATTGGAAATCCCTTCTATGAACTTGCGCCAAATACTTTAGCACTAAAAGCAGCGATCCGAAAGAGAGAGTCACTAAATACCTTATAAAATAAGGAGGGCATCAAGCTCCCTCACTCCTCAAAAGTTAATCAACAGGGAAACCTGCTACAGAAATTGGTTAAAAACAAATGAGAATTTGACTGGCTCTAGCCTACAATTACTCCCTCAACTTTCATAAATGATAAATTTTCTACTGATCTTTCTTTTTTCCAAATGATAGCTTTGCAATATCACAAAGTTGGTAAGTTGACTTTACCTTGTAAAAATCAGCTAACTCTTCCACAACAGAAGGAGCATCGTCATTGATATGAAAAAACCTAACCTCGCTTGAGAATGGATCTAGATAAGTAATTGCCACATGCTGAATATCAGGAAAGCCTCTCATAGAAAAAAAGATCAAGGCAACTCTGGATTCTTGATCACTTAAATAACTTTTAATATCCGATAAGCCTCTTACAAACCGTGGAGATTTAGAATCCCGTCCTAAATTTCGATAGATGCACGCATTAACGGAGAAATACATAGCTCTGTGGTCTGAAATTCTAAATTCTGCGAGAGTAGACTCTTTTAATGCATGGTGAAATGAAAAGTAAGGTTCTTCCGTCTCTATTGGACAAAATGCTAGTCTCTCAATATCTTCCCTAGCAACTGCTCCAGAAAGATAACTCATCATAAACACGAGCTGATTACAGCAAAGGGTTGAGGATGGGGAAGAAATAAGATGCTCTACATCTACTAATCCGCGCATGAAATCCTGGAAAGTAGTTCGAATTCCCTTCCATCTAAACGATCCGACAAGAGTGAAACCAGAAATAATCAGTCGATCCTGTTCATCAGAGAAGAAAGATAAAAACTCTTCACGGTTTCTTGCAATCCAAAGAGCTGCAAGCTGCCTCTGTTCAATTTCTAGATTTTTTATTACACTAATAACAAATTTTAAATTCGATGTCCTAAAGATTGAACTCAAAAGAGATCCCTGAGATTCCCTAACATATTTATTTAAAAACTTTACTGCTTTCGGAGACCAAGGCACCTCGGCCTCAACAATAAGAAACCTAACCAGCTCTAATTTATTTTCCAAAATCTGGTCAGAATTATGGACAATTCCATGTATGGCATAATCTAAAGCAGTGACTGGAACCTTCTCAACAATATAAGTTTGAGATAAGGAAAATCCGGCTGATCTCCATTCTGAAGTGAGAACTTCTGAAGGAACTCCATTTTTTGCAAGGAGCAGGAGATCCTTTATGCCTGGCTCAGCTAAGGATGATCGAACACTTGCAATCAAAAAAAAGGCACACAAAATAAAATAGCTCAGATTTTTCATGACGAACTATTCTCTATACTAGAAATGTGAATAAATTTCACATCATTTCTCAACCCATTCCAATTGAGAGTCTTCTCAAAAAATGAGTTTTAAGCGAATAAAAACACAATAACAGAAGTCAAGCTTTCTATGAGCATCTTTCCTTGATCCACAATAATTACAAGCCCAGTGATCAGAAGAATGGCATTAAACAGAACCTTCAAGCAATTAACGAGTCTATTACGCGAGCACTAAGAATTAACTAAAATACAGACAGGAACTAGGTAGATCAAGCAGGAACTCGAACTAAACAAATGACACTTAAAGATCAGTAAACCCTCTCCAGCTGATGCGGTAATTCCAGCAAACCACTCTGATTTGAATCAACTTGAAAACACTCCCTTTAACATAAGGCGGGTAAGACTCGACCCAAAAACAGTTTAAAACTATTTATATGAAGTTATCCACTAACAACCTGGGAGCGTCCGATGACTGGAGCTATAAAACTCATATTCCAGAAACATATTAAAATTGATTCCTATCAGGAATTAGATTGCGGCATACATAAAAACATTCCGAACAATGACTTATCTGAACTGATTTAGTAGAACCTCAGCTCGGCGAATCACTGTCATAAGTTATCAAAATACAATCCCCGTCTTGCACACTATTTTAAAGGATTTCCAAGTGGGGATAGGCAGGTCTTATATTGTGAACTCTTAAGAAGAATTACCCTGATCAGGGCACCCAGCACTCAATAACCCCATTTTAAGGAATGAGGATTGAAAAACCTGACAAAATTAGATAAGACCTTCCCGAACCGCAAAACCTAAAAATGATCGCGGTGATTGAAAGGAAAGCCTCATGGCAAATACAAAAACAGCAGCAAAAAGAGCAAAACAAGCAACAGCAAGACAAGCTCGTAATCAAATCGTCAAGAGCGCAACTAAAACTGCACTCAAAGGCGCTATTGAAGCACTTCAGAAGAAAGATTCTTCGAACGCTAAAGCTGCATATATGTCTGCAGTTAAAGCTCTCAGCAAGGCTGCAAGCAAGGGTTCCATACCAAAAGCTAGAGCTGCACGTAAAATCAGTCGCTTGACTCATTTTGCAAAAAAAGCATTTCCAGCTGCTCTAAACTAATTCTAAATAGTTTGAATTCAAGTCATCTGGCTGATTCTTTCTGAGAAACAGCTAGATGGCTTGAGTCTTTTAAAACTCCCACCTCTCTCTCGCAGATGTCTTTTTTCTTAATTTCAACTTAATCACTACAAATTAAATAAAGTCACTTAATTATCAGCGAATTTTAGATCCAGCATCATCTATCATTGCTCTCAAGTTGCGACTTTCTGTTGACTTTTTATGTCATTAATAATTTTTTAGCACCTCACAAATTCACCTGGTTTCTTCTTTGATATCAAATTTAATACGCAGGTTTTTATGATGCTAAAACGTTATTCTGGTCTTCCACTATTAGTCATTTTAAGTTGCTTGGCTTCTGCCTGTAAGAATCCATCTCCAGATAGCCAATCAAAAGCTCAAAAGAGCGCACCTTCTTTTCCCCCTGCAAACTCTCTTCCTCCTCGAGGTCCTCGACCAGGTACCCGCCCAGTAGCAAGACCCCCAACAACACCTCACGTTTCAGTTCCTACACATTTCTCTTCAGGCAGAACGGCGCAAAATCGTAGTCCAGATCCTAGCTCACGCACAACATCAAATACCCCTCCAAACCCAACTCGGGATCCTCGCTTAGAGATTTACAGTATTCGAAATATAACAGCGGGTTTACAGATAAATAGAAGAACTGTATCATTTTTCAAATCTAAGGCCAGAAGCCATTGCGAATGCTCGAAATCGATTCGTTAGTCAGCCCGAAATCAGAACTTTGGATTTAAATCAGTTTTTTACTTACTTTGATCACTGCTTCATCGGAAATGATTATGGTCGCCGCAGCATTGCTCCCACACAAGTCGATGACATGGATTCACCAATGTTTCCTGATTTTTCATCTATTGACCCTGAATCAGGAATGCCTCAGCCCATACACAACTTAGTCATGGTAAGAAGAAACATTCGAAATGTAATTGAACTTGCAAATAACACCAAATCTCGAAATGAACCTTAATTTCAATATCAGCTCAAGCTTGCACTGCAAGGTCTTGGAGAACTCGGGGACGATCCCGCTCGTCTCAATGACAGAATGGCTAAATCTTTGATTATCTTAGCTTCTGCGGGAGCTCATTGTAGTGATGGACAAAACGAAGGTGCTGATCTCATTAGGAAATTATTGAATGATGGGCGTGATCCCCTGAGAGCTGCAATCCCTGGAAGCGATACCGACTTTATGCGGAACTCTCCCGACACACTCCGTGAGCAAATTTTCGCTCAAGTCATGAAGTTTTAGGACAACACAGAAACAGAAGCTACTCAGAATATTTTAAGAACTCGTCTTGCTGCCAAAATAGGAATTGCACCAGGAACCCCAGTAGCATTTGATCACTACTTCTACAGAAGTCATGATTACTGTCAGACAATCGCAGATCATCCTAGCGATACTCCTTACCAAATAACAATGAATACTGAAGGGAGAAGATCTCATGAAGGTTATACTCCTCAGGTAGTAGCTGAAAACCTCACTAGCCACGCTCTCTGCTCCACTTTACCCCAGCGATGGTAGTGGCTCAGCAAATAAATGTGAATGATTTAATATTCTGAAACGCAGCATAGGGTCCTACAACCCAAGCATGAGGGTACAAATCTCAAAAAAATCGATCCAAACCTAAGAGCTACTCTTCTATTAGAAGTCTCTGAACTTATGGGATTAACATCAGGTGAGAGGCTTGATTTAGTTAGATTATACCCTGATGATCGAATTAGAGATGAGTATATTAGAATTCTATACACCAACTCGGATAGTACTCCAAATCATACTAGAATACTCCAGCTCCTACTCACCTTATGGACAAGGGTTCAAAACTAAATCCTAGAGCTGCTCAACGATAAAAATTAACTGTTGATCAAAAAACAAATAGATCAACCTTATTTTTTTATAATCATTGGATTCGATTAAACTTAAGTATCTAAATGCTTTAATAAAAATAACATATTATATTTAAATTGATATTCTTTACATATTAAATCAAGCACTCTAATCAATTGAACCGCGAAATACTTGCCTTGAAATACAGATTTCTATGAGATATAACTCCACTCACCTATGAAATTTATCCAAGCCAAAAATACTCTGAGGCTCTCAGTTCTTTTAATTTTATTTACCTCATTAGCTTTAACTTCAGGGGCTTGTGGACGAGCCTATTCTCAACAGGAGCTTCCTTCTTATTGGAGCCAAGGCCTAGGAACCCATAATTTTGGAGTGACTTGTTTTGCAAACGCCACTCATAAACTTCTCTGGTCTTATTTCAGAGACCTAGGCACCGCCCCATCTTCTACAGGTACAATACTGGGAAATCAGTTTAATCAGCTCATGTCTAGAATGAATTCAGGTTTAAGCGATGCTCACCATGAGCGACAATCGAGCAATCATGGATTTAAAGATCTACTTTCAGACTTCTTTGAAGAGTTCAGAAATCAAGAAGCACTCCATGGTTCTTGGGCCCCAATTACTTTTCATGTACAAGATGGTGCAGAAGACTACCTTACACGCCTCAATAACTACACTTTACTCTTCCCTCAATCGTTTGGAATTCAAAAGAGGGAGGAATTTATCTATAGCTCTGACCATTCACGCACCGTCACTCCTTATGCAACAAATGGCGAGCTTGCATTATCCTTAAATATCCATGATGCAGGAATTACCACCCTCCAGCAGGCTCTTGATTACGACCTCAGGCAGATCAATGATGGCAGAATGTCAAATCATCCGCTGACTGGAGTACTTGAAAGTATTTCTTCACAATCACATTATATATTAGATAGAGCTTTATCGAGTTTTCCCCCAGTGATCATCTTCAAATTGAATCGAATTATTCACCAGGCAGGAACAACAATAAAACTCACTAAGGACGTGACTCCAAACTTACTCCTCAACCTTCCCTTTGAGAGGATTGAGACCTCGCCCCTTTTGGCTGATCATATTGTCCGACACGAGGACACTCAATACGAGCTTAAATCCATTGTAGTTCATCACGGATCAGCTCGTGGCGGGCATTACCTGACTTACATCCGTAATAGCGTCGAAGAATGGGAAATTCATAATGATACAGAGGTCCAACTCGTTCGTGATGTAAGCAACATTCAGAGAATTCAAGAGGATATTCATTCGTCAGGATACTTATTCCTCTACACATTAAGAGCACCCCTCCCTTAACTAGGAGTACAGATTCCAACACATGTACAAAGCTTATCGCATGAATGAATGACGGGCTGAACTCATTCAGCGCGTATAACGAATCACAACTTGACTCCAAGAGCCCAGTGGCAACAATGGAGTTTGTTTTGTTCTATAATCTAACCTGAAAAGATCTTTTTGTAGGGAAATCAACTCATGAAGGCCCCACAGTGACGCCCAACGCTTGATTCTCTCCATCAAATAAAAACTCATCTTAGATGAGTTCTGATGCCCAGACTGATCTGATATAAACCTCACCAACTGTCTCACGTTCCAGGTGAGTAGCCCTAAAAGAGGAAGAGTCTGATCTGGCTGATCAGCAAAATAACCCAAGTGTTCTAGAGAAAGCTTCTTATTCCTTTGAAAAAATGACTCAATAAAATCATCCACTCCACCCATCCTATCCAAGGACTGCAAAAATACATCTGATTGAGATCCCGTAAGAGTGAATTTTTCAAGTTCCTGATCTACAATATCAAGACTCCATGGATCAATGGCATTCAAGTGCATAACTTGAGAGGGTTGAAGCTCTAATCCCCTTCTCTTTGCTAGATATAAGATCCAAGCCTCTCTCTGAGCCTCAGTAATCTCATCACAGGCCACTACTGCTGCTCTTTCTACTAAGACTTTTGAAAACTTTTTTCGAGCATCAAAATCTTTTGCTACAGCGATGCATACCCCGTCTAACTGAGATAACTGTCGTGCTGGCCCTAGCAAATCGACCAGGAGTTCTGAGTTTTTTAATTGATGAGCATCCCGAATAACAAGCAACCGTATTCCTCCCAATAGAGAGGGACTTTGAGCCATGTCTAAAATAGAGTACACATCAGCTTCAGCTCCATCGAAGCTTTGTATTGAAAAGCTTGCCGTACTCTCATCAACTGTATCAGTTCCAAAGATTGCTTTTTTAATTCTCTTGATGAGCTCCTTTGACTTTAAAGACTCAGGCCCGTATATCCAATAAAAAGGCCAGATTAAGCCCTTTTCTAATTCCTGTTGAATTTGTTTAGGCTCTAACTTTGGCATAAAAATCCTTAAAAACCTGCTAACATATTCTCGTGCAAATCTTCCATCATACTTGCAGCAAGATCTGACAAGGCTCGTTCAAACTCACTTTGATGAATCAGCGGTGAGGTTGTACCAGGAACATCAAGTTGATTAGATCCGGCAAATGGCTTGGATCGCTCGAAACTCCCCTTCCAAAGATCAACGCGCTGGCGGGGTGCCGGATTGACCCGATTCAACTCAAAGCTGCAGCTCAAGCGAGCCACATATTCATTAGCAATCTGAAAAGTTGACATATTAAGGGGAAGCCCAGATCCTAATCCACCAGGAATCAAACCACTGACAGAGGTTGTTTTGCTTGGATTAGCACTCGCTAAACCCACCACCCCTTGTAGTACAGCATCTGCGTCATGAATGGACCCAACTAAAACAACCCTACGGTGCATTGCAAGTGTCTTAATTAAGTGATGATAAACCACATCCTCTAATCCAACTTGAAAGGTTGAGTTTTTAATCGGGCTAATAAAAACTTTACGTACTCCCTCTCTCTCTGCCAATGGATTATGAGTGTTTTGAAAATGATACCCACAAGAAGAAAAAAGTGAGATCCAAAAAAACTGAATAAAGAGAGGGATTAATTTCTTAAAAAAAGCTATATTTATGGGGTGGCGTTTTTTAATGTTCATTGCTTAAGGAAATGACTACACGAGTTTTTATGTTCTTGCAAAGCTTGGTTGAAATCATAAAAAAAGCTCAGGAAAGAAACCCCGTTTTCTCCCAAAGACTAGCAGAAGCAGAGGCACTAGGACGCTGGAGAATTGCAGTGGGAGAGGTGATCGCAAAACACTCCAATGCAATCCGCGTCAAAGATGGGGTCCTTTGGGTTGAAGTAGAGCATCCGATCTGGCGCTCAGAGCTCCATTATCGTAAGCAACAGATCTTAGATATCCTCAATGGAAAAACCCCGTGCGCACAAAAAGGGCTTACCCCCCCTCAAACCATACTCAAAGATATCATTTACTTAGAGCCGAAAAAGCCTCTGAGTAGCAATCCTATGCCAATCAAGCCTAAGGCCAGTACTAGCCAGACCTTGAGCCATCGATGGAAGCGCTTCTGACCTCTTTGTAAACCCAAATGGTCGCTACTCACCTTAGGTCGATTTCCTGGAGGAGAAACTGAGGACTCAACCTCCCCTCTTTGGCTAGGAATTGAAATTACGGTGGTAAATTCAGGTCCCTCGCTCTTAGACAGAGAGAAATCTCTTGTTGGCAACTCTGTAGCCAGAAAAGGATCCGTTTCTTCTGAGCCATCCTGAAGTTCAACCGTAGGTACAATCATTCCGAGATGCTTTTGTATTTCTTTTTTTTCATGAATATAAAACCAGTATTGCCCGGCTGAGCAAATCTCATCTTGAAGCTCAAGCTTCTTACTCAAGATCATCTCCTTAATCTCGGCTTCAGAAAACGGTCCTAGGATTTGATTTTTTTCTGTACGAACTAACCACTCACTCATGGATCAGCACTCCCGCCCATTGCCCTTAGGATTCTTTGCTCTGAGAGAAGAAATGATTTTACAACCTCCAGAGGACAGGACTTAAACTCCGAGGGTGACCCAAAAAATACCATTTTCCCCTGCTCTAGAAAAGCAATGTAATCAGCTAAAAGAAGAGCCGAAGGAATATCATGACTAATCACAATTGAGGTGAGCTTTAATTCCTTTTTCAAAGTCTGAATGAGCTCATCCACCATAATCGTCATAACTGGGTCAAGGCCAGTCGTAGGTTCATCGTAGAGGAGAATAGAAGGCTCCCGGACAATTGCGCGAGCAAGGCCTACTCGTTTTCTCATTCCCCCTGAGAGCTCATTAGGGAACTTCTCCAATCCAGCTTCCATACCTAGGATTGAGAGAGTCTTTCTCACCTTCACTTCAATCTCAGATTCCGTCATTTGAGTGTGCTCGCGTAAAGGAAAAGCCACATTATCATAAACATTAAAATCATCAAAAAGAGCTGAGTTCTGAAAAAGCATTCCGAATTTCAACCGCAGTTCAATTAACTCAGGATGTGAGAGCAAACTCAGGTCCACTCCATCAACAAAAACCTTCCCTTCGTCAGGAGTCATCAACCCAAGAATGTGCTTCAGTAGTACGGATTTTCCAGCTCCTGATGAGCCCAAAATGTAGGTGAGCTTACCCTTAGGAAAAGAAATATCCACCCCTCTCAAAACTTTTTCTTTTCCATCTTTGAAGCTTTTTTGAACATCCTCTAAACGTACAGCAATCTCCATATACGAGACACCCTATCATGAGTAGTAAGAGAAAAAACTAATGATCTAAGTCTCTCAAGTGAGAGTAGACGTGAGAAGCATGCATCGCATCAGAGTTCCACTCATTATGATGGGAATGTTGCTCATTCAGTACAACATCAGATCGGGGAGTAACAAGAGTCACGGGCATGACTTGCTTTAAATTTTTCTCCAGATATAAAGACACCAACCAGGCACTGGAAAAAATAGCTAACAAAACAAGCACCGCATAAAACCACAGAACTCCATGGTGCCAAGGCAATGGAGATATCACAGAGCTCTTCTCTCCCACCACGATAACCCAGGGCAAGTGCGTCAACGCAAGAAAACTTGCTTGAATCGAGGAGCCACCATCGAGGTTAAAAGCCCCTTTCCCCTGAAAAATAATCCTTTGCGTAAGTTTATCGAGCTGAAATCGAAAGAACGGGTGACCCATGAGTTTTTTCAAGAGGAGCGAATCTGAATGAGACTGCGAAAGAACTTGTGCGTTAGATCCTAAAAGTGCACTTTGGGAAAGCCCCCCCTGACTGTGACGCTGCCATTGCTGAAAGGGAGCAAACACCTGAAGGGGGTCCACGAGCACGAGATAAGCTAGACGACTTGAGCCTTGGGCTTGAAATAATAGAGAATAACCAGACAGTTTATCGTCTATCGATTCACTGACAGATTCAGGAACATAAATTCCATGCATCTGAAGTGCTGAAGATACCTTGGAGTGGGAAAGCTCTAATTTGTTGATATATTTACTCAAATAAAGAGATACTACCCTTTCCTCAATCTGAGTGTTTCTGACTGAACGCCTCACTTCAACTTTTTTTGAAGAGCCAGAGTTAAAATCAAGCTCCGCCCAAAGGATAATTCCGTTCAAGTTTTGCAATGATCCTTGAGAAAACGGAAGAGAGGGCGACTTGAGCTGAGCAATCATTGAGGCTTGCATCCTAAATAGATTCATCCTCTCCGTGAGTTGATCTGCCAACATCTGAGCTTCTACAACCAATTTTCTGGATTGAATCCCCTCCATACCTTTGTACTGGGATTCTGTAACAAGATGGGATAACCAGACCCCAGAGCAAAAGCTCACGAGGATAGGAATAGAGACCATCATCATGATCTGAATGAGTCTTCCGTGTTTTTTATGCCATGGCATGGTAAGCCTCCGAATCATCTTCCATAAATTATTCGTTTTTGGGACTCGAACTCTATCGTACTACAATTATAGGAATTTTTCTTATGACTTTACAACCGAATGGACACGTTCTTGTATTAGGCACAGGACTAGCGGGATTAAGTGCCGCGTTAAAATTTGCACAGCACTGCAGAGTGACCCTCGTATGTAAGTCAGACCCAGCAGAAGGATCAACTCGATATGCACAGGGAGGAATCGCTTCAGTCTGGTCTAAGCAGGATAGTTTTGAGGAGCATTACCAGGACACCCTCAATGCCGGAGCAGGGCTGTGTCACTCAGATATCGTAAAGATCTGTGTTCACGAGGGTCCTGACCGCGTACGAGAACTGATTGAGCTTGGAGTTGAATTTACAAAGCACATCCCAACTGCTCAGGATCAGGCAACAACTGACCCCGCAGAAGCCTTTGATCTTCATCAAGAAGGTGGACACGGAAAAAGGCGAATCCTTCACGCCGATGACCTCACGGGTTGGGCTATTGAAAAAACACTCCTTGCCCACACCATGAGCCATCCTAATATTCAGGTTTTAGATCATCACATAGCAGTTGATCTCATTACGGTTGGAAAAACTCTCAAACAGTGGCAAAAGCCTGAGAAATGCCTTGGGGCTTATCTCCTCAATACCAAGACGCAAGAAATCATGACTCTTCCAGCTGATCGAACCATCCTAGCAACGGGAGGAGCAGGCAAGGTTTATCTTTACACCTCAAATCCAGACACCTCCACTGGCGATGGGATTGCGCTTGCTTATCGTGCAGGAGCACGAGTTGCAAATTTGGAGTTCATGCAATTTCACCCCACGTGCTTGTATCATCCCGGAGCTCGTACATTTCTCATCACGGAGGCATTAAGAGGAGAGGGTGCCGTACTTAAAACTTTATCGGGCAAGGAATTTATGCAGAACCATCATCCCATGGGATGTCTTGCCCCGAGAGATGTCGTGGCTCGAGCCATTGATATTGAGATGAAACGAACGGGAGATAAGCACGTTTATTTAGACTGCTCTCCAATTCCGTCGGATGAGCTCAAAAGGAAGTTTCCGAATATCTATGAAACTTGCTTTAAACTGGGAATCGACATCACAAAACAACCTATTCCGGTAGTACCCGCAGCTCATTACACCTGTGGGGGCGTGCTAGTTGATGAACATGCTCAAACAACCATTGACCATCTCTACGCAATAGGTGAAGTGGCTTGTACTGGGCTACATGGAGCGAATCGCCTAGCGAGCAATTCTCTGCTAGAAGCTGTGGTTTTTGCTCATCGTACGGTAGAACATGCACTCCCCTCTCTTAAAAAGATATGCACACAAGCAGAGTACTCTGATCTTTCATCAAAGCCCTTACCTGAATGGAACCAGGGGCACGCTGTTCAGCTTGAGGAACAGATTGACATTGCAACGAATTGGCTTGAGATCAGAAGTCTCATGTGGAACTACGTTGGAATCGTCAGGAGCAACAGAAGACTTGAGAGAGCACAACGTCGATTGGCGCTTCTCAAATCAGAGGTAGAGACCTACTACTGGAATTTCATTCTCACTAAAGACCTGGTAGAACTCAGAAACTTACTCACCACTGCAGAGCTCATCGTACGCTGTGCTTTAATGAGAAAGGAAAGCAGGGGCTTACACTACAACGTAGATTATCCCAATCGAGATGACGTGAACTCCAATCAAGACTCTGTGCTATGAGCTTTGATCCAATTGAGGAGATCTGAGAATGGCTCTTCTTTTTTTAGCTCATTAAAAGCTTCATGAAAAAAGTGAGGATAGGTCTTCAGAGTCTTATCTCTACTCTTGATATTACGATAAAACTCAATTGCAGCTTCTGAACTGACCACCTTATCTTCAAGCGGAATATGAAACTGAACAGGATAAGGTAACTCACCTTGAGAGGAGTTCATTGAAGATTCCATTGCCGTAAGGAGTTGTGTAAAAAGTTGTGGAGTGACTTTGGAGTGAACTAAGCGATCTTGAGAGTAGGCATGAACGACTGAAAGATCATGAGAAAGATCCTGAGCATCAACTTCAGACGTCATCTGCAAAGAACCCCAGAGCCTCACCATAACAGAGGCAGCTGCTCTTTTAAGAGCAGGCACCTCGAGAGCAATTTTAAGGAGCGGAGCAGAAATCGCAACAGATTGCAGAGGAAGCTTGGGATGAGACAATAAAGTCTTCAGCGCAATCAATCCACCCATACTATGAGCGAAGAGATGAATTTCAGCTCGACCGAATCGTTTAACGAGACTCTCCTCAAGCCTGCCTAGAGCTAAAACAAGATCGCTCACAAACAGGTCAAAACTTTCAACATGTCCTCGTATACCCTCAGATCGGCCATGACCGCGATGATCTAAACAGTAGACTCCATCAACGACGTTTTGAAGGTAATGGGGAAAATGCAAATACCGCCCGCCGTGTTCTCCAAGTCCATGAAGTACAACAAGGGTTCTTGGACCTTGCCAGTTTTCTGAGTGATGAAAAACAGAATAAAGCTGTAACTGACCATCAGCACTCGGGAAGGTCTCCCAGTCTGACACCCAGTTTTGAGGAAGAGGTGGAAAACTCATGGGTTGAATCACACCCTGATAAATTCGACGATTAGCCGATTGCTTCAATGTAGATTTCAACGGATTTTCTTGCGGTGTCTGAGAGTTTTGTAAATCTAAAGCTGAATCCACGACCATCCTCCAAAATACGAACAACTTTACCCTCAGCCACAAATGGAGGAATATTGGGGCCAGTCTCATTTGTAGAGGGGCTGACGTTCAATTTAATTAAGGTTCCCACTTTTACAGGTGCCTCATCAGTAAGGACCTGCATTCCGCCTACACTAATATCACGACACATCCCAATAATCACGGATTGATCATCAGAAAGTATCATCTTAGCAAGCAGAGGTCGTCTCGGAGAACTTCTCTGTTCTTGACCCGAGAAATGAGCTCCCCCTTCTGAATGAGATGAACCCTTTGTCTTTTGAAAACTGGGAGGACTCACATCTTTTTTCTCTGTATGAGAAGAAAGCTCTGAAATGGATTCAATCCTCTGCCAATTTGCCATCCCCTGAGCCCAGGCATGAACTCGAGGGTTGATCTTGCCAATCTGCAAAAAACGTATAACCTCAGCCTGAGAAAAAGGTCCAAACTGAGAATCATTATAATGTAAGAACCATTTTTTATGATAATCTGAGGACTCAACAGCTGGCTTGACACTTGGCTTCACCTTAGGCTTGGGTTGAGTGGGAGCATACTCTTGAAAAGGCTTCACCTCACAGACTCGATTCCAACCCGATTGTCCTTTTTTCCAGACATAATGCACCCAAGAGATTTGATGATCCTGAATCATTGCATAGACATCGGAGGCCCTCAAAGGTCCGACCCATTTTTCGCCTTGAGCAATATACCAGCATGCAGAATCATCTTTAAACAGAAACTGTCCGGAATTTTCCATAACTCTTATTCTAAATTGAAATATTTCATGCAGTCAAAAAATAAGAATTGAATATGTAAATCTCAAAGGATCAGGAACTCAGAAAAATAACACGAAGCGTTAGTTTTTTTCCTCTAGACCAGTCCTTTAATTTATAATGAAATCCGATCAATGAAACTAAAACCATTCCTCTCAAAATTTCTCTTAATTTCGACACTACTTCCACTCTTCGCTCTAGCACAGCAACCTACCTCTACCTCACCTTCCTTAGGTGGCCCAGAATCTGTGGCACGAAACAGCAGAAGTCAGCCTATTATTGGAACCCATGGAATGGTCGTATCTGACGACTCAATAGCTTCAGAATGGGGAGCCCAAATCCTAAGAGCCGGAGGCAATGCCATGGATGCTGCCGTGGGAACCGCGTTTATGCTCTCTGTCACACGCCCCCATTATGCAGCATTAGGAGGAGGTGGATTCATGATCTTCTGCCCTCAAACTTCCCCTGAAGAGAAAAAAAAACCATGCACTGCTCTGGACTTTAGAGAGACCGCTCCAAAAGCAGCGCATCCCAATCTTTATATCAGTGAAGGGAAAGCCAACACTAAACTTGCACAAAATGGTGCGCTCGCTTCCGCCACACCCGGCATCCCTGCTGGGTTACTTGAAGCACTCGCTCGACATGGATCCCTCAGCCGACAAAAAGTTTTAAGTAAGCCCATTCAGATTGCCCTTCAAGGGTTTCCTTTTACTTCCCATGAGGAGGTTGCAGCTTACTCGCGCTGGAGCGCCATGAATCCTGAGGCGAAAAAACAATTCGGATGCAAAAACAATCTCCCCTGCCCTCCAGGAACCATCATCAAACAAAGAGACCTTGCACAAGTCCTCAAGTACATCGCAAGAGATGGACGAAGGGGGTTTTATGAAGGTGAAGTTGCACGAAAAATCATCAGAGGCTTGAGAGACGATCATGGCATTCTCACGCTTGAGGATCTACGAGAGTACAAACCTCAATGGAGAGACCCCATCATCACAAATTTTCAAGGACAGGAACTCATCCTCATGCCTCCTCCTTCCTCAGGAGGGATTATCCTCACACAGCTCCTTAAATTTGCGTCGTTTGCTGAAGATGAGGGAAACTTCAAGCTCGGATTTGGCTCCGTTCCTTCTCTTCATGCCATCATCCACGGAATGTCCCTAGCTTTTGCTGATCGAGCTCATTTTTTAGGAGACCCTGATTTTATCAAAACAGATTGGAAGCGACTCCTTGAAGAAAGCTACCTCAAGAAGCGTTGGAAGAACTTTGACTCTAAGAAAGCCAAACTTCCAGAAAAAGCTGGAGAACTTGAAGTGAATGAGCCTCAACACACAACTCATCTCTCTGTAATTGATCGCCATGGGAATGCAGTCTCAATGACTCTCACCGTAAATAATAACTATGGCTCAGGATTCATTCCGCCGGGAACCGGCGTGGTTATGAATGACGAGATGGATGACTTTAGTGCTCAGCCCGGAACTCCAAATCAATTTGGATTAACAGGGGATCAAGCCAATGCAATTGAGTCTAAAAAGCGCCCACTCAGCTCGATGACCCCTGTAATCTTGAGAGATCAGAATGGTGAAGTGAGAGTTGTGATTGGAGCTGCAGGGGGGCCTAGAATTGTGACTTCAGTTTTTCTCTCACTCGTGAACCGATTGAGCTTTAGAATGTCTCTCCAAGACGCCCTAGCTGCTCCACGCATTCATCATCAGTGGGTACCACAGCAAGTGAATCTTGAGAGATTTGGATTCCCATACGAAACAAGGGAGAGTCTTACCCAGTTGGGCTATACCATTCATGAAGTCACAAGCCTTGCAAAGGTTCATGCTTTGGAGAAACTACAGGACGGTCGAGTCACAGGAGCTGCAGACCCTAGGGGAGAAGGAGCAAGCGTAGCTGAGTAGGCTCCTACTTCACCTCTCATCTACTTCCTTGCTCCTTGAAATCAAACTCACATCCCTGGGTCTGGCATTCAGCTCTCCTCAATTCTTACTACTTTTAAGTAAAGCTGTGAAGATCACCCTGTGAACCAGACTTATTGAGATACAGAGTCTTTTGCACCTTCAGGCTTCCACTCTACGAAAGCTGTATCATTCCCAATGAGTTTTGCTGAGCCGTGAAGTTCAATAGCATAGCCTGATTGAACGTTCATGGGAATAGGTTGATCAATCACAGCAACATTCGAAAGGTGACCTGCATAGGTCCATCCGTTGTTCGGATCCTGAGGAATAACCTGAGCTTGCTGAGTATCTCCGCCTACATACCGAGTGACCCGAATCGTACTGAGCTCCGGTGCCTGATCAATCATAATATACTTTGTTCTAAAGGATCGTCTTTCCACTTGAAGACTTTGATTCAAGGCATCTAAGACCTGAGCAACACTCTGAGAACACACATCAAAGGATGCTCCCCCAAGAGAGCTAGACAAAGACATGTAGCGTGATCCTTGATAAGCTCGAGAGCCATAGCAGTTAGCACTTGCACTCAAAGAAACTGCAGAAAACATTTTTGCACTTGGATTTAAAGCTCTCAGTTTATTTTTGAAAAACTCTAAGCTCGTCCCTCTAGAGTCACAGTTTGAGCTCCCCCCAGTAGGATCATTTCTGGTAGGTACACAAACGGGATGAACAGGAGCTGCACAAGGGACCAAACTTCCATCTGCTCGAGGGCAAAGATTTAAATAAGAAGTATCATCACCATTTCCAAGAACAACAACTACGAGCATTGAGTCTGATCTCAGAAACCCTGTATTATTCAGACCTGACTCAAGAGTACTCGTAATGGTTGAAAAACCTGGCTCATACCCGCCTCTGCGGTTAGAAATCCAAGACTGATCTGGGAAATAAGAAAACCTTTCTGGACTACGAAAAACACTTGAATTCAAAGTACCTGTCACTTGTCGACTGGCGCCTGGATAGGCTGGGGTCCAATCTGATCGATTTCCATCGTACTTTGAACCAACAACCTGAGTGACCGCTAGAGAATTGGTGAGCCGACCAATAGTAAAATGATAATCCCAGTTTTGCTGCTCAAGTTTAGTGAGGAACTTTGGTACTTCACCTTGAATAGCAGGAAAAGCTTCGTACATAGATCCTGTATCATCTACGAACAAAGCAATATCAACACGAGGAGGAATCACATAAGTACCTGGAGCTGGCGCATTGCGATTACTTGTCGTGACATTAAATGCTGCCTTACCGCAACCAGCAAATGAGAATAAAGCTAAAGATAAGAGAATAGGAACAACTTCCATTTTCTTTCTCTTGGCAATACTCAATGGGTTTCGATTATTCTGTGTTGATTTCACAAACTACTCCTTCATTCGTAAAAAAAGAGGCCACAGACTCACTCAAAAAATCAGGACTCTCCTTCAAGGAACTATCGCAAAAGGAGTACCAACTCGATAAAGCATCAAAAACAATCTATTTATTGTGTGATATCCATAGATTAGATCAAGTTTTTACAAAACCAATCCGTTAGATCTTCTCATCAAATAGTAGAGAACCCTCACAACTGCATAGGAGTTTGACAGGGAATGTGAGTCAAAAATGAGAAGAAAAGTGAGGGCTAAATTTCATTCGTTTTTTCATGAAGAGAATGGACAGTACTCAATTTCTTATGTATGTCAGTGTTAATCGTGAAACTTGAGAAGCTTCTTAAGCTAAGCTCTCAGGCTTCATACACAGCAGTGGAGTAACACCATGATTCAACCAAAAGACTTTCAGCTTTACATTCACGGACAAAGCGTTTCTGCTACCTCAGGAGAGAGCTTTCCAACAGAGTGCCCTTTTACAGGAGAGCTTTTAGGACAGGTCCAGGTTGCTTCTACTCAAGACATTGAGAAAGCGGTTGAATCATCGAGTGAAGGGTTTGAAGTCTGGTCAAAGATGAGTGGGTTTCAAAGGGGCAAAGTCCTCAAAAAAGCCGCTGACCTGATGCGAGGGAAAACTAAGGAACTTGCTCACCTTGAGACACTCGATAATGGGAAACCCTTGAGTGAAGTCCTTTCAGTAGATATTCCAACTGCAGCAGACGCGCTTGAGTATTTTGGGGGCTTGGCAGCCACGTTGCGCGGAGAACATTATGATTTAGGCGGATCATTTGCCTTCACGAGAAGAGAGCCACTTGGGGTTTGTCTCGGGATTGGCGCCTGGAACTACCCTTTACAGATTGCAGCTTGGAAGGCTGCACCTGCCTTAGCGTGTGGCAACTCCATGATCTTTAAGCCTTCTGAACTATCTCCACTGAGCGCTATTCGCTTGGCCCAGATTTTTACAGAAGCAGGCTTGCCTTCTGGTGTCTTTAACGTAATTCAAGGGCCAAGGTCAGTCGGTGAGCACTTATGTAAACACCCCGGCATTAGAAAGGTATCGCTGACAGGATCCGTCCCTACTGGAATTAAGGTCATGGAAGCATCAGCTTCCACCCTCAAGCATATTACTTTAGAGTTGGGAGGAAAATCTCCCCTCATTATTTTTAAAGATTCAGACATCGATCAAGCCGTATCTGCTGCACTTTTGGGGAATTTTTTCACACAAGGTGAAATCTGCTCAAATGCCACTCGAGTTTTTGTTGAGGAGTCCATTTTTCCTCAATTCATAGATCAAACAGTAACCCGCACAAAGAGCATTAAGGTGGGTGACCCATTAGATCCCTCAACTCAAATGGGAGCTCTGATCAGTAAGGATCACTTCAAAAAGATTCAGAACTACATTGAATTAGGAAAGAAAGAAGGCGCTCAACTCATGTGCGGAGGTGATACTCCCCAATGGGGTAAACCACACGAGCATTTGCGAGGCGGAAATTTTTTGATGCCTACCATCTTCACTCAATGCCAAGACTCAATGCGAATCGTTCGTGAAGAAATCTTTGGTCCTGTGATGTCAGTGCTCACATTCAAATCAGAAGATGAGGTCATCCAAAGAGCAAACAACACCTCATTTGGCTTGGCTGCAGGAGTTTTCACACGAGACATCCAAAAGGCCTATCGCGTGATTTCGCAGATTCAAGCAGGGACGTGTTGGATTAATAATTATAACATCACACCCGTTGAGTTGCCCTTTGGAGGAAACAAGTTCTCTGGAATTGGCAGAGAAAATGGCTTAGCTGCAATTGAACATTATAGTCAGCTCAAATCCATATACGTTGAAATGAACAAGATCGACTCCCCTTATTGAACTAGACTTAACTACAGTAAGTGAAGTATTTTCTGATTAAATGCTTCATCAAAATTTTTAATTCAAATCCGTTCAGTTTCAGGATTTGAGATCCATCTTTATATTTATACAATGAGTCTAATTTACTCTCCTCAACAACTCATGCGAAAGATCAGATTCCAAGAAAGAAAGAAAAAAAACAAATACATGAGCTAAATCTTGAGCTTATTATTCATAGTTTATTGAAATATAAAAGAAAATAGGATAATGTCTACGCTCACTTAAGTCTGCTTTGGATTCGGATATATCCTCAGAATTCTGACTAAAAAGCATTTTTTATTATGATTGAGTCATTAATTATGAACTTTAAATCCACGTTTCGGTTTTTTACACTTTCACTCATCGCAGCAAGCCTCAGTAGCGGCATCATCCTCACTGGATGCTCAAAATCTTCTCCGCAGACTCAATCCAGTCCATATGATGCTAATGGTTTTGATAAGAACGGAATACACAAGGATACGGGAGGCCTCTACGATCAAAGAGGCTACAATCAAGCTGGATATAATCGGCAAGGTTATGATCGCAGCGGATTTAATCGCAACGGCATTGACCGCTACGGCTACGGCAGAGATGGATTTCACACACGAACTCAGCGAAATAGAAATGGATTTGACCGAGATGGATTCAATTTCAGCGGCTACGACCAAAATGGATTTAACCGCGCAGGCTTGAATCCATTTGGTGAACATCGAAACGACCTCCTCAGCATTGAGCAAAGGCGATCTCAGATCAGTTCAGAAAGTATTCAAACCCCAGAAGCCTACCTCCAATTAGTCAGACCCCCTCAAACTAGACCTTATGGAACGATAAGGACCCCAGCAATCACCTCTGATGCCCTGGCAGAGTTAATTAGCGGTACAACAGGAACCCCTGGGACAGTGCATCGCTTTTTTGCACTCAACCCCACTTTAGACCAAGTGATTCAACTCCTTCAGCAAAATGGCGGAACATCACGAGCTCAGCTCCGCATGAGAACTGACATCAAAAGACGAGCCTTTTTTGCGAATCTCTGCAGAACAGGACAAGAATACGTTCGACTCATGAATGCTAACCTTCCCATTGGCGTGAGACGCACTCAAGAGTTAAACACCGCCGATTACGATGTGATTGAGATCACGGCCTACAACTTCTTACTGCGCGAAAATTTAAGACGCGAGGACGTCACTACCTTAAGAGCCTTTATCGCAGAATTTCCAGTTCCAGACCGCGCCATTGCTCATCAAGTGGAGACTCTAGAAATCATCGATCAGGCCATAGCAGCACAACCTGAACTGATTCGAAACCGAGTGATTGATCACCTGACGGCAAATATTCGCAGACTCATTGCAGAGCGTGGTCCACGCGCACCTGAAGACCCTACGTTTCACTACTACTTAATCAATCCCCCGCATGCAGAACGTGAGATTCCTGAAGATCTAGGGTGCATGTACTGCGGTGCTGACTTTGACCCTGGTCATCCTGGCCTTACTTGTCAGGACGAAGACTGTGAGCATGGGTTTGCATGCCATCACGGTACAGAGCTATTAAGACACGTACTTGCTTCATTAGAAAATCACGCAGGAGTTGCCCCGGTGACTTGCAATGGCCTAGCTGATGGCCATGAGATCTACCTCAGTGACGCAACATGGGCTCGAATGAGATTATCATTGAATGAGGGAATTCAAGGCCTTGAGCAAAGCCTTACTGACAGAGGACATGATCCTCATGCTCCTCCTGGAAATCTCACGCAATTACTCGCAAATCTTAATCTCAATATTGAAGCCAGAACCCAAGCTAAAGAAGTACTTGAAGCAAAAGCCACAGAATTTGGTGAATTTCGAAAGAACATCATGCTTCAGATGATTCGAGAAGGAGAAATCACTCGAACGACTGATTGGAACTTTCAAGACCGATTTATTGATCTTCGCCAAACACTTGCGGACCACATCCGTATCCCAGCAGTAGAGGGCCCATTACGAGCCCATGCTCTTCAGAGAAGAAATGAGCTCTTACAAACTGAATTTGCTCCCTTTATTCATGTTCCAATTTACTTTGGCCACCAAGGCAATGAGGTCGATCTTGCAAACATCAGAACAAACCTAGATCGACAACTTAATCATCAAGAGGCTTTGCCTGTAGTCGAGATTGGGGATCCTGTCATGACCGCACATCGCTACTACCTCATTGCAGACGAGCTTCTCCAAATCAATCATGAGCTAGAAGTCCTCACTCCTGAGAGACAAATTGTTTTAGACCGACAGACACTTCAAAGAAATCGACAGATGCGTGATGGATGGGATGAACTCACCCACCGGTGGAGACTACAAACACTTATTTCCTACTATCGCCACCTGAGAGGATCTGAGCGCGAACACAGAGGCGATGATGCTTCACGTCCTTATCGTTTTTGCAGTAATGCTGCATGTAGTAATCTCATTACTCTGGATCAGGTACGTGATGGTCATTACAGATGCCAGGGGTGCTATGAGGAATTTTGTTTCGCATGCGATCATCGCCACCCAGGAAGAAGCTGTGAGCAATATGAAAGAGAACGCCGGGGAGACGCAGAAATGGATCGTCTCATTCACGACCCTGCAAGCGACATTCGCCCATGCCCTTACTGTTTAGTCCCAACACATCGAACTGAGGCCTGTTATCATATGGACTGCGCTCAGTGCGGGTCGAGATGGAACTGGAGACTTGGACGCCTAAGAGAGCGGTCTCATGAAACTACCAACGTTGGAGCAGGAAGAGATGCAGGGCCTCCACGCGAATATCGAGTGAGAGGCGATACAGACTACAGAGAGGGTCAATCCATGGAGACAGCCTATCCCGAAGCAGACGGACGCATGGTTCGGGTTCTCCGTGGCTATCCTAGACAAGAAGTACCAGGCTACAATCCTGCTAATAATGGAGGATATGTAGAAGCTCGCCATTAAAAAAGACTATCTTTACTTCCATAAAATATCAGCAATTCAAGAATCAACTTCTGAGATGCGTACAGACTTGAGATCACACTGAACTGCACCCCTTGAGTTGGAGAGATTTTCGGATAACTGCATGACCGATTAAAAACCGCTATTTTTCTAGCAGGCGTTTTGCTTCCCGACCTTCAAAATCCTAAGTACTAAAACAAATAAGGGAAGAGTGAAGGCTTTTTTCGAGATAAACATCCTCAATGAAATGTCGAACATTTTTCATCACTTCGCAAAAAATTTATATTCTTTTAGAAATACCTTTCTAAAACCAACTTCAGAACTTCTTTATTTCAACTATGAAATACAATGAGAAGAAATCAAGCGAAGCCAGAATCATCAAAATATTATGATAAACCTGAAACATCCTATCAACGAATCCTAGATTCTGCAGATGTAACACAAGAAGCGAAACAAAAGCCTCAGGGTACGTATGAAAAACCAAACCCTTTTATGTTGTCTAATGCCTAATGAGTAGAGAAGAAAAACCTTCTGCAACATACTTAAGAGATTAAAGCAACCGATGGCGCCCTAAGAACTTTGAGTGCTTACAATTCACTTACCGTTTCTTTCACTTACCGTTTGTAATGAGTCAATTCGGACACTACTTCGACAGGTCCCTGTTTTTTCACCTCATTATACGGCCTATTGCAATACGAACTTCTTCATGAGAATATTTTAAGTGGGAAAACCAAAAATATGATGAATACTAGAAGATTTATCTTACCATGTCTCCTGATTCACCTTTTTTTCTCAACTCCTTCTTATTCGGTAGAAGCTGCCTTAACATCCGATTTTTCATGGGATGATAGCCAAGGTGGACTTCTGATTGAGCTGAAAGATAAATTCGGACAAACCTCAAGCTTGGCCAGGTTTAGCCCCGAGGAAAAAAGAAAGTGGGATCTACCTGGCTCCAACCGGGGAGCACAGGTACGTAAAGATGAGCTCAAAGAGCAGTTTAACCATTTAACTTCAAAAGGATTAATTCATCTAGATCGAGCTGGGAACCCCTCTCTGGGAACCTCTTCGCTCAGTCCTGATTTTAGAATCATCCCAGCGACCCGAGGCATTCAGATCAGATTATTAAGCGCCTCAGGAGAAAGATGGGTTGAATTTAATCCGGAAAATATGAAATCTTGGGTGACCAACACGGGCAACCAAGCCATCGACAAAAGACATAGGGATCTACAATCGCAGTTTAGTGCCCTCCTAGCCCAGGGCTACATCAGAGAAAGTCATGGAACTTATGAATCAGATACAGAGGTACTTTCTCCTGATTTTAGGAGGAGAAATAATGGAGTTCTTGAGCTGTGCCTCAGAAATCTAGACCAGCAATTCCCTGGTGCCCCTTGCTCGAGATGGGTTGAATTTGATCCTGCCATAATCACTAAGTGGACGAGCTCAAAAAATCCTCGAGACATTGAACTCCTCGCTCAATACCAACACCTACCCACCACCTGCACTCCCACCAGTCCTGCGAGCAGTTCTTGTGATCAATTAACTTCCACTCCAATAAGTGCTGCAAAAATTGCCCCAATCCTTGCAGCTGCGGGAGGAGGAGCTTCAGGCCCTCGAAGCTCGGGAACCCTCCATCAGACTGGATCAGCTTTGGCACAGTTTTACACTCGAGACTACACTCAGGGAAAACCCTACTCTGATCATGCACCTATCATCTATGGGGAGATTGGAACATGGAATATTGCACAACAAGGCCAAGAATTTACCCCGGGCAGCTTCAATCACAAATTCATTAACCTTAAGAACGAGACTGATGCCCAGTATGAAGGGAGACTTCAAAATATAGCAGAGGCCCTAAAAACTATGATGAGGCCTCCGGTTCATACCTTTTTACTTCAAGAGCTGCCTTGGCCAAAGAATGGTAATTTTCTGTCAAAACTACAAGAATTCTTGGGTAAAGAGTACATTTTAACAACCGACGGTGGACAAGGTGTGTTGAAAAAGTCGGATCAACCTCCAATCCGAAATGAAAAGACACGCATTTCACAGCAGATTATTACAAATTTAGGCCTTAAAACCGGAACCACAGAGTATAAAACGGTTCAGAAACTATCGCCATTTTATGATTCAAAACAGAATAAGATTTATGTAAGCTCTCACATCCCCTTTGACCTCCCAACTCCTAGACTTTGCCAAATCATGGGAGAAATCAATAAAGCCGCCAAGAGTCAGTACCCCAGCGCATCTGTCGTGATTTTAGGTGATTTCAATCGACCTGCCTCTAACCTACTCGCTGATTCAACTTGTCAGACCATGAATTTGGGAAATATTCATTCAACCCAGAAAGAAAAAAGTTACTCCGCAGGAATTGGAGGAAATAACCCACAAAATATTGATCTACTTATCGATTTGGATCATTCTCTACCCCTGAGTAGCTCTAATCCTCCCGTAATCTCTCCCACCCCATCTATGAGTAGTGGTAAAACTTTGACAAGCTCTCCAGGAGCTGAATACAAATTTTACGATAGCGGGAGCTCCAGTTACTTTTTGACTAACTTCTTCGATCTAACTAAATCTGGGGGAATACTCATCGATGGCAATAGGTGGCCAACCTCTGAACACTACTACCAAGCACAAAAATTTCAACAAGGCTCAAAACCCTTTCAGTCAATCCTTGCTGCAAAAACTCCTAGAGAAGCCTATAGCATTGGAAATGACCCAGCCTATGCTTCTTTTAAAAATCCATCCTTCAACACTCATAAAGTAAGAATTATGTGTAAAGCCGTATTTGAAAAGTTCCGTCAACACACTGATTTAAGAACTAGCCTCTGCAGCGAAACAGGTAGCAGCATCATCATCGAAGACTCAGGTGATCAGGATGGATTCTGGGGAAACGGAATCTATCTTGGCCATGGAAATCCTGGAGCTAACGATAAAGGTCAGCAAACTGGAGCAAAACAGTACATACCTGGAAAAAATAACCACCTAGGAGAGATTCTCATGTCAGTCCGTTCAGAACTTTGCGGAGCTCCATTTCCACAACAGTATCAAGGGAAGGATATCAAAAATCACTGCCGCTGAGATTCCCTCATAGTTCACGATTCAATGAGATGAAACGGATGAATACAAAAATTTGAGCCTGTCCCAAAAATAGAAAATAGTTGATTTATAATAAAAAAGGCGTTTCTTTTCAGGTGACTAAACCAAAAAAAAAAAAAAAAAAAAAAGAACGCCCGATGCAAACCTTACACCTAGCCCGATCAATTTGGAAGAAATTTCAGTTACTCATCAATCCTTACTCATTCAACATAGATGGAAAGTAGAGAGAACTATCAGCTGACTGAAAAGCTATAGGAGAATCAATTATTGCTATGAAAGATCATTTGATGCCTACCAAGCATTCCTAGATCTAGGATGCCTCTTGAGCTCATTCCAAAAACTATATTTATGATTTTTGGGACAGGCTCATTTATATTTTCGATCTAATTTTTAGCTCTTTCATCGGCTGCTCCCGATCCATCTCAACAAACTCTACTGAGACTGCAGTAATAAACATGATCAGCCTTAATTCCACCGGAGCAAGTGGAAGTACTCACGAGATCACATTTTCACCAACCAGGTATCTGACCACTCTACCCTGTGTCGACAACTGGGCTCACTGGGCTTAATTTTGTGGCAAGACATCAAGAGTAGCGATCGAATTCACGTTGTTGTGGATGCCACCGGGCTCAACATATACGGAGAGGGAGAATCGAAGGTTCGGACTCACGGAGTTGGAAAAAGGCGGACATGGCGGAAGCTTCATCTCGCAGTGGATGAAGCAAATAATCTTATTTTAAGAGTAGTTTTAACCACCAATGACTTTAAGGATAATGAGGTTCTTCCCATACTCCTGAATTAATTGGATCACAAGAACCTTTCACGGGTCACCGGGGATGGGGCCTATGATGAAAAGAAGTGCTTTGCCTGGGCTGAAGAAAACAAGATCAAGGCTAGCCGAAACCGCAATGTACAGATTCAAAACTTTGCTAGGCGACCGTCTTCAATCTAGAAAATTTGAAAACCAATGGGCTGAGGTCTTAACCAAATGGAAACCCCAAGAACATGCTCCTAGCCTATGCAACAAGGCCAGCAAAAACTACTGAGCATTTCCCCTGCTACAATCGATCGCATCCTCAGGGAGGATCGAAGAAGAATAGGAATCAACACTACGGATGGAGCGAGATTTTTTAAGAATCAGATTCCAATTAAGCTGAGAGATTGGAACATTGATCGACCCAGTTATATTGAAGCTGATACGGCTGCAAACTGTGGAAATAATGCGTCTGGAACCTTTGCTTCATCGGTGACGTTAGTCGACATTTACTCAGACTCGACTGAAAATAGAGCTATTTTAGGTAAGTCAGCCACTCATGTTACAGAAAAAATTCGTGAGATCGATGAAAGTCTGAGCTTTAATCTCATCGGTTTTCGTCCTGATAAGGGGACTGAGTTCTTGAACAGCCTTCTTAAAGACTTTCTTGATTCAAATGGAGTAGAATTCGTCAGAACTAGACCCTATCGCAAGAACGATAATGCTCATGTGGAGCAGAAAAACCATAAGCATGTACGTAAGTTTTTTGGTTACGAACGAATCGAAAGACTGGACCTAGTGATGTACATGGATCTGATCTACAAGCAACATTGGAACCCTTTAAATAATTACTTCATTCCTACTTTAAAGCTAAACTCCGAGCAGAGAGTGGGTGCAAGGATTAAGAAGTTATACAATACCCCGAAAACTCATTTTTAAAGAATAAAAGAATGTCCAAACGTATCCGAAGAGATTCAGGAAGATCTGAGGCGCAAGAAGACAAAGCTCAACCCATTTGAACTCAAAAGACTTCTGGATAGTGCACTCAGCGCTTTTTTCTCTGACCTTCGAAAGGATCAGAATGCCATGGAGAAGATTACATGACAGACCGCAAAAAGTTAGATCTTCTTATGAGTCAATACGCGTAGCCATTAGTTCTATTGTGAATAAGAAGTGAATTTGAGAGGTCATGACTTCAGCAGTGATTCGTAAACCTCTCCTGGATTCCAGGATGAGTATGATCTCATCAGTTCAAATTGATTACAGTGGGTGAGTTTCGTTGGGTGGTGGCGCCATCTCCGAGTTGGCCGTAGTCATTACATCCCCAACATTTTAAATCCCCTGCTGTGGTGATTCCACAGTTGTGAGTGGCTCCTGTAGAGGTTTGAGAGTAAGAGGTTCCTGAATCAATGACAACAGGTGAGTTTCGCTGAGTGGTGGTGCCATCTCCGAGTTGGCCGTAGATATTCCGTCCCCAACATTTTAAACCCCCTGCTGTGATGATGCCACAGGTGTAATGGCCTCCTCCAGAGATTTGAAAGTAAGAGGTTCCTGAATCAATGACAACAGGTGAGTTTCGCTGAGTGGTGGTGCCATCTCCGAGTTGGCCGAAATAATTATATCCCCAACATTTTAAGACCCCTGCTGTGGTGATCCCACAGGTGTGGTAGTTTCCTGCAGAGATTTGAGAGTAAGAGGTTCCTGAATCAATGACAACAGGTGAGTTTCGCTGGGTGGTGGTGCCATCCCCGAGTTCGCCTATGGTATTGTCTCCCCAACATTTTAAGACCCCTGCTGTGGTGATCCCACAGGTGTGAGGGCCTGCTGAAGAGATTTGAGAGTAAGAGGTTCCTGAATCAATGACGACAGGTGAGTTTCGTTGAGTGGTGGTGCCATCCCCGAGTTGGCCATAATAATTATATCCCCAACATTTTAAGACCCCTGCTGTGGTGATCCCACAGGAGTGGCTGGTTCCTCCAGAGATTTGAGAGTAAGAGGTTCCTGAATCAATGACAACAGCTGAGTTTCGCTGAGTGGTGGTGCCATCTCCGAGTTGGCCCTCAATATTCCGTCCCCAACATTTTAAACCCCCTGCTGTGGTGATCCCACAGGAGTGGTAGTCTCCTGCAGAGATTTGAGAGTAAGAGGTTCCTGAATCAATGACGACAGGTGAGTTTCTTTGAGTGGTGGTGCCATTTCCGAGTTGGCCCTCAATATTCCGTCCCCAGCAATTGAACACACCAGCACCGGTGACTCCGCAGGTATGGTGACCTCCTGCAGAGACTTTTGGAAGTGGAGCAGTGTAGGTAATCGTATCACTCGAGGGAGAAGATTCACTATTTTTAGACAGACTTCTGCCTGAACATCCTTGTGCAAAGATCAATAATACAAACAGCGAAATTAATCCCGGTTGATTAGAACCAGACATAACAATATTTTAACTGAGTATGAGTTGTTTCAATAGAGTGTTGTCACTGACACAATAGGCTCTAAATTGCCCGCGAATTGACTCATATAAAAGGTTACCGAGGAAAATATATTTTTTTAATTAAGAGACCGTAATTTAAACCTATAATATTACAACC